>Ga0105046_10003142_pt1 | contig 26154 bp, 21 predicted proteins | sample MAT03_FD_78385 | JGI IMG/M metagenome (GOLD analysis project Ga0105046, IMG submission 78385) | Freshwater microbial communities from Lake Fryxell liftoff mats and glacier meltwater in Antarctica - MAT-03 (megahit assembly) | ecosystem: Environmental > Aquatic > Freshwater > Ice > Liftoff...
CGGGGCCAGGTGTACCTGGTTACCGACGGCGGGCTCAACCACCATCTGGCCGCGTCCGGCAACTTCGGACAGGTGGTGCGCAAAAATTACCCGGTCACCATTGGCAACCGACTGGGCGGCAACGAGACCGAGACCGCGTCGGTCGTCGGCCCCTTGTGCACCCCGCTGGATCTGCTGGCCGACCGCATGGCGCTGCCGGTCGCCGGCGTAGGCGACCTGGCGGTGGTGTTTCAGTCGGGTGCGTACGGCGCCAGCGCCAGCCCGCAGGCGTTCCTGGGCCACGCCCCCTGCACCGAAGTTCTGGTGTAGCGGCGGCGTGTAGTATCCGGGGCACCTATACATGATCAAGCTATTTAACCACTATATCCACCGACGCACACTGGCGCAGCTCCTGCTGGATCTGTGCTTGGTGCTCGGGGCGGTGCTGGCTTCGGTCATCTGGCGCTCTGCGGACCCTTTACCTGCGGTGCCCGCGGCATTGCCGTCGGCGGTGCTGCTGGCGGTTCTGGCGCTGGTCATCAACGGCGCGCTGGGTTTTTACCAGCGGGTGCATAACCGGTCCGTTGCGCAATCCTGGGCGCGTGGTGCGTTGTTTTTGGTGCTGATGTTGCCGGTTGCCTACGTGTTGCTGCATTTTGTGTCGTTGGTGGGCAACGACCGCCGGCTGGTGGCGTTGATTGTCATTGGCGGTTTGCTGGCGATGCTGGCGCACCGGGTCCATGTGGGGCACGCCGGCGCCACCACGCTGATGCGCCAGCGGGTGCTGATCTTCGGCACCGGCACCCGCGCCAAGCTGGTCGGCCGCACGCTGCAGAAGTCAGACCCTCATATCGACCTGGTAGGGTATTACGCTAGCCCCAACGAGGCGGTGGCAGAGGTGTCTGCATGGGGCATTTTGTCGCAGAACATGTCATTGACCGACATCGTCATGGAGCAACAGGTCGACGAGATCGTGGTCGCACTGGCCGAGCGCAGGGGGGGCAGCATGCCGCTGCGCGAGTTGCTCGACTGCAAGCTGCAGGGCGTACGGGTGGTCGACATGGCCACCCATTTCGAGCAAACGCTGGGGCAGATCCGCCTGGACTCCGTCTCCGCCGGCTGGTTGATCTTCGGCGATGGCTTCAGCCAGGGCCTTTTGCGCACCATGGTCAAGCGCCTGTTCGACATTGTGTGCGCCCTGATTTTGCTGGTACTGGCCTCGCCGGTCATTCTTGTGACCGGTTTGCTGATTCTGCTGGAAAGCGGCGGCCCCATCTTGTACCTGCAAGAACGGGTCGGCCTGAACGGCCGCCTCTTCAACGTCGTCAAGTTCCGCAGCATGCGTACCGATGCCGAGCAAGATGGCCAGCCACGCTGGGCCACCGCCCAGGACGACCGGGTCACGCGCGTCGGCCGCATCCTCCGCAAGTTGCGCATCGACGAGTTACCGCAGCTCTTCAGTGTGCTCAACGGCGACATGAGCCTGGTCGGCCCACGGCCAGAGCGGCCGTATTTTGTGGACAAGCTGACCCAGGAGATTCCGTACTTCGCCGTCCGCCAGAGTGTCAAACCCGGCGTGACCGGTTGGGCGCAAGTGCGATACCACTACGGTGCCTCGGTCGAAGACGCAGCCGAGAAGCTGCAGTACGACCTGTACTACGTCAAGAACCACACCTTGTTTCTCGATCTGGTGATCTTGTTCGAAACGGTGGGTGTGGTCCTGACCGCCAAGGGTGCGCAGTAGCCGCCGGCGCTGCCCGTCATGGCCGCCGACTCGGGATGTGACCCCGCATGGATTCTGAAACTGCCATGCTGACCTTGTGGAGTTATGGCCTGGCAGGGCTGCTCTACACGGTGTTCCCCGTGAGTCTTTTGGCGCGCGGTTACCTGCGTGCGCCGCGCGAGCGACTGCGTCTGGTGCTGTTGCTGGCCCTGGCAACCAGCGCACTGTGGGCCTGGTTGCTGGTGGCTGCGGCCTGGACATCGCTGTCCGGTTTCTTGCGGCTCGCCAATTTGGCCGATGCGTTGCGCTATGGGGCCTGGTTCTGGTTCTTGCTGGCCATGCTGCGCCAGCGCACAGAGAACCAGCCCGACAGTGGCGTTCGATTCCTGCAGTGGGGCAGCCTGTTGGTGCTGTTGGTGGCGGTTTCGCTGCAGTTTGTGGCGGCCAGCGGGGATGGAGCGGCTGAATTGCTGCGAAAGATGCGCCTGTTCAGCGCCCTGTCCTTGCCGGTGATGGCCATGGTGTTGCTGGAGCAGTTCTTTCGCAACGCCTCCGAGGACTCGCGCTGGAACATCAAGCCGCTGTGCCTGGGCCTGGGTGGCGCCTTTCTGTTCGATATCTATCTCTTTTCGCAGTCGGTATTGTTCAACCAACTCGATGCCGATGGGTTTGGCATTCGTGGCGCCGTGCATGCGCTGGTCGTCCCGTTCCTTATCCTGTCGACCGCGCGGCGCAGCGACTGGCTGTCCAGGATCCAGATTTCCCGCAAGGCGGCCTTCCATTCCGCCACGCTGATGATGGCCGGCCTGTATCTGCTGTTTATCTCGGGTGTCGGGTATTACGTCCGGTTCTTTGGCGGCGACTGGGGCCGCGCTTTGCAGTTGGGCCTGGTGTTCCTGGGGCTGGTGGGCATGGCGGTACTGGCGCTTTCGGGGTCGGTGCGCGCACGCGTGCGCGTGTTCCTGGGCAAGCACTTCTTCCGCTACCGCTACGACTACCGCGAGGAATGGCTGCGCTTCACCCAGACGCTGTCGGCCAAGAATTCTCCCCAGGAGATGGGCGAACAGGTGATCCGCGGCCTGGCCGACATGCTCGACAGCCCGGGTGGTGCCTTATGGCTGAAGAGCCGCGGCGATGCCGGCTACCTGCAGACGGCGCGCTGGAATATGCAGCAAAGCGCGCAAGCCGAAGATCCCGGCACGCCACTCAGCCAGTTCCTGCGCACGAGCGGCTGGGTGGTGAACCTGCAAGAGTACCGGTCTTTTCCCCGGCGTTATGGCCAACTGGTCCTGCCGGCCTGGTTGCAGGAAACCCCCCACGCCTGGTTGATCGTGCCGCTCACGGTGGCCGACGACTTGATCGGTTTCGTGGTGCTGGCGCAGGCGCGCGCGCACGTGGATGTCAACTGGGAGGTCAACGACCTGCTCAAGACCGCAGGCCGCCAGGCCGCCAGCTTCCTGGCGCTGATGCAGGCCACCGAAGCCCTGCTGGATGTGCGCAAGTTCGACGCCTTCAACCGCATGTCGGCATTTGTCGTGCACGACCTCAAGAACATCGTCACCCAGCTGTCGCTCATGATGAAAAATGCCAAGCGGCTGCATAGCAACCCCGAGTTCCAGCAGGACATGCTGCTGACCGTGGAAAATTCCCTGGATCGCATGCGCCAACTCATGCTTCAATTGCGCGAAGGGGCCACACCACCTGGAACGGCAGTCGGTGTCGACCTGGAGGCCATTGCACGGCGCATTGCCAAGGCCTGTGCCGACCGCGGCCGCGTGCTCGAAGTCGACGTGGCCGAGCCGGTCGTCACCCGCGGCCATGAGGAGCGCATCGAGCGCATCGTGGGCCACATCGTGCAAAACGCCTTCGACGCCACCGAGGCCGATGGCCGGGTCTGGCTCAAGCTCGACCGTTCGCGCGGTCAGGCCATGATCGAGGTGGGCGATACGGGCCATGGCATGTCACCGGAGTTTGTGCGCGAGCGTCTGTTCAAGCCGTTCCAGACCACCAAGAAAGCCGGCATGGGCATCGGCGCTTATGAGAGTTTTCAGTACGTGCAAGAATTGGGAGGAAAAATCACAGTCGACAGCGAACTCGAGCGCGGGACCATCGTCACCGTGCTGCTGCCGCTGTTCGAAATCCAGCGGCACTCGGACCTGCAACCTCTCGGAGCGTCATGAGCACTGAAAAATCGCGCGCGTTGCTGATCGTCGAAGACGATCTGGCGCTTCAAAAGCAGATCAAATGGTCGCTCGACCGTTTCGAGTCCTTCACTGCGCACGACCGCGAATCGGCGCTGGTGCAGATGCGCCGGTGCAACCCAGCCGTTGTCACGATGGATCTGGGTTTGCCGCCCGATGCGGATGCTGTCTCCGAGGGCTTCCGGCTGCTCGAGCAAATGCTTGCCGCCGACCCGGACGTCAAGGTGATCGTGCTGACCGGCCAGAACGACCAGGCCAATGCCCTGCGCGCGGTCGCGGTGGGCGCCTATGACTTCTTTGCCAAACCCTTCGAGCCCGAGTTGCTCAACCTCACCGTCGAGCGCGCCTTCCGCATGGCGGAGTTGCAGGCCGAGAACAAGCGTCTGCAATCGATGCAGCCACCCGATTCGCTCTCCGGGCTCATGACGCGCGACCCGGGCATGCTCAAAGTCTGCCGCACGGTGGAAAAGGTGGCCTCCAGCAATGCCACGGTGATGCTGCTCGGTGAAAGCGGCACCGGCAAGGAAGTGCTGGCCCGGGGCCTGCATGCGGCATCGCCGCGCAAGTCGGGCAAGTTCGTGGCCATCAACTGCGCCGCCATCCCCGAGAACCTGCTCGAGAGCGAGCTTTTCGGCTACGAGAAGGGCGCTTTCACGGGCGCAGCCAAGCAGACGCTTGGCAAGATCGAGACAGCCAATGGAGGCACCCTGATGCTCGACGAAATCGGCGACCTGCCGTTTTCGCTGCAAGCCAAATTGCTGCGCTTCCTGCAAGAGCGCACCATCGAGCGCCTGGGTGGCCGGCAAGAGATCCCGGTCGATGTCCGCATTGTCTGCGCCACCCACCAGGACCTGAAGGCGCTCACCAAGGAAAGCCGCTTTCGCGAAGACCTGTATTACCGCCTGGCCGAGATCGTCATTCACATTCCGCCGCTGCGGGATCGCGTGGGCGACCCGGCACTGCTCGGGCATGCCTTCGTGCGGCGCTTTGCGCATGAGCAAAACCGCAGCAGTATGCACCTGAGCGACGATGCGGTGCGCGCTGTCGAGGCCCACGCCTGGCCTGGCAACATCCGGGAACTGGAAAACTGCATCAAGCGCGCCGTCATCATGGCCGAAGGCAACCAGATCACCCTGGACGAAATCGGCCTGGCGCCACCTTCCGCAGCCGATGACTCCAGCTCGCTCGATCTGCGCGCCATCCGTGACGAAGCCGAGAGACGCGCCATCATTGCGGCGCTGGGGCGTGTCAATGGCAACATCGTCAAGGCGGCCGAACTGCTGGGTGTCAGCCGCCCCACTTTGTACGATCTGATGCATCGGCTGGGGCTCAAGTAACGCACTCGATCGGCTCCAAGCCATCGCAATCAAGGAAGTCACCATGAAGCTTTTCTCACCATTTACCAACGCCCGGGCGCTATTGGCGGCTCTGGCCACGGCCCTTGTGCTGGCAGGGTGTGGCGGCAACAAGCCGGAGGCAATGGTCGCGTCTGCCAAGGAGTATCTGGCCAAGAACGACCCCAAGGCCGCCATCATCCAGCTCAAGAACGCGCTGCAGGAAAAGCCCGAGATGGCCGAGGCGCGATTTCTTCTTGGCCAGGCCCTGCTGCTCGGTGGCGACGTGGTCGGCGCAGAAACAGAATTGCGCAAGTCGCTGGCGCTCAAGCATCCGCAGGATGCGGTGGTGCCGCTGCTCGCGCGGGCCATGGCAGGGCAGGGCCAGTTCAAGAAGCTGACCGACGAATTCGGTGCCACCACGCTGGGCGATGCGGCCACCCAGGCCGAACTCAAGACGACCCTGGTGCGGGCTTATGCGGCCCAAGGCAAGGCCAATGAGGCGCAAGCAGCGCTCACGGCCGCATTGGCGGCCGACCCGAACAACATCGCCGCCCAATTGATCCGGGCGCGTGAAAAGGCCTCTCAACGTGACTTCGATGGGGCCCTGGCCATGGTCGATGCCATTTTGGCGCGTGCCGCCAACAACGAAGAAGCACACCGGCTCAGGGGCGACCTGCTCGCCTACGGCAAGCAGGATTTCGTGGGTGCCTTGGCGTCTTACCGCAAGTCGGTGGAGGTCAAGCCCACCTATGTCGAAGGCCACACGTCCATCCTCACGCAGTTGCTGCGCGAGCGCAAACTCGACGAGGCGGCCAAGCAGATCGAAGACCTGCGCAAAGTGGCACCGAACAATCTGGCGACGATTTATTTCGACACCATGCTGGCCTACCAGAAGCGGGATCTCAAGGTGGCCAAGGAGCGCGCCCAGCAGCTCTTGAAGATGGCGACTGGCAACCCGCTTGCCTTGCAACTGGCGGGTGCCGTTGAGTTGGAGTCCAACTCTCTGGTGCAGGCGGAGTCTTATCTTTCCAAGAGCCTGCAAGCGGCGCCGGAGGCCGCCCTGACGCGGCGATTGCTCACATCCACCTACTTGCGCTCGGGCCAGGCCGCCAAGGCGCTCGCAACGGCCCAGCCGTTCATCAAGGAATCCGACAAGCTCGACGCGACCCTGAATGCCCTGGTGGCCGAGGTGTACCTGCAAAACGGAGATGCCAAGCGGGCCGAAGAGTACTTCACCCGCGCCAACCGGCAGGACCCCAAGAACGACAGGACGCGCACCGCACTGGCCCTGACCCAGATGGCAGGGGGGCGCGCAGAGGCGGGCCTGGCCGAGCTGCAGGATATCTCGTCCACCGAGGCGGGAACGACGGCCACCATGGCGCTGGTCAGCACCCATCTGCGCCGTGGCGAGCTCGACAAGGCGCTTACTGCCATCGATGCCCTCGAGAAAAAGCAGCCTGGCAAGCCCATGCCGCACAACCTGCGCGGCCGTGTCCTGCTGGCCAAGAAAGACGTCGCCGGCGCTCGCAAGAGCTTCGAGCGTTCGCTGGAACTCGACCCCGCCTACTTCTTGTCAGTCGCCAGCCTGGCGGCCATGGATCTGGCCGACAAGAAGCCGGACGACGCCCGCAAGCGTTTTGAGGCCGTGCTGACCAAGGACCCGAAGAATGGCCCAGCCCTGCTGGCCATAGCCGAGCTGGCAGCGCGCTCTGGCAAACCGAAAGAAGAAGTGGCCGAATTGGTAGCCCGGGCCGTTACGGCTAATCCCACCGAAAAAGGCCCGCGTCTGCTGTTGATCGACTTTCATCTGCGCAACAAGGATTTCAAGCAGGCGTTGTCCGTGGCGCAAAATGCCGTGGCGGCCGTGCCTGACAGCGCCGAGTTGCAGGAAGCACTGGGGCGCGCCTTGATGGCCACCGGCGACTCCAACCAGGCGCTCGCTGCCTTCAACAAGGTCGCCAGCCTGCAGCCCGGACTATCCTTGCCCTACATTCGCATGGCAGAAGCCCACGTTGCGGCCAACAACAACAAGGCGGCCATAGACAGTCTGCGCCGTGGCCTGGCCCTCAAGCCCGACGACCTGGAGTTGCAGACCCGGCTGATCGGCCTGTCGATCAGCGAAAAGAACATTCCCGACGCTGTCCGGATCGCTCGCGACGTGCAAAAGCAGCTACCCAAGGCCGCGACCGGTTACCTGATGGAGGGCGATATTGCCGCCACCCAGAAAAACTGGACCGCTGCGGCCGATGCCTACCGTGCAGGCCTGAAGGTGGTGCCCGCGCCAATTCTGGCGGTCAAGGCGCATGGCGCCTTGCTGCAAGGCGGCAAGGGCGACGAGGCTGGCAAGTTCGCAGCTGGCTGGCTCAAGGAGAAACCAGCCGATGCGGTTTTCCGGATGCACCTGGGCGATATGGCGACGGTACGCAAAGAGTACGCAGAAGCAGAAAAGCAGTACGGAGTCGTCTTGCGTGAGCAACCCAAAAACGCGGTGGTCATGAACAACCTGGCCTGGACGCTGGGCAAGCTTCGGAAGGATGGCATTCCGCTGGCACAAAAAGCCCTGGAGATCGCCCCTGACCAGCCGGCTTTCATGGACACACTGGCAGGCCTTTACTCCGACAAGGGCGATTACGCCAAAGCATTGGAGTGGCAGAACAAGGCTCTCGGCAAATCACCAGAGCAGCCGCTGTACAAGTTGAATCTGGCCAAGATCCATATCCAGGGCGGCAAGAAAGACCTGGCACGCAAAGAACTCGACGACCTCGCCAAATTGGGCGACAAGTTCGGCGGGCAGGGCGAGGTGGCTGCCTTGCTCAAGACGCTGTGAGCGCATCGGGCCGATTGCAGACACCGTGCTGATCCGACGCCGCGCGCTGCTGCAGACCGGGCTGCTGGGCGGGCTGACGGTCTTTGCGGGGCGCGCAGCAGCGGCCCTGCCCGACATCGTGGCCCGCATCAAGCCCTCGATTGCGATCGTCGGCAGTTTCCGCGCCACCGATGCGCCGCAATTTCGCCTGCGTGGTACCGGGTTTGTCGTGGCGCCAGGCAACAGGCTGGTGACCAACCTGCACGTGCTGCCTGCGGCCTCCGAAAATCAGCTCGACATGTCGCTCGTGGTCCAGGTTCGCAGTGGCAATGGCGCAGAGCTCAGCCTGCGCCAGGCCACCGTGCTGGAGACCGACCGCGTCCACGACCTGGCCCTGCTGCGCATCGAAGGCCAGCCGGTTCCAGCCTTGGCGATCGGCAATTCCGACCAGGTGCGCGAAGGCCAGTCGGTGGCTTTCATGGGCTTTCCGATCGGCGGCATACTGGGCTTCACGCCGGTGACCCACCGCGGCATCATCTCCGCCATCACGCCGGCCGTGCTGCCGGCGCCCAATGCCCGGCAATTGACAGAGTCCACCATACGCGGGGTACGCGCAGGTACGTTCGATATGTTCCAGCTGGACGCCACCGCCTACCCTGGCAACAGCGGCGGGCCCCTGTTCGATGTCGACACCGGCGAAGTGCTGGGTGTGCTCAACATGGTGCTGCTCAAGAACACCCGCGAGTCTGCGCTCAGCCAGCCCTCTGGCATCAGTTATGCGGTGCCATCGCGGTTCGTGCGAGAACTGATCGAGCGCGTTGGCACACGCTGATGGCTGGCCCGCTCAATCCGCCATGAACCGCGTGGCGTTGTCCAGATCCTCATGGGTGACGCCCGCCGTCAGCGCCCCCACGAACTTGCGCCAGGCAGTGTCGGGCTCGGCCAGCGTGAAGCCGTAGAAGCCCTTGCCGTCCTTCAGCTTGCCGCGCACCGCCATGGCCCGCACGGTGGACTCTTCGCTGGTGCCCAGGTGGATGGTGGCCTTGCCCCACATGCGGGTCGGGATCTCGTCCTTGGCATGCGCCAGGAAGCCGAAATTGGACAGCTCCACCACGCGCAGGCTGGTCACCTTGGTCTTGCCCTCGGGCGAGGTCAGCATGAAATTGCCCGGGCACATCAGCGAGTAGCGCTGGTGCTGGCGCAGGTGCTTGCCGTCGCTTTTTTTGCGGGCGCCATCGTCGGCCTCTTCGATGCTGGGCAGCATCCTCTGGTGCTCGGGCAGGTTGTAGATCGAGTGCAGCATGAGGCGCTCGCGCATGCCCAGCGCCTCGAACACCTGCGTTCGCTGGTTGAAGAAATGGTCCAGCAGGTCGGTGGTCATCACCGGGTCGTTGGTGGTGAAGTAGCGCCGCCCCGGCAGCACGATGTTGGGCAGCTTGACCTTGACGAAATAGGCGTACAGGTTTTTGCGGCTGGACTTCTTGCCATATATATCGCGGTACTTGCGCGGCGCATGGCGCAGGTCCAGCGAGGCGCCCACCGCCGGCGCGCCGTTGGCGAAATCGTAGTTGTCGACCTTGTTCTCGGTGAGCCGCTCGAAGAACAGCAGCGACTCGTACATCTCGATGCGCGTCGGGTGCACGGCAATCACCAGATGCCGCGTGTCGAAGAAGGTCGTGCAGTATTCGTACATGAACTTCATCAAGGGGAACAGGATCGCACCGCCGGTCTTGCGAAAGTCCTTGTGCACCGCCAATGCCGACACCTCGGCAATCTTGCCACCGCGTGCGCGGATCTCGGTCAGGTCGAAGATCGCCTGCAGCGGAAACCCGAACACGCTCTCGCGGATGAGCGAGAGCGTGCCCACCACCCGACCATCGTACTTGGCGCACAGCGTGGTGGTGGTGGGCAGCGCATGGTAGATGGTGGCACGCAGCCCGCTGGGCGCCGGCTTCATGTAGCCCTCGCCCACATACGCGTCATGCAGCAGCGAGAAACACTGCTCCAGTTCTTCGCGGGTTTCGGCGATCTTCAGCACCAGCCGCTGGTCGGGCTTCGGATCGCACTCGACAAACGAGCGAAAAATCGCAAACCGGAGCGACCGCGGAAACAGCGCAAACGCTTTGCGCAAGGCCAAGCGCCATTGTTTGCGAATGCCACCGATCAGCGGATTTTTCAAGGGGTGTGGACCAGAGGCCTTACCGGCTCCTAGCGCCCATAGACGTCTTCAAAACGGACAATGTCATCTTCGCCCAGGTAAGAGCCCGATTGCACTTCGATCATTTCCAGCGGCACCCGGCCCGGGTTCTCCAGCCGGTGCGTGGTACCCAGGGGAATGTACGTCGATTCGTTTTCGGACACAAGAAAGGTCTCGTCGCCCTTGGTCACCTTGGCAGTCCCGCTGACCACGATCCAGTGTTCGGCGCGGTGGTGGTGCATTTGCAGCGACAAGGTGCCGCCCGGTTTGACCACGATGCGCTTGACCTGAAAACGCGCACCGCTGTCGACGCTGTCATACCAGCCCCAGGGGCGGAACACCTTGCGGTGGATCTGGCCCTCGGTGCGCTTGCGCTGCTTGAGGGTGTCGACGATCTTCTTGACGTCTTGCGTGCGGTTCTTGTGCGCCACCAGAATGGCGTCGGGCGTGGCCACCACCACCAGATCACGCACGCCGACACACGCCAGCAGGCGGTCGTCGGACATGGCCAGCGTGTCGTCGCAGTCTTGCAGTAACACGTCGCCCTGGGCCACATTGCCAAACGCGTCCTTGGGCAGCACCTGCCACAGCGCGTCCCAGGCGCCGACATCGGACCAACCGGCTTGCAGCGGCAACACCACGCCGACCGGCAAATCTGCAGATGCCGCTGCGCTGGTGATGCGCTCCATCACGGCGTAATCGATCGAATCACTGGGGCAGGCGGCGAACAGATTCTTGGCGACCCGCACGAACTCGCCCTCCTGCGAGCCCTTGCCCCAGGCGGCAGTGCAGGCGCCCAGGATGTCGGGCCGGCACGCGCCGATGGCCGCCAGCCACACGGAAGCACGCAGCATGAAAATGCCGCTGTTCCACAGATACGAGCCCTGGGCCAGGTAGGACTGCGCGGTGGCCAGATCGGGCTTCTCGACGAAGCGCGCGATGCGCCTTGCCGCTCCATCTGCAGTGCCCCAGTGGTCTCCGGCCTGGATGTAGCCGTAGCCGGTTTCCGGTGCGTTGGGCGTGACGCCGAAGGTGACCACCACACCCGCCGCGGCGAGGTCTGCGCCCTGGCGCACCACTTTGCGAAACGCGTCGGCATCGGTGATCACATGGTCGGCCGGCATGACCAGCAGCACCGGGTCGGCGCCATCCCGTGCGGCCGCCAGGGCGGCCAGGGTGAGCGCCGGTGCGGTGTTGCGGCCGGTGGGTTCCAGCACCAGGGTGCCGGGACGCTCCATCAGGCGCAGCTGCTCGGCGATGACAAACCGGTACTCCTCGTTGCACACCACCATGGGCGGGGCCAGGGTGTAGCCGTCGATGCCTTCGGTGCGGCGCACGGTGGCTTGCAACAGCGAGTCGTTTCCAATCAGGGGCAGCAACTGCTTGGGGTATTTCTCGCGCGAGAGGGGCCACAGGCGCGTGCCCGAGCCGCCAGATAACACCACGGGTTGGATCTGCATGCGGGTTGTCCTTTCAGCCACGGGCATCGCCCCAGCGCAAGACGGCATTGTCGTCACCCTGGTAGAGCGTCTGGCCGTGGCGGTCGACGCAGTACTGGGGCGAGGCGATCATCTCGTCAAAGCGCATGCCGGCGCCGATGCGCGTGTACTCGAACAAGATGCTGCGCGTGACCATCGCACCGGTGCGCAGCGTGCAGCCATGTCCGATCCAGGCCGGCCCTACGATACGCACACCGGGCTCGATGCGCACGCCAGAGCCAATGTACACCGGCCCCTGGATGGTCACCGCATCCCAGTCGATCGAGGTGTTCAGGCCCACCCATACGCCGGGCCGGATCTCGCGGCCCGGCATGTTGAGCTGTGCCACCTCGCCGCGCAGCACGCGCTGCAGCACCGACCAGTAGTCGCTGACCCGGCCAATGTCGATCCAGTTGAAAAAGCGGCTCTGCGCGTAAAAGGGCAGTTTCTCGGCCACCAGCTGTGGGAACAGCTGCGAGCCGATGTCGTAGACCTTGCCCGACGGGATGCGCTCGAGCACCTCGGGCTCGAAGATATAAATGCCGGTGCTGGCCAGGGTGGACTTCGCGTCTGCCGGCTCCGGCTTTTCCTGGAACGACTGGATGCGGCCGTCCGGCTCGGCCACCACGATGCCGTAATTCTTGACCTCGGCCAGCGGCACATCCAGCGTCACCACACTGGCAATCGCCCCCTTGGCCTTGTGCTCATGCAGTGCGGCGCCGATGTCCAGGTCGATCAGTGCGTCGCCGCACAGCACGATGGTGGTGGTGTCGAAGAAGCCGCCGAAATCCTGGATGCGGCGCATGCCGCCGGCCGAACCCATCGGCCGTGGCAGCACGTCGCCATGGTCACGCACACCCTCGTAGGAGTAACCGATCTGCACGCCCCAGCGGTGGCCGTCGCCAAAATACTGCTCGATCTTTTCGTGGTTCCAGGCCACGTTGACCATGATTTCCTTCACGCCGTAGCGTGCCAGGTGTTCGATCAGGTACTCCATGACCGGCTTGCCCAGAATCGGCACCATGGCCTTGGGCAGGTCGTTGGTCAGGGGGCGGACCCGGGTGCCTTGACCCGCCGCGAGAATCATGCCTTTTGCCATTGTTTTATTGCTTCCTTGTTGTGATTGAGTACCGCAGCTCAGCTGCCCGGCGTACCGCGGTAACCTGTGGGATTGCCGCTTTGCCAGCGCCACGCATCGGCACACATGGTCTGCAGATCGCGCGCTGCACGCCAGCCCAGCAGCGCTGCGGCCTGGCCCGGGTCTGCATAACAGGCTGCAACATCGCCAGCCCGGCGTGGCGCTATCTGGTAAGGTACAGGCTTGCCGCAGGCCCCCCCGAAGGCCGCGATCATGTCCAGCACGCTGTAGCCGGTTCCGGTGCCCAGGTTGATGGCACGGCATTCGGCATGTGTCTGCAGGCGCTCCAGTGCCTTGAGATGGCCCAGCGCGAGATCCACCACATGGATGTAGTCGCGCACACCGGTGCCATCTGGCGTGTCGTAGTCGTTGCCCCACACATTCACCTGTGCGCGCTGCCCCACTGCCACCTGGGCCACGAAGGGCAGCAGGTTGTTGGGTGTGCCTTGCGGGTCCTCGCCGATCAGGCCGCTGGTGTGCGCGCCCACCGGGTTGAAGTAGCGCAGGATCGCAACACGCCAGCGCGCGTCGCTGCGGTGCAGGTCGCGCAGCATGTCCTCGATCACCAGCTTGTTGCGCCCGTAGGGGTTGGTGGCCGATAGCGGGTGGTCTTCGGTCAGGGGCAGGCGCTGCGGGTCGCCATACACCGTGGCCGACGAGCTGAACACCAGTTGGCGCACGCCGCACGCCGCCATTGCTTCGAGCAGCCGCACGGTGCCCACCACATTGTTGTCATAGTAGGCCAGCGGCTGCTCCACCGATTCGCCGACCGCCTTCAGGCCGGCGAAGTGGATCACCGCTCGGGCGGCACAGCCGTTCAGGGCGGATTCGAGTGCGCTCCTGTCGCGGATGTCGCCCTCGATGATGCGCAGGCTGCGCCCGGTGATGCGCTGCACCCGGGCCAGCGCCTCGGGCTGGCTGTTGCAGAAGTTGTCGAACACGGTGACATCCCAGCCCGCCTGCAGCAGCTCCACGCAGGTGTGGCTGCCGATGTAGCCCGCGCCGCCCGTGACAAAGATCATCGCCATGGTGTCACGCGCTGCCCAGTTGCCGGGCCAGTATGTCCACGATGCGCACGGCGGCATCACCATCCCACAGATGGGGGCGACGCCCCTGCTTGCCTTCGCCGCGCAAAATCTTGCGCGCCTCGGCCACGATCACGGCCGGGTCGGTGCCGGCCAGCACGTTGGAGCCTTCTTCGACGGTCACCGGCCGCTCGGTGTTTTCGCGGATGGTGATGCACGGCACGCCCAGCGCGGTGGTTTCCTCCTGCAGGCCGCCGCTGTCGGTCAGCACCACGGCGGCGTCTTTCCAGAGGTGCAGGAAGGCCATGTAGGCCTGCGGGCCCACCAGTGTGATGTTCGGGCCCAGGTCGACGCCAAACTTCGCCAGGTTGGCGCGCGTGCGCGGATGCACCGGGAAGATCAGCGGCAGCTCGGTGGCGATCTCTTTCAATGCGCCGCCAATGCGCGTCATCATGGCCGCATCGTCCACGTTGCTTGGGCGGTGCAGCGTGACCACGCCATACCTGCGGCCCGCGCCGGTGTGGGCCGCCTTGAATGCGCTGGTTTCGAAACCGGCGGTGTCGGTGGCGGCCAGCTGGTGCGCCTGGTACAACAGGTTGTCGACCATCACATGGCCGACGTAATGGATCGCATCGGTTGCCTTGCCTTCGCGGCGCAGGTGCTCCACTCCGCTCGGCTCGGTCACGAAAAACCAGTCGGAGATGCTGTCGGTGACCAGCCGGTTGATTTCTTCAGGCATGGCCCTGTCACCGCTGCGCAAGCCGGCCTCGACATGCGCCACCGGAATCTGCAGTTTCTTGGCCACGATCGAGCAGGCCAGCGTGGAGTTGACGTCGCCCACCACCAGCACTGCGTCCGGGCGCTGGGCCTGGCACAGCTCCTCGAAGCCGATCATGATCTTGGCCGTCTGCTGGGCGTGGCTGCCACCGCCGGCGGCCATGAACACATCGGGCTGCGGAATGCCGAGCTCCTCGAAAAACACGTCGTTCATCTCGCGATCGTAGTGCTGGCCAGTGTGGATGATCTGGAAGGCCAAGCCGCCATGGGCCTGCAAGGCGCGCACGATCGGGGCGATCTTCATGAAATTCGGCCGCGCACCGGCAACAAGAAAAAGCATGGGCATGGGAGGGGGCTCGGTGGGGCTCGATGGAGGGCGTCAGGCGGCGAAGTCCGCCTGTGCAAAGGGGGTGCCGGCCATGTCCTTGGCGGACAACCCGGGGGTCTGCCCGTGGAGGGGCCAGTCGATGGCCAGCGTGGGGTCGTTCCAGGCGATGCAGCGCTCATGCGTCGGTGCATAGTAGTCGGTGGTCTTGTACAAGAAGTCAGCGCTCTCGGACAACACCAGAAACCCGTGCGCCAGGCCAGGCGGCACCCACAGCTGCCGCTTGTTGGCAGCCGAGAGCACCTCGCCCACCCATTGGCCGAAGGTCGGTGATCCGCGGCGAATGTCCACCGCCACGTCGAACACCTCGCCGGCGGTAACGCGCACCAGCTTGCCCTGCGGCTGTACCACCTGGTAGTGCAGGCCGCGCAACACATGGCGCGCCGAGCGCGAGTGGTTGTCCTGCACAAACTGCAGGTCCAGCCCGGTCGCCTCGCAAAAGGCCCGCTGGTTGAAGCTCTCGAAGAAAAAGCCGCGATCATCGCCAAACACGCGCGGCTCCATCAGCAGCACATCGGCAATCGCGCAGGGGGTGATCTTCATGGCAGGGTCTTTTCCTTGAGCAGGCGCAGCAGGTACTGCCCGTAACCCGACTTGGCCAGCGGCTGGGCCAGTGCCTCCAGCTGGGCGTCGGTGATCCAGCCATTGCGCCAGACGATTTCTTGCGGCGCCGCGACCTTCAGGCCCTGGCGGTTTTCGATGGTGTGGATGAACTGGCTGGCCTCCAGCATCGACTCGTGGGTGCCGGTATCGAGCCAGGCATAACCGCGGCCCATGGTCTGCACGTCCAGCGAGCCTTGTTCGAGGTAGAGGCGGTTGAGGTCGGTGATCTCCAGTTCGCCGCGCGCCGAGGGCCTGACCTGCTTGGCCAGCTGCACCACCTGCTTGTCGTAGAAGTACAGGCCGGTCACCGCGTAGCGCGACTTGGGTTGCTTGGGCTTCTCTTCCAGGCTGATGGCGTGGCCCTGGGCGTCGAACTCGACCACACCATAACGCTCGGGGTCTTGCACTGCATAGGCAAACACGGTGGCGCCCTGCGTCTGGCCGTTGGCGCGTTGCAGCAGCTGCGCGAAGTCGTGCCCGTAGAAGATGTTGTCGCCCAGCACCAGGGCGCAGTCGCTGTCACCCAGAAAGGTTTCGCCGATCAGGAAGGCTTGCGCCAGGCCGTCGGGCGAGGGTTGCACCGCATACTTCAGTGTCATGCCCCACTGGCTGCCATCGCCCAGCAACTGCTCGAAGCGCGGTGTGTCCTGCGGGGTAGAGATCACCAGCACCTCGCGGATGCCCGCCAGCAGCAGGGTGCTCAGCGGGTAATAGATCATGGGCTTGTCGTAGATGGGCAGCAGCTGCTTGCTCACGACCTGGGTGGCCGGGTACAGGCGGGTGCCGGAACCGCCCGCGAGGATGATGCCTTTGCGCTGGCTGGCCGGCGACGTGGTGGTTGGGTTGCTCATGGCGTGGTAGGGGGGGTGATTTCCTGCAGCATGCGTTGCACATGCACCTGCCAGTGCGGCAGATGCAGGCCAAAGGCGTCGCGCAGCCGGGTGGTGTCGAGGCGCGAATTCAGCGGGCGTTGCGCCGGTGTGGGGTACTGTGCCGTGGCTACTTCGGCCACCTGCTCCGGCCCGGCCTTGAGCTGCCAGCCCAGGGCCCGCGCCTGCGCCAGCACGAAGCAGGCATATGCGTGCCAGTTGGTTTCGCCACCGGCCACGCAGTGGTACAGGCCGGCCAATGCGGGCTGCGCCACCGCGGCTTTGACGGCGATGGTCGTCACGTCGGCCAGCAGTTCGGCCGAGGTGGGCGCGCCGAACTGGTCGTTGATCACGGTCAATGCTTCGCGGTCCTTGGCCAGCCGCAGCATGGTCTTGGCAAAGTTACCCCCCCGCGCTGCGTACACCCAGCTGGTGCGCAGGATCAGGTGCCGGGCACACCGGGCCACCAGCTGTTCGCCTTCGAGCTTGGTCCGCCCGTAGACGCTCAGCGGGCCCGTGGCATCGTCTTCGCGCCAGGGGCGTTGGCCACTGCCGTCGAACACATAGTCGGTGGAGTAGTGCACCAGCCAGGCGCCGATGCGTTGTGCCTCCAGGGCCAGCACACCCGGCGCCAGCGCATTGAGCAGGCGCGCAAACTCAGGCTCGCTCTCGGCCTTGTCGACGGCGGTGTGTGCTGCCGCGTTGACGATCACGTCCGGTGCGACGCGGCGCACCGTCTCGGCCAGGCCGTCGAGCTGGCTGAAATCGCCGCACAAACCGTCGGGGTTGCCCGCCGGGTCGAAATCCAGCGCCACCAACTCACCCAGCACCGCCAGGCTGCGCTGCAGCTCCCATCCGACCTGGCCGCCCCGGCCCAGCAGCAAAATTTTCATGCAGCCGCCTTGGCACCGTATTGCTGGTCGATCCAGTCGCGGTAGCCGCCGCTTTGCACGTTGGCCACCCAATCCTGGTTGTCCAGATACCACTGCACCGTCTTGCGGATGCCGGTGGCAAAGGTCTCGGCCGGTTTCCAGCCCAGTTCCTGCTCGACCTTGCGCGCGTCGATCGCGTAGCGCCGGTCGTGGCCCGGGCGGTCGGTCACGAAGGTGATCTGCTCGGTGTACGGCTTACCGTCGGCGCGCGGGCGCAACTCGCCCAACAAGGCACATACGATGTGCACGATCTCCAGGTTGGGCATCTCGTTCCAGCCGCCGATGTTGTAGGTTTCGCCCAGGCGGCCGGCGTCCAGCACGCGGCGGATCGCACTGCAATGGTCTTTGACATAGAGCCAGTCGCGGATCTGCTGCCCATCGCCATACACCGGCAGCGGTTTGCCAGCCAGCGCGTTCACGATCATCAGCGGGATCAGCTTTTCGGGGAAATGCAGCGGCCCGTAATTGTTGGAGCAGTTGGTGGTGAGCACCGGCAGCCCATAGGTGTGGTGGTAGGCGCGCACCAGGTGGTCGCTGGCCGCCTTGGATGCCGAATAGGGGCTGTTGGGCTCATAGCGGTCGGTTTCGGTAAAGGCCGGGTCGCTTCGGGTCAGCGAGCCATAGACCTCGTCGGTCGACACATGCAGCAGCCGGAAAGCGGCCTTGGGGCCTGCGGCCAGCCCCCCCCAGTAGGTACGCACCGACTCCAGCAGGTGAAAGGTGCCCACGATGTTGGTCTGGATGAATGCGCCCGGCCCGTGGATCGAGCGGTCCACGTGCGACTCGGCGGCAAAGTTGATGACGGCGCGAGGCTGGTGCTCGGCCAGCAGGCGGTCTACCAGGGCCGCATCGCCAAAATCCCCGTGTACAAACACATGTCGGGCATCACCGTCCAGCGGCGCGAGGTTCTGCCGGTTGCCTGCGTAGGTGAGCTTGTCGAGGTTGGTAACGGGCTCATCAGAGGCTGTCAGCCAGTCCAGTACGAAATTGCTGCCGATGAATCCGGCACCGCCGGTGACGAGAATTGCCATAGGGAGGAAGTCCTTCGAGACAGGTCGACTCCCATTGTGGCCTATAAAAATGGCAGTTTCGGGGCACCGCCCCTCGGTTTACCGGCCCGAACGTGATCCCAAGCGCGCTGTGTCAGATCTTTCACGCTACCGGACGGCCTCAGCGCCCGATCGCCAGGTACTCAAAGCCCATGCCCCGCACCAGCCGGGGATCGTACAGGTTGCGACCGTCAAAAATCAGCGGCTGCTTGAGTCGGGCTTTCATCGCGTCAAAGTCCGGGCTGCGGAACTCTTTCCACTCGGTCACGATGATCAGCGCGTCGGCGCCTTGCAGGGCTGCCGCCTGGTTTTCGGCATAGTGCAGGCGGGGCTCGTCGGGAAAGCAATGCCGCGCCTCGTCCATGGCCTGCGGGTCGTACGCGGTGACGGTGGCGCCCGCGGCCAGCAGGTCGCCGATGACCTCGCGGCTGGTGGCCTCGCGCATGTCGTCGGTATTGGCCTTGAAGGCCAGGCCCCACAAAGCGAAATGGCGGCCCTGCAGGTTGCCCCCGAAACGCGCCAGCACCTTGCGGCCGAGCACGTGTTTTTGTGCGTCATTGGCCTCTTCCACCGCCTGCAACACCTTCAGATGGATGCCGGCATCGCCGGCCGCCGTCTTGATCAAGGCCTTGACGTCCTTCGGGAAACACGAGCCGCCATAACCGGCACCGGCGTACAGGAAGTCATAACCGATGCGCGGGTCGCTGCCAATGCCCTTGCGCACCTGCTCGATGTCGGCGCCCAGCTTCTCGGCCAGGTTGGCCAACTCGTTCATGAAGCTGATGCGGGTCGCCAGCATCGCGTTGGCGGCATATTTGGTGAGCTCGGCACTGCGGATGTCCATCACGATCAGGCGATCATGGTTGCGCTGGAACGGCGCATACAGCGCGCGCATGTTCAGCGCGGCCTGCTCGTCGTTGCAGCCGACCACGATGCGGTCGGGCTTCATGAAGTCCTCGATGGCCGCGCCTTCTTTGAGGAACTCGGGGTTGGACACCACGCTGTAAGGGGTCTGCACACCGCGTTTGGCCAGTTCTTCATCGATAGCGGCCTTGACGGCATCGGCCGTGCCCACCGGTACCGTGCTCTTGTCGACCACGACCTTGTAGTCGGTCATGTGACGCCCGATGTTGCGCGCGGCGGCAATCACATACTGCATGTCGGCCGAGCCATCTTCGTCCGGTGGCGTGCCCACGGCGATGAACTGGATGGTGCCGAAATGCGCCGCCCGCACCACGTCGGTGGTGAAATGCAGCCGGCCGGCCGCCACGTTGCGACGCACCATCTCCTGCAGGCCGGGCTCGTAGATCGGGATGCCGCCGTCTTGCAGGATCTTGATCTTGGCCGGGTCGAGATCCAGGCACAACACGTCGTTGCCGACCTCTGCCAGGCAGGTGCCCGAGACCAGGCCGACGTAGCCGGTGCCGATAACGGTGATTTTCATGGGGAAGCAACCTTACGGTGGGTGGACGTGACGGCTATCGTAACGCGCCCGACGCAGGTAGCCACCGGCAGCGGGTCAGCCCGGGCCGTGGTCTTGTGGCGGCTTGCGCCGTTTGTTGGCACGGCATGCGTCAGAGCAATACAGTACCGCCTCCCAGTTCTTGGCCCAGGCCTTGCGCCATTGCATCGGTCGCCCGCATTGCGCGCACAGCTTGCTGGGGAGCGACTGCTTGTGTCCCTTGAGGGGTCGGGTCATGCCGTCGCCCTTATCCAAACAGATCCGGCTGCAGTGCCGGACCGTCGGCCGCCCGGCTTGCCGTGACCTTCGGGCTGGCCGTGACCTTTGGGCCAGCCGTCACCTTTGGGCTGGCCGACACCTTCGGGCTTGCCGTCACCTTTGGGCTGGCCGACGCGCGTGGTCGGCGCACGGGCGCCAGGCCACTCCTGCGCGAGCCATGGCGCTCCTGCACCGCATCGGCTTCGGCCTGGGCCTGCGGGCCGGCTCGCAGACCGTACAGGCGCTCCCGGGCGGCGTGCAGCGCGGCCTTTTCGTCGACGACTGGCGCCGGGTAATCCACACCGATCCGGCAACCGGCCAACTGCTGCGTGTGGGCGTCCATCGTCCACGGTCGGGCCAGCCAGGGCAGGGGCACGCGGGCCAGCTCGGGCACCCAGCGGCGGATGAACTGGCCGTCGGGGTCGTGGTCTTGCGCCTGCTTGCTGGGCGAGTAGATGCGCAGCGTGTTGATGCCGGTCGTGCCGCTTTGCATCTGCATCTGGCTCCAGTGGATGCCTGGCTCGAAATCGAGAAACTGCCGCGCTAGAAACAGCCCCGGCCGGCGCCAGTGCAGCCACAGGTGGTAGCTGGCAAAACTGACCAGCATCGCCCGCATGCGGAAATTCAGCCAGCCCGTAGCCACCAGCGAGCGCATGCACGCATCCACCATCGGGTAACCGGTGCGACCGGTGCACCAGGCCGCAAACCGGCTGTCGTCGAAATCGTTTTCGCGCAGACCGTCGCAGACGCGTGCAAAGTTGCGCAATTCGATCTCTGGCTCGTCTTCCAGTTTCTGCATGAAATGGCAGTGCCAGCGCAACCGCCCCGCAAACCCGCGCAAGGCGTGTGCCAGGTCGCGGTCGGCACTGCCCCCGATGGCCGCTTCTGTCGCCTGGTGCACACTGCGCAGCGACACCGTGCCAAAGGCCAGGTGCGGGCTCAGCCGGCTGCAGCCCTGCGCCGCACGCAAGGGGCTGGACAAGTTTCGCCGATAGTCGTGGCTGCGTTCCTGTAAAAAGCTGCGCAGCGTTTCGCGCGCGGCACGCTCGCCAGCGGGCTGCAATACACGCCCATGCGGCTGCAAGCCCAGATCGTCCAGCGTGGGAAGGGGTGGTTGGTCCAGGCTGGTGGCCGGCCGCAAGTTGCCGCTCAGCTGCAGTTGCGGGGCGTCCATGCGCGCCTGCCAGCGGGCGGCCCAGCCGTTGCGGTTGCGCAGGCGCCGCACCACGCCGGTCTGCGCAAACTCCTGCCTGCGCAGACCCTGCCCGGCACACCAGGCGGCTACTGCACGGTCTCGGGCGTAGGTCCAGCCGGGGCCGGTTTCTTCGTGGCTGAGCAAGTCTGTCCAGCCCAGCGCTGCCTGCAATCGGGCCAGCTCTTGCACCGCTGGCCCGACGCGCACCAGCAGTGGCATGCCGCGCTGCGCCAGGGCGCCACGCAGCTCGGCCAGACACGCCAGCGCGAACTCGACATGCTGGGCGTCGCACTCCGGGCTTTGCAGCCAATCCGGTTCGATGATGAACACGCCAGCTGCATCGTCGCAGGCCTGTGCGGCCACCAGGGCGGCGTGGTCCCGCAGGCGCAGGTCACGCTTGAACCAGACAAGGGCGCGGGTCGGAGACATAGTCCACTTTACCCAAGGCGGCGCCCTGGCGCTGCCCGCCAGATGGAATCACCGCCCTGCGCGTGACGACTTCACTTGTGATGAAGGGGCAGTCTCGAGCGCGGGCCACCTGAGCCAGGGCTCATGGCCATTGGGTGCGCCGCAGGCCCTCCACCACCTTGCCAGATCGCCCGCCGCCAGCAAGAATGACCGGTTTCCAAACACCCATCACCCCTATGCCACTCCCAACCCACCGTCGCGCTAACACATTTGCCACCGCCCTGGTGGTGGTCATCGTGCTGGCCCTGCTGCTTGCCATTGCGCTGGTCAGCCTGACCTACCATGTGCTGGTGCTCGATGGCCGCTGGTCCCTCTCCAGCGAGTGGCTGCGCCAGGCCGACGTGGCCACCCGTTCGTCGACGCTCGGCCAGCTGGGTGACTACTTCGGTGGCACGCTCAACCCGCTGTTGAGCTTCAGCGGTTTTCTGGTGCTGCTGGTCACCGTGGTGCTCCAGCGTCGCCAGATGGAGGAGGGCAGCCGCCAGTTGGCGCAGTCCACCCGGGCGATCGACCTCGAAGCTTTTGTGCGGGTCAACGACATCCTGCAGACGCCCGATGCCATCAGCGCCCGCGAACGCTTGTATGCGCTCACCGAGCCCGGCCCCGACCCAACGGCTTTTGACGACTGGACCCCCGCCGACAAGCGGGCCGCCGAAACCGTGTGCCGCCAGTTCGAACTGGTCGGCCTGCTGGTGGCTGGCAAGCTGTTCGAACCTGGTCTGTTCCTGCAAAGCTGGCACCGCACCATCGTGCGCTGCTGGGCTGCCAGCCAGGGTGTGGTGCATGAGCGGCGTGCGCGCCTTGGCGATGCGGCGCTATGGCAGCATTTTGAATCGCTGGAGGGTTTGGCGCGGGCGAGTGCGCCAGGCAACGCAACCCCCAGGCCATAATCCGGCGATGTTGCGCTGCCTCGACGTGCTGCTTGCCTCGGACGGCCCCGTCGTGGCCGGGATTCTGGCCCGGTTTCCGAACGCGCTTGCCATTGACGTCTTTGGAAGCCAGGCCCAAGGCACCGCGGGGCCCGACAGCGACCTGTCGGTACTGGGAGCCGGTTATGCAGAGCCGCTGCCCTGTGGGACCTTGCAGGCCACCTGGCCACCTGGCCGATCTGGCCAGCTGCCCGGTGGACTTGCTGGATTTGCGGGCCGCGACCACCGTCATTCAATACCAGGTGATCACCGGCGGGCGTCGTCTGTGGGCTGTCGGCCCGGAAGTCGGCTTGCTCGAGTGCTACTTGCTCAGCGCAAAGACCGATCTGGATGCGGCGCGCGCGCCATTGCTGGCAGACATTCGCGCGAAGGGCAGGGTCCATGGTTGACGATGTTCTGCTCAACAAATTAGCGACCATCGAGCGCGGTGTTGCCCTTGCGCGCGAAAAATACGACGCCTCCCCGGTACCTGTGCCACCGACTTCACCCACCAGGACGCTGCTGTACTGAATGTTCAACGTGCCGCGCTGGCCCAGTCCCGCAAGCGCATGGTCGCGTTCCGCAACATCGCAGTGCACGATGACCGCGCTTGTTGCTCGCCATCACGGTCGATGTCATCACCCAGCATCTGGGCGATTTTTTGCAGTTCTCGCAGGTAGTGCTGCAGCGGGACGGGCGCGAATGAAAAAAGCCGCAGTTCGCATTGCGGCTCGGGGATCGGGGATTGATGCAGGCGGGGTCTAATCAGGAAGACCTCGACGCGGCGCCCCTCGGTGGCCGAGGTTGCGGAGCGCCCATCGGCGGCCGAACTGAGATACCGAAACTTCCTTCAGAAAAGCAGTGGGGTCCAGGCAGTGCGGGCCAGGAAACTGGGGTTCGCCACGGGCCAGTATGCCTTCGTACTCGGCCAGCAAGGCCACGCCCATCACCGGCTGCACTGCGCGTTGCAAACAGGCGCGTGCAACACGGGCAGCGGCGCCAGTGCCAAGGCGGGTGCCCATGAAGGCATTGGTGTCGATGACGGCACGGGTTGTCAGGCCTGCGATGGTCGCGTTTTGGCACCCATTCGAGCCGCGCATGCAGGTCGCTGCGTTATTCTCGACTCGATTACCGCAATCTCTGCGTTCCGACGACCTCTGGCAATCCGGCAGATTCGCCCAGAGGGTATTGGATAGACCTGCCCCCCAACGGCGAACGCTGCGTCGGAATTCTTTACAGACCCAATCAACTGTACGGGAGAACACATTTCGCTGTGAGCGCTAAGTGCTTGCCATGAAATGAATATTTGAATATTTCGGTTGTAATTCATGCATAGGCACCTATTTTGCTCGCTAGCGATGCAACTGTGAAACATCGCAGTTATGGCACAACCACCCTTTCACTCCTGGACCCACCATGACCCCTGAATTCAGTTTGCTGGCTACCGCGGCTGCACTGCCGGCAGTGTCTAAATCCTTTGGCGGTATGGTCCGCTTTGTGCGGCTGGGGTGCGTGGCAGCGGGGCTTGCTGTCGCAGCGGTTGCAGCCGGTGCTGCCCCAGTGACGACGGTCACTTCCGATTTCACTAGTTTCATCCCTGGCTCGGTCAACAACCAGGGCGGCTGGGGTGTATCGAACCCAGCCTTCGACCAGCAGGTCGTGAATATCGGTGGCGCCAACGGCAACGTGCTTCGATTGTCGAATATGGTGACTGCCGGGTCGTTCGGTGACATGCCCTTTGCGCCACGGCCGGGCGGAACGGGGATGACTGCCGCCAATCCGACCAACAGCGCGCCGCAGTTCTTCGCTGGGGAGACGTCGACCGGCGCGGCTTATAACCGTTACATCGGCTCGTTCGACTTTCGGTCCGTCGCAACAGCCTTTGGCACTGACCCTGGTGCGCGAATCACGATCAGCCCAGACAACGGGCAGGGCGCCCGCCAGGGGTTCATCGCACTTCAAAACACGGCAGCAGGGGTCTCGGTCTCTACATTCGACGTCAATGCGGTCGGCGGCTTCGTAGGCCAGGCGTTATCCACAGTCGCATTTGCCAACTGGAACACTATCCGCTACGAGATCGACTTTTTCGACGGCGCGTTCAACGACGTAGCCAACATCTTCCTCAACAACACGCTGGTCTCGACCATCAACAGTTGGGAGAGCTACTACGTCGCCAACGAACTGGCGCTGCACCCGAACGGTGTCCCGGTCCAGACCCTGCTATTCCGTCTCAGCGGTACCGCAGTACCCAACGCCCAAGGCTTCTACATCGACAACGTCAGCGTACAACTCGACAACCGAGTGCCGGAGCCGGGGACACCTTTGCTGGTTGGTCTTGCTTTGGCAGCAATGGTCGCTGCGCGTCGGCGGCAGAGCCGGGCCTGACAAACAACGAACGGCCATTTGGGGCCCGGGCGCGTCAGCGCCTGGGCCTTTTTGCCGTTCACCACGGGCCACGGGGTCAAGTCGCTCATGTTTGACACGACAGCATCATTGATGAAGCATCCGTATGCCTATAGATGGGTGGTTCCGACCACCAGAGTCACCCCTTCACCCAAGTTGCAGGCGGTCACGCCATAGCGTATCTGCGAATCCTTGCAGCTGACACCCGGTAGGCCGATGCATCTGGTGCAGTACGGCAACAGTATCGAACTCACCCTCGTCAAGCCCGTGAAGGCCGCACGCGGCCTGATCAAGGGGATGGTCGCCACGTTTGAATGCGAGGACACCCTTGCGGCGCCACCCGTAAACATCGTCGACCCACCCAGCTTGCTCAAGTGATCGGGCGACAGCCCGCAAGCAAAGCATTTCGCGGGCCTGATCAAAGACACCCAACACCTGCTCGTGCCTAGCAGGTTCGTGTACTGCCGATACGCCATACCCTTGTCGGCGGTGAGCAGAACATCGCATCGGTCCATTCCAAGAGCAAGCCGCTCCCACCCCCGGCGGCCCTGCTGCGCTGTTCGGCGTTGTCGGGTTGCCGGCCAGCGCGCGTGCGCGCCTGCCCATGGAGGCACTGCGCAATGCATACCGTGGACAGTTGGCGTGCCCGTACGGGCACGCCAACTGTCCACGGTATGCAGCGTATTTGGGCGTGCATCCGGCCACCATACCCAGCATGTAAACCTGTTGGAGCATGAGATGCGTGCAGTACTGGTTTCAACCAAGTGGCAGGTGACGCTGTCGACTCCCATACCCTGGTACTCGCGCCGGTGCAAGATGATCCAACGCAAGCCGAGCGTGCAGTGGCCATGCTCAGTGCGCACGAAGTTCGACACCACCATGGTCAAACTTGCCAAGAGCAACTGATTCACGAAACCGGCGCTCGTGGCGGTGTAGTTCGGTGCTGACTGGCTACCCCAGA
>Ga0105046_10003144_pt1 | contig 26143 bp, 19 predicted proteins | sample MAT03_FD_78385 | JGI IMG/M metagenome (GOLD analysis project Ga0105046, IMG submission 78385) | Freshwater microbial communities from Lake Fryxell liftoff mats and glacier meltwater in Antarctica - MAT-03 (megahit assembly) | ecosystem: Environmental > Aquatic > Freshwater > Ice > Liftoff...
GAAGCCAAGTCGTTCGGCGCCAGCACGGGGGTGGTGAGCGAAGTGTAGGGGGCGTTGGCCGAGACGCAGAAGCTTCTACTCGTTCCCAAGCTCTCCGCGTGGGAACGAGTAAGAGTCTACCGAATCGTCTTCGGCGCCTTCTGCCCCACGGGCACTTTCGTCGTGTACTTGCGGTCCTTCATGCGTTTGTCGAAGTCGGCCTTGGCGTCTTTGATCGCTTGCGGATTTTCCAGCAGGTCGATCGTGCTCAGCGCCAGCACCTTGGCGGCGGTCATCATGCCCTTGTGGCCTAATGGCGAGCCGATGGCAGCGACGTTCTGCCAGCTATGGCCGGGGCTTCCAGCGGCGAAACACGAAGTCGTGATGCCGCTGGTTGGCACGTGCCAGCTAACGTCGCCGACTTCCGTCGAACCGGCATCTTGGTACGGCTTTTCCGGCAATTCTTCGATTAGATCGTTGAGCAATTTGTTCTCTTTCAGGCCGAAATCGTTGCGAATCGACGCCTGTAGTTCTTTCGCCAGGTCGAGATCGGCCTGATCGAACTTCGGCGCCCCGACCTTCTTGAAATTCTTCATCATGACTTGCGACAGCGGCAGGTTGGGGATGATCTCGTGGCAGTCAGTGTCGATCTGAATCTGCAGCTTGGTACGACTCATCTTGGCCGCGCCCTCGGCGATCTCGACGAGCCAATCGAAATTGGCTTCCATGTCCTCGTGGGTGTTGGCCCGCACGAAGTACCAGACCTGAGCGGTCGCCGGCACAACGTTCGGTTGGCCGCCGCCGTTGGTGATGACATAATGATGCCGGCTCGTTTCCTTCACGTGCTCCCGCATGTAGTTGGCGCCGATGTTCATCAACTCGACGCCATCGAGAGCACTACGGCCTTTGTCGGGGCTTCCTGAGGCATGCGCGGGGATGCCGGTGAAAGTGAACTTGGCCGAGATCGCCGCCTTCGACGAACTATAGTAAACTTTGTTCTGCGAACCGGGATGCCAGTGCAGGCAGACGTCGAGATCCTTGAACTGCCCATCGAGCGACATATAGACCTTGCCGATCAGCGTCTCCTCGGCCGGGGTGCCGTAGAGGCGGATCGTGCCTTTCAACTTATGCTTCTCATAGATTTCTTTCACCGCGACGGCCGCGCCGACGGCGGCCGTGCCGAGAGCACTGTGACCGCAGCCGTGGCCCGTCGTTCGGCCGTCGGCTGATTTACGGATGCCGAGCGCCTGCTGCGAAAGCTCGGGCAAGGCGTCATACTCGGCCAGGATGCCGATGACCGGGGAGCCCGAGCCGTACTCGGCGACGAAGGCCGTGGGCATCCCGCTGACTTCTTCCTTCACTTTGAAGCCAGCCTTCTTGAGAACGCCGATGAGCCGGGCCGCGGATCGGTGTTCCTGCAAGCCAACTTCTGAATAGGCCCAGATGTCCTGGTTGACCGAAACCAAATCGGCCCGCATCGAGTCAAGGACCTTGATCGCGTCCTCTTGACTCGGCGTGGGCGTGGGATCGGCGCCCTGACCCGGCACGCACGAAAGTACGGTGGCGATTACGAGCAGCATCGTCAAACGCATGGCATCATCCTGTACGGGGAATTCAGTTCACTTCACTTCACGATTTTCAGAAGCCGGTGGTTGTAGCTGTTGACGACCCAAATATAGCCATGCGGTTCGAGCGGCACCGGGCGGAGTCGCAGGGCCGATGCGGCACAGACGCATGGTGATGTCTCATAAGGAGTCGCGCGGGGGAAGAATCTCCGTGGCTATTCTGTAGGTTCGCGGCGATTTGGCGAGTCGAGAGGCGGACGAACGCGGGGCGAGGTGCTACATTCTGTTTATGTCCCTTGATCCTCCATCTCCTTCCTCGCGCTGGGCGTGGGCCTTATCCCTGGTTGGGCTCGGGTTATTTGCCTTCGCTCTCGTGGCGGTTTCTGGGCCTGGACGGATCGACGTCGTCGATGGGCAAACCCGCTTCGAAGTCGGCCGTAGTCTCGTTGAACATGGCGATTCCGCCTTGCGCGATGAGCGCATCTGGTGGGGTTCCTTCCCCGGCCGCGACGGCTTGAATTTCACCTACTATCGCTATCCCCAAAGCGTCGCTGCCGCGGGCGCTATCGTCGTCGCGGATCAAACCGGACCGGTGCGCGAAGGCCGACGCCACTTCTTTTTTGTCTGGACCAGTGCGGCAGCCGCGGCGCTCTTGTCTGTGTTCTACGCGATCTACTTTCGCCGGATCGGTTGTCGGACGGGTTTCGCGATTCTCTGGGCATTGGGGGGCATCGTCTGCACCCCCAACTGGTTCTACGGCACCAGCACGTTCGACGACATCCTGGGCAGTTTGACGGTTGTCGCCGCCGCGGTGATCGCGATGGGCACACGCGGGACGCGGCCGATTCTTGGCGCGGTCATCTCGGGATTTCTGCTCGGGGTGGCCTTCAACGTCAAGCAACCGCTCGGGGCGTTTCTCTTCGTCATCCTAGCGATGCATGATAACACCGCATGGACACGACGCCAGCGCCTGATCTCCGCGGTGATGATCTGCCTCGGTTTGCTGGCCGGCTTCGTCGTGCAGGATGCCTACGACAGCATGAAGTTCCCGTTCGACAAACGTGCCGTTCATGCCGACCTGCTCAAGATTTATGCCCCCGTTTACAAGTCCTCTCCGTTTCCCGCCCTCGCCTGCTTCCTGTTGAGCCCTGGCTGCGGCATCGCATGGTACTGTCCCCCCGCGCTGTTGGGGCTGACCGGTGTCTACGTTTTGTGGAAACGGGGCGAGCGTCCCTTGGTCGCGGCAGTGCTTCTCACTACCGTCGTGTTCATCGGCTTCCACTGTTTCGTTTCGTTTTTCAAGGGCGATCCGTCGTGGGGACCGCGCTACCTCACGCCCTGGTTCGGTTTCCTCTGGTTGTTCGCCCCTTGGGCGGTCACCGTGATGAGTCGTCGTCTCGTCGGGTTGCTACTCGGCCTCGGCATCTTGGTGCAGGTGCTTGGTCTGGCGGTTGATCCACATCGCCTGTTCGTGGCCCGCAGCCTGGGTTCGAGCGTGGGGGTGATCGATCCCTGGCTCTATTTCGAGCCGGAGTTCTCGCATCTACTGCAACGGCCGATTGAAATCGTTGCTATCGCGCGTGATTCAGGGAATGCGGAAGCCTATACACCGTCGCCGGCGCCGACCTTCACTTTCCCGGTACTCGATCCACCCTATTTGCCCGAATCGGGGCGCGAGGTGGTGGCACGTTATCAGCTGCTGCGCTCGTTCCGACCCTGGTGGATCAGTCAGCGCTTCCTGCCCGAACGGGAGCGGCCGGTCGACATCGGCTCGACGCTCGCCGTCTTGGGAATGATCGGAATCTCCGGTTTGCTGCTCATCGGCATGACCGTTCGTTTTCAATCCAAAACGCCTTGAGGGTAGTCTTGATGAATCATGGTTCCCGCCGCTTGTCGCCGCGCATCTGGCAGCACGATTGGCTTGCCCTCTCGGGCCTGCGCCGCTCGCTGGATGAAATGCTGGCCGAGCATCGGTTACTGGAACCGAAGCCGGTGATCGCGGATTTCGGCTGCGGCGATCGTCCTTACGAACCGATCTTCAAAGAAGCGGGGTGTCGCTACATCGCTTGCGATCTCGAAGGCCCCGTCGAAATTCGCATCATTGCCGGTCAGCGCCTTGACCTGGCCGACGCCTCCGTCGACGGCGTTGTCTCATTTCAGGTTCTTGAACACGTCTGGGATATCGATTGGTATCTCCGCGAGGCTTTTCGCATCTTGAAACCAGGCGGCTGGCTCTTGCTCTCCACGCATGGCACCTGGCTGTACCATCCGCATCCGACCGACTTTCGCCGCTGGACGCGTCCGGGGCTGGAAGACGAGATTTCCGCGCGGGGCTTCACGAATGTCGCAACGAAACCGATTGCCGGCCCCTTGGCCTGGACGTTGATGATCCGCTTGATCGCCTATCGCGAAGTGCTGAACAAGATTCCGCTGATCGGCCCGCTGCTGTTCGCCCCCTTGGCGGTTGTCATGAATTTGCGGGCCAAATTCGAAGATGCCTGCACCCCGAAGGCGATCCACTCGACCAACGCCAGCATCTACATGACTCTCTCGCGCAAGCCAGGGGGCGCATGAACCCCTATCGTCAACGCATCTGGCCGACGTTGCTGGAACTCTTGCGCGATCGAGCCCCTGTTGGCCGAACTTCGGCTCCGGCGACGGCTGGTTCGCGAAGCCGATGCGTGAGTCGGGCCAAATCGGAGAACTAACTCCCGTCGAAGTTCAGGCCCGGCCGAACTCTTTCGTGGTACCGACGTTGTATGACGGGAACAAATTGCCGTTCGCGGATCGCTCGTTCGACCTGGTGTACAGCGTCGACGTCTTGCATCATTGCCCCGACCCGGAAGCCAGCTTGCGCGACCTCGTTCGCTGCTCGAATCGGCTGGTGCTGCTGAAAGATCACACCTGGCGGACGCGGTCGGGCAAGTGGACGCTGGCGGTCCTCGACGAACTGGGCAACCGCAAGTTCGGCATCCCCTGCCTCTACAAGTACCAGCATCGTTGGGATTGGTTCAACATCATCGAGAGCGAAGGCTTTCGGCTGGTGCGCCGTATCCACCCCGCGGTCTGCCACGTCGGATTGATGGGGCGTTTGACCAACGCCCTCCAGTTCGCGGCGCTGTGGAAACGTGTTGACTCTTGAAGTGCATTCTCACTTCACGATCTTCAACAACCGATGGTTGTAACTATCCATGATCCAGATGGTGCCGTCGGGTCCCTCGGCCACGCCGTGCGGCCGGGCGATCTCGGTTTCCAGCGGCGCCTTGTCGAGCCCGTTCTCGCCCTTCTTGCCGGTGCCCGCGATGTTCACGATCTTGCCATCTTTCGCGGTGTACTTGCGGATCAGGCTATTCTCGGCGTCGGCTATTAACACGTCATCTTGCTTGTCGACCCAGATGAGTTTCGGGCCGCTCAGCTTGGCGGCGGGACCGGCGACGGTGCGAATCTTGCCGTCTTCGACGACACGCAGAGCGCTGCCGCCGCGTTCGAGGATGTAGAGCCGGCCCTTGCTGTCGACGTCGCACGCGCGCGGATCGCTGAGCGGTTGATCGACCGCTTTCTCGCCGTCAACGGGGATCGCCTTCTTGCCGTTGCCGGCCACGGTCGTGACGATGCCGGTCTTCAGGTCGATCTTGCGGATGCGGACGTTGCCAAGATCGACGACGTAGAGGTTCTCTTCCGTCTTGTCGAGCGCCACGTGGAAGGTCTGCTTGAACGCCGCTTCCTTGGCGGGGCCGCCGTCGCCGGAGAAACCGGAACCCACTCCAGCAACGGTCGTGACCATCTTGGTCTTCGGGTCGATCTTGCGGATCGTGTTATTGAGCGAATCGGCGACGTAGATTGTGCCGTCCTTCGCGGCAACGAGATTGTGCGGACCGTTGAACGAGGCCTTCTCGGCTGGTCCGTCGGCCTTGCCCTTCATGCCCGTGCCCGCGAACGTCGTCACCTTGCCCTCTTTGTCGACGTGCGACACTTTGTTGCCGACGAACTCGACAAGCACGACCGACCCGTCGGGCAGGAAGTCGAGACCGAACGGCTCCTTGAACCCGGCCTTTTCGCCGCCGGCGACGAGAACCAGCTTTTCGGCGGCGGTGAGAGAGAGAGGCAGGAACAACAGACAGACAACGCTAATGCAACGCATGATGAATTCTCCGGACGAAAGCCAGGCAAAAAGAACCACGAATTCAACTAATCGAACGAATCAAGAGGTTGGCTTTTCTTATTCGTCTGATTCGCTGAATTCGGGGTTTGTCCATTCGATTTCGGTCAACTTACGCCATGATCTCTTTTTCGACGCGGCCGAAGACGTCGGTCAGGCGGAAGTCGCGGCCGGCGTAGCGGTAGGTGAGCTTTTCATGATCGATGCCCATCATCCACAAGATCGTGGCTTGCAGGTCGAACATGTGCAATTTCCCGGTGGCGGCGTGGTAGCCGAACTCGTCGGTCCCGCCGTAGGAGAAGCCGTTCTTGACCGCGTCGCCGGCCATCCACATGGTGAAGCCCTGCGGATTGTGATCGCGGCCGTCTTTCCCCTGGGCCACGGGCGTGCGGCCGAACTCGGCGCCCCAGAGGACCAGCGTATCCTTCAGCAGGCCGCGTTTATCGAGATCGGTCAGCAACCCCGCGATCGGCTTGTCCACCTCCAGGGCGTTGGGCTCGTGCTTCTTCAAATTGGAATGCTGATCCCACTTGAAGAGGTTGTGCGTGACCTGGATGAAGCGGACGCCCGCCTCGGCGAAGCGGCGGGCGAGCAGGCACTGACGACCGAACTCATCGGTCGGCTTTTCGTCGATGCCGTAGAGCTTGAACGTCTCTTTCGATTCGTTGCTGATGTTGGCCAGTTCGGGAACCGCCGTTTGCATGCGGAAGGCCAGTTCGTAGGAGTCGATGACGCCTTCGATGCGGTCGTCGCCGCCGACCCGTTCGAGATGAGCCTTGTTCATGGCCTGGAGCAGGTCGATGTTGCTGCGCAACTGGTCGGTGGTGAGGAGCGGGTTCTTGATGTTGCGGATGGTGGCGCTCGAGACGGGCGTTCCGGCACTGCCGATCGCCGTGCCCTGATACGTGGCGGGCAGGAAGGCATTGCCGTAGTTTTGAGCGCCGCCGTGACTGCGCGTCGGGCAGATCGTCACGAACCCGGGCAGGTTCTGGTTCTCCGTGCCCAGGCCATAGATCGTCCAGGCCCCCCACGACGGGCGGATCAGGTTCTGGGCGCCGGTGTGCAGTTGCATGACGGCTTGGCCGTGACTTTGCCCTTCGGTGTGCATGCCATGCAGAAAGCAGAGATCGTCGACATGCTTCGCTGTTTCGGGGAAGAGTTCGGAGACGTAGTGCCCGCACTCGCCATGCTTCGCGAACTTCCAGGGCGATTGCATGAGCTTACGGCCCGCGGTGGCCCCCTTCGCCGGTTCGAAGGGCAGATCCTTGCCGTCATCCTTGGCGAGGCGCGGTTTGTAGTCGTAGGTATCGACATGCGACGGGCCGCCGTGCATGAAGAGGAAGATGACCCGCTTCACCTTGGCCGGGTGGTGCGTCTTCTTGGCGGCCAGCGGGTTCTCCGCGAGCGGCCGTTCCGTCAAGAGTGCGGAAAGGGCCATGGAGCCGAAGCCGCACGAGGTGGCCTTCAGCATCTGACGACGGGAGAGAGAGCGGATCATGAGTGTCTCCTTCCGTTGCACCGTCTCACCCGGACGGGTATGCAATGCAATAAATGCAACGCAAGGCAATGATGCAACGAATGACTGGCATTATTGTAGGTTAATCAGTCCCTTCGAGCATGTCCAACTATTCTCGAAACGTCGCCACCATTGCGACGCCGATCGCCACAAGTGCGACGCCGGCGACCTTGCCCAACGTGGCCGGGCGCACCTTGGCGCCGAGCAGGCCGAACTGGTCGATGAGCGTCGCCGTCGCCACCTGACCCGCAATGATCACCGAGAGCGTCAACGCCACGCCCAGCTTGGGCGAGACGACGATCGACACCCACAGGAACAGGACGCCGAAGAAGCCGCCGATCCAGGCCCACCAGGGGGCGCTGCCGAGATCTTCGAGCGTCGGCCATTTGTAACCGGCGATGAGGGAATAGATCAACGCCAGCACGGCCCCGACCGCGAGCGAGATGAGTGTCGCGATCATCGGTTCGCCGACGGACCCTTTGAGGCGCGTGTTGACAACGACCTGAAAAGCCATCCCCGCTCCGGCGGCGAAGGCGACGATAAAACAGACGCTAGTCGGCATAGGAGTCAACTTCCGCGGTAGGTGGAGTACGAGTAAGGGCTGAGCAGGAGCGGCAGGTGGTAGCGTTCGACGGCGCTGTCGAGTTGCACGACAATGATCACTTCGGGATAGAACACCGGCTGGCCGATTCTCTCGAAGTAGTCGCCCGTCGCAAAGCGCAGACGATAGAGGCCGCTGGGTATCAATCCGTTCAACAGATTCTTCACGCGGCCGTCGGCATCAGTGGCGCCATCCCCCAGAACGGTCCAGACGCCATTGACGAATGCTTCCAGGACAACGACGACTTCCGCCGCCGGGCTGCCGCGGGCCGTATCCAGGATGTGGGTACTCAGATGGTTCATGCTTTCTCCAACCGCAAGCGGGTGATCTTGGCCTGTTCCGCCGCCGCGATGCGCAACTCGGTCTCGGGATCGTTGCTCAGGCGGGCACGCAGGATTGAACGCATCTCGGCCGCGCTCTTGCCGGTGGCGCAGACAATGAAGAGATAGCCAAAGCGGTCTTCATAGTCGCGGTTGCCGTCGGCCAAATCCTGAATGACATCGTCCGCGGCACCGGCCACACCCGCCTGCTCGGAATGATTCCACTCGGCCGTCGTCGCGAATTTTCTCCGCAGGTTATCTGTGTCGCCGATGCGCGGATGGGCGGCGAACGCTTCGAGCCAGTCGGACCGTGTGAGCGATGCTTCTCCTTCGGCAGCAGCTCGCAACACGCAGTCAACTGATGCGAACGGGCGTTGGGCGTTTATCCATGTGGCCCAGTGATGGGCACCACAGCAGCGTAGGAACCCGGCCTCGTCGAGCGCGTTGATGTTATTAAGATTCATGAGGCACTCCGGGTCAACAAGCGACCGGCCGGGGCACCGGGGAAACGGCCGTGTTCGAAGATACATCGGCCGCGTAGGTAGGTTGCCTCCACGACACCATCCAAGGTTCGTCCTGAGTATGGCGTCGCCTTGTGGCGATGTTGCAAGTCCTCTTCACGCACCACAAACGTCTTGCTTGAATCGAACAATACGAAATCGGCGTCCTTGCCTGGCGCAATGGAGCCCTTGCGATCAGCGAGGCCGGCAAGTTCCGCTGGCTTGCTCGTCAGGGCGGCAACGACGCGTTCTGGAACCTTGAGGGCGGTCCAGGCGCTCGGCAACAACAACTGAAGAGAAGCGATTCCGCCCCAGGCATATCTAAGATTGCCCGTATCGAGATGTTTTAGTTTTGGCGGCGCGGGTGAATGATCGGAGCCGAGCGTGTCGATCTCTCCCTTAGCGGCCATGACGCGGAGCGTGATTCGCTGGCGGCGCCCGCGGATCGGCGGGGCGCACTTGAACCGGGTATCGCCATCGGGAACTTCCTCGGCCGCGAAGTAGAGATAGTGCGGGCAGGTTTCGACCGTCAACGGCAACCCCTCCGCCTTGGCGGCGACGATCAGCGGTCGTGCTTCCAATGCGGCGGCGAGGTGAACGATATGGACGGGGGTGCGATATTCGCGGCAGAGATCGATCAACAGACGAATAGCCGCGATCTCCCATGCCACCGGCCGCGACTGTAGATAGGCTCGATACGAGCGTGGATGGGCCGCGAAACGCCGCTCCAGTTTTTCCGCGCCGGGCGTCAACAATTCCGCATGTACCAGCAGCGGAACGCGTGATTGCGCGAGTAGTGGCAGCACGGCACGAAGGTCGGCCTCCGTCGCATTCGGGAATTCGTCGATGCCCGAATGGCAGAGGAAGGCCTTGAACCCGCAGACCCCCGCGGCGATGAGCCCCGCTGTTTCGCCGGACGTGCCTGGGATGACGCCGGCGTGAAAGCCGACATCGACCATGATCCGCCCCGCGGCCGCTTCTTGCTTTTGACGTAGGGCCGCGACTGTGGTCGTGACGGGCGAACTATTGAGCGGCATGTCGATGAGCGTGGTGATGCCTCCGGCGGCCGCCGCTCGGGTTGCGGTTTCGAAACCTTCCCAGTCAGCCCGGCCGGGATCGTTGATGTGGGCGTGGGTTTCGACGATGCCGGGAAGCACGAGGCGTTCCCCGGCTTCGACAATCGGGATGCCGGCGGGAACGTCGTCATAGTCCCGTACCGCGACGAAGCGACCGTCGCGGATGTGCAAGATCGCGGGGTGCCATCCGTGTGAAAAATAAACGCCTTTGCAACGGAGAGCCCATTCGTTGCCGCGCTCCTCGCCGTGTGGTATCATCGTTGAGTCTCGAATTCCCTAGTTGCGGGAGAGTTGCCTGATGGCCGTTGTACTCACGGAGAATGCCTACGGGAAGTCGCGCGTACGCCTTACCAAGGTAATGCGCCATCCCGATCGGCACGAACTCATCGAATGGAACGTGGCGCTGCGCCTGGAAGGCGACTTCCTCCCTGCCTATATCGAAGGCGACAACCGGCAGGTCGTCGCTACCGATACGATGAAGAATACGGTCTATGTGCTGGCGCATGAACACCCAGCCACGAGCCCCGAAGAATTTGCCGTTCACCTGGCCGACCATTTTTTAAATCGGTATGCCCAGGTGACGACGGCCGACATCCACGTCGAAGAACAGGGTTGGCAGCGAATGACCGTAAAAGGTCAGCCGCATTCCCATGCCTTTCAAGGACAGGGACCGGCCGTCCGCACCGCCCACGCCGTGTTCTCGCGCACGGAACGAAGACTATTCGGCGGCATCGAGCGCTTGCTCGTGTTGAAGACGACCGATTCCGCATTCAAGGATTTCCACCGCGACGAGTTCCGCACGCTCCCGGATGTGGACGATCGAATCATGGCCACCGAGATGAGCGCGATCTGGACGTACGCCACATCCCGGCCGGAACATATCTACGATCAGGTGGTGAGCCAATTGCTGGAAACGTTCGCGAACCATCGCAGCCTGGGCGTGCAGCAAACGCTCTACGCGATGGGCGAAGCGGCTTTAAACAATTGCCCCGCCATCGACGAAATCCGTCTGACCATGCCCAACCGCCACCGCATCCCGTTCAACCTCACCCCCTTCGGCCGCGATAACGCGAACCAGGTCTTCGTCGCCACCGACGAACCGTTCGGGCTGATCACGGGGACGTTGCGGCGGGAGGGGTGATGCGATTGCTTTTCGGCCTGAAAGGCCGATTCTGCCAGCCCAGGCCGAAGGCCTCATGTTTACACACAAACCCGGGGCGATTAGCTTTCTCTTTACCCCGAAGGGGTTTTATACAACCCCTTCGGGGTAAAAACGCAAAGCTATAACAGCCATACGCCATCGCCCCACTCGCTCCGCTCCGAAGACTTCGCGTCGCGGATAAACTTCGCGCCGAAACCTCACTGCTCGCGCATCGTCACGTTCTGCACGCCTTCGACATGCGTCAGATCTTGCAACAACTTCACGAGAGTGGTTTCCGGGCGGAAAACGATGGTGTAGGTCAGTTCGATCGAGGCGCCCTGTTTGGCGGTGCCGGCGCCGGTGATGTGATATTCGGCGAGGTGCTTGGCGAAGATGGGTTTCAGCAGGTCGTCGGGTTCTTGATGCAGGCCCAGACGGACGGTCAGCGAGGCCGTGGACGATTCGACGCCTCGGTCGAACGAACGCATCAACCCGGCGGCGATGGCGACGGAGGGGATGCTGAGCAGCGCGATGGTGCCGTAACCGGCCCCGCAAGCCATGCCGACGGCAACGGCGAAGATGACGAAGGCGGTATCGCGCGTGTCCTCAACCACCGTGCGAAAGCGGACGATGGAGAGAGCGCCGACCAGGCCGAACGCTCGGGCGATGCTGTTGCCAATGACGAGGGTCACCAGCGAGATGAGGACAGTGAGGAGGACCAGGGTGGTCGCCAGAGTCGAAGGGTCGCTCTTCCGCCGGCCCAGGACGCCTGTGTATACCACGGCGACGACGAATCCAAGCAACATGGCCAGGCCAACGCGGGCGGCCACGAGTTCCAGACTGAGCGACTCCCCCTCCTGAAGCGTGTTGCGCAGCCATTCCGGAATCATGCCGGCCCCCTTGCCACAAAAAAAGCGTAGCGGCTGTTATCGGGGAACGGAGGGAAAAATCAATCACTTGCGGAGGGAAGTCGGGATTCACCGAGGCGCTGAATGCTCTGGGCCAGAAGGCCGAGAGCGTCAGTTCTCTCGGCAATCGCGCTGATCGAATCGCACTCAAATCGATCGGCAGCCATCTCGTCGATGGCATGGGTCAGGGCGGCGACGGCCTCGCTGTGTCGCCTCGGGTTGAGCACTGCGGCGAGCCGGGTTTTCAGCAGGATTGGGTCGAACGGTTTGCTGATGAAGTCGTCAGCGCCTAGCTCCAGACAGCGGATCAAGTTCTCGGTAGCATCGAGCGAGGCAATCATAATCACTGGCAGCGATTTCGTTTCGTCCCGGCTCTTGAGCTCGGTCAGAACCTGCGTGCCATCCATTTCGGGCAATGTGACATCGAGGAGCACCAGGTCGATCTCTTGCTTGCAGATGATGTCAAGCGCCGCTTGCCCGCCTGTCGCTTCCACGGGCAGGTGGCCGAGGCGTTCGAGCCGGCGGCAAAGGATCACGCGATTGGCGTCGTTGTCTTCCACCACGAGAATACGTTTGGTATGGCCGGGAATGGTAGGAGCCGGTCCCGAGGCTGAAACCGACGGGGCGTTCTTCGCGACATTCGGCAGCACCAAGGCGTCGGCGATCGATGGCCGAGGCCGCGGAACGGGTTTTGGCGGAGTCACGGTCGCGGACTGAACCTGAGAAGTTGTGAGAATGGCCGTATCTTCACCCGTACTCGAAGCGCCAGCAACGCCTTTGCCGAAGGCGACTTCTCCATCGTCGTCTTCTTCGACCGCGTTCGCGTGGGGGATGGTGGCCTCAACCAACTGTTGGATCGTTTCCTGCAAGACCGACATCTGCATCGGCATGGCCTGGAAAGAATCGCAACCGGCAGCCAGCGCCTGTTCTCGGTTCGTCAAGTTCGAGAAGATGATCACGGGGACGAGCTGCGTTCTGGGGTTCGCCTTCAAGCACTGGGTAACCGTGCCGCCGTCGATCCCGGGCAGGCCAAACTTCATGAGAACGACTTCCGGCGTCTGCGCCAGAGTCAGCTTGACGGCTTCCTCCCCGCTGACAGCCAAGACGACCTCATGGCCGCGCTGTTCCAGCCGGCGGCGAATCAAATCGCGATTGATGTCGTTATCTTCTACCAACAGGATGCGAGGCACGCATCACCTCCCCGTCACGCTGGGCTCGACGTCGTGGGTTTCTTCCGGTGCTATTGTCGCCAATCGGACCGAAATCGACGACAGGAATTTCCCCTTCATCAAGCCTTCGCCAGTTCCCTGAACAGGCGGCCATAAGCGGCGGCCGACTTGTCCCAGTCCCAGTAGGTACGAGCATGAACGGCCACGAGTTCGCGCTCGATTGCGTGCCGCGCGGGATTGCCCAGCCATTGCTTGAGTTGAGTCACGACATGGGCGGCCGTCGGCTCGACCACTTGCGTGAAGGGAAAGATCAGCGGATGCCCCAGCGCGGTCTCCTGGGAAATGAGAGCCGGCGTGCCGCACGCCGCCGCTTCTTGAACCACCAGCGGGAATCCTTCGCCCATCGAAGGCAACACGAGCAAGTCGGCCGCCTGATAATACGGAACAAGTTCCGCGGTCGAAAGTGACCCGGCGCAGCGGACATTCGGCAGCCCCCACATCGCGGGATCGAGCGGCCCCCAACCGGCAAAGACGAAGTCGGCCTCCGGCAGTTGGCGTGCCGCCTCGTGCAACAATTTCAGCCCCTTCTTTTCGACGAAACGGCCGGCAAAGAAGAACACCGGCCGATCGGTCGACCAGCCGAGCCGGGAGCGGATTGCGACTCTCTCAACGTCAGCAACTGGGCGAAAACGCTCGAGGTCAACGCCATTGGGCCAGTAGAGCGGCGGTGATCGAAAGCGCACGAACCCGGAGAAGAAATCGCGAACGCGCGGGCTGATGAAGACACAGCGATCGCATGACGTGAGCACGCGACGGGCCAGGGTGCGATTGGCGACCCGCAGAAGACCCCGGAGTACGGGATTGCGGTAGGGCACCTCGCCGATGTGCTGCGTAACCACGACCGACTTGCCCAGTTGTCTGGCCAGCCGGGCGGCGGCGGCGTTCCCGAGGTAAAGTGAATCATGCAGATGGACGACGTCGCACCCGGCCACGAGATGCCGTAGCCGCGAGAAGCCGGCCGGCGACCAGAGCGGATAAGGAAACCCGAGCCGATTTTCGGTGATGTTCCACGTCTTCATCGGCACGGCGCCCGGAGCGCCCCGCGTGGCCGTAACGCCGCTGGCCGCCCAGACGACGTCGACTCCGTCGCGAGCAAGCCGCCGGGCCAGTTCGCCGGCGACGATCTCGATGCCGCCGCGATGATCCGGGAAATAGTGGGTGACGATGAGCAATCGCATCTTGGATGAGTATGAGGTCGAGGCGGGGTGTCAGCCGGTTTCTGGGGGAATTTTGAGGCGATCGCTTTTTGACGTCCCGTGACGACAGCCATTCGGGTTCTTGTGCTGATGAGCAGCGCGCGGTAGACTGCTACTTCACGCGGTCAAGAATAAGACAACCGTGCAAGCCCCGAGGTGAGGTTTTGCGAACCTCTGGGATTAACCCTGGGGTTCGCAAAACCTCACCCCAGGGTTTCTGTCGGATTTGCCCGCGAGGAGTATGTTGAAACGCCATGAAACGACGAGCAATACACAATTTGCCGCCTCTAAGACCTCACCGGTTAGCAATGAACTACTACCAATTCTTGATCACCATCACTCTTCTCTCCGCCCCCTCCACGCTTTTCGCGCAAGCGAAGGCGACGATCCCCGATCCCGATCCGGAGATTGAACGCAAGACGTTCATCTTGCCCGAGGGGTTCGAGGTCAACCTCTACGCGGCGGATCCGCTTCTGGCCAAGCCGATTCAGATGAATTTTGATCCACAGGGCCGGCTCTGGGTCGCTTGCAGCGAGATTTACCCGCACATCAAGCCGGGCGAGAAAGCCAACGACAAGATTCTGATTCTCGAAGACACGAAGGGAGTGGGTAAAGCCGACAAGGTGACGATCTTCGCCGACGGCCTGTTGATCCCCACGGGCGTTGAACCGGGCGACGGCGGCGCGTACGTCGCCAACAGCACGGAACTCTTGCACGTGACCGCGGGGAAAGACGGCAAGGCTGACAAGAAGCGGATCGTCCTTTCCGGCTTCGGCACGGAAGACACTCACCATATTTTGCACACCTTGCGCTGGGGACCGGACGGCATGCTCTACTTCAACCAGAGCATATATATCCATTCACATATCGAGACGCCGCACGGCGTCCGCCATCTCAACGGCGGCGGCATCTGGCGTTTTCGGCCGGAGACCATGGAACTCGACGTCTTCGTTCGCGGCTTCATCAACTCGTGGGGCCATCACATCGACCGCTTCGGCCAGTCGTTCATCACCGACGGCGCCAACGGCGAGGGCATCACGCACGGCATCCCGGGGGCCGGCTACCCGACCGTCGTCGGCATGACGCGCATCTTACACGGTCTGAACCCCGGCAGTCCCAAGCACTGTGGTCTCGAGATTCTCTCGGGTTCGCATCTTCCGGAAGACTATCGAGGTAATCTCATCACCAACGATTTCCGCGGCCATCGCGTCTGCCGGTTCGTGCTGAAAGAAGACGGCTCCACCTACGCTTCGCAGGAAAAGACCGAGCTGATCAAGTCGAATCATCCCGCCTTCCGGCCTATCGACGTCAAGATGGGACCGGACGGCGCGATCTACATTGCCGACTGGTACAACCCCATCATCCAACATGGCGAGATCGACTTCCGCGACCCGCGCCGCGACCACACCCACGGCCGCATCTGGCGCGTTACCGCCAAGGGCCGACCGCTCGTGAAGAAGCCGGATTTTGATTCCGGCAGTGTCGAAGGCCTACTCAAGCACCTCACCTCGCCCGAGGATTGGATTCGCCAGCAGGCAAAACGGGTGCTGAAAGAACGGGGCGCCAAGACGGTCACGCCGGCTTTGAAAACTTGGCTGGTGAGTATTGACCCCAAGGACGACGACGAGCAACTCCTTCTCGAAGGATTATGGGTCTATCAGTCTCTCGACGTCGTCGAGCCCGATCTGTTGAAGAAACTCCTGAAAGCCCAGGACGGAAAGATTCGCGCGGCCGCGGTACGGGTGCTCACGCAATGGAACGAGCGTGTGCCCGACACCCTCGACTTGCTGAAGGCGGCCGTGAGCGATGAACATCCTCGGGTGCGCATGGAAGCGGTCCGCGGCCTTGGCGAGCAGAAATCCGTTGGCGCGATGCAGGCGGCCATGACCGCCTTCGACAAGCCGGTTGATCGCGTTCTCGACTATTGTTTGTGGCTGACGGCGAAAGATCTGGAAGCCGTCTGGCTGCCGAAGTTCAAGGAAGGCACACTCGATTTCAACGGCAACATCAAGGCGATCACTTGTGCCGTCGATGCGGCCGGCGCGAATGCCTCGACCGCGCCGATCGTGAAGTTGCTCGAATCGAAAAAGTGGCCGGCCGATCAGGAACAGGCGCTCTGGATGCTGCTCGCTAATATCGGCGGGTCCGAAGAACTGAGCCGTGTGCTTGATCGGGCGGTGACCCAGACCGATGAGGCGCGAGGGCAACTCGTCAAGGCCGTCGAGCAATCGGTTCGCCAACGGCGCTTGGGACGCCCCAAGAGCGTCGAGGCCTTGAGGCCGTTGCTCGACCTCGATTCGTCCGCCCTCCCGGCCATTCGCCTCATCGGCCTGTGGCGGGTGGAAGAACATCGCGAACGCCTTCAGACGCTAGTCGCGAGCGCCAATGTGAAGGCCGACAAACAGGATGCCAGCTTTGAAACGATTGTCGGGCTCGGCGGTCCGAAGAGCCGGGCGTTCCTGGAAGAGCAGAGCAAGCCCACGGTCGACGCTAGGATTCGACGACGGGCGATCGCGGCCCTGGCGGAGATCGATCTGGCCGCCGGGGCACGGCAAGCGGCCGACTTCCTTATGACGGCGAAAGCGACCGACGATCTGCTGGGCCTGTACACGACCTTCTTGAATCGCAAGGACGGCGCGGCCGCACTCGTCAAGGCGCTGGATGGCAAGAAGCTGCCACCGGATGTCGCCCAACTTGGCCTTCGCGCCGCGCGGGCAACGACGCAAGACCTGACCGCCTTGGTCGCCGCTTTGACCAAGGCGGGCGATCTCGCCACGCGGAAACGGGACGTCTCCAAGATGGCCATCGACTCGCTGGTGGCGGACGTTCAGAAGAACGGCAATGCCGCCCGCGGGGAACTGCTTTATCGCAGGAAAGATCTGCAGTGCCTCAATTGTCATTCGATCGGCGGAGCCGGCGGCCTCGTCGGGCCTGACCTCGCCAGCATCGGCGCCAGCGCCCCGGTTGATTACCTCGTCGAATCCCTGCTAATTCCCACCAAGGCCGTCAAGGAAGGTTACCACTCGCTCAGCGTCGAGACGCTAGATGGGAAGGTTTTTACCGGCGTCAAAGTTCGCGAGAGCAAGACGGAACTCGTCCTGCGCGGGGCCGACGACAAGGAGATCGTCATCCCCGTCAAGATGATCGAGGAGAAGCGTGAATCGCGCTCGCTGATGCCGGACGCCCTCGTCGATCCCCTGTCGCGGCAGGAACTAGTCGACCTGACGAAATTCCTCTCGGAACTCGGCAAGCTCGGCCCCTATTCGCTCAGCAAGGCCCGCGTCATCCGCCGCTGGCAGGCACTGCTCCCGACTCCCGATGGGCTAGCCCTGATCCGCCGTTCGCGTGTCGCTTCCGTGGCGGAGAACGACCCGGCCTACCAGTGGGAATCGCGGTATGTAATGGTCTCCGGCGACCTGCCGCTCGACGCCATCCCCTCGTTCGCGGTCTGGAAAGACACGGCGTCGCTTTCGGTCGTGCGGACCCAGCTTGATGTGACCACGGCCGGTAAGATCAAGTTAAAATTGAACTCGGCTGCGGGAGTGAGCATGTACGTCGGCGCCAACCCCGTTGAAATCCAGAATGAGACAGTTCTCGATCTGAAAACCGGCGTGCAGACACTCCTCTTCGCAATCGATTTAAGCAAGCGAAAAGAACCGCTCCACGCGGAGATCGAAGACGTGACCGACTCCGCGGCGCGAGTAACGGTGGTGGGCGGAAAATGATCAATGAATCAAACTAAGCCCTGGGGTGAGGCTTTGCGAACCCCAGGGCTCGACGCGGATTCCATGGGTTCGGAAACCCTCACCCATGGGCTTGAATGGATGTCTACTTCGGAAACCACTTCGCATCCGCCACCGTCGCGTCAACGGGGTCGCTTTCGAGCGTCCTCAGAAACAGCACGAGGTCCTTCTTCTCGTCCACGGTTAGGTTCAGCTTCAGTGGGATGATCGGTTTGCCGTCGCGAGTCCAGACGGTCACTTCCTTCGGCTTCATTCCGGACTTGATCACCTTGGCCTCGGCATCGGTGTCGCGCATCTTGGGGTCGAGGAACTCGTTGGCGTTGCCGCCCTTGTCGTAGAAATCGACGACTTTTTCCAGCGTATCCTCGCTGCCGTCGTGCATGTAGGGCTTCGTGCTCAACAGGCCGCGAAGCTGCGACGTTTTGAACGCACCCATCTGGCCGTGGTCCTTGTGGCCGGTCGGCAGGCTGCCGAAACGGCCGAGATCGCCCTCGGGAAGCTTGCCATCCTTCACGCCCACGCCGAGATTATGGAACGCGAGATCAGTGAACGATTCGCCGACGTGGCAGGCGCTGCAGCGGGCCTTGTTGAAGAAGAGAACTCGGCCGCGATCGATGATGTTGGCCAATTCGGCGACCTTGACCTGATCCTTCGCCACATCGAGATTGAGTGCCTTGAGGCCGTTCAGGTCCTTGTTGGCAAACGCCTGCTTCAACACGGTCTCGTAATCCTTGGGAAGGATGTCAAACTTGTTGCCCTCTTCGTCCTCAACGCGTTTCCGCATCGCCACCTCGGCCCGGTCATGGATCGAGTTTCCAACGAGCACGGTTCGTTCGTAGGCGGCAATGGCTTTGGCGATCGAGTCACGTGTCGGGGCATGGCCGAACTCGAGTTCGAAGGCTTTCACGTATTCCGGTTTGGCCCGCACGCGCTTGACGACTTCGTGCCAGGCGTTGCCTTTGCCGTCGAACATTTCGATCGAGTTCTGGGGCGGACCTTGGGCCTGATCCTCGAGCGACGTGGCCCGGCCATCCCAGAAGTGATGCCGGTTGAACGCGGAGTTGAGCACCGGCGGGGCGCTCATGCCGCCGACCTTGCCGCTGATGCCGGTCGAGAAGCGGGCGCCGTCCGTATAGCCGTTCTTGGGGCTATGGCAGGTCGAGCACGACACGGTCAGATCGCTGCACAAGATCGAGTCGAAAAAGAGCTTCTTGCCCAGTTCCCAACGGGCGACCGTCATCGGGTTCTCGGCCGGCACCGGCACGGGCATGTTGATCCCGAGCGGGACTTTAATGAGGACCACCTTGCGAGGGACTTTCGCGCCGGTGACCGGATCAACGACCTCCTGCACGAAGTCGTTCCAAAACTTGGGGAGGCCTTCCCACGCCTTGCGATTCTGGCCGCGGGTGACAAAGACCATGGATGCCTGATCTTTGAAAGGCCGTTTGAGGCCCTCGTTCGGCACCATCCAATCAAGATCGGCCGGAGCATCCGCCCCCGGGGCGTCGCCCGTCGCGGCAAACGCGGTCAGGAGAAGAATGGGCCAGAAATAGACACGCATGGTGGGTTCCTTTCACAACGGGCCGTGGCGGCCCCGGATCGTCGGCGGGATGATTCAGATCGTACATCCATCGATAAGAGCCGCATCGAGCGGAGTCAATGGCGAGGTAGGAGAAGGCGGGAAATTAGAGGGCGGTTGAGGTGAAAAGATTCGGAAATTGACCCACGATTCATCGTTTAGCCCGGCGGTTCTTCATGATGATGATGATAAAACCGCTTGTCCGAACCGAACGTCCGGGCCATCACGTCGCCCGAGAGGATCTCGTTCGGCGTTCCTTCGCATTCGATTTTGCCGTTTTTCAGACACAACACGTGATGGGCATGTTCGCTGACGACCGACAAATCGTGCGAGACGAGCACGATGCTCACGCCTGATTCGCGGTTGATCTGGGCCAGCAGGTTGTAGAACGGTTCTTGGTCGACGAAGTCGATCCCCGCGGCCGGCTCGTCGAGGAGCAATAACTCGGGCTGGGGATCGAGCGCCAAACTGAGCAACACGCGTTGCAGTTCGCCGCCCGACAGCTTGGCGACCGGGCGATCGAGCAGTTGCACGGCGTTGACGCGCGCCAAAAGATCGTGAGCGCGCTGCCGGACCGAGCGCGACAGGCCCAGGAAGATGGACCGGCGCTGAAGCGTCAGGCCGAAGAGCTCGCGGACGGTCAACGGCAAGCGCGGTTCAATCAATAACTTCTGGGGCACGTAGCCGACATGCTCGGGCCGATGTTCGCGATGATCGTGCCCGCAACGGAACTCGATGTCGCCGCGAAAGGGATACTCGCGCAGGATCGCGCGGAGCAGCGTCGTCTTGCCCGACCCGTTCAGGCCAATCAGGGCGGTGATCTGGCCGCGGACGATCGTGGCGTTGACCCCCGTGAGGATCCGCTTGCCGCCGAGTTCAACTTCGAGATTGCGGATGGTGACGAGCGGATGACTCATCGCAACGCCTTCGCCAGATTGTCCAGGTTCGACCGCATCTTACGGAGATAGAAGTCGGCCGTCAGGTCTTTTTCGTCGGCCGTTTCCAGTGGGTCGATTTCGACAAAGGCGGCATCAATGCCGGCCGCTTGAAGGGCGGACAGGATCGTCTTGGCCGAGGTGTTGGCCGGGAACTGCGGTTCCACGGCAATCAGGCGGACCTTCTCGTCCTTGCACAACTGGATGATTTCCTTCAGGCGTTCCGCCGACGGTTCTTCGCCCGGTTCCCGCTGGATGTAGCCGGCGATTTTCACCCCGTAGCACTGCTCGAGATAACGTAGCGAATCGTGAAAGGCGATAATTTTGTTCTCGGTCTTGTTCATGATGAGATTCTTGCCGTACGCTTCCAGTTCTTCCAGCTTGGCCAGGTAATCGGCCGCGCGGGCATCGTAACCGGCCGCGTGGGCGGGATCGAGCCGTTTCATCTCGTCGCGAATCGAACGCACCATCTGCCGGGCGTGGTCGGCACTCAGCCAAATATGGCCGTCGGTTCCATGGTCGTGGTCGTGCTTCTGCCCAGGTTTGACGACATGGTTGCACGATCCTTCCAGCAGGTACTTCTTGTCAAGTGTGTTGCCGAGATTGCGAATATTGAGCGTCGAGTTGCCGCTAGCGGTCTTGAGCCGGCCGGCGATTTTATCATCAAGGCCCAGACCGTTAATGAACAGGACGTCGGCATGTTTGGCGAGCTTCAGATGCTCGGGCGTCGGATCGCCATGATCGTGCGGCCCCTGCGCGGTCATCAAGGGAATGACGATGGCGTCATCACCCGCCACGCCCAGAACAAACGATTGGATTGGCGCAAACGAGGTCAACACCTTCGGACCCGGCTTTTGCGGCCAGACATTCTCTGTATTCCGCTCGCAACCGGGGAGGAGCAGCAGCAGACTCAGGAAGCCGAGAGCGAAGAATCGTGAGTTGAACATCATCGCGAAGCTCTAAGGGAATACTTTGTAAAACCACGTCGTTCATTTTAACAGAAGAGAGGAAGCAGGCAATACTTTCATTCACCCATTAGCCGCGACCCGAAGGTTTTGCGCAGGGGGGAATGCGCCGGGCGCCGCACGCGCTCCGAAGACTCCGCGTCGCGGCTACACGTTTATTTCTTCTTCAACGGCTTGCCCTCCGCATCGATCGCACCGACCGCCACCAGGATCAATTTGTCCGGATCCAGGTACTTCTTGGCCACCGCCTGCACGTCTTGAGCGGTGATTGAACTAACCTGTTTGCGGTAGTCGTCCAGGTAACTCAGGCCGAGGCCGAAGCGATCGACCGACAGCAGCAGTTGAGCGATTTGCTCGGACGAGATCGTGCGGAACGCCAGGCTGCCCGTCAGATATTTCTTGGCGTCTTCGACTTCCTGATCCGTCGGAGCTTCATCGCGGATGCGGCGAATCTCCTTCAGGAAGCCATCGCGGACCCAGGTGAATTTTTCCGGGAAGGTGCCGATGGTGCCGGTAAAGGCGCCTACTTCTTCGCCGGCGCTCGAGGCGATCTGGGCGTTGACCGAATACGCGAGCCCCTGACGATCACGCAGGCTGGCCGAGAGACGATCGGTGAACCCCGGGCCGGTGCCGAGGACATTGTCCATCACGAGCAGCTTGTAATAGTCCGGGTTGCTCCGCTTGATGCCGGGATGGCCGAGGTAGACATGCAGCTGCGCGGCATCAGGGTCGCTGATGATCTTCTGCGTGAACGAGGCCGGCATGGGGACGTCGATCTTCGGCAACGGTTTCATGGCGATCGACTTCCAGTTTGCCGTGCGAAGTTTCAAGAGCGCGATGATCTTGTCCGAATCAAAGTCGCCTACGAGCGCGATTGTCGTGTTATTTGGCCGGAAGAGTTCGGCATGATAGTCGAGGCAATCCTGGCGCGTCAGTTTCTTCACGATATACGCGTCGCCCAGCGTGGGACGGCCGTAAGGGTGTTTCCCGTAGAGCAGCGCGTTGAATTCACGCGAGGCACGGTTGTTCGGCTTGCGGTCTTCCTCCGCGATCGTGGCCAGCACCTCTTCGCGCTTCGCTTCCAGGATGTCCATCGGGAAGATCGGATTCAGCATGCAATCGAGCAGGACGGTAAGGCCGATCTCCGCGTCGGCCGCCAGCACCTTGAGTGTGCCCCCGTGGGAAGAAACGCTCATCGAGCCGCCCGTGTCCTCGATCAGGCGAGCGATCTCATCGCCCTTACGCGTCGTCGTGCCTTCTTCCATCATCAGGCTGACGAGCGACGAAACGCCAAGCTTGTCGGCTGGCTCTCGCATGCGGCCATGCGATACCGACGCGCTGGCGACAAACAGCGGCAGGCGGTGATTCTCCAGCAGCCACAGCTTCAGCCCGTTGGGCAGCGTGACCGTCTTGGCGTCCTTCATGAGGAGTGAGCCCGTCCCCCCCATGTCGGCACGCGAGAGCGAACGGCCGGCGAGCCGATTGCCGAGCGGCGCGGGAAGCTGCCCCTTCCCCTTTACGGCCGGCGGCGGCGCCGACCAGACGACTACGCCCTTGGCGTCGACGAGATATTTCTTGGCCGCGCGCTTGACGTCGTCGTTGCTGACGGCCGCGAGTTTCGGCAGATAATTCTTGAGATAATCGAGTTCGGTAACCGTGACGACCCGGGCGATTGAATCGGCGATGGTGTGAACGCTCTCGTTGCCGAAGATGTTGCCCGCGATCATGCCGCGTTTCACACGTTTCAACTCCGCGTCGGTAACGCCGTTCTTGGCCAAATTCTGAAGTTCCTCCATCACCATGGCCTCGGCTTTGGCCAGGTCGCTCTTCACGAGTTCGACGTTGATCTCGCACCAACCGGGATAACGGCCCGCCTGGTGGGAGGCCCCGACCGACGAGGCGATCTGTGCTTCGTCGATGAGCTTGCGGTAAAGCCGGCTCGTCTTGCCGCCCGCCAACACGGTGGCGATGACGTCAAGCGGATATTCATCGGCCGACCCGTTGGGCACGGTGTTGAAGCCAAGGATCAACCGGGGCGACTCGAACTTCGAAACCATTTTGTGGCGGACGACCTCCTTGCGTGCGGGCGGCGCCACGACCGGCTTGCGCTCCGGGAGTTCGCCCGCGGGGATCTTGCCGAAGAGTTCGGTGATCTTCGCCAACGCTTCCTTGGCGTCGAAGCCGCCGACGACGATGATCGACGCGTTGCTCGGGTGATACCAGCGATCGTAATGCCGCTTGATCGTCTCGGCGGTTGCCCCTTCGACATGTTTACGTTCACCAATGACCGGATGGCCATAGGGCGACTTTTCGCCGAAGAGCAAAGGTAGAATGGCCTTGAGTTCGAGATCCCAGGGTTGATCCTCGTTGCCGTTCAGTTCCGAGATGACGGCCCCTTTCTCTTGCTGAAACTCATGCTTCTCGTCGATCTTCGTATTGCGCATGCGGTCGGCTTCGATTTCGAGAGCGATCGTCCAGCGATCGGCGGCGAAATCGAAGTGGTAGACGGTGCGATCTTCGGAGGTGTAGGCGTTATTGCGGCCGCCGTTACGTTGCGTCTGCCGGTCGATGTCGCCTGGGAGAAGCTTGGTCGTCCCCTTGAAGAGTAAATGTTCCAAGTAATGTGAGAGACCCGTCTGATCGAGTTCCTCGTCGGCGGCGCCGACTTTGTAGGCGACCATGGTTGTCACCACTGTCGAGCCTGGGATCGGCTTCAGGTAGACCTTCAAGCCGTTGGGCAAGGTCGACGTCTGCACATCGTTGAACAAGGCCGAGGCCGTCTTGAACAGGGCGTCGTCGGACGACATCTGAGCCGAGGCGGTGGAGAGGCTGAAGCCCAGCGCCAAGAGGGGTAGAACAAATCGGATCATGCGCGGTTCCTTACGCAATTAGGGTGTTAATGCGATCGATGGGGTTAATCTATCCGTTCGCGTTCGCATGGCGAGCGGCCAAGAAACGAACAAGCGAACGTATTACCTAGTACGGAGGAGAGCGCCGTTCGTGCGGATCAAAAAATGAACGATCCGAGCGTGAAACGGATCGAGGGCGAGTGTTGCACCCTCGATTCGCCTTCAGCTCGGATCGCAAATCCGAAATCAACCATTCGTTAGTCGTTATCTTTGTGGAACGTCAGCGAGCGGCTGCCGACACGGGCGAGGAAGCGGGCCTTCTGGGCGGCGGTCAGTTCCTTCGTGAACTTGTCGCGCACCGCTTCGATCCAGCGGACCTTACGCTCGCGGTAATCGGTGATGACCCGGACGAGTACCGGACCCGGGTGGGCGTAGGCCGCGCGGATGTTTTCCTCAAGCCGATCGTCGCTCTTGATTTCCATGTACGCGACACCGAAGCCGCGAGCGAGGGCCTCATAGTCCATGTGGGCGAGAATCGTCGCCGTCGTCCGCAGGTAGGCCGGCTTCTGCAACATTTGCATGTAGTGATAGGCCTGATCGTCGAGGATGAAGAACTTCACCGGCAGGCATTCGCGCGCCGCCGTCGAAATCTCCATCGCGCTCATCAGGAAGCAGCCGTCGCCGGTGATGGTCGCCACGGCCCGCTTCGGGAACGCCCGTTGGCCGCCGATGGCAGCGGGGATCGACCAGCCCATCGCCTGGTTGTCGGTCGGGTTGAAGTAGGTCCGCGGCTGGCAGACGCGAAACGCCTCCGCCGCGAAATGCTCCGTGACCGTGACGTCGACATAGACCATGCCGTCTTCGGGCAAAGCCCGGCGCAGGGCGAGAATGAACGACATCGGGTCGGCCCCGCATTTCGCTTCGGGGATGCAGTGCCGGTGCGCGTCGGCCGCTTTCAGATTCTTGATGTGATTGATCAGGTGGGCGTCGGCCGGTCGTCGCAGGCAGTCGGCTCGCTCAAGAAGTTTCGCCAGGAAGATGCCGGCATCGGAATGGACGCAAATGTCCGTCTTCATCACCCGGCCGAGATTCTGGGCGTTGGCGTCGACATGGATGACGAACTTCGTTTGCGGTTGCGAATAAAACGCGGTCGAGACTTCGCTGTAGCGAACGCCGATGGCCAGGACGCAATCGACGCCCTGGTAATGCGGCAACAGCGGATGTCCCTTGAAGATCTTCTCGGCCGTGACGGTCCCCTGGGCGCCGTAGCCCCAGCCTACCGCCAGGCAATGCGTATCCGGGATCACGCCTTTGCCGGAGACGCTGGTCGCCACCGGGGCCTGTAACATCTCAGCCACGCCGGCCAACGATTCGGTCGCCTCGAAACACCCCTGCCCCGCGTAGATGCCTATCTTCAACTTGCGGTTCGAAAGCAGTGCCACCGCGCGTTCAAAGGCCGCCTCATCGAACGGCACGCCGGGCGACGCGAGCGGCGGATCCTTGTAGTGGTGCATATCGATCAACATCGTGTAGGGGATGACGACGGCCGTGGGACCGGGCTCGCCTTCCTGGGCCATCTGCATCGCCTTGCGAATGGTGCAAGGGATCTGGCTGACATCCGTGACATGGAAGACGCACTTGGTGACCGGCTTCAGCAGCGCGACCTGGTCGAGGCAGTGGACCTGGAACGGGCGGTACTTTTCACCCTGCGCGATGTCGCCGACGATCGCCACGAGCGGGATCGAATCGACGAGCGCTTCGCCAAGACCTGTGAGCGAGTTAGTAACGCCGGGGCCAGGAACGACGCAGAGCACGCCCGGCTTGCCAGTGGCGCGGGCATAGCCATCGGCCATCGTCGAGGCCGAGAATTCATGGGTGACGA
>Ga0105046_10003146_pt1 | contig 26139 bp, 22 predicted proteins | sample MAT03_FD_78385 | JGI IMG/M metagenome (GOLD analysis project Ga0105046, IMG submission 78385) | Freshwater microbial communities from Lake Fryxell liftoff mats and glacier meltwater in Antarctica - MAT-03 (megahit assembly) | ecosystem: Environmental > Aquatic > Freshwater > Ice > Liftoff...
CCGAGTCTGGGCTCAGAGCGCGGTGGGTTCGTTGGTTGGCGCAGTATCCGTTGTTGGCGTTCGAACCAGTGCCGACGCAGCGACGATGATCATGAGTGGGAGCAGTGGCACCGCGAAGCGGTCGAGCGGCGTCATCATCCATGCGGCGCCGAGCACATTCGCCAGGACGATGAGCGCGGTGGCGAAAACGCCCCATCGCCGGCGCTTGATCGCGAGGATCATGCCGACGAAGAAGACCGCCGCGAGTCCAGGACGCACGAACTCGGAGGCAAGAAACCACGCATTGAACGCCCGTGCGAAGAGGCCCGATGGCAGAGACTCGGGTGGCACGCGCGTCGCGGCGAGGAGTGGTTGCCACCGCGATTGGTACGGTGTGAAGCGGCTGCTGGCCATGACCGCATCAACGTCAAAGGTGTAGTTGCTCGTCATGCCGGGACGCGCGCCGCGCAGCGGCTCGCTGTGCCATAGGTTCGCGCGCGAGTTTGGGTGCCAGGAAACATCCCACGCGCCGAGCTGGCTCACGAGCGACCAGCCCATGTCTCGCGCGGCCTTGCGTGGATTGGCGGCGACCGCGGCGTCGGCCTCGGCCTTGCAGATGGCTTCGAGTCTGTGCGGATCGCGGAGCATGACTTCGAGCACGGCGTCAACGCTGTTGCGATCAGCGGCCTCCTGCGTGACGATGCCGTTCTGTGCGAGCCTGGAAGCGACGAAGGCGTAGTCGTGCACGGCGCGGGGTTGCGTGGTTCCATCGTCAACGAGACCGTTGGCCCAGGCGTTGATGCACCGGTTGAACTGTGTCTTCGGGACCGTCAGAACGAGGTACCCGAGGCGCGAGTGGTTAAACGCGAGCCAAGGCGCCAGCACGAGCATCGCGACGAGCCAGACGGTGGAGGCCGCCGCGAGCGTGTGCGTGAACGTCAGCGTGCGGCCGCGATTGCCGTAACCGGCTGCAAGCGTTGCCGCGGCGGCAGCCACGATGCCCAGCGGCACAAAGGCCATGAAGTTCTCGCGGTACAGCGCACCGATCCCGATCCCCAAGCCGAGCTGCGCGCAAAGGATGAGCGTGCGCGAGAGTGAGCGCGGGCCGAGGTCGCGATGGAACAGGAGGATGATCTGTATCGCAATCCACGCCGCGATGAAGGGTGCCACGGCCTCGCGCAGGACATAGGGCTGGTAGATGAGGATCGATGGGTGCCACGCGGTGAGGAGGCCAGCGATGAGCGCCATCCATCGCGAGCCGATCAGGCGCATCGCCGCCCAGACCTGAACGCCGGTCGCGAGGATGATGATGCCTTGGAACCAGACGAGAACCTTGAGGGAGGAGTCGGTCCAGAGCATCAGGGCGGTGAGGAAAGTGAGGCCAGGCGCTTTGTATGGAACGATGCCCGAGAGGGTGGAGTTGTGCAGAAGTTGTGCTGCGCCGTCCAGGTAGTCAAGGCCGTCGGGCGGGATCAGCACAGGTGTGTTAAACGCGACGAGCGCTGGCGCGAGGGCCGCGAGAAGAAAGGTGAAGAGCTCGGGCAGCCCGAAGATCGGCGATCTGCGTGGAGCGGTGTGATGCTGGTGGGTGAAGTGGGTCATGAGTGGCGTGATGGGGCGAGATAGAACGTGATGGGGCGTGATGGGGCGTGACGGGGCGTGATGGGGCGTGATGAAGAAGATCTCGCGGCCTAGTTACGAGCGGCGCAGTCCCATGGCCCCCATGACGAGGAAGACTGCGCCGATGAGACCCGTGAGGAGCCCGGTCCGCGTGCCGCCAGCGAAGTTGAAGTAGAGGAAGACGCCAACGGCGATCATGCCAATGCCGCTCACGATGTTGGAGTAGCGCTCCGGGGTGAGCCAACTGACCACGATCAGGCCGCCAATGGCGGCAACAAGATTCGGGTTGATTCCTAGGAGGTACCACGCGACGCCGAGGATGCCCATCGACAGAAGCATCATCGGTGCGCGGCGTTGGAGGCCGAAGATATAGAGGGTCTTGGAGATGGCACCCACGGAGAGACTCCTTGCTGGTCGGGCCGTCGCGTACTGTGAAATGAGCAGCCGCACGTGCCCAGCGCAGAGTCTACCCGTAGTCTCAGCGCGGCTGCTGGGCCTTGAGCATCGCGAGTACTTCTTCGGCGGGGCCCATGAGCTCGACTCGCGACTCAAGGCGGCGCATGGCGTCCATGGGGCGGCCGTTCTGCGCGATGATCACGGCGGCGAGGGCGTCGTGGTCCGGGTAGAGGTGCCAGTACGTGTCGTTCTGCCAATTGCGCGGGCCGGCCTCAAAGAGCGTGGCAGCCTCGGCGAGCCGGCCCGCGGCGTGGGCCTCCTCAGCGGCATCGAAGGCAACGCGGCCAACCTTCATCCAGAAAATCGTGAGATCGATGTTCTTGGGCAGCTCCCCGCGGACGGTGATCATCGCATCCAGCACCGCGCCGGCAAAGGCCGTGGCGTCGGCGCTGAGAGTGGGGGTGGACCTGCCAGAGATCGGTGTGCCGCTGGCCGCTGAGTCGAGGTGGCGTGAAGCGAGCTCGAGGGCGTCGTCGAATGTGGCTTGCTTGGCACGCCACGCGGTGACGAGCTCCGTCGCCGCCGCGGCGCGGCCGCCGGTGGGCGAAGCCGCGGTCGTGACGGCGGCTTCGAGCGGGCTGCGCAGACGCGAGCAAGAAGGTGCCGCAACAAGTACGAGAGTGAAAAGAAGAAGGATGGAGATTCGGGCACGTGGCATTGCATCAGCCTACCGCCGGGCCGCCCGGAGGTTGCGGCGATGGAGTCGCGACATCGGTGGCGATCCGTTGCTGCGGAGGTGCGGCCTCGATCGCTGTCATTTCGGTGGGTTTGGCGTCTGATTCCCCGGTGAAGTAGCGATCGCCGCCGCCAAAGGCGAGCCAGCCCCAGAAGGCCTGGCCAAAGAGAACGGGGAGCGCGGCGAGGATCGCACCATAGATGGGCATGGGCGTCCAGAATGGGAGCGAGATGAAGAAGGCCATCGTCAGGCCGATCTTGGGGATGAGGATCCAAGGCTTGAACCGCTTGCGTGCCGCCTCGGCAGTGCTGCGAGCGGCACCGATCGCCACGCCCTTCGAGCGTTCCATGAGGCGGCGCGCCCACGCAAACTCGGTGCCCAGCACCGCGAGCGCGATGAAGAAGATGGGGATGCCGGGGCCGGGACCGATCATCATGAACGCGCCGATGGCCAGCGTCGTGCCGCCGACGACGAGGATGATCACGCGGCGTGTGTGGCGGAGTGTGGAGCGCGCGAGGCGATCTGCATCTTCACCCAGGGGTGAGATCGTGCTCGCACGCTGGTCCCCACGGCGCGCCAGCAAGGCGAAGAAGACGCCCACCAGCACACACCCAGTCACGATAATGAAGCTGGACCAGACAGGGATCCCCACATGCTCCCGAAGCGAGATCTTGACCGCGGAATAGAGGAGCAGCACCGCCAGACCGACCTTGACGTAGCGGATCCAGTCCGTCAGGAGCGAGAGGGCCGGATAGAGCGAGCGTGAGATCAGCAGCGCGAAGGCCATGGCGGCGAGGACGATGAAGGGTTCTCGCGTGACCGAGAGAACGGCGGGGACCGAGTCGATGGCGAAGAGCGCATCGGCAATCTCGATCACCACCAGCGTGAGCAGAAGGGGGGTAACCGCGGCTCGCCCCTTGTCCATCGTGAAGAAGCTCGAGCCATGCAGCCGCTTCGTGACTGGCAGGAACCGCGTGATGACGCGCAGGACCGCGTTCTTGGAGGGGTCGGCGGTTTCCTGCCGCACCAGCAGCATGCGCAGCGCGGCGAGCACGAGCAACCCCGCCAGAATGAAGCGGACCCACTCGAAGTGCAACAGAAGCAGGCCCATTGAGCCGGCGAGAAGGCCCCGCGTACAGATCGCCACGAGCACGCCCCACAGCAAGACCCGCCGCTGGAGCCCCAGCGGCGTCTGGAACTGGCGGAAGATCGCGCTGATAACCAGCACACTGTCAAGATCGAGCGCGAGCGCCAGCAAGAGCGCGGTCAAGAACTGGAGCAGCGCGGCATTGCCATCCGTGTGGATCGAGCCGTCGGGGTACCTGCCAAGTTCGTACCAGTGCGTGCCATATGCCCATTGGAGACCGATCGCAAACGTCGCGGCGACCGCAAGGTAGACCCCGGCGGTCGCGAACGCGCGCGCCGGATGCTGCACCTGCCGCGCGCGGTGAACCACCAGCAGGTCAACAACGACCAAGAGCAGAAGCAGGCCCGCGAGCAATATCCAGGGAAGGACCATGGGGGCGAAGAACTCCGGTGAGGCGTGCGCAGACCGCTCGGATCCGCGGGGAATCAGTGATTGGCAGGATCGCCGAAGCCGCTGTGTTTGCTAGATGGGGTTTTTGGAGTGTCTGGATCGCTTGATTGCGTCAATTCCGTCGGTGTGTCCGTTGCATGTGCTGGATCATCACCCTTCTTGGGAGCCAGGACGAGCGAGGTTCCGATTCCAACCGCCAGCGCCGTGCCGATGATGCCCAGTGAAAGCTCCTGCGAGACGTGGACATCAAAGCCTTCGAGGATCATCTTGAGACCGACGAACGCGAGGATGAAGGCCAGCGAGAACCTGAGATAGCCGAACTTGTCCATCAGCGCGGCAAGCGCGAAATATAGAGAGCGCAGCCCAAGGATCGCGAAGACGTTTGACGTGAAAACCAGGAACGGATCCTTTGTGATGCTAAGGATCGCGGGGATCGAGTCGATGGCAAAGACCACGTCGGTCGTCTCAACGACCAGAAGCACAAGGAAGAGCGGCGTCGCGAGCAGACGTCCGTCGATACGGGTAAAGAAGCGGTCGCCGTTGAGCTTTTCTGAGAAGGGCAAGAATCGCCGCGCGAGCCGGTAGACCCATCCCTTCTCGGGCTCGAAGTGGTCCTCCTGCTCGCGGAGGAGCTTGATGGCGGTGAAGATCAGCAAGGCCCCGAAGACGTACAGGATCCACTCGAGCGAGTTCACCAGTGCCGTTCCGGCCCCGATCATGATGCCGCGGAAGATGAGCGCACCGAGGATGCCCCAGAAGAGCACCCGATGCTGGTTCCGGCCCGGCACCTTGAAGTGCGTGAATATGAGCGCGATGACGAAGATGTTGTCGAGCGAGAGGGAGTACTCGATGAGCCAGCCAGTGAAGAACTCAACCGAAGCTGGCCATCCCATACCGGTCGGGATCGGCAGCGGCGTCGGGTCGATGGGGTTGGCCGCGGCGATCGTGCGTTCGGCCGCGAGCGATTGGAGTGTGTCCGCTCCAGCCACGGCGGGAGAAGCAATCGCGTCACCCGCGGCGACGGCCCCCGGACCCGCGAGTGTGTCGCTCGCGTGCGCCGATGAGTAAGATAAACCTTCGTGCTGGCGTGCCTTGGCTTCGCGTGAGTAAAAGTGGTGATACCGCGTGCCAATATCCCCGACATCGTTCTCGTACAGGTAAAAGACAACCCCGTTGAATGACAGGCCCAGCAGGACGCAGACGCCTGTCCAGCCCAGGGCCTCCCGCGTCTTGATGACGTGCGGGTTGCGATTCAGGACGAGCAGGTCAAGCGCGAGCATGACCAGCACAAACAAGATGAAGCCAATCCAGACGTAGGTAAGCGGCAAACGCGATATCTCCCCTTGAGCCGGAGGCGCCCAACTTCATATGGGGAAGATAGGGTCGGCATTGGCTCACGTAGCGGGCTTGCTTGCCAGTGGGGGATCTGTGCCAGTCACCGAGCCGTCCGGCGTCTCGAGCCGACCAGCCTCGAAGGCTCGGATGATGCAGTGAAGCCCGACGCTCAAAAGCGTGAGAACCACGATCCCGCCCACGAAGGCCAGCGTGGCCCCCAGCCACCCGGGCATGACCGACATCGCATTGCGGGCCGTGGTTGGGAAGAGAACCGCGACGATGAGGACCGCCCCAACAGGAATCAGCGCGATCACTCCCCTGATCAAGAGCCCGCCCGACCGCCGAGGGTCGCGTCGAAGGACCGCGTACGAAGCAATGATCGCAAGAAGTACGCCCGCCGCGATGCGTGCGAGCGCAATCGGCGTGAACGAGACTCCAGGCTTGCTCGGATCCAGGATCATCTCGTGGTTCGCCAGGCTGAGCCAGACACAGAACGCGGCGAAGGCCACCGTTCCAGCCGTGCAGAGCAGCGCGAGGCCCTGACCCTCCTGGAATCGATTGAAGCAGAAGAGCACGCCGCAGATCGCGCTGATCACCACGACCGATTCGAAGCCAATCAGGATCCAAGCCGGTGAGTGGGCCAGCGCGGCCGCAATCACGATGATCGCGAGGGCGCTGGTCGCGGTGGCGACGCAGAGCACTCCAACCAGAATCCTCACAAGTTTGGGAAGCGGCGTGGTTATCGGGGACATATGGCACGTACGTCGGCTGATTCGGGGGGTTCACTTGCGTTCGGTTCATCAGAGTGCGCCGAGTGCCCACCTCGCTTCAAGAAGGGGCGGCTGTCTGGACGATGTTCAGTAGTCCGGAAGGTCTGGCTTGGTCAGGGGCGGGGTGTTCAGCGACTGGAGACGAAATGGGCGGCATTACTTCGGGCGTCGGTCTGTTCAGCGGCATCGATTCGCGTTCCATTATCGATCAGTTGCTCGCGATCGAGGCACGCCCGCGCAATCAGGCGTCCGCGCGGGTGGTCCAGTTGCAGCTCCAGCAGGCCGCGTTCCTCGACATCAACTCCCGCATGCTCGCCCTTAAGAGCGCTTCCGGCACATTCCGCAACAACAACCTCTTCAAGAGCAAGGCCGTCACATCCTCGAACGCCGAGATCCTCTCAGCAACCGCCGAGCGCACCGCAGCGCCTGGAACATACCAGTTCGTCGTCGACCGACTCGTCAGCACGCAACAGCTCCTCTCACGCGGCTTCTCAGACACCACCAACAGCTCGCTGGGCGCAACCGCCTTCACGTTCGAGACGGCGCAGGCTCGGCTCGACCGCGACGTCGCCCTCTCCGACCTCAACGATGGGCAGGGCATCGAGCGCGGGCGCATCACGATCACCGATTCTGCCGGAACTGCCGCAACAGTTGACCTCTCTCGCGCAACGACTGTGGGGGACGTGCTCGAGGCCATCAATCAGAATGGCACCGCGCGAGTCCAGGCCAGCGTCAGCGGCGGGCGGCTCGTACTCAAGGACATCGCCGGCGGCGGGGGCCAGCTCCGCGTGGGGGATTTGAACAGTTCAACCACCGCCGCAAGCCTGGGCATCGCAGGAACCGCGACCGGAACGCTCACGGGCCAGAGCGTGTACAGGCTCGGCAACAACACAACGCTCTCAAGCCTCGGCGACGGCCGCGGCGTTGCGATCCGCAACGTCGCGGGCACCGGCGCTTCAAACTTCTCCATCAGCGTCGGCGGAACCGCGGTGCAGGTCAACATTGGTGATGTCTACGAGGACCGTCCCAACGCCGCTGGCACGCTGGTCCTCACCAAAGTTCGCGGCGCGGCCTCTACGGTGGGCCAGGTTCTTGAGCGCATGAACGCCGCGCTCGACGCCGCAGGCTTCGCAGACGTCGACGCCGCCGTCGACGGCGAGAATGGCCGCCTGACCATCACCGACACCCAAGGCTCGCGGCAGATCGTGGTCACCGAAGGAAACGACTCGACCGCCCGCGATCTCGGCCTCGCGGGCGGAGCATCCTCAGCATCTTTCGTCGGCAAGCGCGTTCTGGCGGGGCTCAACACGACGCTGGTCGGCGGCCTCAACGGCGGACGCGGCGTCCAAGGGGATGGAAACATCGACTTCACGCTGCGAGACGGTTCCACCTTCGCCGCCACCGTCGACCCAAACCAGTCGCTCAACGAAGTGATGCGCTCCATCGAGTCCCAGAGCGGCGGGCGCATCAAGCTCGAGCTTGATCGACGCGGCACCGGATTGACCCTCACCGACCTGACGGGCGGCAGCGGGAATCTCATCATCGAAGGAACCGGCGGCGCGGATACCGCCGCGTCGCTGGGTCTCTCCACCGGCGCCACGGGAGTCGCCGCCGCGACGTTCTCCAGCGGCAACCTCCAGCGCCAGTACGTCTCCCGCGCCACGCTCCTCTCATCGCTCAACAACGGCAAGGGAATCGGGACCGGCGAGATCCTGATCCGCGACGCCCAGGGCAACACCTCCGCCAAGATCACCATCGGAAGCGAGATCAAGACCGTCGGCGACATGATCCAGCACCTCAACACGCGCGGCGTCGCGATCGAGGCTCGCATCAACGCCAAGGGCGACGGCATCGAGATCGTTGAGGCAGCAGGACCCACCGGTGCCAACAAGATCAAGATCACCGACTCCGTCGGAACCGTCGCCAAGGCACTGGGTATCGCGGGCGAGGCCACCGGCACCGGCACTGCCAACAAGCTTGATGGATCCGCCGAGCGAACCGTCAACTTCCTCGCCACCGACACTCTCCAGCAGGTGATCGACAAGATCAACCAGGCGGGCGTTGGTGTGTCGGCCTCCGCGATCCGTGATGGTGGCGGCGCAACGCCCTTCCGCGTCAACCTTACCTCGTCTTCCACCGGCACCAACGGCCGCTTCCTGGTTGATACCGGTTCCCTCGACATGGGCTGGCGATCCCTCGATGCTGGCAACGATGCTCGCCTCTTCTTCGGCAGCGCGGACCCCGCACGTGGCGTCGCGGTCACATCCTCCACCAACCAGCTCGATGGCATCATCCCCGGTTTGCGCATCGACGCGAAGTCGGTAAGTTCGACGCCAGTCTCTCTGACGGTCAAGAGCGACAACGAGGCCGTGATCTCTGCCGTCAAGGTCTTCGTCGAAACCTTCAACATCGCGATCGGACGCGTGGACTTCCAGAGCAAGTACGACGCCGCGAGCGAGCGTGGCGGGCCTCTGCTCGGCGACTCCACAGCACTTGAGCTGCGCTCCGGCCTCTTCCGGCTCGTGCAGTCGCCAATGCAAGGCGCAACCGGCCAGTACAACCGCCTGACGCAGATCGGCATCAAGGTCGTTGGCGGCGGCAAGATCGAGCTCGATGAGTCCAAGCTTCGCGATGCCCTCCAGACCGACTTTCAGTCCGTGGAGTCACTCTTCACCGCGCGCGACGTCGCGGAGGACACAACCACAACGCTAACGCCGGGCGTGACGATCCGCAATCCCAACGCGGGCACCACGTTCACGCGCCTTGGCATCATGGGCCAGTTCGAGCAGCTCGCCGAGCGATACACAACCACCGTCAACGGCGTCCTCACCAATCGCAATCGGGGACTGGACAGCCAGATCAAGCTCCAGCGCGACCGCGTCGTCTCTTTCACCGACCGGCTGACGCAGCGACGCGGCATCATGGAGCGACAGTTTCAGGCGATGGAGTCCGCGATCCAAAAGCTTCAGACCCAGTCAAGCTCGTTGGGCAACATCTCGCGGGTCGGGTGATTGGCCTCCGCCCGAGCAAAGCTCCCGCGGCGTGAGTGGAATGAAGTCAGCGTGTCGATGGACCGATAGCAACCTGCCATGACCAACCCGACACCTTCGCAGCAGACCTTTCCCGGCCCTCAGGCCAACGCCGCCAACGCGTACCTCCGCACGCGCGTGATGTCGGCAAGCCCGGAGGAGCTCCGGCTCATGCTGCTGGACGGGGCGATCAAGTTCCTCGCGCAGGGTCGCGAGTCCATGCGGACCAAGCAGCACGAGGGCGCGTACACAGGCCTGACCTCCTGCCGCGAGATCATCTTCGAGCTTCTCACGACGATCCGCGACGACGCGAACGCCGAGCTCGCCGCCAACGCTCGCGCGCTTTATGCCTTCATGTACCGCTCGCTCGTTGAGGGTGCGCACGAGAAGGACGATGCCAAGCTTGGCGCCATCGCCTCTCTTCTCGACTACGAGCGCGAGACGTGGGTTCTGCTGATGCAGAAGCTCATCGAAGAACGCGGGCAGCGCCCCGTCGCCGCCACGCAAGCAGCGCCGGATTCCGGCCGCGCAGCTCAGCCTGCGCCGGCGATGGCCATCAGCGTTCAGGGCTGATCGGCACCCAGACCGACGCGATTCAGGCCTGCCCCGCGCTCGCCGCGATCTCCGCCGAGAGCTTCTCGAACACAAAGACCATGTTCACGTTCGCATCCGACTCGCGCTCCGCCGCGCGGATCAGGTCCGTCGTACGCAACGCGACGGCGTCAACGCCCCCGCCGATCCTTGATCGCAGACGCTGGCGAGCCCAGTGCGCCACGATCCGAAGAATCAACTCCATCCCCGCGCGGTTGGCCGATTCCTTGCTCGCGTTCTCATGCTCACCAACCACGCGCTTCGCGTGCGCCTCGCTCAGCTCCGCCATCGTCGGTCCGAGCGCCGCCACGTGCTCGCCGCGAGCCGAAGCCTCCAGCATCGGACCCAGCCGTGCCCACCAACCAAAGAGCCCCGCCTCGTGCGCCTTCAGGAGCGCGCCCGGCGAACCCGCGGCGAATTCACGCAGCCACGAGAGCTCATCCGGCGGAAGGTCCAGCCCACGCCGCGCGATCCACCGATCAAGCTCGACGCGGCCCAGAGGACCGAAGTACACACGCTGGCAACGGCTGCGGATCGTCGGAAGAAGCTGATCCTCCGCCGAGGTCACGAGGATGAGAACCACGCCCACGCCGGGCTCTTCCAGCGTCTTGAGCATCCGGTTCTGAGCCTCGGGACTCATCAGATCCGCCTCGTCCACGATCGCGACCTTCGTCGCTCTCGCACCAGCTGGCGCTCGCCCCGTGCGCGTCAGGGGCTCGATCAGAAACTCCAGCGTCATGTCCGTGCCGATCACCTTCTGCTTCGAGTTGCGAACGCTCTCAAGGCGGCTGTAGCTCGCGAGCTCCTTCACGACGTAGTGAAGGTCCGGGTGCGTCCCGGCGCGAAGCATCTGCTGAGTGTTGCTCTCTGGGTCGGGCGCGATCTCGCCAGACAGTCCTGCCTTGGTCGTGGGGTCAAGCAAGAGCGATGCAAACGCCGCCGCGGCGGTGCACTTCCCAACGCCCGCCGGTCCGTGGAAGATCCACGCGTGATGCACGCGATCCGCCCGCAGCGAGTCCATCAGGATCCCCGCGGCACGCTCCTGCCCCAGCAGGCCCGTGAGTGGCATCGGCACCGGCGGCCGAAACGCCGCATCAACCTTCGGCAGCGGCGCGGCGGTCATCGGGCCCCTGCCCATGAAGGAGGCCGACTCGCCCTTGGAATCTCGCGGTGTGCGCTTGGCCATCAGTTCGCCAGCGTAGGTTGCGTTGCGGGTCGCATCACGCCCGCCGACGCCGCAGCGCGAGCAAAAGGCCGATGCACGTCACGCTCACGCTCGTCGGCGCGGGATGATCGCGTCAATCCATGGCACAAAGGGCTCGATGCGGTTGGAGGCCATGATGTCGCCGTAGTTGGCGAGGATGCCATCTCCATTCCAGTCCGCGATGAAGAAGTGAACGCCCAGGACCTGCCAAGCGCCGCCGAAATTGCCGAAGATCGCCCCCCCGAGTCGCCGGGTGCCAGTTGCCCTTCGAGACCGGTTGCGTCGCCGGTTGCGGGGTTGTCGAAGTCGCAGCAGTGGAAGAAGAGTGTGAAGAAGTCCGTTGCTTCCAGCTCGTTGGTCGACGCGAGTTTCACGTTCGGAGTCTGCGAGGAGAAGCCCGCGGTGCCCGTGCCTGTTCCGCCGAAGCCGGTGTGCACGATGGCGGTGCCGGGTGCCGGGGAGAGCCGCCGCGAAATCGCGGCCGGGGTGACGCTTGTAATCGGCGTCGCAAGCCGCATGAGCGCAAAATCGAAGCCCGACGTGATGTCCATTCCGCTCAGAGCCCAGCCGGGATGAATGAAGACCTCGGCCACTTCGACCCGCGTGCTCGGACCCCCGAGGTCAAACCGCCACGACGCCGGTGCTTGATTGTCCGCGACATGGGCCGCGGTCAGCAGCCAGTTGGGGGCGATCAGCGTTCCCGACCCTCCGAAGAAATTACCCGAGCCGGAGTTGTAAATCAACCGTCCCGCCGCGCTGAACTGCGGCTGGGCCGCGAGCGCTTGGTACGAGGCATCCGGCATGTCGTCGCGGATGACGATGCCCAGAGCGGGTGAGCAGGCGCTCACAAGCCCGGCCACAGTCAGCAACTTCCCAGCACCGCTGGCCATCCTTGCACGCACCCGAAAGTCCAGGCCCCGAACGGCCACCATCCACGTCCGTTAAATTGCGAGATGATTGCACGTGCGGCCACAAATCTGCCGTGACAGATCACAAGTACCTAAAATCCAGCAGTTCAGGAGCGGCGCTGAGGCGATGACGAGCGAACCGCCCGAGCGTGTGTTACTCAGCCGCCAAATCCTTCATCCAGCCGCTTGCGCTGGTCCTGGATGTGGAGCTTCAGGCTTTCGATCTCGAGCTTGGCCTTCTCCATCATCGTGTCGTGGTAGTCGAGCTGGTCGCTCCGCATCGCCTGATCACGGCGCGCAAGCTCCACCTGCACATCAAGCAGCTTGAGCTCCCGCTCCATCTTCTGCGACATCAGCCGGTTGAGGTCATCGTGCGTGGGCGTTGATGGCGTCGTCTCGTCGTCGGCATCCGGCCCGATCAGCGGCGGCGGACCGCCCTGCATCCGGCGCTTCTGGAGCTCCATCAGCTCAATCTCAAGCCGCATCTTCCGCAATGACTCGTTGCCAAGCGCGACGTTCTGCTCGATGTCGCGCCGCTGAACTTCCTCTCGCCTGAGGAATGCCTCACGCTGAAGCTTGTGGTCCACGTCCTCGCGCTGCTCGCGTCGCCGCTTGCTGCGGTACTGCAGGACCACCAAGCCGGCGATCACGATCGCCACAACGACGCCAAAGATCGCAAAGAGCACCACGTCGCGCTGCACAGCGAGCCCCTGCCCCGGCGCGGCCTGAGCCAGGTTCATCAACGCAAGGTTGGAGTTGGGCAGCATCACGAGTTTCGTAGTTTATTCAGACCGTTCAGCGCCGCCACCTTGTAGCACTCAGCCAGCGTCGGATAGTTGAAGACCGCATTCACGAAGTACTCAACCGTCGCCTTGAAGGCAATCGCACACTGCCCGATATGCACCAGCTCCGTTGCGCCCGTCCCGATGATGTGCACGCCAAGGATCGTGTGGCTCTCCTGGTGGATCAGCAGCTTCAGCATGCCGATCTCGTCCCGCAGAAGCTGCCCGCGCGCAATCTCTTTGTACTGCGCCACGCCCGCCTCGTACGGGATCCCCTCCTTCGTCAGCCGCTCCTCAGTCCAACCCACCATCGAGATCTCCGGGATCGCGTAGATGCCATACGGCAGAAGCTCATCCGAAGACTCGTACGACGCGCCGAACGCGTGGCACGCCGCCTGACGCCCCTGCTCCATGCTCGTGCTCGCCAGCGCAGGAAATCCAATCACATCACCCACCGCATAGATGTGCGGCACCAGCGTCTGGAAGTTCTTGTTTACCGCGATCCGCCCGCGGTCATCCGCCGCCAGCCCCGCGTTCGCAAGGTTCAGATCCGCCGACGTACCCTGACGCCCGATGCAGTACATCAGGCAGTCTGCCCGCAGCGTCTTGCCCGATTCCAGCACCGCCTCCGCCAGAAACTCGTTGTCGGATCGCAGCCCCGGCGGACACTCAACCCTGCGGATTGCTGCGACCTTCTCCCCCAGCCGCAGCGTCGCCCCCGCCTGACGCAGGTGGTACTGCAGCGCCTCGGTGATCTCCGCATCCACAAAGTCCAGCAGCCGGTTGCGTCCCTCGACGATCGTCACCTTGACGCCCAGCGCCGCCAGCATCGAGGCATACTCGGTGCCGATCACCCCGCCGCCAACAACGATCATCGATCGCGGCAACTGCTTCAGATGCAGCAGCTCATCACTCGTGATGATGTCCACGTGATCAAACTCGATATCCGCTGGCTTGGACGGGCATGATCCCGTCGCGATTACGGTGGTCGATGCGCCGATGGTCGTGCTCACGTGCTCGCCGATGATGTCGATCGTGGTCGCATTGCGGAACTGCGCCTTGCCGCAGATCAGATCCACGCCGTTGCGCGCCATGTGACCACGCACCATCTCAATCTCGGCCTTGATGACGTCCTGGCAGCTCATCCAGAGCTCCGCCAGCGTGCGTTTCTTAGCCGCCGCGAAGTCCGCCGCCGTCGGCATCGCGTTCTGTCGCGACTCAAGATGCAGGATCGCCTCGCGCAGCGCCTTGCTCGGGATCGTCCCCGTGTGCACCGCCGATCCACCCACAACCTCGCGCGATTCAACCACACAGACGGACTTGCCAAGCTTGGCAGCCTGGATGGCCGCCTTCTGCCCGGCAGGGCCCGAACCAATGACGCAAAGGTCGAAGTTCCGCATGAGGAGTCAAGCGTACCACTCCCGGCGGCACGCCGGATCGAATTCACGCCCCCGATGCATCGGCCTGTCGTGACGCCTTGGATCCCCCGGGCACTGCGGTCCGCGGGCCACCCGGTGTCTCGACAAACCCGGTCAACTTCCTCGCCCGAACCGGATGCTGCAGCTTGCGGATCGCCTTGGCCTCCACCTGCCGCACGCGCTCGCGCGTCACCTTGAAGATCCGCCCGACCTCCTCAAGCGTGTACGTGTACCCATCGCCAATGCCGTACCGGAGCTTGATGATCTCCCGCTCGCGATACGTCAGCGTCTTGAGCACCTGCTCGATGCGGTTCTTGAGCATGTCCTGGGCCGCGATGTCCGCCGGCGGCACCGCGGCGTCGTCCTCGATGAAGTCGCCGAAGTAGCTGTCCTCGCTCTCGCCCACCGGCCGGTCCAGCGACACAGGATGCTTGGAAATCTTCATCACACGCCGCACTTCCGGCGCCGTCAGCCCCGCCCGGTCCGCCAACTCCTCGATCGTCGGCTGGATGCCAGACTCCTGCTCCAGCGCCTTCTGAATGGTGCGGAGCTTGCCCATCGTCTCGATCATGTGCACGGGGATCCGGATCGTGCGCGCATGGTCCGCGATGGCCCGCGTGATTGCCTGCCGGATCCACCACGTCGCGTACGTGCTGAACTTGTACCCGCGCTTGTACTCGTACTTGTCCACCGCACGCATCAGCCCCGTGTTCCCCTCCTGGATGATGTCCAGGAACGAGAGGCCCCGGTTTCGATACTTCTTCGCAATCGACACAACCAGCCGCAGGTTTCCGCCCGAAAGATCGCGCTTGGCCTGCTCATACTCCCAGAAGACCGTGTTCAGCTCGCGCACCCGGCGCACGACCTCGACCGGGCTCTCAAGCACCAGCCCGCGCAGGCCCGTCAGCTCCTCTCGCATCACCGCAAGGTCCTCAGGATCAAGCCGCTTGAGCGGGCGGCCCGTGCGCCGCGACCGCGCCTTGGCCTTCTCGGGGTCCTTCGCGCACCGCAGGTCCGCGTCCAGCTCCTGGATCTTCTTCGCGATGCTGCGCAGCTTGCGCATCAGCGGGATGATCCGCCCCGTCCGCAGCGAGCACTCTTCCGTCAGCGCCGCCATCCGCCGCCGCCGCACACGGATCCGCGCGACGATCTCCCGCGCACCCTCCTTGTCGCGCGCCTTGCGGGCCCGTCCAACCGCGCTCCAGTCCTCCCGGTTGAGCTTGAGCAAGCGGTCGATCGTCGGCAGGTTGGCCGGGATCCGCCGCGCGATCTTCTCCTTGGCATTCACCTCCGCCGTCGAGACCCGCATCGTGCGATCAAACGGCAGCTCGCCCTTGGAGACCTGCCGCAGCAGCTCCACAGCCTGCGCGATGATGTAGTCACTCTCGAGGCAGCGCCGCCGGAAGACCATCCGCGTGACCTCGATCTTCTTCGCGAGCCTGATCTCCTCCTCGCGCGTCAGCAGCGGGATCGAGCCCATCTGCGAGAGGTACATCCGCACCGGATCATCGATCCGCTTGCCGCCAGCCTCCTCGGCCACAACCTCATGCAGATCGCGCATGATCTCGGCCTCATCAGCGTCCGCCGGCTGAGGGTCTTCGGTCTTCGCAATCGCCGCCAGCGCCGCGTCCGAGAGCGTCTTCCTCAGCGTCGCCGACTCCGCCGCACGCTCGCCGCCCGTCACACTCATCGCGCGAAACAGCGTCGGCAGCCCCGCGCCCTTACGGCTCATGCCCGGCGCCTCGCCCCGCTCGAGCGCCGCACGGTGAACCCGCGCGCGATACTCCAGCTCGTCCACCATCTCGATGCCGTGCACGTCGAGCACGTTGAGAAGATGGTCGATCGCAATCGGATCAACCATCTCGTCCGGCAGCGTGTTGTTGAGCTCCTCAAAGCTCAGCCAACCGCGCCGTCGCCCGAGTTCGATCATTTGCTCCACGGCAGGATGCAGATCACCGATCACACATGGCTCCTTGAGACGGCGACCGCCCAGCCCGACGCTCGCGTGCGCCGCCGTGCTCGCGAATTGGTCCGCGCTAAGACCCGATCCCAACCTTTGGCCACATCCTCGCCGAGGTCAACACGCCACAGGATGTCAATCTGGGCGAGTTCGCCCACGCCTCGAATCAGTTGAAAACCACCCTCCACCAATCCCAGGTCCGCTCCGCCCTCCTCGCGCCTCTCACCCCCGCGGCAGCTGCCGCCGGTCCGCGCCAAGCGTCTTGTGCCGGTTCCGAGCCTCCATCAGCCGCGCCATCGCCGAAGTCGTGTCGCTCCGGGCCTGAGGCTGACCCTCCAACTTTACCTCCGGCACCAGCCCGCCCGCGCCAGCATCCGAGCCCGGCCCAGCATCTGAGCTTCCACCCACCGAGTCCGCCTCTCGTCCACGCGCGAGGCCCAGCCGGCTCGCGACGCTCTTGTCCATCTTCGCACGCCTGAGACACTCACGGAAGTGGGCCGCGAGCCGCTCCGAATCACGATCCGTCTCAAGATCAACCCGCGACGAGAGCGAGACCGCCGCGCCACGCACGCCCTCATCATCAGTGCTTGACAGCAGCACATTAAGCGACGGCGCCATCCCCTCTCGCACCAGAACGACCACCGCCTCCGCAATCGCCCGCAGCGAAGACTCCTCAAACCGCTCGGGCTCAATGAGCCTCCGCCCTTCCAGCTCCAGCGCAACATGCAGGTTCCCATCGCACAACACGCACCCCAGCAAGTGCGCCGCCGCCGACAGCCGCTGCGGGATCGGCGCCAGCGAACCATCCTCGTTCCGCTCCGAAGCGCTCGCGCGCCCCGCCCCCTGCCCCGCTCCCCCCCGAGGCCCGCTCCGCCCCGCCGGAATCGCTCGCTGCAGCGTCGCCTCATCCACACCCGCCAATTCCGACAGCCGCCGGATGATCAGCCTCTGCCGCACCGGCGGCACATCCTTCAGCCCCAGCCCAATCAGTGCCTCAATCTCCGCATCAATGGCTCGAGACATCGCCGCCATCCCGCTCCCACTCAGCCGCTCACGAATCCGCGCGAAGCGATACTCAAGCAGGTCCACCGCGCCCGCCAGCGCCTTCGCAAAGATCTCCGCCCCGCCCTCGCGCTTCAGGAGCTCATCAGGATCCTTCGCGTCCGTGTGCTTATCCAGCGTCACGATCGCCACATCCAGCGGCTCAGAAAAGAAGACCGACGCCGCCCGATCCGCGGCACGCTGCCCCGCCTCATCCCCATCAAAAAGCAGCAGCACCTTCTCACACACGCCTCGAAGCAGCGTCGCGTGCTTGGCCGTCAGCGCCGTGCCCAGCGTCGCCACAGCATTGCGAAACCCACCTTGGTGGCACGCAATCACGTCCGTGTACCCCTCAGTGATGATCGCCGTGCGCGATTCCTGGATCGCGCGGCTCGCCAGAGGCAGCGCGTACAACGTCCCAGACTTATCAAACAGCCGCGACTCGGGACTGTTGATGTACTTGGGCTCATCCTCGTCATTGATTCTTCGCCCGCCAAACGCGATCACACGCCCAAGCCGATCCTGGATCGGGAACATCAACCGATTCCGAAACGCGTCATACGAGCCGCCATCACTCTCGCGCCGCTTCAGAAGCCCCGCCTCGATGAATACACGCGGATCAAGCCCCTTGCTCTTGATGTACAGCAGCAGCCCATCCCACCGATCCGGCGCGGCCCCGACACCAAACTGCACCGCCATCTCGCTCGAAATCCGCCGCCGCTCCACGATGCCTCGCCCCACGCGACCATGCTCCGGATGCGCGAGGATCGACCTGAAAAAGTCCTGCGCCGTCGCCGCCGCGCCAAGCAGGTCATTGCGAGTCGGACCCGAGGCCGCAACATCACCCCCGCCCGCCCGCCGCGGCGTCAGCGCAACACCCGTCCGGTCCGCGAGAAACTCCAGAGCTTCCCGAAACTCCATCTTGTGGAACCGGCGCACGAAACTAAAGACATCCCCGCTCGACTGGCACACAAAGCAGTGAAAGATCTGCTTGCTCGGCACCACGCACATCGAAGGCGTGTGATCATCATGGAACGGACACAGCCCAACGTACTCGCGCCCCTTGCTCTTGAGCGCTACCACCTCGCCCACGATCCGAACAATGTCCGCCGCGTCCTTCACGCGATCAACATCGCCGCGGTCACCGAAGGGAATCGAATTCGATCGCGAAAGCTGACCCACAATTGCTCTCCATCACCGCACGCGATCAGCCCCGAAAAAGCACTACCCAACGCACCCGACAACGATCCCAGTCCACCAGCCGATCAAAGGTAGGACTCCCGCCACGCGCCGTGTCCCATCCAGTCCGTCCACTCCCTTTCTCCCCCGCCCACGCCCGCGTAACGCCCAACGCACACCCACGTACGCTCTCCGCCAACATTCGGAGATCAAGCGTGTCGATCAACCCTCATTCCAGCTTCGCCTGCATCGAACGCCGCCGCGTTCGCTACACCGGCCGCGTGCAGGGCGTCGGCTTCCGCGCCAGCGCCCAGGCCATCGCCTCAGGTCGCCCCCTCGTTGGCTTCGTTCGCAACGAGCCCGATGGCTCGGTCCTCCTCGAAGTGCAGGGCACCGCCACCGACGCCCACGCATACCTCGCCGACGTAAGAGTCCGCCTCTCCCGCTTCATCCGAGGTGAAGACGAATCTTCCCTCCCGCTCCAGCACGGCGAATCAGCCTTCGAGATCACGGGCTGAAGCTCGCGCCCATCCCTCCATCGCACCGGACCCATCCTCCATGCTCATCCTCTTCGACATCGACATGACCCTCATCTCTACCAGCAACGCGGGCATGTCCGCCCTCAACGCCGCGGGCAAGCGCCTTTATGGCGACGCCTTCTCCAGCGAGGGCATCTCTTTCGCCGGCCGTCTTGATCCTCTCATCATCCACGACCTGCTCCTGCGCGCCAGCATCGAGCCATCACCAGCCAACCATCGCGCCCTGCGCGACGGCTACGCCCAGGCGCTCCCCGCCGCGCTCACGCAGGTCGAGTGCCGCGCACTCCCCGGCGTCCTCGATCTTCTCGCCGCACTCGAGCGTCGCAGCCAGGTCGTGATGGCCCTCCTCACCGGAAACTTCGCAGAAACCGGCCAGACCAAGCTCCGAGCCTGCGGCATCGACCCCGCACGATTCCCCATCCACGTCTGGGGCGATGAATCACCACTCAACCCACCCAGGCGCGACCATCTCGTCCCCGTCGGCATCGAGCGATACCGAAACCGAACGGGCCAAACTCCCAACGCTGAGCACGTGCTCGTGATCGGCGACACCCCACACGACGTCACATGCGCCAAGGCCCACGGCTGCCGCGCCCTCGCCGTCGCTACGGGATACACAAGCTCGAACGATCTCGCGGCCGCCGGAGCGGACCGCGTCATGCCGGACCTCGCCGACACAGCCGGAGTGCTTCAATGGATCTTGCAGCCCACGGCCACTCGATGAGCGCTACCCCTCAGCCCCTTCCCAAGCCCACCCTGCAACCCGTTCAAGAGCAAGCCCGCTACAACAGCATCGACTCGCTCCGGGGCGTCGCGGTTCTGGGAATCCTCGCCGTCAACATCTGGTTCTTCGCGCTCCCAGAGCAGATCATGTACAACCCGCCCCTCGCCGGTGGGTTCGAAGGCCCGGACTACCTGGCCTGGCTCTTCACGCACGTCTTCTTCGAGATCAAGATGATGAGCATCTTCTCGATGCTCTTCGGCGCGGGCATCGCGATGATGGCCGAGCGCGCGGGCGTCCTCATGCTTGGTCCACGTGGCGACGTTCCCGTCGCCCGCTCCTTCGCCGCAATCCACTACCGCCGCATGGCCTGGCTCCTCCTCTTCGGAATGATCCACGGCTACCTCATCTGGTACGGCGACATCCTCTTCAACTACGCCATCTGCGGCATGATCGCCTATCCGCTCCGCCGCCTCACGCCAAAGTGGTGCATCATCATCGGCCTCCTCCTCACGCTCGTCTTCATCCCCATCTTCTCAGGAATGGGCCTGATGTTCAGCCACTTCAGAGCGCAGGCCCAGTCCGACCCCGGCGCCGCGCAGGCCTGGGCGCAGATGAGCGAGGGCTTCGCGCCATCACCAGAAAAGTTGCAAGCCACCATCGACGCCCACCGCGGCACATGGTGGGAGACCTTCCTCCACCGCGCGCCAACAACGTTCATGATGCAGCTCTTCGTCATCCCCATGTACGGCCTCTGGAAGAACCTCGGCATGATGCTCATCGGCATCGGCCTCTTTAAGCTCGGCTTCCTCACCGGACGCCTCTCCCCGGGCCGGTACGCCGCGGCCGCCGCCATCACGCTCACCATCGGCTTCGCGCTCGTCGCACTGAGCGTGCTCGACATGAAGGCACTCGACTTCGACTTCGTCCGCACCATGACCGTCTCAACCCACTTCAACTACCTCGCCAGCACATTCCTCGCCGTCGGCTACGCGGCGGTCGTGATGCTCGCCTGCAAAACCGCCGCGCTCGCCCCCATCACGTGGCTGCTGAGCTGCACAGGACGCATGGCCTTCAGCAACTACCTCGCCCAGTCGCTGATCTGCACCACGATCTTCTACGGCTTTGGCCTCGGCCTCTTCGGCAAGCTGGGCCGAGCCGAGCTCCTGGCCGTCGTCGTGGCAATCTGGATCCTGCAGCTGGCATGGAGCCCGATCTGGCTGCGCTTCTTCGCCTTCGGTCCCGCAGAGTGGGCTTGGCGCAGCCTGACCTATTGGAAACTCCAACCGCTTTCGCGGCGCGGTGTCGGATTAGACGGCGCTTGACCCCCCGCACCTAGACTGCGGCCGTGGCCGCGGCGCGTGTCGCCCGCACGCCCCACCGCGGAGACGCCCCGATGTCCGAGAGCTACAAGGCACTCTGCAGCGACTACTACGTCAACCTCAAACTCCAGTTGAAGCTCGAGCTCCCGCGCAACCGCGAGACCGTCCTCGACCTCTTCGAGCGCGTGCGCAAGCAGTTCTCCTCCATGTCCAGCTTCCGCCGGTACAAGGAAGAGCTCGCCCTCGAGAGTGCCCCAACCGAATTCCCTCATCGCTGGGTCGCCCTCCGGGCCAGCAGCCTCCGCGCAGGCGTCGTCAACGCGACAGGTCCCGAAGAGTCCTACGGCCTTCACGCCACACTCCTCGAACTCGCGCCAGCCTTCCTCTCCATCAGCGCCCTCGACGTCGAATACGTCGAGCTTCTCTTCGGCTTTGATCTCTCTGCCGAAGGCAATCACGACGCCATCGTCCTGGAAGCCCTCTACGCCGGCAGCCCGCTCCAAGCCCTCATCGATCTTCCCAACGCACGCCCCGTCGACTGCCAACCACTCATCGGCCTCTCCGTCGGCCACCGAGGCGAGGCCGAGGTCTACTTCGAAGTCAAGACCCGCCAGCAAGGCGGCCAGATGCCTCGCGTCGATCCCGACGGCGGCCCCGACCCCATCAGCGTCTACTGCACGCTCCGCCGCTTCGGCCCCTTCAGCGATGTCAAGGACCTCCCCGCCGTCCTCGCGCAGCTCGCCAAGGCTGGCGAAGAACTCATCGAGCGTCGTGTTGTGCCGGGCCTGATCGTGCCGATCAGGGAAGCCATCGGCAGCAGCAACGCGTAGCGCAACCCGCGCTCCGAGTGCGCCCATCAAGTCCGCCACACACCGCCGCGTACCCTTCGACCCAAGGCCCCGCCTAACCCCTCCCTCAACAGCATGTTCCACTGGACCACACTCTCGCAGGCCGCCGCACCCCTCAAGCGGGCCGATCCCGCGTCGGTGCTCATCCTCGTGATGGTCTTCATCGGCCTCGTCATCGCCCTCGGACTGATCATCCTCCTCGTCCGCCGCCGCCTTTTCACACCAGCCATGGGCGATGATCCCGGCATGGGAATCCTCTCAAGCCTCAAGGCCGCGCGCGACCGAGGCGACATGAGCCAGGAAGAATACGAACAGGCCAAACGCGTCCTCGCAACCCGCGCTAAAGAGCGAATCAGCGCAAAGCAGTCCCGCGACACCGCCTGCGCACCACGCCCCGACACGAAGCCAGCACCAACCTCCACACGAACGCCCACCGACGTGGAAGCGATCAGACGACGCGCCGCCAGCAATCGCGAGCAGCCGCGTCCGGATAATGCTAGCGAACCCGGCCCAGAATCAGACGCGTCGTAAATGCAGCGCGAAACTCGCGTGCAGACTTCGCCCCATCCCGCCGATACAGTGTGCAGCCCGAAAGGGAGTTTGTTGTTCCCGGGCCTTCCAAGAGGGATCTCATGGCGAAGAATCGTCAGGACGGGTCGGACCAGCCTCCAACAGGGACGGCTTCCGGCGAAAGTTTTAAAGCTCGAAAGGTCACCACCTGCTCCTTCTGCGGCAAGACAAGCCGCGAAGTAGGGCCGATGGTCGAAGGACCCAACCAGGTCTACGTCTGTTCATCATGCACCGACCTGTGCCAGAATATCTTCAAGCAGGAACGCCGCCGCGTCTCCTCCGCTTCCGGGTGGCTGCGTGAGATCCCCGCCCCGCGCGAGATCAAAACCTTCCTCGATCAGTACGTGATCGGACAGGACCACGCGAAGAAAAACCTCTCGGTCGCGGTCCACAACCACTACAAGCGCCTCATGCACCTCGAGTCTGACCAGGCAGGCTCCGTCGAGATCGACAAGAGCAACATCCTCATGGTCGGGCCCACCGGCTCGGGTAAGACGCTCCTCGCCAAGAGCCTCGCCCGCATGCTGAAAGTCCCCTTCGCCATCGGCGATGCCACAACCCTCACCGAAGCTGGCTACGTCGGCGAGGACGTCGAGAATCTCATCCTCAAGCTCCTCCAGAGCGCCGACTTCGACCTCGAAGCCGCCCAGCGAGGCATCATCTACATCGACGAGATCGACAAGATCGGCAAGACCAGCAACAACGTCAGCATCACCCGCGACGTCAGCGGCGAGGGCGTCCAGCAGAGCCTCCTCAAAATGCTCGAAGGCACCGTCAGCAACGTTCCACCCCAGGGCGGCCGCAAGCACCCAGAGCAGCAGTACATCCAGGTCGACACCACCAACATCCTCTTCATCTGCGGCGGCACGTTCGTCGGCCTCGAAGAGATCATCCGCCGCCGCCTCGGCAAGACCCGCATCGGCTTCACCCTCGAGCGCGAGGCCGGCGACGAGGTCGAAGAGTCCGGCAAGGTCCTCCTCCAGGTCACCGCCGACGATCTCATCGAGTTCGGAATGATCCCCGAATTCGTCGGTCGCCTGCCGGTCCTGGCGCCCCTCGCCCCGCTCACGATCGACACGCTCATGCACATCCTGACCGAGCCCAAGAACGCCATCGTCCGCCAGTACCAACACCTCTTCGCGCTCGAGAACGCCAAGCTCAACTTCACCAGCGGCGCAATGCGAAAGATCGCCGAGCGCGCCCTCAAGCGCGACACCGGCGCCCGAGCCCTCCGCGCCGTCATGGAGGAGATCATGCTCGACCTCATGTACGAGCTCCCCGAGCACCGCCACGAAGGCGCCGAGTACCTCGTCGACGAGCGCGCCATCGAAAGCAAGGGCTCGCTCACGGAACTTCGCGTCAACCGCAAGGAAATCGCCTGAGCCAAGCCCGCCCGCGCCAGCCAATCTCAAACAGCCCGCACGCGCCCAGCGTGCGGGCTTTCGTTTTGGAAGTAGCCAAGTAGTCGTGCGACGCCTGTCATCGAGCACCAGAGCTCGCGCACCCAACCGGCTTCACACTCAACCACTTCTTTCAGCCCGGATACGTGCTCGAAGTCCGGTCCGTCTCCCAGACCGTCACATGCGCCAGCCGCGAGCCCGCGGCAAGCGCGATCTTCTGCTCCAGCAACCCATAGAAAACCTTCGCGATGTTCTCAACCGACGGGTTGACACCATCAGGCCCAAACTCCGGCACATCAAGGTTCAGGTGCTTGTGGTCGAATCGCTGGAGGATCTCCCGCTCCACGATCTCTTCCAGCTGCTGGAGCGAGATGCTCGGCACGCCCGCCGCGCCGAGCGTCACCTCAACCGCTGGCTCCACCTGATAATTGTGCCCGTGCCCGTTGGGATGATTGCACTTTCCAAACAGCGCGAGATTCTGCTCCGGCGACATCGACGCAACGTGCAACCGGTGCGACGCCGCGAAATCAAACCGCTGACGCAACGTGGCCTTGCCCGGAGTCTTCATGCACATCTCCCATGAGTAGTACGGGCTCAGCTGGAGCCGGCACAAATCCAACCGACCCCCGACCCCATCGTTGATGGCCGAAACGAATCGAACCATCGAAGCGGTGGGGGGCTCCCAGGGCGCTGTCTCCGCCGCGTGCTCCAGCACTGGCAGCGCCAACGACCTCACCACACGGTCAATCTCCTTGATGTCCAGCATGTACGAGCCCGTCGGATCAAGCTCACCCACAAGCTGCAGGATCAACTCATAGTGCCGCCCAAGCCCCACCATCGACGGCCTCGCGGCGTACGCGTTTGGCGTCTGGTCGCCCTGCGACCCCGACGACCCCGGATCACTCCCCGGAATCTTCGGATTGACGCTGCATCGAACTACTCGAGTCAATCGGAACATATGGTCAGCGTAGGGATCTGATCGTCGGGCGAACTGCCCCCAATTGCCGACCTCGCAATTCCCAGGATGGCAAGACGGCTACCGGCACAGCTCAGCAAAAGGAACGGACCAATGAACACGCCAGGCAATCGCACCAACCGCGCCACCCTCGCAACCGCCGCAGCTTCAATCCTCCTCGGCCTCGCGCCGCTCACATTCGCCCAGGAAGCCGTCCCGGCCAAGCCCGCGCAGCCACCCGCCACTCAGCCAGAAAAGACACCCGAGTCCCCCGCCCCCGCAGCACCCGCCACCCCTGCCACCCCTGCCACGCCCGCGGCCCCGGCCGCGCCCTCCGCCCCAAAAGCAAAGGCCAACCCCATGGTCCTCTCACACACCGTCAAGGACATCGATGGCAAGGACGTCAACCTCGCAGACTACAAGGGCAAGGTCGTCCTGATCGTCAACGTCGCCAGCAACTGCGGCTTCACCAGCCAATACAAGGGCCTTGAGGCCCTCTACGAAGCACGCAAGGACAGCGGCCTCGTCATCCTCGGCTTCCCCGCCAACAACTTCGGCAACCAGGAGCCCGGCAACAACTCCGAGATCAAGGCCTTCTGCGAGAGCAACTACAAAGTAACCTTCCCCATGTTCGCCAAGATCTCCGTGATGGGCGAGGACCAGCACCCACTCTTCAAGCAGCTCCAGTCCCAGCCCGGCAGCATCGGCGGTCCACCAAGCTGGAACTTCACCAAGTACCTCGTCGACCGTGCCGGCAACGTCATCGCCCGCTTCGAGTCGCGCGTCAAGCCCGATGACGCCACGATGGTCGGCAAGATCAAAGAACTTCTCGCGGCCAAGTAAGCACGCCGCGCCAATTCCATCCCAGCCCTCGCCCGCACAAACCGCTCCGACACCACAATCTCCGGCGCCACCAGTCGAGTCACCTCGACCCAACTGGTGGTCGCGCCATGCGCTACCCCTCAATGCCAAAACGCCCCCGCGCTCGACGCCAAGCGGCCTCCCCACTCGATGCCCAGATGCCTCCTGCCCAGATGCCTTCTTAACTCAAAACCTCTTCCCTCTACCTGCCTTTATGCCTCTCCGTTCATCCCTTCCTGAGCGCACAAAACTCCCGCGCACCCCCATCCCTCGCAAAATCTCACAGATTATTTATATCCCGAGATTCCAAGCCTCAAACCCACCTGAGCCTTCAACCTCGAACGCTCCCTGTGCGCACAGGCGCGGGTGCGAGGCGTGTGTATAGAGGCCCGCATTATTTCGGCCCAAGTCAGAGTCGCCAGCCCAGTCGGTCGGCCA
>Ga0105046_10003147_pt1 | contig 26124 bp, 23 predicted proteins | sample MAT03_FD_78385 | JGI IMG/M metagenome (GOLD analysis project Ga0105046, IMG submission 78385) | Freshwater microbial communities from Lake Fryxell liftoff mats and glacier meltwater in Antarctica - MAT-03 (megahit assembly) | ecosystem: Environmental > Aquatic > Freshwater > Ice > Liftoff...
CCATCACTGCAATACGATGGGCAATGCGCACTGTACTCAGACGGTGGGCGATAATGAGGGTGGTGCGTTTTTGCATCAGACGCCCTAACGCCTCCTGTACCAGATGCTCGCTCTCATTATCGAGGCTGCTGGTGGCTTCATCGAGCAGCAAAATGCGCGGGTCTTTCAGGATGGCACGGGCAATCGCCACGCGCTGGCGCTGGCCGCCGCTGAGTTTGATGCCGCGTTCACCGACAAGCGTCTCATATCGATCAGGCAGGCTCATGATGAACTCATGGGCATTGGCCGCCGTTGCCGCTGCAATCAGGTCTTCCTCTGAGGCATCCAGACGCCCATAGAGAATGTTGTCGCGAATCGTCCCGCCAAACAGCAGCGTCTCTTGCGGCACAATGCCAATGTGCTGGCGCAAACTGGTCTGGGTCAAATCGCGCACATCGATTCCATCAATGCAGATTGAACCCTCATCAGGATCATAAAAGCGCGGAATCAGGTTAAACATGGTGCTTTTGCCTGCGCCGCTCGGCCCCACGAGCGCGACAATCTCACCCGGCGCGACATCCAGCGAGACGCCATGCAGCACCTCCTGGCGCGATTCATAGCGGAAGTGAATGTTATCGAGCGTGATGCGACCCTCAGCATTTTTCAGCACTTTGGCATTCGGCAAATCGCGAATAATGGGTGTTGTATCGAGAATTTCAAACAGGCGTTTTGTCGCGCCCATCGTCTCTTGCAGTTCGGTATACAGGGCGACAAGAATGCCAAAGCCAGCCGCCACCGTAAGACCATAGATGATAAATGCTGCCAGTTGGCCGCCTGTGAGACGCCCATCCAGCACTTCGCGTCCACCAAACCACAGGATCAAGGCCAGTGCGCCGAAGCCCATAAATGCCATCAACGGCCCAAAGACAGACCGAATCCGCAAAAGTTTGAGGGCGGCAGCGAAGGCTCTGTCAAGGGCATTGTTGTAGCGTTTGACCTCATAACTTTCACGCGCAAAACTTTTGACTTCGCGGATATTCTGCAAAACTTCTTCACTCACCACAGAGGCGAGCGCAATTTCATCCTGCACCTGTGTGCTGTAGCGACTGAACAGCGTGCCAAAGACCGCCGCAATCGCCATAATAATCGGAATGAGAATGATGATAAACAGTGACAGACGCGGATTGAGCGCGAACATGACCACAATCGCGCCCACAAGCGTGAGTGACTGCTGTAGTAGGGTGCTGATGTTGTTGGTGAGTACGGTGCGCATGACAGCCACATCATTGCTCAGGCGGCTGGTCAGCTCACCAACGCGCCGTTCCACGAAGAATTGCAGCGGCAAACTCTGGAGATGGCTATACACGTCGCGCCGTACATCCATCACGATTCTCTCACCGATATAGCTGAGGTTGTAGCTCTCAATCAGTGACGTGATGGAACGGGCAAAAAAGACCGCAATCAAAAAGATGGTGATGGAATCAAGCAGGCGAAGATCGCGCTGCTGCAAGACCGAATCAAGCACACCCTGAATGACCGCCGGAAACACCAGCCCCAACACAGCACTCGCCGCTGTTGCCACGAGCGCCAGAAGAAGCCGCCGTGTATAAGGCCGTATGTAGGCAAACATGCGCCGCCACTGCATCGGTGTATCGGGAACATCGGGGTCTTCGTTTTTCCGCCTACGACCACGCCTCATAAAGCCCATAATCACAATCCTTTGTTGGTTGATGTCATCCTACGTCGCACCCTCAGAGATGAGGAGGTGAGAGTTCCCTTTTTCACAATACGTTTTTGTCAGCCATCGGTTTTGAAAGTTTATATTTTTGCCCCTATACCGATATATCGGCCCTGCAACTTCCCTATTGTCATAAGATTCCTCTTGACACTGAAGCGGATTTTGCTAGAATGGTCATCACTTCGAGCCGAAGTGGCGAAACTGGCAGACGCGCTACGTTCAGGGCGTAGTCCTTCACGGGGTATGGGTTCGACTCCCTTCTTCGGCACACAACAAAGCCTGGTCAATTGATCAGGCTTTTTGTATTCCTGCTTATAGTATAATCAATCATCACGATGTGGCCCATTCACGACAGATGAGATGATTTCCTCATGGATCAAGCCTCAACATCTTCCGCCGATTCGCCTGCGGTTCGCCCGCGCCAACTCAAACCATTCTCCAGCACACAGGTGATGTTTGCGGTGATTCTGGCTGTGGGGTTGATGCTCGCTGTCAACTTTAGCTCACGGATTGTGGCGGATCGCAGCCTGCGCGAGGTGCAAGAAACGGTGCTGCGCGAGATTGATCTATTGAAGCGCGAACAGGCTGAACTGCTTGAGCGGTTAGAGTATGTGAAAAATGATGCCTATGTCGAGTCGTGGGCGCACAGTGAAGGCAAAATGGTGCGTGAAGGCGAGGTGCTGGTGTTTCCTGTGCCCTCAACCTATGCGACGCCGATGCCCGTGATTCTTGCCAGTGATGTTCAGGTGCAAACGACGCTGCCTCGTCCGGAAAACTGGCAGGTGTGGTGGGCATTATTCTTTGATGCTGTGCCGCCCGATCTGACCCCGTAAAGGCACACAGGCGATTCGGGTGATCGCCTGCCATCGTTTACTCGACAGGTGTACGACGCGAGGCACTGCTCGTTTCGGTTGGAATCGTAGGCAGCGAGGTGCTCGAAATCACCTGCCCATCTTCTGTTACAAGCACCGTTGTTCCCGTCGCTACAAGCTCATTGCGTGCGATCAGCGAGGCCAGGGCGAACAGGCCAAAACCGACCATAATCATCAAGCCCGCTTGCAGCAGCATCGATTGACTGATTCCTCCCATACCGGATCGCATCAAACTCACGACAATTTGTGTAAAGAGCCGCTCTGACTCATTCATCGATCTGGATGCCGCGCTGAAGAGGTTCACGAGGCCAATCTGGATCCCCAACAGAGCGACCAACACACCAATCCCTGAGAGCAGCAGCGTTCCCCCGATCCAACGGCTAAAACTGCGGAACGAGCGCACCGTGAAAAAGACAATGAGGGCCAGGAACGCGCCAGGACAGAGATATAACACATAGGATGTCTGCTCATCCAGCTTGAGGATGACGTGCAGCCCGCGAGCTTCGGTTGTCGTGAGATCAAAAAATTGGCTTGCAGAGACCGACTCTAATTGATCGCCTACCACGCTCAACCATCCCGTAAGATGAGACACGCTGAACGCCTGTAAACCTTCATCTGAGGACTTGCAGAGTGGATAATCGCCTGCCGATGTTGATTGAAAGACCCGCAGCGCGTCATCTTGTGCAGCGGTACACGCAGGGGCGAAATTCACAAACTTGACGGCAAGGCTCTGGCCGCTGTCGCCCTGGAGACGTGCTTGCACGGATTCAACATCGACGCTCTCATCAAGCGTGGTGTAATCATTTTTGAGAATTCCGGTGAAGAGTCGCAGAATCTGGTCAAAGCGGGCTTGCATCCAGGAGGCCGACACAACCTCTGACATAAGCGTATTCCAATTTTCAAAGCCAATCGTATCGATCAGCCTTTGCATCGAAAGCCCGCCCGAGTATGAGGCCAGTGGGCCATCTGATGCATTGAAAAGCGCCGGGATAGCGAGCGGTGTAATGTCATTCAGCAGTGAGCGATCTACAAACGCATCGCGATACGTCCGTTCATTGCTCATGGTGTTGTAGAGGGCAAGGTTGCAGGCGGCGACCATCAGCAGCAGCGGGACCATTAAGACCAGAGCAATGGCTAAAATACGTCCGATGAGCCGCATAGGTTATTCGCTTCCGTTGTCCTGCAAGGTCTCGATAAAAGGCGGCTGTACCCCACCATAGCCCGTGATAGAGGCAGTGACAGCGTTGGTGCCCAGCAGCACATTGCGGCCTATCACCGCGCCTTCTCTCTTTACGACAGCCAACCCAAAAAGGTTGCCATCAGGGGCGGCGGCGCTGCTGGTCAGGGTTCCAATTTCACGTCCCTCATACGACACCGGGGCCGGAGCATCAACCATCTGGCTGAGAGTCAATGTGACGAGTATGCGTGCCACTTTCTGGCGGCTTTCCATGCGTGCGATGATTTCTTGCCCTGTAAAGCAGCCTTTGGTGAAATGAAGATCATCCCAGAGGCCCACTTCCAGAGGAATATAATCGCTGCTGACCTCGCGGCCTGACGGATAGCCAACACGCACACGATGCACATGATGGGCCAGTGCCCCCGCAGGACGCACACCAGAAGGCTGTCCCATCTCGAGCAGAGCGGCAAAGATCGCAGGGGCAGCATTCACAGGGCAAATGAGGGCCCAATGCGCCCCGACCAGCCGCTTACGACGGAAGGCCAGCACGCTGATTCCTGCGATCACAATGGACTGCCCAGAGAGAACAGGCGAATCGGTGATATGAGGGTGTAGGCGTTCCATCAATGCATCAGCCTGCGGGCCATGCAGCGCAAGATGGGCTGTGGCGTCTGTTAGTGACTCAACTGTGACATGATCCTGAAAGAAAATATTGCGCCGCAGCAGCGATTCGAGTGCTGGGCCGCGTCCCGGCTCACTGATGAGAATCACTTCATCGGTGTGGCTGTAGACGAATGCCCGTTCGATGATGCGGCCCTGTGGTGTGAGGAAGAGCGTCACACAGCCCTGGCCTTCGCTCAGGCTTGTGATCGAATTGGTCGACATGCGATGAAGGAAGGCATGCCGATCCGGGCCGCGCACGCTCAGACGCCCCTCATGACTGCGATCAAGCACCACTGCGCGATCATGCATCATTTCGTATTCAACGAGAGGCTGCCCATAATGCAAGGGAATCGCATCCGGGGCCAATGCTGCGCCAAGAGTGAGATGCAGCTGTGTCAGAGTCATACGACTTTGCGCCGTTCTTGCCACTGTTGAATGCACTGTTCGATGTCTTGCAGCGCTGTGTCCATTTGTCGATCAGCATTGATCACGATGCAATCGCAGTCGGCGGAAAAAGGCAGTTCAATGAGGCGGGCGCGGTCCAGACGTTCTTCAATGAGAGCAGGCGATTCGCCGCGTTCTTCCATGCGGCGGCGCAAGTTGTCCAGGCGTTCTTCATCCGTCTCGCCAGGAACAGTCACGAAGATGAGCACCACGTCATCGCGGTAGGTGGCGCGTAAAATCCGCGCACCCAGCACATCAATATCCGCGATGAGAGTTTGGGATGAGCTAAGGGCCTGTTCGACGGGTGTGCGCAAAATGCCATAAAATTTGCCCGGTGTGACTTCGGTGTGTTCCAGAAGTTCACTCTGGGTGAGAAGTTCATGGAATCGCTCAAGGCTGACGAAGTAATGATCGATGCCTTCAACCTCATTGGTACGGACGCTGCGAGTGGTGGCTGTGACAAGTTTTTGAAGTGTGGGTAGCCGCTGCATGAGAATTGTCATGAGGGTGTTTTTCCCGGCCCCGCCCGGCCCGACGAGGACAAAAAGCAGTCCCCGCTGCTGTTCCGTGATCACCATATGCTTTCCTCTCACGTCTCGGAATCGGCTGCATGGATGTTTATTGGTGGTTTGAGAGGAAGTATAGCAAAGGATATGAGAATGCATCAGGGCGCAGAAACTGTCTCTGCGCCCTGATGATCTGTCTCTCGATTAGTTCGAGAAGACGCCGATTTCCGTCAGCCACCAACTATCTCCATAGGGAGCATTAGAGGCGGTTGATGAATTCGTAGAGGTGGTACCGAGGCGATCCAGGCGGAAGCGCAAGCCGATGCGCTGGCCTTGATAAGCACTCAGATCATGGACCTTGCGGACCCAGTTTGCAGTGTCCATAGACGTCCCACCGAAGGAAGGAAGATCGAAGTCATTTGGAGAAACCTCTAGCGATAACTGTGCTCCACCCGTTGCCTCGTAGTAATCCAACTGAATGACATAGACTCCACTTGATGTCGGCGAGAAGAGTGTATCAATCGCAAGCGGGCCCTGATTTTGCCAGTTATCGATGAGCAAACAGCTGGCTGTGAATTTGGCATTGCCATTGTTTGTTCGCGGTTGACCGCTTCGCATGTAGCCGACCGGGCTTACTGTCGGACAGCCATTTGGCAGCGATTGAGGTGTAAGAAGACCCGCGCCGTCCTTATAGATCCACAAGCGCACACCATCATCAGCCACTGTGCGAAGCTTCAGTTCATCACTGGTGAGCAGATTGATTTTCCGCGTGAAGCGCACTGAGAAATTATCCGCCGCCGTGCCAGTGAAGGCTGCCCCAGACCAGTTATAGTTAATGTTGGTTGTGGTGGTGGTTACAGTTGGCGCTGGCTTCGAGCCTGATACGTAGAAATCCAGGGACGTGTTACCGAAGACACCGGCTGCATTTTTCTCCCATAGTTCCACTTGCCATGTCCCGGTGGGCCCGTTGACCCACTTATTATTCACGTTGCCGCGCAGCCCAGATTCTGTCCAGTTGAAGCCACCATCTGTTGAAACCTCGACACGCGCGGTACCACCCATCTCATGGACTGTGTAGTAAGTCAAGTATGGTCTCACCGCGTTTGTCAGATCTAACACGCCTCTCAACAGAAGGGATGATGACGCCTTGCGGATCGCAGGAATATCCGCAAAGCCCGATCCTGCACCTTGTTTCGGTGTGTCTGAGAACGAGAATGTATCCGTACCAGTCGCCAGGGTCAGTACTGCTGAACCTGAGTAATCGTAGTACTCAAGAATGAAGCGATACTTGCCTGTGGTGTTGTTGTTACCACCCGCACCAGCGGCTGATAGAATTGCGGCACCAACTGTCACTGAGCGTCCATGCGGGGCCCAATGATCAATGATGTTCCAGTTATCGATGCCTGTCGGGTTTGCCGTACTGAAACCACAGGTTGGTGTCAAACCCTGGCACGCATTGGTAATCGATACACTCGATGCGTTTTGATTCATGTACTTCAGACGGGCCCCTTCATCCGAGGCCATGATAAAGGTGATTTTACCTTTTGGCGCACCTGGAGACCCGATGATGTTTGTGACCAGCTCCCAACGACCTGCAAACTGGTCGCTATAGGTTGTTGCACCATTGGTTGGGCCACTGTTGCCCCATTCATGGTAGATGTCGATCTCAGTTCGATTCGGGACTGTGGGAGTGATACCCGTTGTGTTCGGTCTATACACACTCGATTTGGCACGTAACGTATCGTTGCCACCCGGTGTAAAGAACCTATTGACACAGTCGCTGAATTTCGTGTTTGTAAACGAGGTCGTGCTTACACCCAAATTCGCGCAGATGGTTGTACCTGCGAAGCTCCAATAGTTCACGCTCCAGAAATCACCGATTGAGATCGGGATACCGCCGCCGCCCTTGAAGACTTCAGGATCAAGGCCCCATTTGCCCTCATCAATCCAATTCGTCATGTCTGTCGAGTTATCGACAAATGAGTTACTTGGGCTGATGGTGATGCGCCGCTCACCGTAGTGCATCACGGTAAACTGATCGAGATACCAACCATCACGGCTGTTGGTGGCATCCAGAGCATCCATGACAAAGCGGATGCGGATACGCGATCCTGGCGTCAGTCCATTTTTGGCAAACGCTGCAAGATTAACCTGTTCGCGATTCCACGCCAGATTTGCCTTTTCGCCCGTAATCTTCCAGACCGTTTCCCATTCGTTCCACATATACAGCTTTTCATAGCACTGTTGATAGCTGTTCTTACATGGACCAGTCACAGGAAGGACCGTCCGCTCCTTGGCAACTTGTACCGAGATACTGCCGCCGGAAGGTACGGAATAGCGGTGCCAGAAGTACATGAGCGGTCTTTCGCTGCTGAGTACGCCGCGCAGATCAAAGACCTTATTCAATTCCAGGACGTTGAACGTATTCGTAATTGTGCTGGCAAGATTGTCGCCTGCACCGGCGGTCTCTGCACTGCTCTGAGTGACAGTGGAGTTGACCACACTGTCATGGAAGGCATTGATACCATCATGCGTTTCCCATGAAATGGCTTCCCAGTTGCCGCCCACATACCACTCAGGCGGGGCCACTTCCAGATCCTCACCACTGTTGACATATTGAAGGCCGTTCCCTTTCGGAAGAACAACACCCGCCGTATCGAGACGCGTTTCGCTCGTTGGCCACAGACGCCATACCTGCTCGTTGCGCTCCGCGATTTCGATGTCATCAATCCAGATGCCGGCGGCGTTGTTGGCGCTGTTTGTCACGAATCTGAAGCGCATCACAATATCATCTTCACTATCGTTGCCAACCACATCGACACCAATAGCGGCCATCACGGGCTTCATATTAACTTCAGCCCGCTCCCATGCTCTCGAGTCACGAGTCGCCGGAAGCGTCCCTGTACCGATGGTCTGACTGCCGTCGTTGTACGCCCACAGAACAGGACGCCATGTCGTTTCGCTCTTGAGTTTCCACTCGACGTAGAAATCCTCACCTGAGTTAAGCTCACGCTTCCACCAGAACGACAACATGGGGTCCACAGCTGCCTTATCCTGCTTGTCCGCTGGATTACAGATAGACCCAAGATTACAGAGCGGTGAGCGCGGATTGTTAAGCGTATCGGCGCGCAGATCCATCGGGAAGCGCAGTTCAAGAACCGTTGTATCGTTATCGCTGTAATTCGTGCCGGGTGAGTCCGTGAACGAAAATCCTTGTTTGCCAGCGGGTGGTTGGTGTCCACCTGCTTCACGCGCCCATGACCCCAGGCTGAGCCATTTATTGTCAGACGTGTCTGTCTCGACGTTATCGTAGAAAGGGTAGGGTGAATAGCGCGGCTTATCGACACGTTCAAGGCGAATCTTATCAATCCACCAACCACTCTTGTTGGCTGTTGAGTCTTTATCAACCAACATCGCGAAACGCAGACGGAACTTTGTAAAACCCGCATCAGCGATGGGCTTAAGATTGATACGCCGCTGTTCTGCCACAACGAGCGAGGCAGGGACTGAGCCAGCGCGGGTGACAATCGTGCTGCCCGTAAAGGTTGTCCAGGTTGGGCCATTTCCTGCGGTGTAGGCCTGGGTGACATCTGTGACAGGCGCATACTGAACTTCGAGGCCTGTATAGTTCGCGAGATCGTAGGTCTGATAGAACGTCAGCTCAGGATCACCCGAATCCGTATCTTGATCAGTCTGACCCAGCGGATTATCCAGGTCAATGACGCCGTTGAACTCCAGCGAGTGAACGCGGAAGTTGTTCGTTGTCGCCGGAGGCAGTGACGGACGCTTGTAGTTCATGGATGTGTAGTTGCCGCCAGCGCTTTCATGCCATCCGAAGCCAGTGCCGCCGATCATATTTTCAGTCGTCAGACCCCAGCTGCCCGTCGTGATGAAGTCTTTGGCTTCATTTTTCGAGTCAAAGTTCCACGTTTTCGCCATATACAGATCAGAACGCGTTACGCTGGTGATGGCGATGGTATCAATCCACCAACGGCTTTTTGCCGAGGAGGAACGATTTTCCAGGCCGAAGCGCAGAGCGATTTTCTTGCCGCTGTACTTGGGGCCCAGTAAAACCGTTTGATAGGTCCAGTTGTAGTTGAACGAATCACTTGAGTGGAGAGGGAAGCGTTCCCAAACCAACAGACTGCGATCGAACTTGCCCTGACCATCTAATTTGTATTCCGACACTTCGACCCAGGAGGTTGTACTCGCCGGAAAGTCCCACAGATCCCAGAAAGTGAGGGTGGGGTTAGTTATCGTCGGTAGAATTTCGATGCTACCACGGAACTCAAGGAAGCAGCGACGCTGGCCGACAAAGTTGGGCGAGTCGTTGCTTGTCTTATTGGCCGTCCACAGCTTGTCAGCGGTGTCTGCGAACTTCTCCAGGCCTGTGGGGTTACCCCAATCGCAGTTGCCGCTTGCGCCGGCAATGGGGTTGCCACTTGTATCGATCAGTACATCATCCGGGTTCGCATGATTTGTTTTGCTGCTGATGGCGACTTTGGCACCCGCATCACCTGAACCTTCCTGATAGTCAACGCGGATGGTATAGCTGCCCGCTGGGATCGTGCGTGTGATCTCGCCGAAGCCACCGCTTAAATACGTCCCAACACCTCCGGAATTTTGCCAGTTCTCATAAATAAGGCATTCCTTTGGAATTGCACTCACTGGGCCGGTGGCCGCATCATAACCGAGATCACTATCCCCATAGCGTTTTTGTGCCCCGTTGCCACTTGGCATTGCGGTACAACCTGGCGCAGAGCCTCCAAAAGCGCCGCCCAGAATCCAGATGCGAAGACCATCATCCACCAGTGAGCTTGAGAAACCAAGCTGCATGGTCTTGTCAAGCGTAATCTTGCGTTCCCATGTGACGCTAAAGTTGTCCGTCGGGCCATTCGCCTTAGGGCTGTTATTGCCCCAATTGTAGTTGATGACCTGCTTTTGGGCCGGATCTAAATTCCCGTTGAAGCCTTCCATGAACTTCGCGCCCGAGAGGTATTTGTCACTGTAATATGTGCCATACCAATCGGTTGATCCGAGAGGATCGATTTCATCCAGACGCCAGTAGATCTTATCGTTCGCGGTGTCCGTCCAGGGCGCTTTAACTGCAAAATCGCTCTGTGTAGGAGTCGGGCTCGGTGGAAGAGTTGGCGTAATAGGAGTTGGCGGTGGAACGTTTGTCGGAGGCGGTGGTGGCCCCGGGGTTGGTGTATTCGTCGGAGGCTGTCTGGAGCTGGTGGGCAGTGGCACTTCCACCGGGATAAATTTGGCCACAGCCGTGACTGTTTCCCAGAATGCCGCCACTTCAGGCGGGGAGATACGCGTCCCCTCAGCATTTAATGGGATTTTGTCGTTTTCGCGCGAGACAAGATTAAAGACAGTGTTCGAGAACACGTTGGCGATCGTCGGCCCTGTAGCGGCTAACGCTAACCCAAAACCAAGAATAACCAACACAATGATCAAGCTGTATTCAACCAGCGCTTGACCATTTGCTGAGGGAAGGGGTGTTTGCTTGTTCTGTTGGGACATACCTACACCTATCGCTTCAAAGAGAAAGGCGGATCCAGGGAGACTCGCTCTTCTTTTATAGTACCTGAGTTTCCAGCATCTGGGGTTTAATTTCTTGTCGATACTTGTATAAATGCATAGACAAGAGAACAATCTCAATTCTTCATATAAAGGACAATCAGCGTGGCACAGATTATTGAAGGTCAGCAGGTCGCTCAGCGTATTCGTGCTCAAGTGGCACAGAATGCTGCCGATTTTAAAGCCAAATACGGATTTGCACCGGGGTTAGGCGTCGTCATGGCAGGCGATAATCCCGCCTCACAGATGTATGTGCGCATGAAACAGCGCGCCTCTGCCGAAGCCGGGATCGAGTCCTTCACAACTCTTGTGGATGCAAACACGCCGCATGACGAGGTTGAAAGCGCGGTCAAAGCCTACAACGATGATGCGCGTGTACACGGCATTCTTGTCCAGCTTCCGCTTCCGTCGCAGGTGGATGAAGAAAAAGTGTTGGCCCAGGTCAGTCTCGACAAAGATGTCGATGGCTTTCACCCGATCAATATTGGCGCGTTAGCGATGAAAGGCCGCGAACCAACCTTTACCCCCGCGACGCCCACTGGTTGTATGCTGCTGATTCAGGAAAGCGGGATGTCTATCAATGGTGCGAATGCAGTGGTGCTAGGCCGCAGCAATATTGTTGGGCTGCCGATGGCGATGATGCTGCTTAAGGCCAATGCGACGGTCACAATCTGCCATAGCCGCACGCGGGATCTGCCAGGGATCATCAGACAGGCGGATATTCTGGTGGCTGCGATAGGGCAGGCGGATTTTGTCAAAGGCGATTGGATCAAGCCAGGGGCAGTCGTGATTGATGTGGGGACCAATCAAATCCCGGACGCCAGCCAGACGCGCGGCTATCGTTATGTCGGTGATGTGGAGTATGCCAGTGCCAATGAGGTCGCGGGCTACATCACGCGTGTGCCGGGCGGCGTCGGCCCGATGACGATTGCCATGCTGCTGCATAACACCTTAAAGGCCGCACGCCGTATTATGGGCGAGACTGTGTAACGGGATAACATCTCCGTGCTGGATTGTGGTTCCTGAGTACGGCGCATGTTATAGTCGGGCAGCATAGGGAGGGACTTTGTGGGCACGTTACTCGTCAAAAATATTCATACCTTAGCCACCTTCGATGATCGCGGAACAGAGCTGCGTGATGCAGCCATCTATGTGCGTGATAACATCATCGAAGCCATTGGCACGCTGGCCGAGATGCCATCACAAACCGCCGATACGGTCATCGATGCCGCGCGGCATGTAGTCATTCCGGGCCTTATCAACACTCATCATCACATGGTTCAGTCTCTCACGCGCTGTATTGCCCAGGACAAAGAACTGTTCGATTGGCTCGTGACGCTGTATCCCATCTGGGCCAATTTGCGCGGTCAGCACATTTACACCTCGGCAAAGCTGGCAATGGCTGAATTGATCCTGTCCGGTTGTACGACCTCCAGTGACCATCTCTATATCTATCCCAATGATGCCACGCTCGACGATCAAATTCGCGCCGCACAGGAAATTGGCATGCGCTTTCATGCGGCGCGTGGTGCAATGAGCGTGGGGGAGAGCCAGGGCGGTCTGCCACCGGATCGCGTGGTTGAGAAGGAAGACGCTATTCTGCGCGATATGCGCCGCGTGATTGAAGAACATCACAATGCAGATCGCTATGCCATGCTGCGTATCGTCATTGCACCATGTTCGCCCTTTACCGTCTCACAGGATTTGATGCGTGAATCGGCGGTGCTGGCTCGCAGCTACGGTGTGCGCCTGCATACCCATCTGGCGGAAAACGTCAAAGATGTCGATTACAGCCTCGATGTGTACGGCCTGCGTCCCGGCGATTATGCCCAGGATGTGGGCTGGGTCGGGGATGATGTCTGGCATGCTCATTGTGTCCAGCTCAACACCGAGGAAATTGGCCTGTTTGCCCGCACGGGAACAGGCGTCTGTCACTGTCCTTCCTCCAATATGCGTCTTGCATCGGGCATCGCCCCCGTGCGTAAAATGCTCGACACCGGGGTGAAAGTCGGCCTCGGTGTCGACGGTTCAGCCTCAAACGACAGCGGCCATCTACTGAATGAAGCCCGTATGGCAATGCTGCTTCAGCGTGTCGGCGGCGACCCGGCGGCAATGTCGGCTCGTGAAGCTCTGCGTGTGGCGACACGGGGCGGGGCTTCTGTGCTGGGGCGCGATGATGTTGGGCAGATTGCAGTGGGCATGGCGGCGGATTTTGTCGGCTATCGACTCGATCAGGTTGGCTTTGCCGGGGCGCGGCATGATCCTGTGGCGGCATTGGTGTTCTGCCAATCTGTTAATGTCGATTTCTCGATTATCAATGGGCGAGTGGTGGTCGAAGAAGGACAACTGAAAACGCTCGATTTGCCTGTGCTGATCGAAGAGCATGATCGGCTGTCGCAGGCGCTCATCAATGGAGAGTCGGCGTGAGTTTTCTGCGCATGGGTGTGGTGTGTGCGGCCCACAATGAGGCGGGTCAATGGCTCTTCTCACAGCGGGGCGATCTGGGGTCTTGGAATTTTCCCTCTGGGCGGCTCGATCCCAAAGAGCGCCTTGATGAGGCTGCCGTCCGCGAAGCACAGGAAGAGACAGGCGTGCGCGTCGAGATTCGCCAGCCCTTAGGCTTGTACTACTACGCACGCTGGCAGCGGCTGAACATACTGTTTACAGCCTCGGTGACGGGTGGAGAAGTGCTGCAACAGACGTATGAGACGCGGGCGAATGGCTTCTATCCACTGACAGATCCGCCTCAGCCTTTGCTCGATACCGCCATCGTGCCGCAGCTGCTGGATCCCGTTCCTCATATGCTGACGATTGATTCAGCTCTGGATGAGTACAATCGCATGCGCCGCCGCTTTGCTCTGCGTTGGGTGCAAAATTTGCTGGCGGGGCATCCTGAACCGCGTTATCCGCGTTTTACCATTCATGCCAGTTTACTGATCACCCATCCCGAAAAAACTGTTCTCACGCTGGCAGAACCTGGGGGCCAACGTGTGCTGCCAGGGATCGTTTGTGACGGACGAGAAGCCCCCTGGGAGCAAATTCGTCGCCATGTGCGCGATAGCTATGGCCTGTATGAGCTGCGCACGGCAGAACTGCGCTGGATCGGGCTATACCAGCATGTCAGTGATGGTCGCATTGAGTTTATCTTTGCGGTGGATCTGCCCGATGGATCGCCGCTGAATCATCGCGACATTGGCTGGACCTCCTTTATGAGCACGGCGTGGTGGCCGGGGTATCGCTCGTTTGTCCAACATGTGCAGACACATGCCAGTACCGTTTTGGTGATCTATGACGGCACTGATAAGAATTAACCATAGAGGACACAGAGAACGATGGTCGAACAATCGGTGATTGATCAAATTCAGGCGCGAGTATCAGCCCAACGCGAAGATATTCTGACCTTTTTTTATGAGATCGTGGCGATTCCGAGCATGGAAAGCCAGATTCGGGCGGTGGGCGAACGCATCGAAGCCGAGATGAAAAAGCTCGGCTTTGGCGAAATCTGGTGGGATAAGATGGGCAATATTGTCGGCAAGATCGGCAGCGGCAATAAAATTCTGCTCTATGACAGCCATATCGATACAGTGGGTATTGGCAATCCGCATCAGTGGCAGTGGGACCCCTTCAAGGGCAAGACTGAAGATGGCATCTTTTTTGCGCGTGGGGCATGCGATGAAAAACAAAGCACTCCTGGCATGATCTATGGCCTGGCACTGGCGCACGAGTTGGGCTTGCTCGACGGTTTGACCGCCTATTATTTTGGAAACATGGAAGAATGGAATGATGGCATCGCGCCGCATGCCTTCGTTGAGACGGAAGGCATCAAGCCGGATTTTGTCGTGATTGGTGAGCCGACTAAGATGCAGGTGTATCGTGGGCATAAAGGCCGCGTCGAGTTCAAAATTACGGCGCGTGGCAAAAGTGCGCACGCGGCCAGCAATTTCCTCGGTGACAATGCCATTTACAAGCTGCTGCCCATCATTGAAAAAATCAGAAATTTGGAGCCGGAATTGGGCGATCATGCATTTCTGGGGCATGGCCGCATCACGGTGACGGATATGCATGTCAAGACACCGAGCATCAATGCTGTGCCTGATGAAGCGACTATTTTTATTGATCGCCGTATCACCTTTGGCGAAGACCCCCAGACGGAATTGCAGCGCCTCAAAGACCTCATCGGGGATCGGGATGATATTGAAGCCTCGATTCTTGTCTATGATGAGCCGAGCTATACAGGCTTTGTCTTCCCATTGGATAAGATTTATCCCGCCTGGGCCTATGACGAGACTCATCCCTTTGTGCAGGCGGGCGTTGAGGCAGGCGCGGCATTGTGGGGCAGCATGAACACAGGCAAATGGGATTTCTCGACCAATGGGATTTACTGGGCTGGTCAGGCGGGTATTCCGTCGATTGGCTTTGGGCCTGGGGATGAGCTTCACGCGCATACCGTCATTGAACAGGTCAGGCTCGATGATGTGGTCAAGGCGACAGAGTGGTATGCGCTGCTGCCTAGCTTGATTCAGAAATAGGGTAGGGCATGGTTGAATTCCCCGGATCAAACTTTGTTGCGGGTGGATGGGCCAATGGTTTTGGCCTGCACTTTGCTCTGCAAGATGATGGCTGGCTCACGGCCTCTTACACCTTCGACAGCCTGAAGCAGGGGCCGTCGGGAATCGTGCATGGGGGCGCATTAGCGGCTGTCCTCGATGAAGCGATGACAGCGGCGGTGTTCACGGCGGGCTATCCATCCTTCACAGCCAATCTCATTCTTGATTATCGGGCGGCGGTGCTGGTGGGGACATCTGTCACCATACAGGGCAAAGTCGATCTGATTGATCGGCGCAAGCTGTATACAATTGCCCGCGTTGTTCTTGCTGATGGCACATTGGCGGTAGAGGCCAAAGCGCTGTTCATTGCCCGCAAAGATGCTGCGCCGGAAGAGTAGCTTGTACAGACTGTTTTTGTATCGTCTGTCATAACCTATACATCATTCCTGATGGGACGATTCGGCAGATTGTCCCATACCTCTTGAGTTTAAACGCAAAAAATCACGATTTCCCCAAACGATTTATCGTTGTAACACCTGCGGACTGCATGCTTTTCGGACCAGAAGGTAACCATCATCAAACCGCTCTCATACTCTACATAAAGACAGTCACAGTGCTAGGAGTATAATAGTTAAAAAACGTATAATGTTTAAGCGTTTGGTAACTTTACGCTATAGTCTGCTATATCATATGAAGAGAAACTCCAGATACAATTATCAGAAAATTATTATAAACGGACTACAGTCCGTTTAATACGTAAGGACATGAAAATAGATCTCATCCAAGCCATGTAACACCACGACTTTAGCCTTTGGATGTAAGGATACACATCATGGAAATACTCGGCCTCCATCACATCACAATTGTCGCGGCCCATGCCCAGCGCACGGTTGATTTTTACAGCGGTGTATTAGGTCTGCGTCTTGTGAAGCAGACGGTGAATTTTGACGCCCCCAATACCTATCATCTGTATTTTGGCGATGAGACGGGGTCTCCTGGCACAGCGATAACCTTCTTTGAGTGGCCCAATGCACCAAAGGGCAAACCGGGCATTGGTGGCACGCATCATCTGGCGCTGCAAGTGGCCGATGAGAACGGGCTGCTGAAGTGGAAGCGGCGCTTGCTCGATCTGGGTCTGAGTGTCGATGGCCCGTTTGATCGCGAGTATTTCAAGAGCATCTATTTCCGCGATCCCGATGGCATGAACCTGGAAATTGCCACCCGCGGCCCAGGCTTCACCGTCAATGAAGCGGCAGAGGCTCTAGGAACCACGTTCCTCGCCGTGCCGGAAGCGCTTAAACGGGCCAATCGCGATGAAGCCGTGATTGCCGCTGCGGTCTGGCCTGATCCCATTCCTGCCATTACGCCCGATATGGCGCTCACACAGGGCATGCATCATATTACGGCGATCAGCTCGGATATTCAGCGCACACATGCCTTTTTAAATGGCGTGCTTGGCCTGCGTCGCGTGAAGATGACCGACAACTTCGATGTCCCCGGTTCCGCGCATTGGTACTGGGGTGTTGGGGAGGGGCGTCCTGGCACAATCCTGACCTACTTTGAGTACAAATCGCGCCGTGCTCCCGCAGTAGACATGGGTGCGGGGCAGACACATCACTTTGCCTTTGCAGTGAAGGATGAGCAGGAACAGGCCGAGTGGCGTAAGCGTCTGACAGGGGCGGGCTACCGTGTGTCGCAAATTCTGGATCGCAAATACTTTCGCAGCATCTATACAAATGATCCAGATGGTCATATAGTCGAATTGGCGACAGTTGGCCCTGGCTTCACCGTCGATGAAGACGTGGCGGTTCTGGGGCAGACATTGCAGCTCCCGCCCTGGTTGGAGCAGCATCGCGAGATCATTCAACTCGCCCTCACGCCGCTCATTGTGCCGGAAGGAGTCAACTAATGGTCAACATCCATCAAGGGCAGACCCTGCTCACAAAAGGCGACCCCCTGGGACAGGCGAAAGCCGCTCTTATTCTGGTTCATGGGCGTGGCGGCGGACCGGCCAGCATCACACCGCTGATCTCGCATCTGGGTTCAGAAGGTTATGCCTATCTCATCCCCCAGGCCGCCAATCAGACATGGTATCCGCAGCGCTTTTTGATGCCGCGCGAGCAGAATGAACCCTATCTGACCTCGGCACTGACGGTGATCGATGATCTCGTAAAGCAGATTGAGGCGTCGCAGATTCCTGCCGAGCGTATCGCGCTGCTTGGCTTTTCACAGGGGGCCTGTCTCGCGCTGGAATATGCGGCGCGACACCCTCGGCGCTATGGCGGGGTGATTGCCTACAGCGGCGGCCTGATCGGGGCTGATAATGAGTTATCAGGCTATCCCGATTCGCTGGAAGGCACGCCCGTATTCATCGGGTGCAGCGATGTCGATGATCATATCCCGCTGGAACGCATCAAAACGTCAACCGCGACCCTCAAGGCATTGGGAGCGCAGGTGACCGAGCGTATTTACCCGCGTCTGGGTCACACGATCAATACAGATGAAATCACGTTTGCGCGTGAACTGCTGATGCAGGTACGGGCCAACGCTTGAAAGAAATGAGGGCATGTCATGAGCGTGGATGAAGAAAATCTGCATTTCATGTGGATCGAAGCGGGGCGATTGGCAGTTTCAGGCTTTCCGGAGCAGGAGACGGCTGTGCGCTGGCTGCACGCGCAGGGCATTCGCGCCATCATCACGCTCAGTGAACAGGCTCTCACATACTGCTTCATCACACCCCAACTGCTGCAATCGCTCGATATCGCCACCTATCACGAACCCATCGAAAATCGTGGCGTGCCTGATGATCTTGATGTGGCCTATCGCGTGATGGAATTTGTCGATGAGATGCTGACCGAACGGCGGCCTGTGTTGATCCACTGCTGGAACGGCACAGGTCGCACAGGGGTGATGCTGTACACCTATTTTCTACAGCAGAATATCTCGCTCACCGATACGCAGCATCATATCGCCTATATTCGCCCGACGAGCGCCTGGGAAACCCTGACTCCCGATCAGCGCGATTACATTGAGAAGTTTGATGCGCATTTGCACGAGCCTTAGGACACAATGCGCTGCCCATAGGCTAGAAACACATTTATTGTACGGGCAAGGCATGCCTTGCCCGTACACGTTTCTTTCCAATGATCCGTGTATGAGAGAAGAATTTATGCCTCTTGCTATCGATATTCCCTATGATGCAATACGCGCATTCTGTGAAAAATATCCTATCCTGCGTTTGTCGTTGTTTGGTTCGGTACTTCGCGAAGATTTTGGACCAGACAGTGATATTGATGTGTTGGTAGAGTTTGAGCCAAGCGTATCTGTAACGTATTTTGATATGGCACAAATGCAGTTTGAATTAGAAGAATTGTTGGGGCGAACGGTGGACTTGTTGACACCTAAAGCCCTGAGCCGTTATTTCCGTGATGATGTCTTGCGCGAAGCTGTTCTTTGTTATGGACGCTAAAGACCTTATTCGTATCCAGCATATGCGAGACTATGCGCAAGGTGTCATTCAACTCAGCGAAAGCCGTGCGCGTGCTGATCTTGACTCAGATGTTTCTCTAGCGTGGGCTTTGACCTTTGGGATTGGGACAATCGGAGAAGCGGCATCACGGGTGAGCCAGGAAACACGACAGAAGTATCCACAAATTGATTGGCGGCCTGCCATCGCCACACGAAATTTTTTGTTTCACGGCTATGATGCAATTGACTATGATATTTTGTAGGAGACGACGACTGAGTCTGTTCCTCATCTGCTTTCTCAGATCAATGCTGTGCTCTTGTCTGATTCTTAGTTCGCACCACTCCATCAACAGCCTTATAATGCGTTAGAGATGATCTGTGCCAGCGAATGACCATTTCTAAAACAAAGGCTTCAAATGCAATGACCATTCTCCCTGATGTCCTCGAACCCAATCTCAAAGTTGTCTTTTGCGGGACTGCCGCAGGCATAGCCTCCGCAAAGGCCGGGGCTTATTATGCGAAATCCACCAATAAATTCTGGCGCACGCTCCACAGCGTCGGCTTAACTCCTGTCAAAATTGCGCCCGCAGACTTCCGTACCGTGACCCAGTACGGCATTGGCCTGACGGATCTCGCGCAAAATGTATCGGGTCAGGATCACATCATTGCTCAGGATGAGTTTGATTTTGCGGGCTTCGAGGCGCGAATCCTCAAATACAAACCGCGCGTAGTCGCCTTCACCAGCAAGCGTGGCGCATCAGAATTTTTCAAACGTCCTACGGGAAAAATCGCGTATGGCCTGCAAGAAGATAAAATCGGCGAGACCGCTGTTTTTGTGCTCACCTCGCCCTCTGGAGCGGCTGGCCCCTATTGGGATGAGGCTCCCTGGCAGCAGTTGGCCGATTTTGTAAAAGATACTTCAGAATTATAAAACGGTGAGAAGTCAGTGGTTTCCCCATGATTATCCTCTCGAAAAGGTGTTTCCATCTCGCAGTATGGTATGGAAGCGAGGCTTTGAATGCCTCTATGAGATCATGTATGAGGGGAACCCCTGTCTTCTCTACGATGGCCGTGCTGTCTATGGTTTTATTGCGATGATGTCAGTCGAAGAGGATGTGGGAGGCGAGGAGCTACAGCAAGCGATTGCGAATTTTCGTCTTGAACCAGATGAAGATCGATTTGTTCAGCTCATTATTTTTGATACGATGGAAGAAAGATCTGCATATTTAAACGAGAAATACCCTCAGGATATACTTGCGAAGTGGACACTCCAAAAATATAAAGAACAACATCCTGATTAATTGTTGATCCTTTGCGCCCTTTTGCGTGTCTACTGATGTGACAGATTCAATCTCTTCACAAAGGGATCAACACAATGTTTCCTCATACCCCGCTGAATTATGTCTGCCCGTTTTGTCTTATCGCGCAGGGCCATAATCATCCTGATATTGAAGCTCATACCGACGATATTTTTTATCAGACTGAGCACATCACCGCCTTCATTGCCTCGCGCTGGTGGCCGAATAATCCCGGTCATGCGCTCATCGTCCCCAATACGCACATTGAGGCGATTTATGATCTCGTGCCTGAAATTGCCATCCATGTATATGAGGCCGCACGACAAACAGCGATTGCCTTTAAAGAGGTCTATGAGGCAGAAGGCACGTCAACGCGCCAGCACAATGAGCCTGCGGGCTATCAAGAGGTGTTTCACTATCACCTGCATGTTTTCCCGCGCTACACCAACGATTATCTCTATGATCTGACCTTCCAGCGCCGCAAGACCACACGCGAAGAACGGGCAGTCTATGCCCAGAAGCTTCAGGCATGGTTTGAGACGGGGAAATAACCCCCAAATGCATCACAATATTCATAAGAATCCTGTAAACTGGGAATAAGATTTACTTTTTCAAACCGAGTCAAGCGGATCGATGCCCGATTTCTATTATCAATGCGTGATTTGCAGCCGCACCTATCAAGAAAATGATGTGACCTATACCTGTCCCGTCTGCGGCGAGGCCGGGACGCTCGATATTCTCTATGATTATGCCGCTTTGCGTGCGCAAATTGATCGCGACCAACTCACGCAGCAGCAACGCCCGGACGTGTGGCGCTATCAATCGCTGCTCCCGGTTGATCCAGATGCCCAACTCCCGCCGCTCACCGTAGGCGGCACGCCCCTGTATGATGCGCCGCGCATTGCCGAGTCAATCGGCGTGAAACAGGCGTGGGTCAAAGACGAGGGGCGCAATCCAACGGCGTCTTTCAAGGATCGGGCGAGTGTGTTGGTGATCGCCCGCGCCATACAAAAGGGCATCTCGATTGTGAGCACGGCCAGCACAGGCAACGCGGCGGCAGCTCTGGCCGGGATTGCGGCGTCTGTGCCAGGGATGAAAACGGTGATCTTTGTCCCTGCCACAGCTCCCGAAGCCAAAATTGCGCAGCTGCTCATTTATGGCGCGACGGTACTGCTGGTGGAGGCAAATTACGATACGGCCTTCGATTTGTGCATGCAGGTGTGTCAGGAGCAGGGCTGGTACTGCCGCAACACCGGGGTCAATCCGTTTACAACAGAAGGCAAAAAGACTGTTTCATTAGAAATTGCAGAGCAAATGTCCTGGACCGTACCCGATGTGGTCGTTGTTTCGGTAGGGGATGGAAGCATCATCAGTGGTGTGTACAAGGGATTTTACGATTTGTATCAATTGGGCTGGATAGAACGGATTCCGCGCTTGATTGGTGTACAATCGTCAGGCAGTCGCGCCCTCACTGATGCCTGGCAGCACGGCATCCCCGGCCACCAGATGACGCCGCAGCCCTCGGACACGATTGCCGACAGCATCTCAGCGGGCCTCCCGCGAGATCGTGTGAAAGCACTCCGCGCTGTGACAGCGACACAGGGGGCTTATGTGGATGTCCCTGACGAGGCAATTCTTGCAGCGATTCCAGATTTGGCACAGCGTACAGGTGTCTTTGCCGAACCCGCTGCGGCAGCGGCTTATTCAGGAGCAAAACAGGCTGTCGAATCGGGGCGTATCCAGCCTGATGAGAGTGTGTTATTACTCCTGACCGGGAATGGCCTCAAAGATGTACGCCGCGCCCAACAAACGGTGCAGGGTGGTGTGCGTGTGCCGCCCACTATTCAGGCGGTTCGAGACATACTGATTAAATTGGACATCAAATGAAACCTACCTACTCAATCGTTGCCCCGGTCTATAATGAGTCGCAGATCCTCGCTGAATTTTGTCGGCGCGTGCGCGACGTGATGACAGCCACAGGTGAACCCTGGGAACTCATCATGGTCAATGATGGCAGCCTGGATGGCTCATTCGATGTGATGATGGAGCAGGCTGCCCTCGATGAGCATATCAAAGTCGTCAATTTTGCGCGTAACTTCGGCCATCAGGTCGCCGTGACAGCCGGGATTGATTATGCCAGTGGGCGGGCTGTTGTATTGATCGACAGTGATCTGCAAGATCCGCCGGAAGTCATTGCGGATATGATCACGAAATGGAAAGAGGGCTATGATGTGGTGTATGCCATCCGCACCAAGCGCGAAGGCGAAAGCTGGTTCAAGCTCACCACAGCCAAGCTGTTTTATCGCCTCATCTATCGTATTACGGATGTTGATATTCCCCTTGATACGGGTGATTTTCGACTGATGGATGAGAAAGTCGCGGATGTTCTGCGCCGCATGCGTGAACACAACCGCTTTATTCGTGGTATGACGAGTTGGATCGGATTTAAGCAGACCGGGGTGGGCTATGTTCGTAAGGCACGGACAATAGGTGAGACCAAATACCCGCTGCGTAAGATGCTGTCGTTTGGGTGGGATGCCATCACCAGCTTTTCCTTTTTCCCACTCCAAATTATGATTTACATGAGTGGTATTCTCGGCGTCCTGGCTGTGGCGATTGGGATCTTCGTCACAATTTTACGGCTCACACAGGGCGACGAATATTTTGGCGGCCAAACCACCACAATTGTGCTGCTGCTGCTGCTGACGGCGTTTCAATTGTTCTTCCTTTTCATCGTGGGGCAGTATGTGGCCCGCATCTACGATGAAACGCGCAATCGCCCGCTCTATGTCGTGGCTAAAACGCAGGGGATTGATCCTCAACAGGAAGATGCTGCGAAACGCGTAGCAATACGAGAGACTGCGCCGCCCTATATGGTGGCATCAACGCAAGGCTTTGAGGCAGAGCGAGGCTATGAGCGAGAAAGACACGAGTAACGACCTGGTGATCCAGTATCGCCAGTTTGTCGAGCGGTATGAGGTACTGAACAAAGAGATCGATGCCTTTTTGGATTCAGCACACCAGGCCGATGGCAAAGAACTCTCACCGGAACACTTGCGCCAATATCGCGATATGCAGCGCGAGCGCGATGAGGTGTTTAGTGAGATGCGCGCTCTTCAGCAGCGGCTCATGGCCGATGAAACCCCCACAAATCTGGAGGAACACTAGAGAGATGATTACAGGCCCAACATTTGAAGAGATGCTGCACCCACAGACGATTGACCCAACCGTCCGGGCGCAAGCTGTGGCCGCGCTTAAAGAGAATCCGCTTGATCCCATCAATCTGTATAACGTTACATGGCGTGATCGTAACAACGATATCTACCATGTTGTTCTGCCTAAAGAACTCACAGGCGTCGATGCCCCCATCGTCGTCATTTATGGTATGGGTTTTCCTTCGGGTAGTCATAAGGTCGGCGCAGCATACTCGGTGCTGTTAGAAAAACAGTTGCTGGGGGAGGTTGATCCTTCTCAGCACACTCTCGTATGGCCTTCGACGGGGAATTATGGCATCGGAGGGGCCTTCATTGGCTGTCGCATGGGCTATGACTCGATTGTCGTGCTGCCGGAGAATATGAGCCAGGAACGCTATCAGCGCATTGAGAGCTACGGGGCCCGCATTATCAAGACCCCTGGCAGCGAGAGCAACGTCAAAGAGATTTACGACGAAGTGAACCGCCTGCGTGCCTCCAGCGACAAAATCCGCATCCTCAATCAATTCGAGGTGATGGGCAACTATCGCTTTCACTACTATGTCACGGGCAATACGATTGTCGAATTGGCCGCTGATTTGCAGCAAAAGGGCATCGGCAACGGGCGCGTGGCGGCATTTGTCTCCTCGATGGGTAGTGCGGGCACCATCGCCGCCGGGGATCGCCTGAAGCAAATGTGGCCTGAACACAAAATTGTCGGCCTTGAACCAACACGCTGCCCAACCCTCTATAACAATGGCTACGGCGCACATGAAATCCAGGGCATTGGCGATAAGCATGTGACCTGGATTCACAACGTCCTCAACATGGATGCGCTCATGTGCATCGATGATATGGACTGCTTGCGGCTGCTGCGTGTGTTGGCCGAACCCGTTGGGCGCGAGACGCTGGTGAAGCATTACGGCATCTCGGCAGGACTGGCTCAATGTTATGGCGAACTGCTTGGCATCAGCGGTATTTGTAACATCATCGGCGCGATCAAAACGGCCAAACAGTATAAGCTCGGCAAAGATGATGTCATTGTCACTGTAGCAACTGACTCGATGGAACGCTATCACTCCACCATGCAGCACATGACCGCACAGCACGGCCCGCTGACCGAAGGCCAGTCAATCGGGGCAGTGGAGCGCATCCTCTACGGCGCGGCCACCGATTGGATTCTCCCTGGCACACCCGATGTGCGCGAACGCTGGCACAATCTAAAGTATTACACCTGGGTGGAGCAGCAGGGCAAGACGGTTGAAGAACTCGATGCCCAGCGTGATCCGGCATGGTGGACTGAGCATCAAAGCCTGGTGAGCGAGATTGATGCCCGCCTGGTTGCCCAGCGCGTACACGCCTGATGTGATCACGTCAGCGCGCAAAATTTGTAGCGGACGTATTTCACTGGTATCAAGACACATAACGTCTCATGGCCTATAAAATCATGGGCGTGTAGGGGCGGTGCTGGAAAATCCCACCGAGGGATGCCCAGGGATACCATGCGCTTCTGCTCTGATGTACTTCGACATTGTTTTTGAAACGTATCATGCATTTGTGTTATGGGATGGTGTGCCCTATACCGTCAGATCCCAATATAAAGGTAATGTCTCCAAAACCTTCAAAAAAGTTCGAGAGGCTGGCTTATGTATCCTGATGATCGCGTGCTGGTGGGCGTGGTGAGTCGCAAGCGTGACCTGGATCGGGCGCGGAATGAGCACTGGTATCGCATCCCTCAAATCAAAGTCCCTCGTGGTATCTATGCCGAATATATTGCTCTATTCCTGAGCAGCAGTGCCGCAAATCCCTTCCATAAGCAAAGCGGCATCTACTATTATGGGGAACGGCGTGGACTGGAGTTGGCGCATCGTGTTGATTTGCTGCCTGATGAGCCCAATCACAAACGCGCCCATGACGTTTACTACAAAGTCCAGCTTGGCCCTCTTGAACAGAGGGCACTGCCTGTCACCAACCCCACAGGCCGCCCGATCACCTTCATCTACACCACCTGGGATCGCTTCATTCAGGCACAGCACATCGCAGATTTGTATAGCAAAAACGATTATTATGTGGATCGTATCTATCATGCTTTGCGCGATGCCCGTATCCGCCCGGATCGCTTGTGGGAGACGGAACAGCGCGAGACAGGTCTGCCTGCGCAGGTACGCATCCTCTGTGAGCGGGGCACAGTGGTGGCCTCGACGCAGCAGGGAGATGAGGTCGATGTGTTTCTCGATGATCGCGTGCCCGATGATGAAATTTTGCGCCAGATCCAGGCGCGTATCCAGAGCAAAGGCGGTCTGCTGACGCTGCGTGTGCCGCGTTTGTAATTCGGGTTATACATCCAATACCTTCGCCAAAATTCAGAGTACCTGAAAAAGCAGGTGTTTCGCCAAGTTTTGGCACTTCGTGACCTTTTATAAGCCAAATTTTGGGACCAAATTTGCTTCAAAAAGGCAGATTTGGCTGTGTTTTCAAAATTGGCGAAGGTATTGACATCGGATATTGATTCGGCTTGTTGATTAAAGACGGTGTGAGCGCTCCCCACGCCTAAAGGCGGAGGCTTCTGCCGCACGCATGAGCCTCACTGCGCTCTACGTTGTGCGACACGGGCGCGTCCCGCCCGATTTCGTTGTTTTGTCTTATCGGCGGCGG
>Ga0105046_10003148_pt1 | contig 26116 bp, 20 predicted proteins | sample MAT03_FD_78385 | JGI IMG/M metagenome (GOLD analysis project Ga0105046, IMG submission 78385) | Freshwater microbial communities from Lake Fryxell liftoff mats and glacier meltwater in Antarctica - MAT-03 (megahit assembly) | ecosystem: Environmental > Aquatic > Freshwater > Ice > Liftoff...
CGCTGAGCAGCACGCGAACTTCAGCTCGCTCTTCTCGTGGTGGGATAGAGCCGCGCGGACCTTTCGCACTGCTCCCGACCCGTCTCGCATCGCATTCGGAGTGGACGAGCGATAGTGGGTAGGTCCTGAAGCGCGGCCATTCGGGCGACATCGGCCACGAACAGTACGACGCATGGGCTTGGACGTCGGCTAGGCAATGTCCGACGCTCCCTGACTGAGAAACAGCGGTCGCGCCAATCCGCCGGTGTCGTCGTAGAAGTGTACCGTATCGGGAGCAAACATCTTCGCGAGCAGAATGATCTGACCCGTGTGACCCGCAAAGTGCTCGACCACGTGGTACACGGCCGAGAAGACGGTACTCTCCCGGCCCTGAATGAGGCGCGTTTCGGCCAGCGCTGCGGCGTCGAGTGACGCGAGTACCGTAACGGCGTCGCGACAGGCCTCGTGGAGGTGCGCGATGAGTTGCGCGCCGTCCACGCCGCTCTCAGCGGCGAACTCGGCGTCGCGTTCACGGGCATCCGGTGCGCCGCCCACACCGCTCACGATCCACTGGCGCACGTTGCCGCTCAGATGAAGCATGAGGTTGCCGATGCTGTTGGACGAGGCGTTGGCGCGCCACCAGATCTTGTCGGCCGGAACGGCGCCAAGGGCGAAAGCGACCTTGGCTGGGTACTCAACGCCAAGATAGTACTGGGAACGCTCCAGAAAACGTGCGGCGATGTCCAAGGTCATGTCACACAATATGCGGCGTAGCCGACGGCTTGCGCCATAGCGCGCGGGCCTGCAGCGTTGGTGTTGGTGCGCCCGCGAACGGCGCCCGTTCACCTCAGACATTCAGCCCCGAGGGCATCGTGCAACGTCGGAGTTTTGTTGTTCGTTCGGCACTCGCCGTCGCCGCGCTCCCGTTGGGATTCCCCAAGGATCTGCTTGCCATGGTACCGCCTTTTCGCATTTCGCTTGCGCAGTGGTCATTTCACAAGGCGCTGTACGCGAAGACCATGGAGCATCTGGATTTCGCCAAGGTGGCTCGTCGTGACTACGATATCGACGCGATCGAGTATGTGAACTCGTTCTTCAAGGACAAGGCGAACAACGGGCAATATCTCGCCGAGATGAACGCACGGGCCAAGGGTGAGGGCGTCTATCAGCATCTCATCATGATCGATGGGGAAGGTGCACTCGGCGACCCTGACGACACCAAGCGCGCGCAGGCGGTCGACAACCACAGGAAGTGGCTTGATGCAGCGAAAGTGCTGGGATGCGCCACGATTCGGGTGAATGCGCAGAGCACCGGGACGCCGGAGGAACAGGAGCGCTTGGCGGCCGACGGTCTCCGTCGGTTGGCAGAGCTCGCAGCGCCGTTGCAACTCAACGTGGTCGTCGAAAATCACGGGGGATTGTCATCACACGGCGATTGGTTGTCGCGGGTGATGAAGCGCGTCGACCATCCTCGCATGGGCACGCTGCCGGATTTTGGCAACTTCTACGAGTATGATCGCTACCAGGGCGTGACGGATATGATGCCGTTTGCCAAAGCCGTCAGCGCAAAATCGCACGACTTTGACGCCGCGGGGAATGAAACGAAGACGGACTACAAACGGATGCTGCAGATCGTGTTGCGCGCCAGGTTCTCGTCGTGGGTAGGTATTGAGTATGAGGGAAGCGTGCTCTCAGAACCCGATGGCGTAGCGGCCACGTTGCGTCTCTTGCGTCGACTGCAAACCGAGTTGGCGTAGGGTGCGTAGGGCGGAGGGCTACCAGACCTCGCCCTCTCGCCATTCGACCGAAATCGACGCACGCAGATCGAGCTCCACGGACGTGCGTGGGAGGCGAAGGATCATGATTTGTTCGTCAGACGCCGACGCCACGTCGCCCCGATCTGTGCGCTCAAAGAGGGGACCGAGCCACAAATCCCACGCGACACGTTCATGGCCTATGTTTTCGAGATCGGTCGAGAGATCCTCTCCGTAGGCCGCGTCTCGACCCCTCGCGCCGAGCCGTCCAGGCGTGCATCGTATGCCACAGACCGTTCGTCCCATCCCCGAGTGCCCCCAGCCTGCCGGAGCTCCGATGTCGTTTCGTGTGCCCAGACGTGTTCTCCTCGCCTTGCTTTCAGCCACCGCCACGCCCGCGCTGTTCGCGCAAAATGCGATGTCGGCCGGAGGACCCGGCGGCACGACGGCCGCGGAATTCGAAAGGCTTCATTTCCGCTCCATCGGGCCGGCCACCATGTCGGGGCGCGTTGCCGACCTCGCCGTGTACGAGGCGAACCCCGCTATCTACTACGTGGGAACGGCCCACGGTGGTGTCTGGAAGACGACCAGCAACGGCGCCATGTTCACGCCGCTCTTCCAGGACCAGGGGCTGATCGCGATCGGCGATGTGGCGGTCTCACAAACCAATCCGGATCTGCTGTGGGTTGGCACGGGCGAATCGAACAACCGACAGAGCACGTCGTGGGGCAGTGGCGTGTACAAGTCGACCGACGGTGGCAAGACCTTCGCGTTTATGGGATTGCCCAACTCGAAGCACATCAATCGCATTACCATCGATCCGCGCAACAACGATGTGGTCATCGTCGCGGCGACCGGTCCATTGTTTGGTGCGGGCGGGGATCGCGGATTGTTTAAAACGGTCGACGGCGGGAAGACATGGAAGCAGGTGCTCAAAGTCGATGAGGACACCGGCGCCAATGACCTTGCGCAGTCGCTCAGTGATCCGAACATTCTGTTCGCCACAACGTATCAGCGTCGTCGCACGGCGTGCTGCATGAATGGCGGCGGCCCTGGCAGTGGCATGTGGAAGTCGACAGATGCCGGTGACACATGGACGCGCATCAACAGCGGCGGATTTCCCGGTGGCTCGTTGGGGCGCATTTCAGTCGACGTGTTCCGCACCAACGCGAACGTGATCTATGCAGCCGTCGAGGGGCCGTCGGGGGCGGCCGGCCGCGGCGCGGCTGCGGCCGACGAGAGCGCCCCAGCTGGTGGCGCTCCAGCGGGTGGCCCTCCAGCCGGTGGCCGCGGCGCAGGTGGCGCGGCGCAAACGGGCAGCACCGGTGTCTATCGCAGCAATGACGGTGGCACGACGTGGACCAAGACCGCGAGCACGAATCCGCGCCCGATGTACTTCAGCCAGATGCGCATCGATCCGACCAACTCGGATCGCGTGTACATGGCCGGCGTTGGGTTGCACTTCTCGATCGATGGTGGCAAGACGTTCGAAACGGATGCGGCACTCGTGACGCACGACGACATCCACGGCATTTGGATCAACCCGAAGAATCCCGACCATGTGCTGATCGGTAACGATGGCGGTTTGGCCGTGTCGTATGACATGAACAAAACATGGGCATTCATTCCCAACCTGCCGGTCGGGCTGTTCTACCACGTGGGTTTCGACATGGAGACTCCGTACAACGTGTGTGGCGGCATGCAGGACAACTACAATTGGTGTGGCCCGAGCGCCTCGCGCATGGGACGCGGGATCTTCAACTCCGACTGGTTCCAGATCCTGGGCGGCGACGGCTTTGTGGCCATTCCCGATCTCCGTGATTCGCGCATTGTCTATACCGAATCGCAAGACGGCAACATGATTCGGCGCAATAAGGTCACCGGCGAGTCGAAGTCGATTCGCCCCACGCCGCAGAACGTCACCAACCCCACCGCCGGCGAGTCCTATCGTTTTCATTGGGACGCGCCGCTGTTGCTGTCGGCCAACAATCCTGGCGTCCTGTTGGCGGCCGCGCAGCGTGTGTTCCGCAGCACCGATCGTGGAGACTCCTGGGAGGCCATCAGCCCTGATCTCACGAAGAACCAAAAGCGCGACGACATCATCACGATGGGTGTCAAGGGCAGTGAAATAGGCATCTCGCGTAACGACGGCATCTCGCAGTGGCCAACGATTGTCAACATGGCCGAGTCGCCGATACAGGCGGGCTTGTACTACACCGGAACAGATGACGGCACGGTGAGCATATCGAAGGATGGAGGCAAGTCGTGGCAGAATATCACGGCCAATATCCCTGGTTTCCCTGCTGGTCACGCGTTTGTCTCCGAGGTTGTTCCGTCGCGCTTCAACGCAGGGACGGTGTATGTCACGGTCGCCAACTATCGGTTGAACGACTATGCACCATATGTGTGGGCCAGTACCGACTTCGGCGCCACGTTCAAAGCGATCACCAGTGGGTTGCAAACAGAAGTGATTCGCACCCTGACCGAAGACACGCGCAACGCCGATGTGCTGTACGTGGGGACCGAGACGGGCATCTTTGTGACGCTCGATCGTGGCATGTCATGGCGTCGTATCAAAGCGAATTTCCCCACGGTGCGCGTCGACGAACTGACGATCCATCCGCGCGACAATGCAATGCTTGTCGCGACACATGGTCGGTCCATCTGGATTCTCGATCATCTCGAGCCCATTCAAGAGTATGCGGCGGCAGCGCGCGCCGACGCGGCATTGTTCACGCCCGGTAGAACGATTCAGTGGAAGGCCAAGGATGATCGAAACGACGAATTCTGGGGACACCAATTCTTTACGGGCGAGAATCCTCCCACGGAAACCGTCCTGCAGTTTCATCTGAAGGCGCCGGCAACCAAGCCCACGCTGCGTATCTCGGACGCCAAGGGTGCGCTGGTGCGCGAACTCGCGGTGCCTGACGCACGCAATCAAGCCGGACTGCAAACCGTGTGTTGGGATCAACGCGTGACGCCGATTGGCGGCACGGGTCCAGCGGCACCGCAAGGGGGGCGCGGTGCCGGCGGCTTTGGTGGTGCGGGTGGTGCGCGCCCCATTGCCGGATTGCCCGTGCAGCTTCCTGAAGTGGGCTATAAGCCGGAAGACCCCTGCGCACAGCCTGGCGGCGGTGGCGGCGGATTTGGTGGGCGCGGTGGTGGTGGCGGCAATCAAGGGCCCCACGTCATGCCGGGTACCTACACCGTCGCGCTGACGATCGATGGCAAGACGATCGACAGCAAGCCATTCACCATCGCGATGGACCCGATGGTGCAGATGAGCGACGTGGCGCGAGCCAGGTACAACGCGGTGCTGATGGAGTTGCATGCCTTGCAAGGGCAGGGTAGTGAGATGGTCACCACGCTCACATCGCTGGGCACGGAGGTTGGTAAAGCGGTGACGAAACTGGATTCCAGTAGCGCCCCAGCCAACGTGAAGGCCGATTTCACGGCCTTCCGCAAAGACTTTGATGCAGTGCGCGCCAAGTTCGGTCTCGGTGTTCCGGCGGTGACGTTTGGGGGTCCGGGCGGTGGCTTTGGTGGCGGCGGTGGTGCGCCGAGCGCCAACGTGATTACGCGCGTGGGCACGATCAAGGCGGCCATCATGGGCGTGTGGGAAGCGCCCAGTGATGCGACCATGAAGCAGGTCGCGGATGTGAAGGCCGCCGTACCCGATGCGATCAAAGAGGCACAAGCGATGATGAAGCGTGCGCGCACCATGAGTACGGCATTGGCCGAGCACAAAGTGACGATGCTCGTGCCATGAGATCGTCACGCACCACCTGCGCGCGCGCGCGTCTGCAGAACGCGCATATGCGGAACGTGCAACCTCGGCGGACGCGGATGGCGCGCGTTGTCTGCTCGGCGTTGCTGTCCGTGACCGCAATGTCGGTCAGCACAACCGCCGTTGCCGCGCAGGCAGTTGCGGTCGATCCCACAGCCGCACTGCTGGTCGAACTGATCCGCGAAAATACCAGCAATCCGCCCGGCGTCACGCGGGGATTGGCCGACCTGCTCGCCAAGCGCTTTTCGGCCGCAGGCTTTTCCATCGAGATCTTTCCCACGCCTGACAGTGGGAAAGTGCACTTCATTGCGCGCCTCAAGGGCGACGGCAGCAAGCGACCGGTCCTTATCGCCGCGCACGCCGACGTGGTTGGTGTGGAACGCGAGAAGTGGACGGTAGACCCCTTCGCCGGCGTCATCAAAGAGGGCCACGTGTACGGCCGCGGTGCGATCGATTTCAAGGGTGGTATGGCCGTGTTTGCAACGGCCGCGTTGCGTTTGGCTGAGCGCAAGGTGCCCTTGGCGCGCGACGTGATCTTCATGGCTGAAGCTGACGAAGAAGGCGCGCCTATGAATACGTCGTGGCTGGCGAAGGATCATTGGGCATCGATGGACGCCGAGTTCGCACTGAACGAAGGTGGGTGGATCATCAAGAATACCGAGGGGAGAGTGCAGTACGTGAGTATCTCCACCGCCGACAAATCCTCGGTGACGGTGCTACTCTCGTCGACGGGCACCTCTACGCATTCGTCAATGCCACTGCCCGACAATCCGCTGGCATCGATGGGTGCTGCCCTCGCCAAAATCGCTGCGTATGAGTATCCGGTACAGCTCACGCCAGAGTCGAAGACGTTTTTTCTCACGCTGTCGAAAATCAATACCGGTGCGGCCGCAGAGCAGTTGCGCAATCTGGTGAACGGGAACACCGCGCAGGTCCGCTCGGCGGACAGCGCGATCTCCAAGGATCCGCTGCTGCACGCCATCATGCGCAATACCATGGCGCCGGTCATCATGAGCGGCGGATTCCGCGCCAATGTCATTCCCGGTTCCGCGTCGGCCACGGTGAATCTGCGGTTGATTCCAGGAACAGACCCGCGCGAGATTGTGAAACTGATCGAGCAACTGATTGGTGATCCTCGGGTGACCGTGCGACTCGCTGCCACACCAGCCACCGCGACTCCGGTGTCGCCCGTCGAAAATGAACTGTACAAGGCGTTAGCCGCCGAGTCGAAGGCGCAATGGCCGACGGCGGAGGTCACGCCGTACCTGTTTCAAGCGGGGACAGACGCCGCCGCGTGGCGTTCCCGCGGCGTGCCTGTGTACGGCATCTATCCCTATCCCATCACCGCCGACGAACTCACGCGGATGCATGGCAATGACGAGCGCGTGAGCGTGGCCTCGTTACAGCAAGGTACGGAGATGATCTATCGCACGCTGGTGCGCGTTGCGGCCAAGGTGCCGGACGCCAAAGCCGTGCGCAAGAAGCAGTAGATGCCGCCAACGAGGGCCGACGGCGTGCTCGCGGAAGATGCGGTGTACGCCAAGGTCACGCGTCGTCTGATCCCGCTGCTGTTCGTCTGCTATGTGGTGGCCTATCTCGATCGGGTCAACGTGGGCTTTGCCAAGCTGCAAATGGTGGACGCCCTCAAGTTCTCTGATGCCGTCTACGGATTTGGCGCGGGAATCTTTTTCATTGGCTATTTCCTCTTCGAAGTCCCGAGCAATTTGCTTCTTGAACGCATTGGTGCGCGCGTATGGATAGCCCGCATCATGATCACGTGGAGCCTTGTCTCGGGATCGTTCGCCTTCGTAGAGCAGATTCCGTGGGGACCGTTGCCGGTGTTCTTTGGCCTGCCACGCGTGGAATTCAGTTTTTATGCGCTTCGCATGCTGCTGGGGCTTGCCGAAGCGGGATTTTTCCCTGGCATCATACTCTATCTCACCTATTGGTATCCGGCGGCACGCCGCGCGCGCGCAGTGGCCTTGTTCATGACCGCGCTCGCGGCCGCCAATGTGCTCGGTGGTCCACTCTCGGGTGCCATCATGCAGTATGCCGATGGCCTTCTCGGATGGGCTGGATGGCGGTGGCTCTTCGTGCTGGAAGCGGTTCCGTCCATGGTGGTCGGCTTTCTCGTCCTGCTGTGGCTCCCGGACACGCCTCAGAAGGCTACGTGGCTCACCGCGTCCGAACGCGACATCGTGCAGCGAGTCGTGTCTGCCGACCATTCCACATCACCCGTTACGCCCACGACGAAACGGGTGCGCGACGCGATGAAAGATCGGCGCCTCTGGGCATTGGCTTTTGTCTATCTGACGTTTGCCTTTGGCTTGTACGGCGTGAATTTCTGGATGCCAACGATCATTCAGGAACTGGGAATCAGCAAAACAGACTATCTGCGTGTCGGTCTCATCTCGGCGATCCCCTGGGGCATGGCCGGTATCACCATGGTGCTGTACGGCGCCCACTCTGATCGCACCGGCGAACGGCGGTGGCATGTGGCCGTTGCCCTGCTTGTCGCCGCAGGTGGCCTGCTGGGGCTCGCGTTGTCCGGACATGCGATCGTCCCCTCGGTGCTTTCGCTGACACTGGTCGCATGTGGTTTGCTTGGCTCGGCCTCGGCCTTCTGGTCGCTGCCTACGGGCTTTCTACAGCAATCCGCTGCTGCCGCCGGTATCGCCGTCATCAACTCGGTCGGCAACCTGGGCGGGCACTTCGGTCCCGACATGATTGGTCGCATTCGCGAGAGCACTGGAAGCGCGTCCGCCGCGTTCCTGGCCCTCGCTGGGCTGGTCGCGAGTGGAGGCATAGTCACCTTGCTCGCCACTCGTCACGAGGCCCCTATCGACGCGTCGAGAGGGCACCACGCCGAAGCCGATCCGCCGAAATAGGCGCAGGAGCGCTACTTGAGCCCGGTGGCAAATTGCATATAGGCCGCACGTTGCGCCTCGACCGCTGCAGTGGGACCAAAGCACTGAAAGAACAACGTGCCGCGGGGGGTTTGCGCAACGACCGCAATCAGCACGTGGTTCGGCAGCGACGCGCTGGCTTCGGAGCCCATACCGATCCCTCGGGCGTAGGTTCCCCGATACTCAGCGATCGTGATCGGAAACGCTTTAGTGGTGTCTCGAGTCACGCGCTCTTGCACCGGGCCGCCCGACGGATTGGAAAACTGGCTCTTCCATCGGGCCAGGTTTGCGTCCGGCGGTCCCCCTTGGCCCTTCCCAAAGAAGTACACCACTACCTCCGCTGCGCTACCGGTACCGTACTCGGCAAGCCGCATGGAGTTCGATGGAGTCTTTGAGGTCCAGGTGCTTGGAAGGCTGGTCTGATACTCCAGAAAGGTGGCACGCGCCGGCTGCGCAGACACCGCGCGGGCAACGAATCCTAGCTGGGACAGGCCGAGCGTGAGCGCGACGGCGCACGCCGCCGCGGGCGAGGAATGGGGGCGCGTTCTGGACATTGGAGGCGGGGATGAGGGTCCGATACGAACGGAACGTGAATTGTGACAGTAGAATAGCGCAACAGCTATCCGCGGCGCTAACATTTACGTGGCTGTCCCCACCCCAATTTCGAGGCGATTCACGATGAAGCGTACACATAAGTTGATGATAGCGGCGGCCGCGATGTTGATCGCGCCGTCTCTTGGTGCAGCACAGGGAGCTGACATGGAGTCGTCTCGCACCATCGCCGGCGGCGGGATTTCGATCAAAGGATGGGAAGGCAAGATCGACGCCAAGGAGGTGACTGCGGGCATGAAGTTGGAGAACGCCAAACTGGCGATGTCGGGCAAGGACATGATCGTAACGACCGGCCCCGCCGTGACCTACTGGAGTCCGAAGAACACCGCCAAGGGCAATTACACGGTGAAGGCCACGTTCAAGGAACCGTCGTACATGAATGTGAACACCCATCCACATCCGTACGGCATCGTGATCGCCGGCAACGATATGGGAACTGACACGCAGAGCTTTTTGTACTGCGCCGCGTACGGCAACGGCACCTTCATTGTGCGCGGCTTTGGTCCCGCGTCGTTCCAGATGAACGGCGGCCGCGGTGGTGCGGATGCTGCGGTGAACAAGGCTGCCGGCAAGGGTTCGCCGGTCGAGCAGGAAATCGCCATGATCGTCTCGTCCGATAAGGTCGAGTGCCAGATCAACGGGAAGATCGTCGCGAGCTATGACAAAACCGCACTCGTGACTGAAGGCAAGCTCAAGTCCACGGACGGAGTCTATGGATTCCGCTTTGCGCACAACACGGATGGCGTGGTGAGCAATTTGACGATGACGAAGAACAAGTAGGGAGTACTGAGAACGGAGTACAGAGTAGAAGTACTGAGTAGTCACCTGCAGTATGAAGTACTCCCTACTGCAGTAGGGAGTACTTTTTACTGCAGTAAGGAGTACCGCCTACTGCAGTAAGGAGTACCGCCTACTGCAGTAAGGAGTACCGCCTACCGCGGGAAGAGTACCGCCTACTGCGGGAAGAGTACCGCCTACTGCGGAAAGAGTACCTCCTACTGCAGTTCTGTACTCCGTACTCCGTACTTCCTACTCCATACTGACCCAACTGTCCCCGTCGCAAATATCAACGGCACCCCTCCCATCGCCCACGGCCACGTGTAGCCTCCGGCCTCGCCCACGACGACAAAACAGCCGACGCCCCACGCCACGCCAACCGCGACAGAAGCCCATGCGCCGGTCGTGGTGGCTCCAGGCCAATGAAAGCCGGCCAAGAGTGCGAATGACAGCGCAAGCACGGGGATGTTTGCGAGGATCAGGCGATTGAGAATGTCATCCACCAACACGTTGGCGCCGAGCCAGCAGAGCAGGGCGAGTGCGCCAATCGTGAGACGCTGGGCGCGAAGCGTGAGCGCGAGCTTGAAGTCTGCATTCAGCATCGCGGCCATGGCGCTCCAAACACCGGCCAATGTGGTGAGCGCGGCAACGAAAAGCGTTGCAATCCCGACACCGCGAAGGCCTGAAGGCAACCAGGAGGCGATCATGGCGGGCACCACGGTCTCGGGATTGTCGAGCGGCGTGCCGTGCGCGCGATAAACAGCGGCGCCCAGAACGGTGGCGCCGTAGAGCGCACACACGAACACGGCCGAGATCCCAACGGCGAGAAATGCCGTGCGTTCGTCTCGCGCCGCGAAGATTTTCTGTCCGTACCATGGTGCCGAGATGTACGTGAAACACGTGATGACGATGAGCGTGCTCACGAAGCGGAACGGCAGCGCTGGGTGCGACCACTGCGCGATCGGCGAGAAGATACGTTGATCGGCCGGAAACGCCGCGGCCATGTCGCCCGGGCCAAGCAGACGCCAGCCAAGAAACAGCAGGAGCGGCAGCAGCACCGCGGTGAGCGTGAATCCCAACTGGTCGGCGCGCACGACACTCATCAATCCACCGCGAATCACCACAGCGACAACGACCAGTGAGAGGACGGCGGAGAGCGCCCATGCCGACAACCCGGGTACCAGCGGCGCGAAGATCAGTGTCAACGACTTCACGTAGGTCGCGCTGAAGCCGGTCATGGCGAACAACAGCAGCGCCGACGCCAACCGACCCATCGCTGGCGAATAGCGCGTCGAGAAGAGCTCGGCCACACTCAGTCGGTCAAAGCGCTTCCAGGCGCGCGCGACGGTCACCATGTAGAACAGCAGCCCCACGAGAAACACCAACGGTAACGCGATCGCCATCGGACCCGCTCGATACCCAGCTGCGCTGAAGGCCAGCAACGTGCTGGTATTGAATTCCGTCATGACGAGGGTGGCGACCAGCGGCCAGAGCCCGATGGAACGGTCCGCGATGAGATAGGCCTGCGCACTGGAGGCCGTTCGCCGGCCGATCCAGAGCAGCGCGGCGAGCACCGCGACAAATCCCATCAGGTCGAGCCTGTTCATGTAGTTTGGTGGAGGGTCTCAGACATCCGTGAGCTGAACCACAGCGTATATGGGGTGGAACTCATGGGACGGTCTGCCAATATCTATGCATCGGTCGGCTGGTGGGCCAGCGCGCGGCACGCTCTTTCATGTACCACATACGAGGCAGCTCATGGGTTGGATATGGCGAGGTCGGTGTATTCCGGGGTGTGTGCTGGTGCGGTATGCACGCCTTGTCGCGGCAACTGCGGTGCCAGCGCTGCCTATCGCATTAAGACCGCTGTCTGCGCAAAGCCCCGTCGCGCCGGCGATGGCCAACGTACGGGGCACCGTGCGATCGCAAGGTGGACGTCCGATCAGTGCTGCGCGAATTGTCACTGCAGACTCAGCACATCGCACCACGACAGACTCGCTGGGGCGCTTCACGCTGGCCGTCCCGCCGTCATCCGCGATCACAGTGGCCATCTCTGCACTCGGGTATCGACCCACTACGAGTACTATTTCGAGACTCGCCAGCGGCGAAACGCGAGCGCTCTCTATCACGCTCGCGCCGCTCTATCTGTTGGATCCGCTCACCGTGGTGGCCAATCCAGAACGGCCACTGCTGAACACCGAGAATGCGTCCACGGGTGGCGCACTTGAGCGCGCTGAACTATCGGCATTGCCGACAGACGCGCGCGACCCCATCGCGCTCCTGTTCAACGTTGCAGGGATCACGCAGGCAACAGGATTCTTTGGTGACGCGCCCGTGCTGTCGTTCAACGGACAAAACTCACTCTATACGTCGTACCTTCTGGACGGCCTCGATAATACCGAAGGGTTTCTTGGCGGACCACGCGTCGAGTTTCCCCTGTCGGGACTGGCGCGCATCGATGCGTTCGTGAACAGCTACTCGACCAGCTACGGGCGTTCACCCAGTGGTATCGTGAACCAGTATTCGCGCGCTGGCGGCAAGAGCACGCATGGCGAGCTGTTTGCGTACAGTCGTCCGGGAACGCGCCTCGGCGTTGATGGAGACAATCCTGTCCCGTTTGGCGCGCAACCCGCGGCCGTTCAGCGTCGACAGGAAGGGTTCCGACGGTATCAGCTCGGAGGCGCGCTCAATGGGCCGCTGATCGCCAATCGCACTTTCTACTCGTTGGCTGCGGAGTATTCTGACGAAAACGAAGATCGCATCGGTTCGACCGCCCTCGCGACGTTTCTTGGCACCGAGCGTCGACAAAAGGCCAAACTGTTCGCGCGACTCGATCATTCATGGAGCCCCACACAACTCACCACGGTACGGACGGCGTATTCGCTGACCAACCGCGCGGGCACCGGATCGGGAGTCGTAACGCCAGAGGCAGATAACATCACCCAACGCTACGGCGGCCTGTACGCGGTGACGCACCGCTCTTCGTTTGACAACCAACGCGCGAGCAACACGATGTCCGTGCAGCTTGGCACGTATATCTGGAACTTTCCGCCTCGCGCCGATGCTGGACGTCCGCAGGTGACCGTGGTTGGTCCCGCCCCTGCATTCGCCACGCAGGCCGTCGTCGGCTCTACCAACTTTGTGTTCGACGAGCGAGAAACCCAGTGGCAGCTCCGCGATGTATACGAACGTGCGGTCGGTTCATCGCACACGGTACGTGCCGGTGCTGACATCGTGACCGCCAGCTTCAACCTGTTCGCGGCTGGCACGAACCCCCTGGGATCCTACGTGGTGGTAAACAACGGCAACATCAGCGCACCGAGCGGTCGCCAGCTGTCGTTCACGGATATTCCGAATAGTGCGCAGGTGTTGAGCTACACGGTCGACGCGCGTCCGCAGCGTGTCAATCTCCGGCAAACAGTCTATGGGGCGTTTGTCGAAGACGTGTGGAAGGTCACGCCAGGTTTCACGGCCATTGGCGGCCTGCGCTGGGACTATGATGACGTGACCAGTCGCGGGCAGAGCACGGCAGACCTGACGGCGTTTCAGCCGCGGCTGTCCTTTAACTGGTACCGTACACTGCGCTCCGTCGTGCGCGGTGGTGCCGGTGTGTACGCCGGCAAGTTTCCGTACGCGACGTTGTCGGACGCCCAGCAACTTGGCCCGAACGGCAATACGACCGTGACGTTTGCGGGCTCCAGTGCGCCAGCGTACCTGCAAGGACCGGCGACCGCGACGCTCGCGGCGGCAGCCGGCGCGCTGCCGCCGCGCGAGATATTCTCCGACTTCACCCGAGGCCTCGAGATGGCGCGCAGCTATCAGGCAACACTCGGCTATCAGCTGCAGATCGGCGATGACTGGGGAGTCAGCGCAGACGCGGTGTATTCGCGCACGGTGAACCTGCCGCGGTTGCTCGACCTGAACGCGATCCGCACCCCGCTGACCGCATCGGACACGGCAAACCGTGTCTGCGCATCATCGACAAACTGCCCTGCAGACAGCTCGCGCCCAGTCGCCCCTGCAAACAACAGCTATCGTCGGTTGTCCACCGCGGAGACCGGCGGAAAGGCCAACTACATGGGCCTCTATCTCTCTGCCCGGCGTCGTTTGGCGCGTACCCTCACGCTCGACGCCAACTACGTGCTCTCGCGCGCGATGAGCGATGCGGAAGACATCAACTTCTCGGCCACCCAAGCCAACTGCTTCTCGGAAGACCGCAAAGACGCGGTCACCGGCGCGTCCTGCAACAGTAGCGAGTGGGGCGACTCCAACAATGATCGCACCCATCGCGCAACACTCCGTGGTGTCTGGACGCCGAAGCCGATGTTGCGGCTGAGCCTGGTGACCGACGCCCAGAGCGGTCAGCCGTTCAATCGAGTCGCGGGCGTTACCTCGGCCGGCGGACAGTCACGCTACGACTTGCTGGGCAGCGGTCCGATCCGCGGTAACTCGTTCATTGGCAACAACGATCGCTACTTTGGTGTCGATCGCAACGCTGAACGGCTACCCGCGTATTTCAACACGAACGTGAGTGCCGCGTGGGTCATCCCGGTTGCGGCGCGCCAGCTGGAAGTGCGAGCGGATCTCTTCAACGCATTCAACGCGACGTCGTGGTCCGGCTATGCAACCGGGACCGGCGGTAACGGCAACATCGTGCAGACCGGGCGTCCGGGAGATCCGATCTACAACTTCACGCCTGGCCCACCGCGTCAGTTGCAACTCTCTGCTGGGTGGACCTTCTGAGTGTTTGACGCACCGATTCGGCGCGTCGTGGCACGACTCATCGCTGGCCCGACGCGATCACTCGGTCGTTTCGGAGTGTCGCCCAACATGCTCTCGGTGTTTGGGGCAACCCTTGGCGTGGTCGGTGGGCTCGTGGTGGCGGGCGGGCACCCACTCCTGGGGCTTGGCGCCTGGCTGATCAGCCGTATTGTCGATGGGATGGATGGCATTCTGGCTCGCGAGACCAATAGGGTGACACCCTTCGGCGGATATCTCGATATCACGCTCGACATGATGGCGTACAGCGCGATGCTGCTGGGCTTTGCATGGATACACCCTGAGGGCGGTTGGGTGTGGGCTGCGATTCTCGTCGGTTACCTCCTGGTCACCACCACCACGCTGGCCTTGTCGAGCATGTTGGAGAAGGAAAACGCAAGAATCGGCACCAACGATCGATCGCTGCAGTTCACACCTGGATTCGCGGAGGCTGGCGAAACGACGGTGGTCTACGCGCTCTTCGCACTGCTACCGTCATTCGTAACGCCAATTGGTTGGGTCTGGGCGGCCGTCTGCGCCGCCACCGTCGTGCAGCGAACGCTACTCGCCAGAAAGCTACTCCCGTGAAACGGCACCGACCATAAACCAACGCTAGCGCACTCGACGCCGGGCGCGCCACCCACTCGCACCATCGCACCGACTACTTCGGCGCCATCCGCCGCGCATTCGCTTGTGAGTTGAGCGACCAGTCATACTCTGTTTCGACGGCTTTGAACTTCCCACCTTCCAGGAGTGCCCGCTCGGGCGAGCCCGCCGTCAGCCATTTCGCGGCGAATTTTCCTGAGGCGGGAAGTGACCCACCAAAGTCGGCTTTGTAATAGCCGAAGATCATCGAGTGGTAGAATGTATTGCTCGCCACATCGACACGATTCTTGGTTGGCGATTTGGTGATGAAGCGCGCCCCCTGATCCTCAAGCTGTGCCTCCAGGCGGGCGCCTGTGAACGCCTCGCTGCGGAGCGGTGGGCACCCCATCGCTGCGCACACCAGGGCGAAATGAATGCGTGGCTCTTTGTAGGTGGGCCGAATGATCACGTGCTCGATGTCGTCGAGGGTATACGCTTTGCCGCCCACGCCGGCCAACGGCTCGCCCCAGGGTCCCTTGAGTTTGAGCCCGAGCGTTTTGTTGATGTTTCGGATACTCTTGGTTTCGCTGTGCTTATTGATCAGCTGAATGGTGTACGCGTTATACGCATTGATCCAGAACGCCAACTGTTCGGCGCGCGGGAGCGCAGCGGGATCTTGTTTCTTGAGGGCCGCAAGGTATCCGCTGAACGCCGCGGAGTTCTTGAAGGCGCCGTAGTCCACCATGCCGTCGACCACGTGCGCTTTGAGCAACGCGTCAAAGGCTGAGTGGTCGAACGTGGTGGTTTGCGCGGAAAGGGTGTACGGGGTCACGAGGCTCACAAGCGGGGCGATACTCGCCACCTGAGCGAGCGCGCAGGACGCGAGTGCGGCGCGAAGGGTGAGAGCACGCAGGGGACGCCGAAATGGTGTATGCATGGCTGAATGAATATGTGAAGTCAGGAAAACCACTTGAACCACATGGTGAACAGCGATCGGACTGTTGGCGTGAGCTTGGTTTTTCGCCAGGCGTCGGCGCACTTGCGTAGCGCATCGCTTTGGGTGGGGTAGGGGTGGATCGTCGCCCCGATGGCGCCAAGTCCGAGGTTGTTCGTCATGCAGAGCGTCACCTCGGCCAGCAGTTCGCTGCCGTGCGCTGCGACCACCGTCGCGCCGACAATGGTGTCGGTGCCAGCCTTCACATGCACCTTTGCGAATCCTTCCGTCTCGCCGTCCAGCAGCGCGCGGTCCACGTCATGCATGGGAACGGTGAATGTCTGGATCTCGATCCTGGCCTCACGCGCCGACTGTTCGGTGTGGCCCACATGCGCCACTTCGGGAGAGGTGTAGGTCGCCCATGGAATGACCAGTGCACTCGCCCGCTTTCGTCCGAAGAACAGCGCGTTCTGAATCACCGCGCGCGCCTGAAAGTCTGCCGAGTGGGTAAACTGCAAGCGGGAGCACACGTCACCGCAGGCGTAAACGTTGGCATTGGTGGTGCAGAGCCGGTCGTCAACGGTGACGCCGTGTGGCGTGAAGGCCACGCGGGCTTTCTCAAGCGCGAGCCCCTCCACATTGGGCGCTCGGCCAATCGCGACCAGGAGCTGATCGCCCGAGACCGAAACCTTTTGTCCGTCGCGTGTGAAATGTACGGTGACGACACCAGCAACGGACACGACGCCGTCGATCGTTGCGCCCATGTGGAACACCACGCCGTCGTGGGCCAGCACGCGCTGCACGATCGCGGCCGCGTCGCTATCGTCACGCGGGAGCAATCGTGCACCGAGATCGATGAGCGTGACGCGTGAGCCCAGCCGCACGAACGCCTGCGCCATTTCGCATCCGATCGGCCCGCCACCGATGACGATCAGATGCTCCGGGCGCGAGGTCAGGTCGAACAGCGTCTCGTTCGTGAGGTAGGGGACCGACGTGAGTCCGGGTATTGGTGGCGCTGCGGCGCGTGCTCCACTCGCGATGACGGCTTTGCGAAAGCGCAGCGTTTGCCCTCCAACCACGACCGAGTTTTCACTGGCGAACGCGGCATCGCCGAAGTACACGTCCACGCCGAGCGATTGAAAGCGTTCGGCGCCATCGACCGGAGCGATGTCGGCGCGAATGCGGCGCATGCGCTCCATGACGGCCGCAAAATCTCCGTCGCCGGTAGTCGATGGTCCGTGGAAGTCTGATGCGGCGGAATTGGCATCTGCCCAGTGACGCGCAGAGGAAATGAGGCCCTTACTGGGGACGCAGCCCACGTTCAGGCAATCGCCACCCATACGATGACGCTCGATGAGGGCAACGCGCGCACCAAGGCCGGCTGCGCCAGCTGCAGTAACGAGTCCCGCGGTGCCGGCGCCAATGACCACCAACTGATATCGCGTGGTCGGTGTGGGGTTTACCCATGTCGGTGGGCGCACAGACGCGTCGAGGCGCTCGTCATGGGATCCGACTGCTGCGGCATGATGCGTTGCGGGTGCAGAGGACTGCGTGTTCATCCTGCGGCTCCATCGGTGGCGGTGCGCAGTGCGGTGCGCGCCGTTCGCGTCACCAGCGTGGTCACCACAATCGTGGCGAATAGCCCAAGGGCTAACACCACGTAGTATCCCATATCGCGCGGCGGCGCGGTACCGCCGGACAGCGTTGCGATATCGCCGGCCAGCTTGCCGTAGTAAACATAGAGGATGGTGCCGGGCAGCATACCCACGCTCGCCAGGACATAGTCGCGGAGCGAGATGCGTGTAAGCCCTAAGGCGTAGTTCAGGAGTGAAAACGGGAACACCGGCGAAAGTCGCAACAGCATGACGATCCGTATTCCCTGCGCCGCAATGGCCTTGTCGACGGCCGCGAAACGCGCGTTGCCCGCGACCCGCTGCTCGATGGCTCCACGGGCGACATACCGAGACACGAGGAAAGCAATCGTCGAACCGACCGTGGCCGCCACGAACACCAACCCGACACCGGTCGTCAGCCCAAAGATCGCGCCGGCTGCAAAGGTCAGGATGGAGCCCGGGATAAAGGCCACCGTGGCGACGGCATAGCCCAGCACAAACACAATGGGCCCGAGCGCTCCGAGTCCCTCGATGTACTGTGCGAAGGCTGGCACGAGCGCGCCAAGCCTACGCCCACCGACCACAATGGCCGCCAGCAGCACAGCGATTACGAGCCAGCGGATGATCCTGGCGGGTTGGACGGGGGAGGACGACGTCACGGTGGAGGAAGGGCAGCGGGGAGCCGAACGGTCGCGGTATGTGCCATGACAGACGTATCCGGGTTAACGTACGTCAGTTCCTCAGGCTCGGATGTATACCAAATGTTCCCCGTCGACCCAAACCGCTCATCTGATGATTTCTCCACTGCCTGCCCGCACCGCGATCGTTACCGGCGCCTCGTCTGGCGTGGGCTTGTATGCCGCGAAAGCGCTTGCCGGGCGCGGATGGCACGTGATCATGGCGTGCCGCGACGTCGACAAAGCGCACCGCGCGGCCGGTGCACTGGGTATCGACGCGAGCCGCGTGAGTGTGATGCACGTCGATCTCGGTATGCAGTCGAGCGTGCGCGCATTCGCCGCTGCCTTTCAGGCCATGGGGCGGTCGTTGGATGCGTTGGTGTGCAACGCGGCAGTATATAAGCCGCGCCTTGAGGCGCCGGAGCGGTCGCCGGAAGGCTATGAGATCAGCGTGGCGACGAATCATTTTGGACACTTCCTGTTGTGTCATCTGCTGCTGGATGACCTGGCGCGCGTCCCGGGGGCGCGACTGATCACGTTAGGAACTGTGACCGCGAACTCCGAAGAGTTTGGAGGTAAAGTGCCAATTCCAGCGCCGGCCAATCTTGGCGATCTCAAAGGGCTTGAGGCCGGCTTCACGGCACCGATCAGCATGATAGACGGGGGCGCCTTCAAAGCAGGCAAGGCGTACAAAGATTCCAAGCTGTGCAACATGATCATGAGTCGCGAACTGCACCGACGCTACAACGTAAGCACCGGCATCGTGTTCAACACATTGTATCCCGGATGCGTTGCCGACACCGCATTGTTCCGCGATACGCCGCGTGCGTTTCAGCGCATCTTCCCGTGGTTTCAAAAGTATATTACCAAAGGCTACGTGACGCAGGAGCTCTCTGGCGAGCGCGTGGCGCAGGTTGTCGCTGACGCGGAGTTCATGCAGAGCGGTGTGCACTGGAGTTGGGGGAACCGGCAGCAGCCGGGGCGGAAGCCGTTTGCGCAGGCCTTGTCGGAGCGGGCCAGCAATCAGGAGCGCAACGACCGGTTGTGGACGCTCAGCATGCAGATGGTGGGGCTGGGGTAGGGAAGATCCGTCCCATCAGCTGAATGCGTCGAGAAAGAACTCGTCCAGCCGCAGCACGAATGGCCGCGGGGCGCCGCTTGGCCACCACTCCACTACCTCGCTGAAAATCTCGCCGGGATCACTCGCGCCCGCCCACCGCGAGACGTTGCGCGCATCGGGATCGATGACCCAGTAGTCGGCGACGCCTTCGCGCAGGTAGAGTTCGCGCTTATCGTGATAGTCGAGCCGCCGACTGCCGGGTGACGAGACTTCGACCACCAGCATCAGGTCGCGGACTTCGTAGGGGTACGGTGGCCGTGCCCCCTCGGTGACTCGCACCACGAACACATCGGGCTGCACCCGGTTGCGCGTGCGATCGCCGCGGCGCACATCGGAGGGCGAAACCATTGCCTTGCCAATGCCGAGGCTCTTGAGGTATTCGCGCAAGAGCGCGTACAACTCTCCCACCACCAACTGGTGGACATCGATCGGTGACGGGGTCACGAACAGCTCACCGTCGATAAGCTCGTATCGCTGGCCGTCATCCACTAGCGCGTCGACCATGTCGACGGTCCAGTCGGCGTGCAGAGCAGGCATACCCATATGATAGAACACTCGGCGATGGGGTGGCAAGGGCGCATGACGGAGGATACCTGAGACGTGTCGTCGTGCGATCACCGAAATCACGCCCCGCATGACGTCGTTACGCCGACGTGTGTTCCTTGAGCACGGTCGCTTCGACCTGGTCGGCCCGCACCTGTTCCGCATTGATCTCGACCGCGATCGCTGCCGCGTCAGTCACATTCAGTCCTTCGGTGCGCAGCGTGTACTCCAATGCATGTTCGTCGTCGCGTTCGCGCTGGAGGTCCATGGCGGGCGTGTCTGTTGTGCCCGGCAGATCCAGTCGCAGCTCCTCAACCAGCATGAGTCCTGCAGACGCCACCGGCAATGCGAGCAGCGCCCCTACAATGCCCATCAGCGTGCCGCCAACGAGGAGCGCGAACATCACCACGGCCGAGGGCAATCGCAGCGCGCGAGCATACACGATGGGCATGAGCAGGCGACTCTCCAACTCCTGGTACACGAACAGCGCCATCGCTACACCGCCACTCACGACCAGACCCATCGGCAACGTGACCAGGACCGCCGGCACGATAATGAGAATGATGCCGATATACGGCAGCACGTCGGCAATGGCGGCCATCACCGCGAGCGCCAGCGCGCTCTTCACGCCCACGGCGGTCAACAAGATGAACGTGAACACTCCCATCAAGACACAGGTGATGGCCTGCCCGCGAATATATCCGCCGACGATGTGCTCGAGGTTGCCCATGATCCGCGACAGCCGGATGTGGTGCGTGCGCGGCACGAGCGAGAAGAGGGCGCCGCGCAGCCGATCCCGATCGACCATGATGTAGAGCGCGAGAAACACCGTACCCACGCTGTACGCCATAACCTCGATGGCGCGCACCGACGACGTAATGGCGGTCGGTGACTTGCCGCCGAACACGGTGGCGTAGTTGATCTCGCGCAGCCACGCCGCCAGGCTCGACGTGAGACGCGACGCCGACAGCCACACGGCAAGGCGTTCGCGCAGCAATGGCTCCTGAACAATCAGCGCATTTGCCTGTCGAATGACTTCGGGGATGGTCAGCGTGGCAACGAACATCACCACAGTCATGAGCAAGCTGAAGATCAACGCGATGCCCAGGTTGCGACGCATGCCGCGCGCTTCAAGGCGCTCCACCATCGGACTCAGCAGCCCCACCAGCATCAGCGACGTGACGAGCACGAGGATAGCCGGCGCTACACGGACCAGCCCCGACGGCGGTTCGGCCCTAATCCATGACGCGGGACTTGACAGTCGCCATGCGTACAGCAAGAGTACCATAACATACGGTATGTTTCTCGAACAGGCTCCACCGTCACCGAGTGGAGCATGGTGAATCCATGAGCCCTTTCCTGCTTCCCGCCGCAGTCGCCGCAGCCATTGCTGCCACTCATGCCTTTGCCGGTGGGCGTGAGATGGCCCGCCCGCTGCTGCGTCAGGCAGCATTGCCGCCGGTCGTGACGTTGACGCTCTACTACTGCTGGCACCTCGTGACGATCACGCTTGCCGGCCTCGCCGGCGCCTATGGTTATGCGGCGATTGCCTCGGATGCGCGCGCGCTCGCGGTCACTGCGACCGTCTTGGCGGGCGGGTTCGCGCTCTGGGGGGTGGCACTCGTGCTCTGGAAACAACAGCGTCATCGCGACATGCCCCAGTGGATGCTGTTCGCCGTGCTGACCGTCAGCGGCGTCTGGGCGCTGACGGCATGAAACCGCAACCGCTGTTCACGCGCGCGGGTGCGGCGCTGTGGATCGAAGCCGCCTACACCATCCTTGCCGAAGAGGGGCACAGGGAGCTCACCATCGAGCGGCTGACGGCAGTCACCGGTAAGACGCGCGGTTCTTTCTATCACCACTTCGGCAGCGTCGATGGTTTCACCACCCGCGTCCTCGATGACTGGCGCGAGCAGAATACGGAACGGATCGCGCGCATCGCGGTGACTGATCCTGAGCCCAGCGGCCGGCGCGCCCTCGTGCATCGTGAGGCGGTGCGACTTGACGCGCGCATTGAAATCGCCATCCGCCGATGGGCTGGGGCGGATGGCAAAGTTCTTGGTGTCTGCCAAGGTGTGGACCGTCGTCGAATGGACGTGCTGGTTCGTGACCTTGTTGCATTGGCGCACAGCAAGGGACGAACACTGCTCCCAGACGAGGCAGAGAAGCTTGCGCGACTCGAATACGCGGCCTTCATCGGTGCGCAGATGCTGGCTCCCGAGGGCAGGCTGCATGCGCTTCCGGATATCGGGCCGCTCTACGAGGAAATGCTTCACGCTTATCTTGAGCGCCCAGAGGCAGCCTCAAAAACGCTGGCGTGAGCGTTGGCTCAGGCCCTACTGACTGATAAATCTCACATCGGATTAAAAGGATGTCACTCCGTGTTTTCCATCGCAGCACTGCGGCGGTGATCGTAGTCTTTGCGATCGTGCATCTGGCAAACCATCTGACATCGCTGCACTCGATCGCGGCGCATATCGCCTTCATGGATGTGGCCCGGACCCTCTATCGGCAGCCCGTGATAGAGTTCGCGCTGTTCGCCAGCGTCCTTTTCCAATGCGTCAGTGGTCTGTGGCTGGTTGCTCGAGGATGGAGCGCACGGCAAGGCTTGGTGGCATGGGTACAAGCCGTGTCCGGCACCTATCTCGCATTGTTCCTGGTGATCCATGTCAGTGCGATTGTACTCGGCCGTCTCGCGCTGCATCTCGACACCAATTTCTATTTCGCCGCAGCTGGATTCCACGTCCCACCATACCAGGTATTCTTTATCCCGTACTACTTCCTGGCGGTGGTCGCGCTGTTCGCGCACGGGGGATGTGCGTGCTACTGGTTGCTGGGGGGGCGCTCGCCGAGGTTACGTCGGATGTCTCTTGGCATGCTGGTCGGTGTCGGCTGCATTGCCGCAGTTGCCATAGTCCTTTCGTTCGCCGGAAAGCTCCAGCACGTGACCGTCCCTGCCGCGTATCTGGCTCCCTACCGGAGATAAGTCGTTCATCTGTCCGTGAGTGTGATGCCTTCGATTTGAGGTTGCCCATGCTCACCGCGCTTGCTTTCGCCTCCCTTCGCGCCCGCGAAGGATCCTTCTTCGCGACACAACCCATCGTGCAAGGGGACTCGACTGCCAGCTGTATCGCGCGACTGCAATCGTTTACGATCGGCCAAGGAGTACATCTCTGTGCGGCAGTACGCAATTATTCCATAGCCCTCGCCTATGGAGATTATATAAATGCGCAGCACCGTCGAAAGAGGCATGCTCGCTCGTCTGCTTCTCGCCCTGCTCTCAGCTGTGACTGTCACGCCGTCCGTGCACGCGCTCGCCATGCCGAGGGCGGCCTGCGATGCGGCGTCTTTCCAAACCGTGCTGGTGTCGCCGCCCGCGGGACGGACAGCCGTGGCTGCGCACGCCGTGTGGCTTGACGCACAGCGCCTTCGCTGGCCGCAGATGCCAATAAGCGGACGATATCGGCTGTTCCACAGTGCCAGCGGCCAGTTGGTCACGAACATCGGTGAACCGGTGCGTGGCGCAGACGGCGCGATCGCGTTATCAGTGGTGGCGAACTTTTCGGCGCGTACAACCTCGTCGGTCGTCGACCGCTTCAAGTACGTCAAGGAGGGCGTCACGCTGGCCGTGCGTCCGGCCGACTACGAACAACTCGGCAGGTGGCATCGTGGTCAGCTCCTTGTTGTCAGCGAGAGCCAGGACGGGCGCGTATTGGCAGTCGCAGCGATACAGATCGGGGGCGCACTCGATGCGCGCTACGCGGCCGCTGGCACCGTGTCTGATCTCGGTGTGACGGTGTCGCGTGCGCAAACGCGCTTCAAGGTGTGGGCACCGACCGCCTCGGAAGTCTCGTTGTGCGTTTACAACACGGGCTCGTCCGGTGCGACGACGATCATGTCGATGTCACGTGACGCACGATCGGGAATCTGGAGCGCGTCGGCGCGATCCGATCTCACGGGTCGTTACTACACATATTTGATCGAAGTGTATGCGCCGGGCGTTGGGCGTGTTCGCAATCGTGTCACCGATCCCTACTCGATCAGTTTGACGACAGACTCCCGTCGCAGCTTCATCGCCGCCCTCGCCGCGCCCGCGCTCAAGCCGACTGGGTGGAATGCCGCCGTGCGGCCGGCCGCCGCCACGTCGTCAACCGACATGGTGATCTACGAGCTGCACGTGCGCGACTTCTCCATCAATGATTCGACGGTCACCACGTCGAAGCGCGGAAAGTACGGGGCATTCAGCCTGACCACGTCACAGGGTCGAACGCATTTACAGGCATTGGCGAATGCCGGCGTGACGGATGTCCACCTGCTTCCCGTCTTCGATGTGGCGACGGTGCCGGAGTCAGGATGTCAAACTCCGGTACCCACCGGTGCCCCCGACGGCACTGCGCAGCAAGACGCGGTACAGGCATTGGCCGCAGTGGATTGTTACAACTGGGGCTACGATCCCTTTCACTATACCGCGCCCGAAGGCAGTTTCGCGAGCGACGCGAGCAACGGCGCCACACGGATTCTCGAGTTTCGCACGATGGTGCAGTCCCTGCATGCGATGGGACTGCGTGTCGGCATGGATGTGGTGTACAACCACACTAGCGCGTCGGGGCAGAAAGAAAAGTCCGTGCTCGACCGCATTGTGCCGGGCTACTATCATCGCCTGGATGCGGAAGGGCGCGTGGAAACGTCGACCTGTTGCGACAACACGGCCACGGAGAACCGCATGATGGCCAAACTCATGATCGAGTCTGCTGCGGTGTGGGCCCGTGAGTACCACATTGATTCGTTTCGATTCGATCTGATGGGGCACCAGCCCCGCGAAGCCATGGAACGGCTCCAGAAATCAGTGGACGCAGCCGCGGGTCGACACATCTCACTCATTGGCGAAGGGTGGAACTTCGGCGAAGTGGCCAACGGCGCGCGCTTCGAACAAGCCTCACAGCTGTCCCTGAACGGAAGCGGCATCGGCACCTTCAGCGATCGCGCTCGTGACGCGGTACGCGGTGGTGGCCCAGGCGACAACGGCATGGATCAGATCAGCCGACAGGGCTACGTGACCGGACTGTTCTACGATCGCAACGCCAGTGCGCCGACCACGCAGACCGTGGAGGATCTCAAACGTGCCGCCGACATGGTACGCGTGGGGCTGGCCGGCTCACTGCGAACGTACGCGTTGCGCACCTATCGCGACGAGCGTGTCGCGATGGAGCGTATCGACTACGCCGGGCAACCGGCGGGGTACGTCGGCGAACCGGGCGAAGTGGTGAACTACGTGGAGAATCACGACAACCAGACGTTGTTCGATGTCGCGGTCTTCAAACTTCCCGTAAGTACAAGTCGTGAGGATCGTGCGCGCGTGCAGACGCTTGCAGCCGCCACCGTGGCGTTGAGTCAGGGTGTTGCGTACTTCCATGCAGGACAAGAGCTGCTGCGAAGCAAATCGATGGATCGCAACAGCTTTGATTCCGGCGACTGGTTCAACCGACTCGACTGGAGTTTCCGCGACAACTACTTCGGCACCGGACTGCCGCCGAAAGGGGACAACGGTTCGAGCTGGCCGTTGATGAAGCCGTTGCTGGCCGACAGCAGTATTCGGCCTCGCGCAGAAAACATACGCTGGACCCGCGACGCCTTCTACGACCTGCTCAGCATCCGAAAGAGTTCCACGCTCTTCCGGCTTCGTTCGGCACAGGACATCAACGAACGGCTGACATTCTACAACACGGGATCGGCGCAAGTCCCAACGGTGATCGTGGGACATCTCAACGGCGCGGGATATGCGGGCGCTGGATTTCGCGAGATCCTCTATGCGTTCAACGTCGACACCGCATCCCAACGCGTGAGCATCGATGCGCTCAAGGGTCGGGCATTTGCGTTGCATCCGGTGCATCTGGCCGCTGGGGCCGCAGATCTCCGTGCGAGATTGGCGACGTGGAATCCGGATACCGGTACGCTCGGCGTTCCTCCTCGCACGGTCGTCGTGTGGGTGGTCCCGTGACAAATGTCGCGAACACCATTCAGGCGACAGCGGCGGGCCTGTTCCTCCAGGGCGACAGCGGCGGGCCTGTTCC
>Ga0105046_10003149_pt1 | contig 26111 bp, 29 predicted proteins | sample MAT03_FD_78385 | JGI IMG/M metagenome (GOLD analysis project Ga0105046, IMG submission 78385) | Freshwater microbial communities from Lake Fryxell liftoff mats and glacier meltwater in Antarctica - MAT-03 (megahit assembly) | ecosystem: Environmental > Aquatic > Freshwater > Ice > Liftoff...
GATTTAAAAATATTGGAAGCAACGAACCTTACCGTCGATGAATCCATCCTAACTGGCGAATCCGTTGCAGTAAATAAGCGCGAAGGTGAAACATCCTTAAATGGTGTGCCCACAGAAAAGTTTAATATCGTCTTTGCAGGAACCAGTATTATTACTGGCAGGGCTGAAGCTGTTGCAGTATCAACAGGAGTTAACACTGAGCTTGGCAAAATAGCTTTTTCAGTCAGTGAAACTAAATCAGAGAAACCCCCACTTATCGTAAGAATGGAGAAATTTTCTAAGCAAATCAGTCTTGTGATATTAGTAGTAGTTGGACTTCTTTCTATTCATGCTTTTATTAAAGGCTTACCTTTTGAAGAAGTTTTAATTTTTGGTATTTCTCTAGCTGTTGCAGCCATTCCCGAAAGTCTACCTATTGCTTTAACTGTTGTGCTTTCTATTGCCACCAAGCGAATGGCTAAAAAAAATGTAATTGTAAGAAAACTCGCCGCTGTAGAAAGTTTGGGAAGTTGTACTATTATTGCCAGTGATAAAACAGGGACTTTAACTCAGAACAAACAAACCGTTGACCAAATTATTCTTGCGAATGGAGAAGAATTTAAAAATCAATCAATTGAGAAATTAGCTAAAGAAAAAGCAGATTTGTATGAGCTCATTGTAGGAGGAGCTCTCTGTAATGAAGCAGAAGTCTCTTCAAAACAAGAGAAAATAAAAATTACCGGTGACAGTGTTGATATTGCTTTTATGAGTTTGGCTCATCAAGCAGGAATTAAAAAAGAAAATCTACACGAAGAATATAGTATTTTAACAGCTATTCCTTATGAATCGGATAAAAAATATGCAGCAACATTTTTCAACCATAAAAATAATCAAGTAGTATTTGTGAAAGGAGCTGCTGAAGTAATATTAAAGCTTTGCCGAAACAAGAATATCAACCACTATTTGGAAAAGGCTGAAGAAATCTCAAAAAATGGTTATCGAGTTATTGCATTAGCAAAAGGCAAAGTGGAAATTCAGAAAGATAAACTTAAAGATTTAAATCATTTAGAACAAAGCTTAAGTAATTTAGATTTCTTAGGTTTCGTTGGCTTGATTGATCCATTAAGACCCAATGTTAAAAAAGCTGTAGAACGATGCTTAAACGCAGGAATTAAAGTGTTAATGATTACTGGAGATCATCCAGCCACAGCATTTGCTATTGGAAAAGAACTAGGAATAATTCAGGATGAAAATCAAGTAGTTACAGGCATGCAATTAGAAAAATTGGGTGATGATTCTGTTCCCAAGTTTATTGATACAATTAAACATGCGCGAATTTTTGCCAGAGTAACCCCAGTACAGAAACTCCAGATTGTAGAAGGACTCACAAAATTAGGCGAATTCGTTGCTGTAACAGGAGATGGTGTAAATGATGCTCCAGCCATCAAAAAAGCAAATATCGGCTTAGCAATGGGTTCAGGAACGGATACCGCCAAAGAAGCTGCCTCTTTAATTATTCTAGATGACAATTTTGCTTCAATTGAAAAAGGAATTGAAGAAGGAAGATTTGCCTATGATAATATTCGAAAAATTACTTATTTAGTTTTATCTACCAGCATTGCCGAAATTCTACTTTTCATTTTGGTTTTTATTCGGGAACTTCCAATGCCACTACTACCCGTACAGCTACTCTGGTTAAATCTTGTCACGAATGGTATTCGAGATATCGGATTAGCTTTTGAATCAGGAGAAGAGGAAACAATGAAAAAACCGCCAAGAGATCCTAAAGAAAATATTATAAATAAAAGTATGTTTTATCAGATGACTATATCTGGAACATTTATAGCTTTTATTTCTTTTTTTATGTGGGAATGGCTTTTAAGAAACGGCTATACTGAAATGGAAGGAAGAAATATTTTAGTCTTACTCCTAGTAATACTATTAAATGTTCACACTTTCAATTGCCGTTCTGAAACCAAATCAGTTTTTAAAATCTCTTTCTCAAAAAATTGGTACTTAATTGCAAGTATTATTCTTGCGCAGCTCCTTCACATGTTTGCTATGTATTTCACTCCACTCGGAAATTTATTAAGATTACAGCCCGTAGATTTGCGTATGTGGGTTACAACTATCAGCTTAAGCTTATTAATTTTGGTTATTATGGAATTATATAAGCTTATAACGAAACGCTTTAAGAATTTTTAAAGCAGTTCTTATTGAAACTACTATGAACAAGCAAAAATTTTATCGGAAAAAATATACAAAACGAAAGTTCAATTGGCAAAAAAGTTCGGGAATTTATCATGATAAAATTAGTGAATTAGTAAAAAAGACAGCCACATACTTGATGTAGGCTGTGGACACAGAGAATTATTAAAAAATATTTTAGCCAAAACTATTTACAGTTTTGGCTAAGAACCTGAAGCACAAGCTTTGGCTAAAAATAAATTAATGAAGCATAAGAGAGTTGGTACGGTAGAAAATATGCCTTTTGAAGACAACCCACTTGATGTAGTGGTATGAGAATGGGTTTGAGAACATTGAACTAATCCACAGGCTGCTTTTACAGAAATTAAGCGAGTTTTGACGAGTAGAAGAATTTTATGTCTACTTTGATCGTGACATAGCTTCATCAGTTTATCGCGAAGTTTTTAGAATTTCGTTAAAGATTCGAGAATTATTGAATTTTTAAACTACCACCGTTTTTTAAAACAGAAACATTCCTGACTTTTTCTGAATTGGCCATAATTTTATTTAGTTCATCTACGGGTTCGTGATAGCCATCATCGGCCAGCTTAAAGGTACCAAAGTGAATTACCACTGTTGCACTTATTTTGAGAATATCTTTCATACTATTGACCTTCATCAATAGTATTTTCCCCCAGTCGCGAAATATTTTATCTTCTAAGAGCGGTTTCCAAACTCCCTCCCTAAAGGCTTCCGTGCTTATTTCACAGACACAAATATATCCACTTCAGCATTTCCTAAGTTTCGCGCTTTGTCTCCATACTCATCAAAATCTGCGATGTATGTCCTTTGAATGTCTGAACTCCAAATCTCTTTCCACTTATCATGAACTACTCCTTCCATGATGTTGCCTTTAGCCGTGTATCTTACATAGCCGCCAGTCTCAATGGTTTTCCCCATCATACCCTCTGGGATATTTTCCAAACTTGAAACTCTACAACCTATGATCGTAGTATAAGGTTTGGTATGATCTTTCTCGTAGTCCGTGTACATGCAATAAACCGTATCATCAATTTTGTTCGGAATTTTTTGTAAAACGCCTTCACCCATAAACTTTCCCCAAAGAGCTGGAATATCCTGTTCAGCTTTTCCGTTTTCATTGGTAGTTCTGACCGTTATACCCACAATATTAAATTTTTGAATTGTTTGGATGTCCATGTGCTCGTATTATAAGAGTAAGAGAATTCGCTAACTTTGATACACCTTTTGGCTGGGGATGAGGGATTCGAACCCCCGATGCCTGCTCCAGAGGCAGGTGCCTTACCACTTGGCCAATCCCCAATAAAATTTTCATTTCCCTATAATCTTCTTAAATTCATTTTCCCCCTTCAATGTAGATACAATACATATACTAAATTCGAATCCCCGATGTTCCACCACGGCGGGATGCCTTACCACTTGTTGCAAACCCCGCTCGCGGGAGCCAATCCCCAATAAAAACTACACGTTAATTCCCACTTTCGTCGCCTCCGCTACAATAATTTTTTTTAGCTCATTGTAACATTCTTCAATGCCATTTTCCATGCTCAGGATTTGGTAATCGCATTCTTTCCCCAGCTCAATTTCATATTGCGCACTTTTCAAACGACGCTGAATTTCCTCTTCAGGCAATTTCCCACGTTTTTCAATCCGCAAACGCAATAATTCAAATTTTTCCGGATAAATAAAGATCGTTACCAAGTTTTCCGGTGCCAAAATCTTCCGAAACGAAGCAATTCCTTGCATGTCTACCTCGCGCATCACAATTTCTCCTTCTTCCAAAGCCCCCATAATCGGCTTTTTAAGCGTACCATAATAGTTTTTTTCATGAACAATTGCCCATTCAAAAAAATTTCCTTCTTCAATTTCCCTTTGAAAGTCAAAAACCGAGATGAAATTATAAGTCTGGCCATCCGTTTCTTCAGGCCGCCTTTCCCGAGTAGTATGCGAAATTGGGAAGACAAATCGAGGAAACTCTTGCTTAAACTTAGCAATTAAAGTGCCTTTACCTACCCCTGACGGACCCGAAATGGCGAAAAAAATCCCTTTCATGAAGCCAAATTAGTGTATTGGCCAAGATTTTAACAGAAACCTTTTGATGGGCAAAGGGGGAAATTCATAACAACTTCATTGAATTTTAAATTGATTGTGGTATAATATTTGGATTTGTTCTTTTAAATCTAGGCAAAAATCTTCCTAAAGCAGAGAGAAAACAGTTTCAAAAATAATTTTGGACCTGTTTTCTCTCTACTTTTCAATACAGGTTCGACTCAACCTTCCTTTCTGTTCTCTTTTGGTCACTTATGAGTCACTAAAAGACAATGGGAACGGTAATAAAAAACAAAAAAAAACTTACCAAAATAACTTATCCTCACAAATATTGGAGATAAGTCCCAAAAATCAAAAATACAAAAAGACGTTCGGTGCTCGGCGTCACAAAATAAATCACCAAAGAAAAGTAGAGGGAAGCGATAAACACAATTGAGTCAAAAGTTTATCCACACGCTGCTGAGAAATTTCTCGGTACTTCGGTACCATCCTAGAAGGGAAATTCTCTCACAGTACCACAAAGGCATTGTTCAGTTAAACCTGGGCAATGCCTTTTCTAAAACCCTGAAAACCGACACAAGCTAAAAAAACACACACAGGATATTCAAAAATGGTCTATTGCTAGGCGAACAAGAAAAAAACACCGAGACAGTATAAACAATACGGCTCGATGTTTTTTTCTGGTTCAACGACGCAAGAAGGCCGTTTTTCAATATTCTGGATTAGAATGGCAAGTCGTCGATTGACACTTCATCTTCACCGCCCATTGCTGCAACTGGCGCTGCAGAACCTGCAGAAGTCGTGCTTGAACGATTAATTCCACCACGGAAACCTTGTTCATCGCCTCCACCTTCGCTGCCGCCTTTGCGATCCAACATAATCATATTTTCAATCACAATTTCTGTTCGATAACGTTTTACGCCATCCTCACCTTCCCAATCACGGGTTTGAAGCCGGCCTTCCACAAAAGTTTTTGAACCTTTTCTCAAATATTGTCCGCAAATATCCGCAAGTTTGCCCCAAGCTACCACATTGTGAAACTCAGATTTTTCTTGTTTTTGTCCGCTCGCATCATTCCAAGTAAAATTGGTTGCAATAGAAAAAGTAGCAACAGTTTTACCTCCAGGAATTTGCTTGATTTCAGGTTCCTTCGTGAGATTGCCAATGATCTGTACACGGTTTAATGACATAGCCATACCTCGTAAATTAAAAGTTATTAATTTTACTATACTCTGGAAGCAAAAATAGTCTACTTGCGGGAGGGAGGATAAATGTTTTATGAAGTAGCCTCATTTAAAATATGAAAAAGAAAAAATGCTGATTCCTAGTTGCCGTATGATAGTTGGCTGGGGAAAGTGATCCGAGCAGTGATGCCGTTTATTACTGGCACTTAGGGTAAGCACGATGAAAACAGGCGGAATTGCAGACCCACTAAGGGGGCGAGTTTATAAAAAATTCATGAAATTGACTCTTCACAACATTTTCGCGCCCAGTGCAACAGTCCATCAATAAAATTTCCAAAACTTTTTGATTGCACATTTTTTATGTAAAATTTACGTCATTACTAGCAACGGCTCATGCACATCATTTACGTCATTCACGCAATGCATTTCTAGCTTACTTCTAATACAATTAAGGCATTAGTCCTTCACGAGAAACACATAAATTACACCGAAATTAATTACCTAAAAATGTGCAATCAAAAAGTTGTGGAAATTTGCAAGCAACTTAGAACACAGTCGAAGCATAGAGTGACAAAATTTTGGGGAATTCTGCCAAAGATTTTTCTGAGAAAACTTTACTTGAGCAAGAAATACACCAGTATTTTTCAGTTGACACGGATGGTTGGTGGGGTGATTAAAAAACAGGTGCGCAAAGCGTTGAACTTGGAGAGGAAATTTATAGCGACGCCAGTTTTGCCGATTACATCAATCAAAAATATCATCAATACAACAACGCATGAGCCTCATTACGTTGACTACCGCAAGCTTACTTGTATAATTCGGGCACTTGAGCATATAGCTCATTGACAACTAGGAGACTTGGAAATGGCGAAGAAAAGCGTATCCACAGGTTCTATATCCCTGATTATGCTGCCATCCGAAAGCGCGCTGAAAAAGCGAGGATTGGAGGGCTTGACGCAAAGCCTTGGTTGCTCTGGAACCTTCCCAAACAGCATGGCCATAGTCTACGGCGGCTTGGAGAACAAGTGGCCGCCGATCAAAACGATGAAAGTAGAGATTGAAAATCCGGATCTGCGAAAGTTCCTCGATCGCGACCCTGTTCTGACCTCTAGGGCTCTAACCGAATACACGGAAAGCATACAGGGAAGCCAAATTGATGGAGAGTGGAAAAAGTGGTCTCGGAATAAAAAGTTTCGAGAGCCCTTGCGAGGCCTCACGGAAATGATGCGAGATCTCCTCGAATCTGCCGACTTGCCCGAAATCAGCAAGCCAAAGTACGACCTCGTTTTGTGCGATGAAGGCTTGCGCATGAGCCAAGAGCTCATGTTCGTCTGGAGCTTGACGAAGGCATGGGCAAACCCTGTCTCCAAGCCCGATACAGAGACACTCCTCAGCGCCTGCTGGGAATTCGCACCGCTTTTCAAGCCAAAAATCGAAGATTTATCTCCTAGTCCTGCCCAACCAGTATAAGGATCGAATCCAGCCTCACCGCCGCGAGTCCCCTTTCAATTGAGCAGCGCCGAGCCCGCATCTTTCACTTCACCGTGGAATGAGGCGGGCTCTTTGACGTAACTACATCGGAAGTTCACAGAAGCATACTTACGGAAAACATTTATTAATATCTGGAATCGCCACTAACGGCTTATGATTCAACAAAACCTGTTCCTCCCGCCCGAAAAAGTAGCCAAAACCACCGGCCACGCTGCTAAGGAAAAAGGTCAAAAAAACACTAAAAATGAGTTGATGGAGAGATAATTCGATTTTTTTCATAGCTTTTTTGGGTAATATGACCTATAAGTATATGAGTCTGGCTGGAGAGGCCATTGGAGATGAATTTTGTTGGATTTTGGCTTCTAGAAAGGCGCAAGGAGCGCAGTTTAGCAGAGCTAAATAAGCGACGCGCAACGCAGGCCAGAAAGCAAAAGACACAAAATTGGCTACGATGGCCTCTCCGGCCAAACTCTATGGATTTAATTTTATTATTATGGTGAATTACGCGTTTATTCTTGGTCGCAAGCCGCTCCTTTCCATCGCGGAAATTATGGCGACTCTTCCTCCTAATAGTCATGTTTATGATGCGACAGACCAAGCACTTTTTGTTGGCATTCCGGAGGGCTTAGTTGAGCCGCAACGGGCGCTGGACATTCTTGGCGGAACCATCAAAATTGTTGAAGTTTTACAAGATGTTGAAGCCTCTCATTTCAGCAAAATCCCCCAGTATATTGCCAAATTTTGTTTGGATCATTTTGAAGGCCAAACCAAAAAAGTGGCTTATGGAGTATCTGTAATAGGTATAACAGACCGACATGAACCAATTCTAAAAAAATCCTTAAATTATTCTAAAAAAGCCTTACAAGAGGCAGGAATTAAAAGCCGCTACATCAATAAAGATTTCCAAAATCCGCAGAGCGCTGCACTTTTAGACGAACAAATCATTGAAAAAGGTCTTGAAATGGTCATTTTAAAAGGCAATAAAGCTGTTTCCGTAGGTAAAACCGTCGCCCTTCAAAACATTAACGCCTACTCTGAACGCGATTACCGCCGCCCAGAACGCGACGCACGCCAAGGCATGCTCCCTCCAAAACTCGCTCAAATGATGCTGAACATTAGCGGCGTAAACCACCTCAACAGCGAAGCGCTCCCAGAACGTATTATTTACGATCCCTTCTGCGGCGTAGGAACCGTACTTACAGAAGCCTACCGAATGGGATACAGCGTTCTGGGCTCCGACATTATCGGTGAAAACATCAAAAAAACCGACGCCAACCTTCAATGGACACGAAACCAAATCTCAATCCCCCATCAAACATATCGTCTTTTCCTTCAAAACGCCTCATTCATCAAGAAAAATGACCTCGCCGAAAGTATTTCAGCGATCGTCAGTGAAACCTACCTCGGCCCACCAATGAGCCGTATGCCGAACCATCAAGAAGTAAAAGATAATTTCGGAAAAATTGAAGAAACCCTCCTGCTATTCTTCGAAAGTATTCATAACGTGATTGCCTCAGGAACCCCGATTGTTGTGTCTCTTCTCGCATACAGAAGCCAAAATCGTTATATTTCCATGGACAACCTCGTAGAAAAGATTTTTAACGTTGGTTTCCATGCTGAAGACTTAATTCCGGCAGAACTTACTGGAAAATTCAAGATTCTAGAAAAAGGCCAACAATCAATTATTTACGAACGACCCGACCAAATTGTGTGCCGTCAGATCTGGAAATTTGTAAAAAACTAAAGCAAAAAAAAACGGCAATTTCCAATAAAAATCTCCTAAAATAGCAAATTCTCTAAAAAAAGATTGAAAAAGCAGAAAGTATTCTATATAGTCACTCTTGCCTCAAACAGGCAAAACTTGAATTTTGAAAATTGGCATGATCCCTGGTAGCTCAGTGGTAGAGCAACCGGCTGTGACAATAAACGCAGCTTTCCAGAGAAATCTGGATTGAAACTCGTTGGGATAACGGTGAAAGCTAAATCTATGCAAATAGACAAGCCAATACCGTGGGAACTCCGCATTCGCGGGGAGCGCCGTAGAGACTAGATACCAACGCACCTGAATCTTTTCCCAAAGAAAGGTGAAGATATAGTCCACGCCTTATGGAAACATAAGAATAAGTGTAACCGGTAGGTCATTGGTTCGAGCCCAATCCGGGGAGCCATTCAATTTTCAAAACAAAGAGAGTCTATTATTAGGCTCTTTTTTGTTGTAAGATTTTAGAAATAATTGTGCTACGAAAAAGATAAACGAACCAACAAAGACCGCGCCGAATATCTCAAAAAAGCCGTCGTGGAAAAAAGACGTACAGTGAGACTCAAAGCCATTAACCACAAAGGCGGCAAATGCCAAATTTGCGGATATCAGAAATGTTTGGATGCACTTGAGTTTCATCATTATAAAAATGAGAAAAACTTTAGTATTTCGCAGAAAGTTTATACGAGGAGTTGGGAAGCCGTTTTAATGGAGCTGGAATTATGTGTTTTGATGTGCGCAAATTGCCATAGGGAAGTGGAAAGTGGTGTAACAAATTTGTCCTAAATCAATTGCTACAAATTCCATATTTTAACTCAGTTATACGCCACCTACTAGGGTTAGCATGCTGAGCTTAATCCCCTATCAGCTTTTCATATATCTTTTGCATGTGAATCGCGCCACTCACATGTTCAGGAAACCACAAATCAATATTGTCATTCTTGGATCTTGGAACCACATGGTAGTGCAAATGAAAAGCACTTTGTTGGGCATCCTTTCCCGAAGCGTTTAATATGTTCACTCCCGTTGCACCCAGTTTATCTTTGCAAAGCTTGCCCATCTTTCTACAAACAACATTAATTTTTTCTAAAATTTCATCGGATGCATCAAAAATATTTTCATAATATTCTTTGGGAACAACCAACAAGTTCCCTTCTGAAACTGGATTTATATCCAAAAATGCAAGAATAAATTCATCTTCATACAGGATGGATGCTTCTGCTTCGTTTCTGGCAATTTTGCAAAAAATACAATCTTTCAGAGGTAGTTAATTTTTATCAATTATTGAGAATTAGCAGAATGGTTTATCCACGATGCATACTTAAAAATTCTGCTCCATAAACTCCCGAAACAACAACACTTTCTTCATATCACGCGGGTCAAAAAGCAGCGGCTCAACATCACGCGCCAATTCTTCAAAATTCAATGAAGCTGTTTTTTCCAGCATGTACTTCTTTAAATCCGCTTGATTATCAACTGAAACATTCTTTTTCAAGTAGGCAAAATTTGGCTTGGCACCAAGCCCGTGTAAAAAAACAATATCAAAAAAATCACGGCCCATAATCCTCTTGCGGTTTACCGAGGCAAAAATCTTTTGTGCAAGCAACAAATCCTTTGGAACAGCGGTGATTTGGGTAAAAACATCAAACTTGTTCAGCAAAGGCTTTTCCGGAATATATTCAAAATTCTGAGGAACGGTATCGACTTGAATAAAAATTTTATGTGAATTATGTGCAGAAATACCCGAATCAAAAAGTAATTTCGGGATCCGTATCTTAATTCTATAAGCGTTTCTTGTAACCGTGTTTATCTCTACTTCAAGACCTTCAAGCGTTAGATCCTTTTGGATAATCTTACTTAAATTGATAAATTCATCTTCACTTAAAGCAAAGTTATCAAAATCTAAATCTTCAGAAAACCTGGTACTACCATAAACTATGCGCAGCGCAGTTCCTCCAAGAAAAGCCAGTTTATTTGCATATTCACTATTAAAAATACTGTTCAAAATTTTATATTGCAAATACTCCTTCAGGATACTTTCCTGAAATGGCCTTAGATTTTCAGGATATGCAGCCAATATTTGATCAAGTGTTATCATCTTTGATAGTAGTTAAAAAAATATTTGCCCGCTGAGATAAAGCTTTACTCGCAAAAGCATCCAGATACTTTTGAAACTTCTCAAGATTTATCTGAGCCTTAAATTCATCTCCATTCATACGCATACCCAAAAAATCGTTCGTCGTCTTCAACTTTGAATGAAAGTACAAATAATCCAAAATTGCTTTTTCCGGTTCAGCCAAAAGCAGCTTTTGCTTACCAAAATCCACCAATCGATAGCCAAAAAAAAGCCCTGGCTTCACTCGTCTATAATTAAAATTCCCCGCACAAGTTTGAAAATTTGTAGTTTTTTTAGTACTCACAGAGGTTATTTGAAAGATTTCTTCTGGTATCAAACCATAAATTTTAAGCGCCATTTCAAGTGAAACATAGGAAGGCGAATAAATCTTATTTGCCAGATAAAAAAGAAAATTTTGACTGATTTCTTGATCAGTAAAATAATAAAAACCCTGCTTCACCTTCTTCAAATAGCCCTTCTTTTCCCAACGGTCCAATTGACGATATGAGAAATCATTCACTATCTTCCTCACATCTTGCAATGAAAAAACAGGATAATTCGAAAGCTGATTTTGAAAATCTATAAATTGCATATTATTTCTACAAAAGGACAATTATGTCTCTTTACAGAAACATAATACCAAAAAAGCAATCAAAATACAATGAAAATACCAATTTCGCTAATATCTACCACATTGCTGGCAAAAAATACCCTTGCCCAACAAGAGTATTTTCCCCCACAGTATAAGAAGTCCCAACCTGTAATACACCACACTCATGAGAAAATAGTTCTATTCCTCCACCTATCATTCGACGGATTTTGCGCAACAAAAGATGGAGATTTAAATTGGATCCCCTACAATTCAGAATTACAAAAATACGCAGACACAATCGTTCAGTCGGTTGGTTCTCCAATGTACGGAAGAAACACTTTCGAACTAATGAAGTACTGGCGGCAGTTTCTCAATGATCCTTCAGCATCTCAACACGATCGTGAACATGCGCAGTGGATTGAAAAAATAGAAAAGATTGTCTTCTCAACCACCCTCAAAACCGAAGATTGGAATAATACCAAGATCATCTCTGGCAACATTGTAGAGGAAGTGACCAAACTCAAAGAACAGGAAGGCAAAGATCTGGTAATATTTGGCAGCCCTACCCTTGCCACTTCACTCATGGAACTTGGACTTATTGACGAATTTCAATTGACCGTTAGTCCTGTTATTTTAGGTGAAGGAAAAACATTTTTGCGAAATATAACGAAAAAAGCTAATCTTGAATTAATCAGTTCGGAAACCATAGAGGACGGAGTTATTGCGGTTCATTATCGACTATTAAAATAAATCTATGAATAAACAAATATATATATAAGTCTGCCCGTGAAAGAAGGTGAAGAATTTGTGTATAGTTATGATATTGAAGATCCAGATGGATTTGGCTGGGATCCGTTTTATATGGATATGTCAAAGCTTCCTGATCAGTCGAAGTAAACAATTTCTTCATTGAACCCATAAAAAACCCCACATGATCAAGGAATACTTGGAATATTTAAAAGACAATCCTCAAGGGTACTGGTTCAAAAGAAAACTTTACGGTTGGGGCTGGACGCCAGCAAAGTGGCAAGGCTGGATGATTATTTTAATTTATATTCTAGCAATTACAGGCTTCACGCTCACGATTAACCAAAATTCTAGCCCAAACGAAATCGCTTTCACTTTTATTCTGCCAGTGGTTCTACTCACCGCCATGCTCATTCGCATTTGCTACAAAACCGGGGAAAAACCGGGTTGGCAGTGGGGGGCAGACAAAAAGAAGCATTGAGAAGATGGGGAATAATTACCAACAACTATTTTGCAAAAGCACTTTGTGAAGTGCCAAAAAACAAGCGTTTTAACACCAGCTCTTGTAAACTCACGATCTCGCCAATCAGGAACCAGTTTTCCTTTAAATCTAGCTAAAAGCTCATGAGAAGTAATTATTACTTTCTCAACTTCAACAAGATAAATATTTTCCTTGAGCAATAAATCAAAAATTGCCAATTCATCTTCAGTTAAATTTTTTTACTGATCTTTGTTCTTCCTCATTTAAATCCTTAAATTATTGAATACGAAAACAAAGATATTTTGAACATTCCGCCAAACGTGGGATGATAGGTTTAATAGATTAAAACCCATCATGAGTAAGCGAAATAAAATTATCTATTGGTGGTATATTGGCAGTTTAGACCTGCGAATAGGAAAATTATTTTAGTAAATAAACACCATGAATCCTAAAGCTGATTTCTACTTTACTAAAGCCAAAAAATGGCAGGAATAAATCAAGAAATTGAGATCGATCGTTCTTGACTGTGGGCTGACCGAAGAATTGAAATGGGGGTGTTCCTGCGTACACATTGGAGAAAAGTAATATTGTTTTAATCCATGTATTTAAAGAATATTGCGCATTTTTGTTTTTCAAAGGTGTTTTATTACAAGACCCCAACAATATTTTGATTCAACAAACAGAAAATGTACAAGCCGCACGCCAAATCCGATTTGCCAACCTTCAAGAAATAGTGAAGATGGAATCCATTTTAAAAAAATATATCCACGAAGCCATTAAAATGGAAAAAGCCGGCTTAAAAGTGCCTTTAAAAAAAGCTAGGGAATTCAAAATTTCTGATGAATTTAAACAGAAACTAGATGAAGTTCCTCCGTTAAAAGACGCTTTCGAAGCATTGACGCCGGGACGGCAAAAAGCCTACCTCCTTTATTTTTCTGCAGCAAAACAATCTAAAACCAGGGAAGCTCGAGTTGAAAAATATATGGACAAAATTCTTGATGGATTGGGATTAGATGATTAAGACATCCCCATAAACGCAAAAATTCAACTTCATATTTCCTCACCACCAAAACTATGTCAAAAAACGAATTATCTCCCAAACAACGTGAAGAACTCCTCAAAACATTGAAAGCACGTTTTGAGAAAAATATGCACTACCACAAAAGCCTTCAATGGGCGAAAGTAGAATCAAAACTAGAGGCGAATACTGCAAAAATGTGGTCACTCAATGAAATGGAAACAACTGGCGGTGAACCCGATGTTGTTGGTTATGATAAAAAAACTGACGAATACATTTTCATGGATACTTCAGCAGAAAGCCCAAAAAACCGGAGAAGCATTTGCTACGACGGTGAAGCTTTACAGTCAAGAAAAGAAATAAACCAAAAAATAATGCTATCGATATGGCAGCAGAAATGGGTATTGAACTTTTAACGGAAGAACAGTATCGAGAATTACAGGAACTTGGAAATTTCGACTTAAAAACATCAAGCTGGATAAAAACACCATCTGAAATTAGAAAACACGGCGGAGCCCTCTTTTGTGACCGTCGTTATAACCACATATTTGTGTATCACAATGGTGCAGAATCATATTACGCCGCTAGAGGTTTCCGTGGCTTGCTGAAAGTCTAAAGTCCGGCTCAATAGGCTCGCACTTTGTACCGAACATGTTATTAAACTCGTCTTCAATTACTTGGCTTTATCCAAGACCTTGTGTAATAATGAGAATTGATAATAAATAAATTTTACCAATGAATAAATCTATTACCATAAAAACCTTAGTGAACGCCCCCATTGAAAAAGTTTGAGATTGCTGGAACAAACCAGAGCATATTGTAAACTGGGCTTTTGCTTCAAATGATTAGGAAGCGCCAGCAGCAGAAAATGATTTACGCATTGGTGGAAAATTCAAAACCGTTATGGCGGCAAAAGATAAAAGTACAAGTTTTGATTTCAATGGAGTTTACACCAATGTGAAAGACCATGAACTGATTGAATATACTATTGAAGGACGCCGACAAGTGAAAATTGAATTCGCACAACTTCCGGAAGGCGTCCAAGTGACGGAAACTTTTGATATTGAAAATGAAAATTCTGAAGAAATGCAACGAACCGGCTGGCAAGCAATCCTAGATAATTTCAAAAGATATACTGAAGGCAACTAAAATCATGTAATCCCCCATTTATGCAAAAAATCACCTCACATCTTTGGTTTGATACAGAAGCAAAAGAAGCGGCAGAGTTTTACATTTCAATTTTTCCAAACTCCAAAATAAAAACGACGGCCAAACTTGAAAACACACCTTCCGGCTCCGTTGATATGCTAACCATTGAACTTGCAGGACAGGAATTTTCGCTGATAAGTGCGGGTCCATTATTTAAATTTAATCCGTCAGTTTCATATGTTGTAACGTGCAAAACCACCGAAGAAGTAGATGAATTGTGGGCAAAACTTTTTGAAGGAGGATCAGCATTAATGGAACTTAGAGAATATCCGTTTTGTAAAAGATACGGCTGGCTTCAAGACAAATTCGGACTTTCTTGGCAATTGATGTTTACCGAGGAAAATGAAGTCCAACAAAAAATCACGCCGAGTTTGCTGTTCGTCGGCGATGTATGTGGAAAAACTGAAGAAGCCATCAATTTGTATACATCAATATTCCCAAATTCTAAAATCGGCACTATGAATCGCTACCCTGCAGGAAGGGATCCAGATAAAGAAGGAACCATCATGCAGGCAACCTTCACCTTAGCAGGCCAAGATTTTACAGCCATGGACAGCGCACATAACCACAAATTCAAATTCAACGAAGCAATCTCCTTTATTGTCCACTGCGAAACGCAGGAAGAAATTGATAAATACTGGGAAAAACTTTCTGCCGATCCAGCTGCTGAACAATGCGGTTGGCTCAAAGATAAATTTGGTTTATCTTGGCAAATTGTTCCAACTGTCATGGATGAAATGCTGAGCAGCGGCAATAAAGAAAAAATTGCCCGCGTCACTGAAGCGTTTCTCAAAATGAAAAAATTTGATATTGCAGAATTGGAAAAAGCGTACGAAGGAAACTAACTAAGAAAATCTATTTCCGGTTTTTTTTCTTTTGCACCTTCTCTTTTTTCCGCTTTTCCTTTGCCGCCTTATCTAAATTCTTCTGCATGAGCTCCTTTCTACTTTCTTCTTCAGCAATTCGCTCCTCATTCTCAAGTTTTGCTAATTTAATATCCAAATTTCTGTCTTCCCGTTCAATCAATTCATAGTTAAAATCTCCTTCATTGAACATTTGCTGGAGTACCCGGCTATGAGTTGATTGGTCAAGCATAGTTTTATGGGAGAGAGGTTTTATTTGAGGTGGCTTGGCTCCATCAACAAACGGTAAAATTTTCTCCAATACATAATCCAGATGAATCATTCCCCGAACTTCTTCCCCAATTTCCGTCGGCAATTTCGCTGGATCCATATTATTATATGCAAAACCCGCAGCTTTCCAAGGTGCCAATTTATCGGTGGTCTGAATTCCAAACGCTTTTGCCAATTTCTGCCCCTGTTCCCGGTCAATATAATTCAAAAGAAATCCTAAACGATCGGTGTTCGATGTAATTCTCGTCCACTCTTCATCCGCATTTTGAAAAATATGTTCGCCTTCAACCGGATTCAAAATCTCATCAGCATCCTTGGAAACACGCAAAGTGTAGCTATCTACATAATGTCCCATATTTTCCCGTAAAGTTTGAACCCCTGTAACACATTTTAAACCTTTTTCTTCAAACAAATTCCGCAAAAGCTGAAGTACCGCAATCTGCACAGATTTAGTTCGAAAATTCCAGTGAAGTGCCATAGCATTAATTCCGTTCTGCACGCCATATTTCTCTACCAATTCCAAAAGTTTTGCTGGGTCAGGCGCACTTTGGTTTAACACTGTCTGCTCATCACGCTCAACAATTAAATCAAAATAAAATGGATGTGGCGATAAATCAAAACTAAATACACCACCATGGATCATACTTTTCACAATATTTTCCACTACTTTTTTCACTTTCGCTGGCTCCACGTAGCCCAAAGTAGAATTCCCAACAAAAAAGTCCACCGCCTTCGCAGGAACAATTGTATCAAGATGAATCAAATCTCCAGCAAAAACCGGTGTATCAGTTCTATTTTTCAAAACATTAACCGTGGATTGAGAAAAATCCGTAGAAATAATCTCATGTCCTGCACCTTGCATTTCTTGAATCAAATCCACATCTCCACCAGCCCCAATATTTAAAATCCGGGAATTGGCCCCAAACTGCGACGCAAGCCGTCCAAAAAATTTCCGTCGATCAGCTTGTTGCTGACGCAAATGATCATCTCTCATCGTAATTGCCGTCGGTTCATAAAAGAAATTATAATTTCCACGCTCAAAATGCACAATCGACCCAACATTTTCCACATAAGCATCACCCGTAAATTTCGAATTAATATCCGGCAAATAAGCCATAACTTCCTGAACCTTATTCCGCAATTCCCCGCGCAAATTTTGAATATTCGCCAAAATCTGCCGCATAAGCTCCTCCAACCCCAAATCACGATTCCTTACTTCTGGTTTCACCTCTTCGCCTAATTGTTCATGTGATTGATTCATATTACATAATGTATATCAAAAAAGAAGGCTCTGCAAGAAGGCATTAAAAATACAAAAACGAAAGATGCATGGACGAAAACTACCGCTTTCTTAAAGAAGCATCTTGCAGCTGACGGCGCAGGAGCGTAGCAAACAAATGCTTTATTTATTAAAAAAACAGTAATTTGAAAATTACCATCAAAATCACCACAATACTTTAGTGATGAGAAGAAAGTACAAATAATTTTTATTTCATGCTCAATCCTTTTCCTTCAAATTCCTGACATACAAACGTCGGGGTGTTTGGAGTGCTCAATTCAGGGTCAAATTGATAGCCAAAATCGCTAAATTCCACGAGCTTTTGAACATCTTCCGTACGACTTTTAATCATCCAATGGGCAAAAGCTCCACGCATAATTTTTGCATGGATCACCACAAAAGTCGGTTTACCAGTTTTGGGATTCACGGTTAAAAACTGTGGCGCAATCACACGATTCGCATCTACAAAACGCGTAATCACATCAGAAAATTCCACAGAAGAAAGATTAACGATCGGCCCAGAAGCAGGCAACGTCTTCGCAATTTCCTCTCCCCAAAATTCATATAAATTCTTAAAATCCGCATTCAAAAACTTATACCCCATCTCCAACCTATACGGAAAAATCCCATCTGCCGGCCGAATAATCCCATACAAACCAGACAAAATACGCAGCGTCTCATCGGCATATTCCCGGTCCGAAGGCGTAAGCGTTTGTGCCTGCAAGCCGCTATAAATATCTCCAATAAAAGTATCAATTGCTAAAGATTGTTCCCCGGGCGCCGCCGTCCACGACTCAATCAATTCATGAGTTTTTTGCGCCAAAGCCGGCGACACATGCATCATCTTCCCCAATTCCGCAGGCGAAAGTTGTTGTAAAAGTTTATCGAGCTCCTTCGCTTTTTCCAACAGCTGCGGTGCTCGCAATTTCCCTTTACCCTGCGGCACAATTTTCATTGTTTTTGAAGAATGAAGCAAAATAATCATATTTTTATTTTTTTTAATGGTTGGTATTCAACAGACTTTAATTAGATTGTCTGCGCATTATGGTCTGCATCACGTCGAGTATCTGCCGCTTCCCGCTCAGCATCAGCTTTTTTCTTGGCCAAATCCCGGTCAATCTGGGCTTTTTGCGCAGAAGCATCGCGATCCGCTGCTAGTTTTTCCGCCAAAGCTTCCCGATCCGTTGCGCGTTTCATTTCCGCCGTCGCCCGATCCACTGCCGCTTTATCAAGACTCGCAGCCTGTTCCGCCGCCTCTTTATCCAATCTCAATTTTTTATCTGCCGCCACTTTTTGCGCTGTAGCCTTTTCCAATGCCGCTCTTTTTTTAATTTCATCCGAAGTATCCATAAAAAATGAATAGGTAGTAATACCTGAATTATACTAGGAGTAGAAAAAAACAGACAATTAAAAAATCCTACTGCCATTCGTGCACGTAGGATTTTTTAAAAAATTTACCCACAACACCTACCCCAAATATGTCCGGACGATTAACCAAACAATATAGGCAACATACAAGGCAATAAGGAACAATCCAGAACGTCGGCCTAACTTCCATTTTTGCATCAAAAACAAGAAGGCAATCGTCACAACTGTTGCGAAGAGCAAAACAATTGAACTATATAAACTTTCATTATCCACCACAATGTTTTGCTGAAAAAATGCAATATAAATAATCCATGGAAACCCAAGTCCAAAAAGAATATCAAAAATATTTGAACCTACAGCATTCGTAACGGCCATATCACTTCGACCTTGTTTTGCTACAATCAAAGAAGAAACCAAATCTGGAATAGAAGTTCCTGCAGCCAAAATCGTCAAACCAATAATGACTTCTGGAATACCTAAAATATGTGCGGTTGCCACTGCACTTTCCACCAAAACCCAACTCAAAGCAATAATCCAAACAATAGAAATCGCAAAAACCAAATAAAACTTTTCAGCAACTGGAAAAGTTTTTTCAACAATCACATCAAAAATAAAAGTAAATTTTCTCCATCTTTTTTCTTCTTTTTTCATCTCTTCAGCAACATGCTCATAAGGATCTACTTGATCCTCATACTTCAACAATTTCTTCCAATTCAATACCGCCACTATGTAAATAATATAGGTTACAATAAAAGCCAACGCTTCATAGATGTTTACAATTCCATCTTGAAACGCAAACAACAGCATAAAAATAGAAATTGAATAGAAAGCCAAATCCCGCACCACGGGTTGCCAAGAAATGAACGCCTTTCGAACCATCAATGATCCCCCAATGATCACCAAAATATTAAAAATTGCTGAACCAACAATCGTTCCAGCACCAATCGCCCCATGATTTCCTGGCTTCAACAAAGCAGTAAGTGAAACAAACAATTCAGGCGCGCTTGAACCAACAGCCATCAAAGTCGCCCCAGCAACTTCCGAAGAAAGTTTTAATTTATGAGAAATGCGATCCAAAGAATTCACAAAATATTCGTCACAAATTTTTGTGAGCAAATAAAAGGACACTAAAAGCAGCAGAATGTAAAAAAGTATCATAGTAGATTAAAATGATTTCGCTCATTATAGGGATTCTCTCTGGAATTTACCAAGAAAAAAAATTAAAGCATTGAAGATGATCAAGGAATACTTGGAATATTTTGCGGAGGATCCTCCTGGGTACTGGTTCAAAAGAAAACTCTACGGTTGGGGCTGGACGCCAGCAAAGTGGTAAGGAGGGATGATAAAAAAACAAAAGCTTGAGGGAGCAATCTCACGCGTTAGGATTTTATTACTCAATTGTATTATCACCCACTATTTTTCCCTGAAGCCAAAAACACCCTGATATTCTCATTCCATTTTTCAATGTATCAACCCGTAGATTTTCTTCATTGATAAACATGTCGATAACAAAAAAATCTTCATCTTTTTCATGATTGATAAGCTTGGTTTTAACAATAAATCCTCGGATACCTTCGCATTCATATTGCCGAAAAAAAATTACTTTACCGAAAAAATCATAAAGTGTTGGATCATTGCCTTCAGTGTTTGGCATAAATGCAACAAATTCATCACTGAAATTATCAGGAAGTTTATCGGACTTTTTCATTACATAAGCAAATGCCGAAAAACTTATCTCTAATTTTGGCGTTGATTGATAGAGTTGCTTGTTCTCCAAGTAATCAGTAGCAAAAAAATTCAATCCAATCATTTCTTTGCCCTTACCACTAATTTGAGCTTCTACACTATCAACATGTACCCATTCATTTATTACTTTTGATTCAAAAGACATTTGAGATTGGGAGTTCAAGACAGGAAAACAAGAAATCATACTTTGGCTACCAAGAATAAATACAATATTCACGTCGCCAAGATTTTCAATTTTTATTGAGTATTGATCACGAATTGGCTTCCTACCATCACCTTCAAGCGAGTGATTAATTTTATCAACCAAAAGATGAGGGCTAGTATTGAAAGACTTAAATCCAAAAAATGCCCCCCCGTTATCTCCACAAAAGTGTTGAGGGCAAAGGCCAACAGCAACGACGATGTGATTAATGACCGTAAAGTTTTTTTCACTATGAAGACTTACCATTTATTCCACAAACAAATTCTTCGTCGCCCTCACAAAGCCACTCAACCAAATACAGGTCTCATAAACATCGTAAACAATATACTGGATGCAATAATTGCAAATATCCCGAGATAAATAAATAATGTTGCCATCATCTGATATCCGAGTGCCGCAAAAGAACGTTTCACAAAACTGTCTGATATAAGCCATCCTTTATAACTAAATGTGTCTTCTTTCTTGTTCATAAATTTGCAGTAATAAAATAAAATTTTAGCTTCACCAATATGTAATCTTTTCGAGCGGCTGCATCAAACCTTGCTCATATCTTTCAAAATCTTTTTTCCACCGGCCTTTAAACTCAGTCTGAAACTTTTGCAGAACCTGTTGATCGCCTTCCTCCATCAATACCTTTTCGATGTGACAATCAAGCAATTCAAAATCCTTATATCCCTGAGGAGTTAAATACATTTCTCTCTCTTTTTGTCGTGCGAAGATTAAATCCTTTTCAACCTTCTTTTTCTTGAATTTCATTTCGGTAACCGGTTTCAGATCAAAAGTTAGCAAGAAACCTTCTTTCTCAAGTTTCATTTTAAAATCTTCAGTGACATACTTACTGATATGGAAAACATCGCTAAAAAATTGATAGTTATAATACTCAATCACATCTGATCGAAAAACTTCATTATGAATACTAATTATGCCATCATAAATCTTATAGTCACTTTTCTTCAAATCAAGTTCGTAGCCAGTAAGTACATCCAATCTGCGACACAAAGTTAAATATCTTCTTTCCCCCTCAACCAGTACAGGAAAAAAATCTAAGGGAATTTTTTCAGCTTCAATAAACTCTTTAAATCTTTGAGAAGTGCACCAAAATCCTGTCCCAGCAATAGACTCAACATCCAATCGTTTATTACTTCTTTTTTCTAACAACTCAAGTTCTGTATTTTTGAGCATATTAGGCTTTAAACAAAGATAAATATGCCAAAACACAAATCTTAAATCCACGGGATAAAAATCATCAGCCAACTGACAAAATTTAGGGTTACGATATTCCCTATAAAGTTCACCTTGATTATAAAAAAACCTAAGTTGGTATATATTCATGTAATCCATTATTGGTACAAATATTTAGTATAAGATATGGATTAAAACAGACTTTTTGGGGCATATTTGGAAATAGGAAAATACACATATTATCTAAACTTGATTTCATTCTTTTTGTGAGCAAATTCAGTTTCATCTAACCAGTGCAGAGTGAGCTTTTTATCAAAAATTGTTTGCCCATTAAAAATCGATCGCACTTGAAAAAATTCTGTTTTCTGATTATTGAAACCAAATGACCATACAAGTTCACCACTTTCTTGTGATAATATTTTTCTATCACTCCCCAAAAGCACAATTTGAGTATGAGAGATATCGAAGTCTATCGCGGCTGAAGTATATGAAAATCCCTGTATAGGGTAAGCCTCAAATTTTAATTCTAAAGGACTATTCATTTGAGCAATGGAAATTGAAATGCCATCATGATAATCAACTATATATTTTTCAGCAATTACTGGAGGCAAACCACTCCAAACTGAATTCTGAACCTTGGCTGATCCAGTAATCTCATTTTGCTCTGGACGCATTATTGTTGTACGTATCCAGATCTCATGGGCGCCGGGGCCAAGTGCAACTCTATAAACCAGAATACCGACAAAAAGACAAAGTAATGTTAAAAGAACAATGAATATTATTAACCCTATTTTACTAAATTTATTCATATTCTTAATTAAAAACTGGTTTATCATTTAATTTGTTTTTAAGTCTACTAACTACCTCATTAAAAGTAAAATGCAAAGAATAACCATAATCACTTGTTAGTTTGGAAATATTGCTACATAGAGAACTATCTGTCTTATATTGATTATATAATTGACCATAAAGCAAAATAATTTTTTTAGCCTGATCATTCCAAACTGCACGAGCTGGATCTTCATAAATATTATTATATTTAAAGTAAACGTAATCTTGATAATAAAGAGTAGAATTCCCACAGCTAATGCTACCTATTTCCGCTGCAGTCTGCCAAGCCCAAAGAATATTACCATTCTGCTCATACTCAAAAATTCTAAACTTTTTTATATACTCTCCTAATTTAACAATTGTATCTTGAGGCAATTTCTTAATATTTGCAGATTTCAAATTTGAAAAAAGACTATCACTCACATTAACTTTAGATAATACGCCAGTTCTTAAATTTTGCCCCATTTCTGACGCTTTATAACCTAAATTTAAATCTTCCAAACTGTGGCCCTCATAACCTAAAGGATTAGGGTTGCTATCATGCTTTTGAGTTTCTTTATCCGCAGCTTCTTTGCCACTAAAATATGCTTTGTTAAAACCCAACATAGAATGAAATAACTGATTAGAAAGACATTCAAATTTTGGCCTCCATACAATAATGACTATCATTATAAGCATATTTAAAACCTACATCAGAAAAACCTTGAATATCGTAAGGACTATTATTATCCCAATAAGCATTCCATCCATATGAATCAATAGTATCAAAACCTATAAGTACTGTAGCCAAATCCTTTACATAATCTTCCGTAGTTATATCTTTTCTATTAGCAATATAACTCGAAATTTTTTTGAACGCCTCAACATCAGAAATTATCCCGGGCACTACTTCATCGAGAAACACTTTTCTTGCATATTCTTTATTTTGATAACGTCTACTATTTTGACTTTGATAATTAAATCCAGAAATTTGATTATTTTTATCATAAAATAAATCGGCTTCTTCAAATTTTTGCCTTATAAAATTTCCATCAAGCCAAGGGTCTGAAATAGGAAAACCAAAAAGTCCTCCAGTGCCACAAGTAGGATTACCATTATTAATTATTCGGCAATTATTAGAATCACCAAAATAAGTACCTATTTGACTTGGAACATAATAAGTTCCTCCTAAAAGTTTACTTCTAATATAGACGTCACCTCCTACAAAACTTTGATAAAAACCCTTTGTTTCTGCAATACTATCTGCTGCAGTAGCCTGATTCATTAATGGAAAACCCAAAGTAGCTAAAACCCAACTTAGTTGATTACAATAAAGATTACTTTCATAATTACAGAAAATTGGTTTATCATATCTTGAATTCTGTAGCTTAGCTAAAATATCTCCATAAACAATATGTCCTTTCCCACGATTGTTATTGGCACTATTTGGTTCATAATAAGCAGTAAGGCCTCCTCCATTATAAGTGCCATACCAAGAATATGTTCCCGCCACAGGGTTAAATTTAAACATACTTTTACCATCTGCTAACTTAATATTTGATAAATTTTGATTATTTTCATTATTCTTATCAGTTAACAATACTGATTTAATACTATCCATTAACTTCCAATAATCATATCGTCCTGGGCTATAAAACTTGATGCCTTTGGTAAATAAAATATAGCTATGAGTAATATTGCCAAATTTTTTGCTTTCCTTAAAACAAGGATACCCATAGTCAGATGTATATCCTAAAGTATTAATAGCATTTGTATAATCAGATGTAGCTATATTACATAATCGTTCACCACCTAAGTTATCTTCTTGAAAAATAGCATACGCGTTAAGTATCGCTAAAGCCTTATAAGCACCATCCAACTGAATATTATAAGCTACCAAAGTATTCGATCCATTTTGTTCACCAATAGCATATGATCCAGTGCCATCAGGCTTCAAGGAAACATATAATACACCTGTAAATATTCCTTCAGTAACTGGTTTATTCGGGGTAATAACAGTTTTTCCTGATTGTACATCAGTGTGCATGTTGGCTTTAGTGCCAGCTGAAAAACTTAACGTGTCAATGATATTTTCATTTGCAGATGTAATTTGATAAACAGTGTAGTCTTCAGGATGGGCATAAGCATACTGCAGCCCTTTCACGGTTGATATTGAATCCACACCAGTAATATCTTCAAAAACATCAGCTTCATCATAAGAAGCCTGCAAGCCCCAAAGTAAATGGTAATCTTTTTCCAAATTCCTATAATTGCCACGATTCGAATAATCTACTATGTATGCACTTGCATCCATCGTTAAACCTTTAAAATCAAAAGTAGTTGGCGTTCCATTAATTTCTGAAAGAAGCCGGTTTTGAGTGACAACTGCACGTAAAAAATGTGAATTATACGACCTATCCATACTTTTCTCTAACAATTCACTCTGTTGCTCAATCCCTCCCAGATACTGCCTCGCAATTTCGGTATTCCCTTCAAGCAAAATTTTTGAATTAAAGTCAACATCAGAATCATTATCCAAAAGCGCATTCCCAATAACACGGCTTAAAACCAAATAAATCCCTTCATTATTTCCCGCAACAGAGAATTTCTGGTCAACATGAATGCTGTTCCCATTCACAAAATATTCAAACTCCAAAATAAGCGTATCACCGATTTTAATATTGGAAGTTCCAGTGAAACGATTATTTTCCATAGAAAAATATGGAATAATATCAACCAAATCAGCCGGAGTAGCATGTATACCACCATAACTATCAATGGTCGCTTTATCAATATCCGTCCCCCCATCATAAGATAATTGAAGCGGCACATTATTAATTTCACTCCCGAAAAATTGATGTTCCAAAACTACACTTGAATCTGACTTTTTCTTGATACTAATTTTCACAACAGACCGCCTTGCATCAGGTAAAGTTGACCATGCCTCAGTCACAATTGGCACCTGGCCAACCGAACCCTCCACAAGCGCATATGGAGTTGATCCCGGGAGAATATCAAAATGTTTTTGTTCACCCACCACCGTAGACTGGTATTGAGCATTCTTAATATCTTTACTTGTTGCTGCCTGCAAATCTTGAGCATATTTTTCAAGAGGAGATAAACCACCACCATTTTGCAAAAATGCGTTCCAAAAATTTTGAGTATTAAAATTAGCCGTCTCATGAACAATCTCATTTTTCGTATGAACATACGGCTTCATCATGGCATCAATCCGCACCCATTCTTTTTTTGGAAAAGGTTGCAAAGCAGTCCTCACAGCATCATCAGTTGTCGCTTCCACAAAATTCAAGCCATTCGCAAAATTGCCACCACGTTCATCATATTCATAAAAAGCTTCTACAAATGTCCATTCCAAAACTAATTGCGTATCTTGAGAAAAATCATGAGTATCAACCGTTTCTCCTGCACCAAGATTTCCTAAAACCGTATAAACTGGAACTTTATTTTGAGATAAAGCAGCAAAAACCGTTCTTGTTTCATCCACGCCTAACAAATTCTGCATTTGTTGAACTGGCATCA
>Ga0105046_10003152_pt1 | contig 26098 bp, 20 predicted proteins | sample MAT03_FD_78385 | JGI IMG/M metagenome (GOLD analysis project Ga0105046, IMG submission 78385) | Freshwater microbial communities from Lake Fryxell liftoff mats and glacier meltwater in Antarctica - MAT-03 (megahit assembly) | ecosystem: Environmental > Aquatic > Freshwater > Ice > Liftoff...
ACCCAGCCAGCCGGGATGGATCGGCCGCGAGAACGGTCGACTTGTTCGTTTGCGGGCCCTAAGCCGCGAGGCGCCCGCGCCGCCGCGCCGCAGCCCCCGAGGTGGGTGACGCAGTAGTGCTAGGATGCACTCCCATGGCCGGCGAACGCGTCCTCGTCATCGACGACAGCCCGACCATCGTGCGGGTGGTCCAGCTGGTGCTCACCAAGGCCGGGTTTGCGGTCGAGGCGGCCGCCGATGGCGAGGCCGGTCTGGCGGCGGCGCGCGCCAACCGCCCCGCCCTCATCCTGCTCGACTTCGTCATGCCGAAGCTGAACGGCTACCAGGTGTGCCGCGAGCTGGCCGCCGACCGCGCGCTGCGCGACGTGCCGGTGGTGCTGATGAGCGCCAAGGGTGACCAGGTCGGCGAACGCTTCGTGAAGGTGATGGGGATCGTCGACTACATCACCAAGCCGTTCTCGCCCGAGGCGATCACCGCGGTGGTGCAGCACACGATCGGCAAGCACCGCACCGAACGAGCCGATCCCCGCCCGACCGATCCGGCGCCGGTGTCGGTCGACGAGGCGGAGCCGGCGCGCAGCCGGAGCTTGGCCGCGCTGCGCGGGCAGCTGGCCGACGCGGTGAGCGCGCGGGTCGCGGCGCTGTTCGCGCTGGCCGACGCCGCCCGCGACGCCGGAGACGCCTCGGCCGATCGCGCCGCGCGGATCCCGATCGACGCTGCGGCCATCGCCGACAGCGTGCGCTCGGCCCTCGACGATGCCTGCCTCGGCGCGATCGTGCGCGGCCTCGACCTGGCGGCGCTCGACGGCACGCCGTCGCTGATGGGCGACCTGCGGATCGTGCCGCTCGCCGAGATCCTCCAGCTCATCGATCATCAGGAGCAGTCGGGGGTGCTCACGGTGGTGCGCAACCAGGCCACGATCGACCTCCATTTTCGGCGCGGCCGGATCGACCAGGCGCTGGGCACCGGCCTGCCCGACGATCTGCTGCTGGGCCGCTACATCGTCGACGGCGAGCTGATGCCGCGCGCGGACTTCGACGGGTTCCTGGCCGCGCGCCCGAGCGGCGCCAAGCTGCTGGGCGACCAGCTGGTCGAGCTCGGCCACCTGAGCGCGGCCGACCGCAAGGCCGCGCTGAGTCGCCAGACCTGCGAGCTGGTCTACGAGGCGCTGCGCTGGCGCTACGGCAGCTTCCGCTTCGTCGCCGGCCACCAACCGCCGGCGCTGGTCGTCGAGGCCGCCCTCGAGCTCGATGTCGAGGCCCTGCTGATGGAAGGCTTCCGCCGCGTCGACGAGTGGCACCTCATCGAGCGCGCCATCGACGACTTCGAGCTGGTCTTCCTGCGCAACGAGGACGCGGTCGCCCAGATGGGCCGCGGCCGGCTCACCCGCGAGGAGCTCGCGGTGCTCGAGCTGGTCAACGGCAAGAACAGCGTGAAGGACATCGTGCGCAAGTCGCGGATGGGCAGCTTCGAGGTGTCGAAGATGCTGTACCGCCTGCTGTCGATCAAGCTGGTGCGACGGCGGGTCCTGCCGGTCGCGGTGTAACCGTCAGCCCGCGAGAGCTTCTTCGGCGAAGCGCTTCACGAGCTGGGCGTCGGCGCGGTCGCCGAGCTGCTTTTTGACCGCGCCGATGATGCGCCCGGCCATCTTGGGATCCTTGGCCGGCAGCGCGGCGACCGCGGCGGCCACCGCGGCGCGCAGCTCGTCCTCGCTCGCCATCGACGGCAGCATCGTCGCGCACCACGCCAGCTCGAAGTCGAGCTCCTCGACCTGCTCCTTGCCCTTGTCGCCGACCGCCGCGAACTCGGCGCGCGCCTTCTCCATGCTCTTCTTGTAGGCGTTGATCACGTCGAGGACCATCGCGTCGTCGATCGTGCCCGCGAAGTCCTTGGCGGTGCGCCGCTCCGTGATCTTGGTGTTGATCATACGGATCAGGTTCGCGGTCTTCGAGTCCTTTGCCTTCATCGCAGTGGTGAGCTGCGTACGGAGCTGCGCTTCGAGCGTGTCGGCCATCCGCGACGTGTAGCACGCCCGCGGCGCGGCCCGCTCGGTGGCGAATCAGCGCGAGAACAGCCGGGCCTGGCCCGACGCGATGCGCGGGCGCTGCTTGCCGCGTCGGGTGCGACGGTGCTCGGGCCGATGACCGAGGACGCTCGGCACCGCGGTGAGCACCAGCGGCGCCACGTCCTCGGACTCGACCTCAGCCGCCGGGCGGCCCAGCGCGGCCGACGCGAACAGCGGACCGGCCAAGGTCGGCAGGCCGCGATCGACCGGCGTCTCGAGCTCGTCGTCCTCGTGCGCGACCGCGTGCAGCTCGAGGCGCGTGGGCGCCGGCTCGCGGTCGCCGCCCAGCGCGCGCGCCAGATCGTCGGCGATCGAGTCGGCGTCGTAGGGCGCGGTCAGCTCGATGGCGGGCCCGGTGGGCTCCCCGCCGAGCCGCAGCTCGACCTCGGCACGGGCGGCGCCGCGCCCGGTGAGCCGCACCGCCAGCCGCTGGGACACCCGCTGGAGCGCGGCGCCGATGCCGCCGACCCCGATGGCGACGCGATCCGACATGCGCGGGGCCAGCTGGTACGCCTCGAAGCGGGTCCCGCCGTCGCCGCGGGCGAAGGCCTGTAGATCGGCGTCCCAGGCCCGGCCCACCGCGACCGACGGCGGCGGCAGCTCGGCGAACGCGCCGAGGGTGCGCACGCCCAGCGCCTCGAGCATGTGCTGCACCTCGGCGGGCAGGCTGAGCAGCGCGAGCGGCAGCGGCGCCAGGAACGCCGCCGCCCCCCCGCGCGGGACGCAGGTCACCACGCCGTCGGTGCCGTGCCCATCCTTGGCGCCGTGGGACGCGGCGACCGCAGCGGTGAACCGGTCGTCGGCGATACCGACCCGCACCCGCAGGCCCAGGCTCTCGGCCACCTCGACGACGCGGGCGCCGAAGGCCGACCCGCGCTTGCCAGCGGGCACCTGCACAAACAGCGCGCGGTGCAGCTCGGACTCGCTGTGCTGCCCGCGCACCGGGCCGCCCAGATCGATCGACGGGGTGAGCGCGAGCAGCGCGTCGGCCAGCGTGCGCACCAGCTCGGCCTCGCCGAGTGCGTCGCGCACCAGGCACACCAGCTCGGCGGCGTGCATGCGCGCGACCGCGACCACCATGCCGGGCCGAACGCCTCGAGCCCACGCGGCGCGCGAGCAGGCGACCACGACCGGGCCGGCGACGACAGCGACCGGTGCCGTCGCGCTAGAAGCGGTGCCAAAACCCGCAGCCGTGCCAATAGGCGCCATGGCAAGCGCGGCCTGGAGGGGGAACGAGGGGAGGTAGATGCTGGCGATGCGCACGTTGGAAACCCTACGCTACTGGTCTGATGTTCAGTAGTACCACGGCTCGGCCCCGGGGTCTGCATCAATCGCTAACCGCGGGTAACGCTTGCCTGCTGCGGCTTTCCTCTACAATGCTCGGGTGACGACTGCGGCAAGCTCAGACAGCGCTCGAATCAGCCCGACAGCCCATTATACCGGGTATACGTGGCTCGCCCACGGGCTCTCGCATCCCGCCTTCGCGACGCCGACTGGACAGTTTCTGTACCGCGCGCTGTCGCCGGCCAACCGGCTGCTCCGCGCCGCCGGCAAGCCCACCCTCGACGGGCTCCTCCTGGCTCGCCATCAGGTGATCGACGGCCTGCTGCGCGACGCGATCGAGCGGGGCGAGATCGGCCAGGTCGTCGAGGTCGCGTGCGGGCTGTCGCCGCGCGGCTGGCGCTTCGCCCAGGAGTTTGGAGACCGCATCACGTACGTCGAGGCCGACCTTCCCGGCATGGCCGCGAAGAAGCGTGCGATCCTGCCCAAGGCCGGCGCGGGCGGGCCCCACCACCGCGTCGTCGAGATCGACGCCACCGCCGACCGCGGCCCGGCCTCGATCGCCGCGATCGCCGCGACCCTCGATCCGACCCGCGGCACCGCGATCGTGACCGAGGGGCTGCTCAACTACTTCGACCCGGCCTCGGTCGCCACGATCTGGAGCCGCTTCGCGCGCGCGCTGGCGACCTTTCCACGCGGCCTCTACCTGTCCGACCTGCACCTCGGCGAATCCGCCGGACCCATCGAGCGCAGCTTCGCGGGCGTGCTGGGCGTGTTCGTGCGGGGTCGTATCCACTTTCACTTCCACGACGCCCGCGCCGCCCAGCGCGCGCTGAGCCTCGCCGGCTTCGCCCACGCCGAGTTGCTCGACCCGTCGAAGTCCGAGCTCCCCGACCTCGACCGGACCAGCGCGCGCATGGTCCGCATCGTGCGCGCGACGACGTGACGTCTTACCGCCCGCCGCAGCGTTGACCGACCCTCATCGGGATCCTGACACTACGGCGTCACCTCCGAGGAGGAGCGAGGCGTGGCCGCGCGAGGCGGATCGCGAGCGCCCCGCCGTCGAGCGACGAAGGCGTCGTCTCGTACGTCGAGGAGCGAGCGAGGAGGTAAGGGCCCGCGAGTGGACAAGTCGATCGATGATCGCGGTCGAGGCGCCGGGAGGGCAAGGCGACGGTGAGGACCGCAGGGGAGCATCCTCGACGGAGGTGACCCGAGGACCAGAACCGGCAACCCAGCCAGCCGGGATGGATCGGCCGCGAGAACGGTCGACTTGTTCATTCGCGGGCCCTAAGCCGCGAGGCGCCCGCGCCGCCGCGCCGCAGCCCTCGAGGTGGGTGACGCAGTAGTGCTAAGGTGGCCGCGATGAAGCTGGCGACCCTCCGCGACGGAACCCGGGACGGCCGGTTGTTGGTGGTGCGTGCCGATGGCGCCGCCGGCGCGCCGGCCCCCGCGCCCTGGATCACGATGCAGCGCGCCCTCGACGATTGGGACGCTGCCGAGATCGCGCTGCGCTCGCTGGCCGCCGAGCTCGATGTCGGTGGGCTACACGGCTTTCCGATCGATCCCAGCCAGCTGGCCGCCCCGCTGCCGCGAGCCTACGAGTGGGTCGACGGCTCGGCGTATCTCAACCACGTCATCCTGGTCCGCAAGGCGCGCGGCGCCGAGCCGCCGCCGACCCTCGAGAGCGACCCGCTGGTCTACCAGGGCGGCTCGGGCGACCTGCTGGGCCCGCGCGATCCGATCGCGCTGGTCGATCCGGCCTGGGGCCTCGACTACGAGTCGGAGGTCGTGGTCGTCCTCGGCGACACCCCGCGCGGCACCACCGCCGCCGACGCCGGGCCATACGTCCGGCTGGTGATGCTCGCCAACGACGTCACCCTGCGCAACCTGGTCCCCAACGAGCTCGCCAAGAACTTCGGCTTTTTCCAGAGCAAGCCGGCCACCGCGTTCTCGCCCTTCGCGGTCACGCCCGACGAGCTGGGCGCGGCCTGGCGGGGCGGCCGCCTGCACGGGCGGGTGCGCTCGGTCTACAACGGCGAGCTCATCGGCGACTGCGACGCCGGCCCGGCGATGCACTTCTCGTTTCACGATCTCATCGCCCACATCACCAAGACCCGGCGGTTCGTCGCCGGCACGATCCTCGGCAGCGGCACGGTGTCCAACGCCGAGCGCGAGCGCGGCATCTCGTGCCTCGCCGAGCGGCGCATGATCGAGACCATCGAGCAGGGCAAGCCGACCACGCCGTTCATGAAGGTCGGCGACCGCATCCAGATCGACGCCGACATCGACGGGTGGTCGCCGTTTGGCCAGATCGATCAGCGGGTCACCGGATCCGGCGGCTCGCTGTGAAGCTGACGCTGCACAACTACTGGCGATCGTCGGCCAGCTATCGGGTCCGCATCGGCCTGGGTTGCAAGCAGCTCGCCTACGACTACGTCGCGATCGACCTCCTCCACGCCGGCCAGCACGCCCCAGCGTATCGGGCCAAGAACCCGATGGCGCAGGTGCCGACGCTCGCCATCGACGACGGCGTGCGCACGCTGTACCTGACCCAGTCGTTGCCGATGCTCGAGTACGTCGACGAGCGCTGGCCCGAGCTGCCGCTGCTGCCGCGCGGCACCGCGCCGGCCGCCCTCGAGCTGCGCCACCACGTGCGCGCGCTCTCCGAGATGGTCAACTCCGGCATGCAGCCGCTGCAGAACCTCTCGACCACCCAGGCGCTCAGCGAGCTCGGCGTCGAGGTGAAGCCGTGGGTGCAGCGCTTCTTGTCGGCGGGCCTGGCCGGCCTCGAGCTCGCGGTCGCCGATCACATGGGCGGGTTCGCGGTCGGCGACGCGCCGTCGCTGGCCGATTGCTTCTTGGTCCCGCAGCTCTACGCGGCCCGGCGCTTCGGCGTCGTGCTCGACGGGTTTCCGCGCCTGCGCGCGATCGAGGCCGCGTGCCTCGCCCTGCCCGCCTTCGCGGCCGCACATCCCGACCGTCAGCCCGACGCCGTCCCGTCAGCCTAGGAGCCCGCCATGGCCAAGCCCGAATCACTCGGCATCACTCGTCTCGAAGGCCTGCACTACTACGTGCGCGATCTCGAGCGCAGCCGGCGCTTCTACGTCGACCTGCTCGACTTCGCCGAGACCTGGCGCTCCGGCGCCGAGCTCGAGGCCCGCGGTCGCCAGCGGTCAGCCGCGTTCCAGGCCGGCGACGTCACGATCGTGTGCTCGTCGCCGCTAGCGGCCGCAGGTCATCCCGTGGTCAGCGGGCCCAGCCGGGCCGCGCGCTTCCTGTCGCGCCACCCCGACGGCGTCGGCACCCTGGTCTTCGAGGTCTCCGACATCGAGCGCACCTTTGGGCTGCTCGAGGCGCGCGGCGGCACCGCCATCGAGGACATCCAGACCTTCACCGACGGGACCGGCACGCTGCGCCAGTTCTCGATCACCACGCCGTTTGGCGACTGCACGTTCCGGTTCCGCCAGCGCGATGGGTTCGCGCCGCTGTTCCCGGGCGCCGAGGCGCTGCAAGCCACGTCGCCCAATCGCTTCGGCTTCGGGCACATCGATCACGTCACGTCGAACTTCCAGACCATGAAGCCCGCGCTGCTGTGGATGGAGCACGTGATGGGCCTCGAGCAGCTGTGGGAGGTCGCGTTCCACACCGTCGACGTCGACGCCGAGCGCCAGACCGGCTCGGGCCTCAAGTCGATCGTCATGTGGGACCCGGCCAGCAGCGTGAAGTTCGCCAACAACGAGCCGGCCCGGCCGTTTTTCAAGTCGTCGCAGATCAACATCTTCAACGAGGAGCTGCGCGGCGACGGCATCCAACACGCCGCGCTCACGATGGCGGACATCGTCACCGGCGTGCGCGACCTGCGCGCGCGTGGGGTGACCTTCATGCCCACCCCGGGCAGCTACTACGACATGCTGCCCGATCGCCTCAAGACCACCGGCATCGGCGAGATCGACGAGGACCACGCGGTCTTGCGCGAGCACCAGATCCTGGTCGACGGCGACCACCACCACGCCTACATGCTGCAGATCTTCTTGCGCGAGTCGGCGGGCCTCTACGGCGACCCAAACGCCGGCCCTTTCTTTTACGAGATGATCCAGCGCAAGGGCGACCGCGGCTTCGGCGCCGGCAACTTCCGGGCGCTCTTCGAGAGCATCGAGCGCGAGCAGCGCAAGGCGGGCGCGTAGTGCTCGACCGGATCGTCTTGGGCGAGGTCGCCAGCAAGCACCACGTCGCGCTGCGCGGCCCCGGCGGCGAGCTGCGCTACGAGGAGTGCTTCACCCGCGACGGCTTCGACGGCGCGTTCTCGATCCTCTACCACCTGGGCCGCCCCTACCTGCAACGGCCGGCGGTGGTCCCCCACGGCTGGCTGGCGCCGACCGAAGCCGATCGCCGCGCGCTCGCCAAGCGCCACTACCGCACGCCAGCGCTGGCCCAGCACGGCGGCCCACCGGTGGACGCCTTCGTCCCGCTGCTGCACAACCCCGACATGGTGTGCGGCGTGGCGTTTCCCGACGCGCCCGACCCGGTCTACGTGTCCAACGGCGACGGCGACACGCTGATCTACGTCCACGCCGGCGGCGGCACCGTGGTGACCGCGTTGGGCGATCTCGAGTTCACGGTCGGCGACTACGTCTGCATCCCGCGCGGCATGATCCATCGGCTGGTGCCGACTGGCGCGCCTCAGCACTGGCTGTGGTTCGAGCTCGACGATGTCCACCTGCTCAAGCAGTGGCGCAACCCGGTCGGGCAGCTGCGCATGGACGCGCCCTACTGCCACCGCGACTTCAAGCGACCGGTGCTGCAGGCGCCGCGCGACGAGGGCATCCGCCAGCTGACCGTCAAGCGCAGCGGCCAGTGGCACGGCTTCGCGATCGAGGACTCGCCCCTCGACGTGGTGGGCTGGGACGGGACGGTCTATCCGTGGGCGTTCCCGATCCGCAACTTCCAGCCCCGGGTGTCGTCGGTACACCTGCCGCCGACCTGGCATGGCACGTTCGGCGCGCGCGGCATCCTGGTGTGCTCGTTCGTGCCGCGGCTGGTCGACTTCCACCCCGACGCGATCCCGTGCCCGTACCCGCACACCTCGCCGTCGTGCGACGAGATCATCTTCTACTGCGAGGGCAACTTCACCTCGCGGCTGGGCATTCTCCCGGGCGGCATCTCGCACCATCCGTCGGGCCTCCCCCACGGCCCGCACCCGGGCGCCTACGAGAAGTCGATCGGCGCGACCCGCACCGACGAGCTGGCGGTGATGCTCGACTGTTTCCAGCCGCTGTCGGCCACCGCCGCCGCGCGCTCGGTCGAGGACGACGGCTACATGGACTCGTTCCTGTAGCGTCCTTGACACGGCCGCCCGCGGAGTGAAACGCTGAATCTGATGGCGAGTCTGGCGCCGAAGCTACAGCGCCTGGGACGCTACGAGATCATCAGGCATCTCGCGTCCGGTGGCATGGCCGAGATCTACCTGGCCGACGGCGTGGGCGAGAAGGTGGTCGTGAAGGTCATCTCGGCCGAGCGGGCCCAGGACCAGAAGTTCATCCAGATGTTCCTCGACGAGGCCCGGGTCGCCTCGACCCTGCACCACCCCAACATCGCGTCCATGATCGAGGTCGGTCGCGACGGCGAGACCTACTTCTTCGCGATGGAGTACGTCGAGGGCGAGACCGTGCGCGCGGTGCTCGAGCGCGCGGTCGGCGCCGGCGCGCGCATCCCGCTCGCGGTGTGCCTGCGCGTGATCGCGTCGGTGGCAGCCGGGCTGCACCACGCCCACGAGCGCAAGGGCGGCACCGGCACCCAGCTCCAGATCGTGCACCGCGACGTGACGCCGTCGAACATCATGATGGGCCTCGACGGCTCGGTGAAGCTCCTCGACTTCGGCATCGCGCAGGCGGAGGGCCGCGCCGCCGAGACCCAGTCGGGGACCATCAAGGGCAAGTTCGCGTACATGTCGCCCGAGCAGTGCCGCGGCAAGGCGGTCGACCGCCGCACCGACGTGTTCGCCCTCGGGATCGTGATGTACGAGCTGACCACCCAGCGCCGCGCGTTCCGCACCGACAACGACTTCGACACCATGGACCGCATCGTGCGCGGGCGGTTCGCCAAGCCCTCGATGCTCGACCCGACCTACCCCCGCGACCTCGAGCGGATCGTGCTGCGCGCGATGGCGATCGAGCCGGCCGATCGCTATCAGACCGCGGCGGAGCTCGGGCGTGCCCTCGAGGAGCTCGCGGCGCAGCAGGGCACGGTCGCCACCGCCGAGGACGTCGCGGTGTGCCTGCGCGACCTGTTCGGCGGCGGCCCGATCGCGGTGCGGTCCACGTCGGAGGGCACGGTCTCCGACGTCGAGATGCAGATCTCCCCGGGCGTGCTCGACGACTCCGCCGACGCCGCCGATGCCGCGGCGACCCACCGCCGCCTGGTCATCCCGCTGACCGCGCCGCTCGACGACGGGGTCGGCGCGGAGACCGTCGATGTCGCCGCGGCTCCGCCACCGCCCCTGAGCCGCCCGGTGTCGCAGAACCGCCGGCCGGTGTCGGCGAGCATGCCGGCGTTGCCGCTGGCCCAGGCACCTCAAGGCACCGGCTCGCGCACCATCATCGGCGCCCCGATCGGGTCGCGCCCGCCGTCGGGGGTGACCGGCGCCAACCCGGTCGTCACGCCCGGGCTCCTCGACTCGGGTCGCCGCCCGCTGTCGCCGCCGCTGCCCACGACGCTACCGACGGCGGCCACCTTCGTCAGCCCCGGCACCGGCACCTCGGCGAGCCACCTGCACGAGCGCCATCGCACCGGCCTGGTGATCGCGATCGTCGCGATCGTGCTGGTGATGCTGGCGATCGCCGCGGTCTTGCTCAGCGCTTGAAGCGGCCGACCCAGGCCACCAGCGCGGCGCCGAACCCGGCGAGGTGGGCGCGGGTCGGCCCATCGGACAGCACGCCCTCGGTGAAGCGGGTGTGGGCGTGGGGCACGATGACCTCGGGCTGCATCATCGCGGGCGAGTCGGTGTAGACCAGGATCTGGCGCAGGTGGTACTGGGCGCGCATCCCGCCGCTCATGCCCGACGCGGCGCTGACGATGCCCATGGGCTTGCCGCGCAGCGGCGACAGCGGCGGTGGGCGCGACGCCCAGTCGATGGCGTTTTTGAGCACGCCCGGGATGCTGTAGTTGTACTCGGGCGTCGCGATGATGACGCCGTCAGCCGCGGCGAGGGCGGCCTTCAAGGCGATCACCGACTCGGGCTCGTGGCGGTTGTCGGGGTCGAAGGTCGGGATCTCGCCGAGACGGTCGAAGATCGTGAGCGCGCTGCCGACGGGGAGTTGGTCGCCGATCGCCACGAGCAGCGCCCGGTTGAACGAGCCGCGGCGCAGGCTGCCCGCGATGCCGAGGAGCTGGGTCACGGCGCACAGTAACCGATCGCGCCGGTGCACCGTATGCTGGGTCCCATGTTCGCCAATCCCGCCAAGCTCCGCCTGCCGCGCGCCGACGAGGCGCTGCCCGGCCGCGCTGCGACGATGCCGGTCGCCGCGCGCCACGCCGTCCTGGGCAACTCGATGACGCCCCCATTTCCTGCCAATATCGAACAGGTGGTGGTCGGCCTGGGCTGCTTTTGGGGCGTCGAGCGCACGTTCTGGCAGGCGCCCGGGGTGTGGACCACCGCGGTCGGCTACGCCGCTGGCCTCACGCCCAACCCGACCTACCAGGAGGTCTGCTCGGGCCGCACCGGCCACAACGAGGTCGTGCTGGTCGGCTACGACCCGGCGCTGTTCAGCTTCGAGGCGCTGCTGGCGCGGTTCTGGGAGAGCCACGATCCGACTCAGGGCATGCGCCAGGGCAACGACGTGGGCACGCAGTATCGCTCGGGCCTCTACCCGACCACCGACGCCCAGCGCGAGGCCGCCGAGCTGTCGCGGCGCACCTACGGCCTGCGGCTCGCCGAGGCCGGCTATCCCGGCATCACCACCGAGATCGTGCCGGCGCCGACCTTCTATTATGCCGAGGACTACCACCAGCAGTACCTGCACAAGAACCCGCGCGGCTACTGCGGGCTCGGCGGGACCGGCGTCAGCTGCCCGGTCGGCGTCGGAGTCGCCTGAATCGGATTTACAGGCCGCGCGCGCCGCGGTACGCCGGTCGGCGATGAAGCGCTTCGCGATCGGGCTCGTGCTCCTGGGACTGCTGGCGTGTGGTGGCGACGACGGGCCTCCGGTCACGCCCGACGCCGGGGTGATCGACGCCCGGCTCGAGGGCTTCGACGAGCCCGACGACGTGTGCCCGGGCGCGGCCCACTGCGCGAGCGCGGGCGACGGCAGTCTCGAGGCCGGCGCCGCCGCGGTGGTGTTCACGCCCGAGATCCTCGAGCACTGGACCGACGAGGACGGCGACGGCCAGTACGACGCTGGCGAGCCCTACGACGACGCCAACGGCAACGGCGTGTTCGACGCCTACTGGCTGTTTGGCGGCGGGCGCGCCGCCAACGGCGTGGCCTCGGATCTGGAGGCGCGCGCGCTGGCGTTCCGGCAGGGCGACACCACCGTCGCGATCGTCTACTGCGACGCGATCGGCCTGCTCATCGGCGACATCGACCTCATCCGCAACGATCCGCGGATCGCGGCGGCCGGCATCGATCACGTCATCGTCGGCTCGATCCATGCCCACGACGCCGTCGACAGCATCGGCCTGTGGGGCCCCAGCGCGCTGATGAGCGGCTACAACCCGGCCTACAACGCACGCCTCGATAACGCCGCCGTCGAGGCGGTGGTGGCCGCCGCCGCGGCCCTGCGGCCGGCGACGATGGTGATCGCGTCGTCGCTGCTGATCAACACGCCGGGCGATCGCACCAGCGGCACCGACCACTGGAACAAGGACATCCGCGATCCGATCATCTTTGACCCCACGATGACGATCGCGCGCTTCGTCGAGCGCGACCAGCCGACGACGACGATCGGCACGCTGGTGAACTGGGCCGATCACCCGGAGATGTCGGCGTTTGGCGCCGACAACCTGCAGATCTCGTCGCACTACGTCCACTTCCTGCGCGACGCGATCGAAGACGGCATCACGATCGAGCAGCTGCCGCGTCGCACCACGCCGCTGGCCGGCATCGGCGGCGTGACGGTGTTCGTGCAAGGCGCCCTGGGCGGCCAGATCGGCTCGATCCGCGACGCGCCGGTGCCGGGCCCCGACGGCACGCCGATCACCGAGTCGGGCCATCCCAAGGAGGCCGCGCTCGGGCTCAACCTGGGCGAGCGCGCCCTCGAGGTGCTGCGCGACGAGGGCGAGACGGTGTCGGAGCTGCCGCTGTCGTATCGCACCGCGAAGTTCCATGCTCAGGTCAAAAATACTGGCTTCCAGGTCGCGTTCATCGTCGGCCTGCTCGCGCCGCATCCGCTGGTCGGCTACGACCCCGACGCGCCGGTCGCCCCCGGCAACGAGCCCTGGATCCCGACCCGCGCGACCTATCTACAGATCGGCCCGCTCGCGCTCATCACCGCGCCCGGCGAGCTGCACCCCGAGCTGTGGGTCGGCGGCTACGACGGCTCGTGGTCGTGGGGCCAGCCCATCCTCGACACCAGCAAGCCCAACGCGCCCGATCTGTCGACCGCGCCGCCGCCGCCCTACCTGCGCGACCTGATGCTCGCCAACCCGGGTGTGCGCTTTCCGATCCTGGCCGGCCTGGCGATGGACTACTGCGGCTACATCGTCCCGGCGTACAACTACGTCCTCAGCCCTGACAACCCGTACCTCGAGGAGGCCGACGGCGACCACTACGAGGAGACCTACTCGCTGGGCCCCGACGTCGAGCGCCACGTGGTCGGCCCGCTCCTCGAGCTGGCCGGCTGGCGGTGATTCGAGCGGCCTCCCGCCTGCCGCTCGACCATCCGCGCGCGACGTCCGCGCGAGGGCTCCGCGAACTGGATGTCAGGCGGTGCGGGCGGCGGTGCGGAGCCAGCCGAGGATCTGGGCGCGGGGCAGGCCGTCGAGCGTGGTGAGCTTGAGGTGGCGGCCGGTCTTGCCGTCGCCCAGGAGGAGGCCATCGGGGTCGGTGAAGGTGCCGGGCGGGCCGGAGAAGATCAGGTTCACGTGGGCCTTGTGGCCGCCGACGGCGCACACGGTCGCGCCGTCGAGCTCGTAGAACGGCTGGCCCCACTTGAGCGACGAGGTGGCGTCGGGGACGGCCTGGTCGACCAGCGCGCGGATCGCGAGGAGGATGGGCTGCATGGGTGACGGCTTGGCGTAGAAGGCGTCGACCGGGGCGCCGAAGTCGGCGCGAGGCGCGAGCTTCTTGGCGGGCGCGGCAGGTTTGGGTGCGGCCGACTTCGCCGGGGCAGCCTGCTTCGCCGGAGCGGCGGCAGCCTTCTTGGCGGCCGGCGCGGCCTTCTTGGCGGCCGGCGCGGGTTTCTTCGAGGGCGCGGCGGGCTTGGCGGCGGGCTTGGCGGCGGGCTTCACGCGCGCGAGGATGCCACGGCTCGCCGGCGCCGATCGCGGCTACGGCGTGGCGACGGGCTCGCCGGGCGCCGGCAGCGGGCGCATCTGCGGCAAGAGCATGGTGAGGTCCTGCTTGGGCGGCGCGTCCTTGACGAGGATCGGCTTGCACACCGCCTCGAGCTTCTCGAGGTTGTCGTTGATCCGCGCGCTCATCTGCTGATCCATCATGTTGCCGGTGAGCGGCAGCGCGCACACCGTGTACGCGCCGGCGACCAGCTCGGTGAACGCGACCGGCGTCGGCCCGCCCAGGTAGAGCCCAGTGCCGGCGGTGCCCTCGCTGGCGCCCTTGGCGGCGAGGAACCCGTCCATCAGCGCCTTGCCGTCGTGGGCCACGAAGGCGCCGCGCACCAGCAGCATGAACGCCATGTTCACGGTCTCGCCTGGCTTGGTGGTGATCGTGACGTCGAGCTCGAGCTCGCCGGCCGGGATGTCGATCGAGGCGTCGGTGGCGGTACCGAGCGCGACCGTGACCGTCTTGGACGAGCTGAACGACGACATCAGGACCTGCTTCATGGCCTGCACCGTCGTCGGACCGGCCGGCACCTTGTCGAGGACGAACTTGCCGTCGGCGCCGGTGGTGACGAAGACCGCCTGGCCGCTCGCGCCCAGCGGCGCCGCGCTCACCGCCGCGCCCGCGACCGGCGCGCCCTTGCGGGTGACGGTGCCGGTGAGCGAGCCGTAGCCGCGCAGCGTGAGCTCGAGGCCGGTCACGTCCTCGGTGCCGGCTGGGAGATCGACCGACACCGAGCGACCGCGGGTCGCGTGCTCGGCGACGATGATCGCGCCGCCGCGCGGGATGCCGCGCACCGTGAACCCGCCCTGGGCGCCGGTGGTCGCGGTGCGCAGGCCGCGCCGGTTGTCGTCGTCGCCGCCCGCGCTGGTCTTGCCATCGCCGATGATCATCTTGCCGACCATCACGGTCGCGCCCTCGACCGGCGCGCCCTTGGCGTCGACCAGCCGCCCGCTAGCCTGGCGGCCTGCGGTGACCTTGATCGCGCCGAGGTCGGTGACCTTGCCCTCGACGACCACGACGTCGCCGCGGACTGCCTCGCCGAAGTCGGCGCCGGTGACGCGGACGTCGTACTTGCCGGGCGTCATGCCGCCCAGCTCGAACGCGCCGTCGCGCGTCGACGCTCGGTACTCACCGCCGGCGGCGACCAGCGCCAGCGCCGGCGCCTTGCCGCTGTCGCCCACGATGGTGCCGCGCACGCCGCCCGGGCTCGGCAGCACCAGCCGCACGTCGGTGGCGCCGGCCTTGACCGACTCGGCCTGCGCGTTCCACGCGGTGCGCTCGCCGTGGCCCTCGCGCGAGGCCGCCAGGCGATAGGTGCCAGCATCGAGCCCGCGCAGCGTGAACCGTCCGCCGCCGTCGGTGGTGGTGGCGGTGCTGGCGGCCAGGATGAAGTCGTTACCGCGCCGATCCTCGGCCAGAAAGTCGGGCACCCCGCTCACCGACGCCTCGGGCACCGGCTGGCCGGCGCCGTCGACGACCACGCCGCTGATGGCGCCGTCCTGGTCGAGCACCAGGCGCAGATCGGTGCGGGCGGACGCGCCCACCAGATCGACCGCGGCCGGCTCCGACGACGCGGTCTCCGACTCGGCGCGCACCTTGAGCGGACGACGCGGCAGCGCGGTCACCGCGAACGTGCCGCGGTCGTCGGCGGCGGCCTGGCGGTAGACCATGTCGGTCGCCCACTCGGCACCCGACAGCTTCACGGTCGCGTAAGGCACCGGCTGGCCGTCGGTGCCGACCACCACGCCGGCGATGCGCCCGCCGGCCGGCATGACGATGCGCACGCCGGTGGTGACGTGCTCGCCGTCGACGGTGACCAGCTCGCTGGCGGCCGGCGCGTGGGTCTCGTCGGCGGCCGAGAGACGGTACGTGCCGGCGGCCAGCGCCGGGATCGTGAACTCGCCCTTGCCGTCGCTGGTGATCGCGTTGCGATCGGTGCCGCCGGGGTTCCACGTCACGATCGCGACGTCGGCCGACGAGACCTTGGCGCCGGCGATGGGCGCGCCGGCCTCGTCGACGACCACGCCCGACACCGCGGCGCCGCGGTTCAGCGCGATCGTGAGCTCGGCGGTGAGCTGGGTCTTGCCGATCGTGAGGCTCGCCGAGACCGGGCCGTAGCCGGCTGCGGTGGCGGCCACCGTGGTCCAGCCGTCGCCCACGCCCGTGAACGTGGCGTGGCCCTCGGCGTCGGTGGTCGCGGTCGGCTCGGTGGCGTCGGCCAGCGTGACGGTGGCGTTGGCGATCGGGGCATCGCCGACCGCGTCGCGGACCGTGATCGCGAGCTGCGCGCCCGGCCGCAGCCGGATCACCAGCGGCTCGCTGCCGACGGTGAGCTTGGTCTGCACCGGGCCTCCGACCAGCTCGCCGGCGCGGGCGCCCACCGCGTAGGTGCGGCCCAGCAGCTTGTCGAAGCTGAACGTCCCGTCGGTCTCGGCCTTGACGACGCGTTGCGGCGTCGACGAGATCCACACCTCGGCGCCGGCGACCGGCTGCTCGTGATCGTCGAGGACCAGGCCCTCGAGGAGCAGCGGGCCGTCGGGGTCGGCGTCGCGGGCCAGGATCGGCGGCGGGCCGTCGCGACGCGGCTCGTTGGCCTTGGCCGTGGGCGCCCTCGACGCTGGCGTCGGCGCGGTCACGCCGGCGAGCTTGGGCCGCGCCAGCGACGGGTCGCCCCGGCCCACGACGAACCAGACGATCACGCCGACCACCAGCACGCCGGCGGCCACGATCGCGGCGGTGCGGCTCTTCATCATCAGCATGGCGACAACGAGAGCACGTCGCGCGCCAAGGCGCGGCGGTGTCGCAGCGGCGCCGAACCGTCGAGAACTGCTCAGCCGCCGCGCCGGCCTGCGACGAGGCCGCGGCGTCCCGCGACGTCGCAGGTGCGACGCGTCAGATCGCGCCCATCCACGGATAGCGATAGTCGGTCGGCGGCACGAAGGTCTCCTTGATCGTGCGCGCCGCGGTGAAGCGCAGCAGGTTCATCGCCGAGCCGGCCTTGTCGTCGGTGCCCGAGGCGCGGGCGCCGCCGAACGGCTGCTGCCCGACGACCGCGCCGGTCGGTTTGTCGTTGAGGTAGAAGTTGCCGGCGGCGTGGCGAAGGCGCTGGGTCGCCTCGACGAGCGCGGTGCGGCTGCGCGCGAACACCGCGCCGGTGAGCGCGTAGGGTGACGTACGATCGACCAGGTCGAGCACCTCCGACCACGCGTGATCGGGATAGACATGGACCGTCATGATCGGCCCGAAGAACTCGTCGCGCAGGTGGCGCACGCCGGGATCCTCGGTCGTCAGCACGGTCGGCCGAACGAAGTAACCGTCGCGATCGTCGCACTGGCCGCCGACGAGGACCTTCATGCCGGGCGTGACCCGCGCCTCGGCGATGGCGGCCTGGTGGCGATCGAACGCGGCCTGCTTGATGACCGCGCCCATGAAGTGGTTGAGGTCGCGCACGTCACCGACCTTGATCGACTCGGTGTCGCTCACCAGCTGATCGACCATCAGCTTCCACAGGCTCGCGGGCACGTACGCCCGCGACGCCGCCGAGCACTTCTGGCCCTGGTACTCGAAGCCGCCACGGATGATCGCGGTCGCCACCGCGGCCGGGTCCGCCGACGGGTGGGCGACGATGAAGTCCTTGCCACCGGTCTCGCCGATCAGCCGCGGGTAGCTCTTGTAGTGCTCGAGGTTGCCGGCGACGCCCTTCCACAGCGAGCGGAAGATCTCGGTCGAGCCGGTGAACGCGATGGCGCCGAGATCGCGATGGGCGAGCGCGGCCGGCGCCAGCTCGTGGCCGTAGCCGGGCACCAGGTTGATGACGCCCGGGGGCAGCCCGGCCTCCTCGAAGAGCAGCATCGTGTGCCAGGCCGAGAGCATCTGGCTCTCCGACGGCTTCCACACCACGGTGTTGCCCATGAGCGCGGGCACCGCGACCAGGTTGGCCGCGATCGCGGTGAAGTTGAACGGCGTGACCGCGAAGGTGAAGCCCTCGAGGGGCCGCAGCTCGGTCATGTTCCACATCCCGGGACCGGAGACCGGTTGCTCGGCGTACAGCTTGGCCGCGAAGTGGACGTTCCAGCGCAAGAAGTCGACGGTCTCGCAGGCGGCGTCGATCTCGGCCTGGTGCGCGGTCTTGGACTGCCCGAGCATGGTCGCGGCGTTGATGCGCATGCGCCACGGCCCGGCCAGCAGGTCGGCGGCCTTGAGGAAGACCGCGGCGCGCGCCTCCCACCGCATGGTCTCCCACTCGCGGCGGGCGTCGGTGGCGGCGGCGATGGCGCGCTCGACGTGGCCGGCGTCGCAGGCGTGGACCCGCGCCACGACCTCGCGGTGCGCGTGCGGCATCACCACGTCGAACAGCCGGCCGGTGGTGACCCGCTCGCCGCCGATCACCGCGGGCACTTCCGGACACTCGCTGGCCATGCGGGTAAGCTCGGCGGTAAGGCGGGCCCGCTCGGGGCTGCCGGCGACGTAGCCGAGGACGAGCTCGTTACCTGGCGGCGGAACCGCGACGGTGGCGTCGTGCATGGCGAACGACTTACCACCGCAGCGGCCCGCTGGGGAGCGTGGATGGTAGCTTGCCGACAGTGCGCGACGACGAACTCCCGACGCCCGCGTCGTTTCCGTCGCGCAACCAGTTCCTCGGCATGCTCGGCGTCGCCGATGCCAAGGCCCCGGCGCTCCTGCGCGTGCTGCTCGCGCGCATGCGACCCGACGCGCCGCTCGCCGAGCTGGTCGTGGTCTTCGAGCAGCTCGGCCGCTTCATCGTCGCCGGGCCCGCCATCGCGACCGCCGGGCCGTCGGCCCACGCCCGGCTCGAGCTCTTGGTGCTGGCCCTCGAGCGCGTGCCCGAGGCCCGCGACCGGATGGCCGGGGCGCTCAGCGCGCTCCTGCGCGACGTCACCGCGGTGCGGCTCCTCGCCGTCGTGGGGCTCCCCAACGATCGCGGCCTGTGGGCCGAGACCACCGATCGCCTCGCCGAGCGGTTCTTGCCAGCCCCGCCCAACCCGCGCGACCTGGCCGCGATGGTCGGCGCGATCGTCCGCACCCACGACGACTACCAGTGGCTCGGCCCGTCCGACGACGCGCTCCTCGATCGCCTGGCCCACGTGCTCGACGGCAGCTGGGCCCCGCTGGCCGCGGCCAGCGCCGACGCGGTCGCGCTGCTCGGCACCCGCATCGCCGCGCTCGGCGTCGGCGAGAACCTGCGCAACTGGAGCGACACCGACGCGATCCGCACGTCGGCGTTCTTCCAGCTCGGTCGAGCCGCGCTGCCCGAGGTGCCGGCGCTGCTCACCGCGTGTCACGCCGAGCTGGCCCGCATCCGCGACGCCCTCGAGGAGCACGGCGTCAGCGTCGACGTCGTCTACTCGCTCGACGCCATCGAGCGCGGCCTGCTCCGCATCGCGAGGCTGGTGCCGGTGGCCGCCGGCGCCGCCCCGGCCCAGACCGTCCGCGAGCTGCTCATCGTCCTGGGTCGCGGGCTGGTCGGCGAGCGCAGCTTCCACCACCTGGTGCGCGACAACCTGCGGCTCATGGCGCGCAAGGTCATCGAGCGCGCCTGCCGCACCGGCGAGCACTACGTCACCTCGTCGCGTCGCGAGTACTGGAAGATGCTCACCTCGGCGGCCGGCGGCGGCGTGGTCACCGCCGGCACCGCGACCGGTAAGTTCTTGGTGAAGTGGGCGCACTTTCCGCTGTTCGGCGACGGCGTGATGTCGTCGCTGCTATACGCCGGCAGCTTCCTCATCATCCAGTTCCTCGGCTTCACGCTGGCCACCAAGCAGCCGTCGATGACCGCGGCCGCGCTCGCCGTCACGATTCGCGATCGCGCCGGCCCCGATCGACTCACCGAGCTGGTCGCGCTGATCGCCCGCATCAGCCGCTCGCAGTTCGCCGCCGCCATAGGCAACGTCGCCACGGTCATCGTCGTGATGCTGGGCTTTGACTGGCTGTGGCAATACACCACCGGTGCGCCCTTCCTCGACGCCCACACCGCGGTTGGCGTCATCAGGTCGTTCCATCCCTGGCACTCCGGAACCGTGCCATTCGCGATCTTCACGGGTGTGCTCCTGTGGATGTCGAGCATCGTCGCCGGCTGGTTCGAAAACTGGATCGTCTACCGCCGCATCCCCGAGGGCATCGAGCACCACGCGCTCGGCAAGCGCTTCGGGCGGCCTCGCATGGCGCGCCTGGCCCGCTCCATCGAGCGCCAGGCCGCCGGCGTCGGGGGCAGCATCTCGCTCGGCGTGTTCCTCGGCATGACCAAGCCGGTCGCGACCTTCCTCGGGCTGCCTCTCGACGTCCGCCACGTCACGCTGTCGTCGGGCTCGCTGGCGCTGGCGGTCTCGTCGGTCGGCGTCGACACCGTCGGCTGGAATGCCATCGTCTGGGCCTGGATCGGTATCGCGATCATCGGCCTGTGCAACTTCGGCGTCAGCTTCTCGCTCGCGCTCCTGGTCGCCCTGCGGGCCCGCGACGTCGGCGGCGGCGAGCAGCGCACCCTGCCCCGCGCCGTGCTCGGCCGCTTCATCCGTCGCCCCCTCGAGTTCTTCTGGCCGCCCCGCGATCGCCCCACGCCCTCGACGAAGCCCCCGCCGGCCCACTGACCCGCACGACCGCGGGTCACTCCTTGTCGAGGTACGTGTAGCCGATCATGCCCTGGCGGAAGCGGTTGATGAGCGCGCGCGACTCGTCGAGGGTCAGGAGCTTCTTGCGCAGCGCGACCTCGACGTTGGCGCGCAGCCGGCCGAGCAGATCGCTCGGCGAGTAGTCGACCGACGCCAGCACCTCCGACACGGTGTCACCGGCCACCACGTCCTTGACGTCGTAGTCACCGTCGGGGCCGAGCTGGACGTGCACCGTGTTGGTGTCGCCGAACAGGTTGTGCAGATCGCCGAGGATCTCCTGGTAGGCGCCGACGAGGAACATGCCCAGGTAGTAGTCCTGGCCCTCCTCCTTGGGGTGCAGCTCGAGCACGTGCTTCACGTCGCGCAGATCGATGAACGAGTCGATCTTGCCGTCGGAGTCACAGGTGATGTCGGCCAGCGTGCCGCGCCGGGTCGGCTCCTCGGTGAGCCGGTGGATCGGGCAGATCGGGAACAGCTGATCGACCGCCCAGGCGTCGGGCAGCGACTGGAACATCGAGAAGTTGCAGAAGTACGTGTCCGACAGCGCCTTCTCGAGTCCCTCGAGCTCCTCGGGCATGTGGGGCTGGCCCCGCGTGAGGTGCAGGACCTTGTCGCAGATCGCCCAGAATAGATTTTCGCAGATCACGCGGTTCTCGAGCGACAGGTGCCCGAGGTTGAACAGCTGGAGGACCTGATCTTTGTACTCGACGGCGTCGTGGTAGCTCTCGAGGAGCGTCTTGGGCGAGACCGACTGATGGGTCTCCCACATGTTCTTCACCAGCGGCGCCATCGGCTCCTTCATCTCCTTGGGCGCCGTGGTGTCGGACTCGGTCACGCCCAGGACGTTCACCACCAGCACCGAGTGGTGGGCGGTGATGGCGCGCCCCGACTCGGAGACGATGTGCGGATGCGGCACGTTGTCGGCGTCGCAGATCTCCTTCATCGTGTAGACGATGTCGTTGGCGTACTCCTGCACCGAGTAGTTCATCGACGAGGCGAAGTTGGTCTGCGAGCCGTCGTAGTCGACGCCGAGCCCACCGCCGACGTCGGCGTACGACAGCCCGGTCGCGCCCATCTTGTAGAGCTCGACGAACAGGCGGCCGGCCTCGCGCAGCGCGTTCTTGATGCTCTTGATCGCCGAGATCTGCGACCCCAGGTGGAAGTGCATCAGCTTGAGTGTGTCGACCTGGCCCCAGGCCTTGAGCTTGGTGACCGCCTCGACCATCTCGGCCGCCGACAGGCCGAACTTGGAGAAGTCGCCGCCCGACTGCTCCCAGCGGCCGGCCCCGCGCGACGACAACCGGGCCCGCATGCCGAGCGTCGGCGTGATCTTCACGCGCTCGGCGACCCGGTGGATGTGGTCGAGCTCGGTCGGCTTCTCGACGACCAGCACGACCGTGCGACCCAGCCGCGACGCCAGCAGCGCGGTCTCGATGTACTCCTCGTCCTTGTAGCCGTTGCAGATGATGAGCGCCTCGTCGTCCTGGTGGATCGCCATGACGGTGAGCAGCTCGGGCTTCGAGCCGGCCTCGAGGCCGTAGTGGAACGGCCGGCCGTACTCGATGATCTCCTCGACCACGGTGCGGTTCTGGTTGACCTTGATCGGGTACACGCCGCGGTACTGACCCGCGTAGCCGTACTCCTTGATCGCGCCGTTGAACGCGCCGCAGATGAGCTCGATGCGGGCGCGCAGGATGTCGGAGAAGCGCAGCAGGATCGGCAGCTGGATCCCGCGCTCGGTGAGCTCGTCGATGAGCTCGCGCATGTCCATCGTGCCGTTGCCGGGTCCGCGCGGCGTCACGATCAGGTTGCCCTGTTCGCTGATGTCGAAGTAGCCACAACCCCAGCGTTGGATGCCGTAGGTCTCGAGCGCGTCGGCGCGCGTCCAACGGCGGAGCGGATCGTTCGCGAGCATCGCCTTAGCGCGGGCCATATTGGCCGATCGGTTACGGCCTTTTTGCCCCCGACGCAATGCCGATGTGCAGCGATGCGGGATGATCGGCCCGACGAGGGACGTTACATTCCACCCATGGGACTTGCCGAACGTCGTGCCATCAAGGCCTTCCAGGACAACCTGCCGGCGCTGACCGCCGAGCTCCAGGGGCTCGCGGGCTTCGCGGTGCCGATCGAGATCAACTTCGACCAGCTGGCCCACCCCGACTACGCCAGCTCCTACGACGAGCTCTGGCGCAAGGTCTACTTCGAACCGACGATCGCCGCGCTCAAGGCCATCGCCGTCGACGACATGGGCAAAGATGCGCTCAAGGCCGGCCTCAAGAAGATCGTGTTCTGCAACAGCAAGGACACCTCGAACTCGGATTACGCGGTGACCTTCGCCGACGGCGTCGCGACCATCGACCACGCGCCGGCCACCAACGTCGACTACGTGAGCGACCGGGCCAGCGCGCTGATCAAGGCCCTCGAGAAGGGCCTGTGACGACCGATCTGCTCGCGACGGTCACCGCGCGCAACCCGCGCGGGCTCCTCGACGAGCTGGCGGCCAAGGCCCGGCGTGCCGCGGGGCGCGGGCGTGAGCGGCCCGACATCGCCCTGCACCTGGCCTCGGGGGCGGTCATCGCGGGCCGGCTGGTCGCGGTCGGCGACGATCGCGGCACCGTCATGGCGGTCCTCCACGTCGGCGGCAGCCCGGCGGCGGCGCGGGTCGCCAGCGTGCGCGTCGACCAGATCGTCGCGGTCATCCACGATCTGGGCGCCGAGGTGGTCGATCACGGCCCGGCGCCGGGCCGGCTCGAGGTCCAGCGGGCCTGGGGGGCCCAGGCCGGACCGCTGGCCAATGCGCTCGGCGTCGCCCTCGAGCTGACCCTGCGCGACGAGCTCGACGACAACGGCCGCCGCGGCGCGCTCGCCATGGCGCCGATGGTCGGCGGGCTCCTGCGCGAGCTGGCCACCGACGAGCTGGGCCGCATGGCCATGCTCATGCTCACCGGCGTGCGGCTGGGCGCGGCTACCTCCGGCCGCGTTGGCAAGGAGGGCTCGATGCTCACCGTCGACGTGCCCGACGATCCCGACCGGGCTTGGAGCGTCGACGAGCTTCGACGCGAGGTCGAAAAGGCGTTGTAGCGCGGTCTTGCGTGCGCGCGGCGTTCTGATAAGAGTGCCGGTCGCCTATGGTCGATACCATCGCGCCCGGAACTCCTGAAGCTGTCATCGTCGCCGACGAGGAGCGTCTGCTTGGCCAAGTCCAAGCCCGCGCCGCGCTCGGAGACGACGACGACGGCGCGCCCGCCGCCACCAGCAACGGTGTCGACGCCGACCTGATCTCGCTGCGCGATCAGATCTCCGAGGCGCGCGCCGAGGACCTGCCGCCGCTCATCGAGCAGATGACCCGCCTGGCCGCGCTGCGCGGCAAGCTCGGCGGTTCGCGCACGCTGCCGATCGACCTGGCGTCGCCGTACTTCGCGCACATCCGGCTGCGCGAGAGCGGCAAGCGCCGCGACGTCATGATCGGCAAGCGCGGGTTCATCGACCGCACCTCGAACGTCCAGATCGTCGACTGGCGCAACGCGCCGGTGAGCCGCATCTACTACCGGTACGAAGAGGGCGACGACTACGAGGAAGAGTTCGCCGGCAAGTCGATGGACGGCGTGGTCGAGGCCCGTCGCAACGTGTCGATCCACAAGGGCGCGCTGCGCCGCATCGGCGCGCCCCAGGGCACGTACATCAAGGACGCCCGCGGCAACTGGGTGCAGGCGGTCGGCACGCTGCAGCCGGTGTTGCACGGCGGCCAGGGCAAGGCCGCGCGCCCGGTGGTCCCCACCGGCGGGCAGAAGGGCAAGCTCGGCGTCCACCACGGCGGGCAGATCCGCGCCGACAAGGGCCTGCCCGAGATCGCCGCGCTCATCGACAAGGAGCAGTTCGAGCTCATCTCGCATCCCGAGAGCGGCATCGTGCTCATCCAAGGCGGCGCCGGCTCGGGCAAGACCACCGTCGCGCTCCACCGCGTCGCGTACCTCAACTACGCCGACGGCCGACGCTTCCGCGCCAACTCGATGCTGTTCGTCGTGCCCTCGCAGGCGCTATCGCGCTACGTCGCCGGCGTGCTGCCCGCCCTCGGCGTGAGCGGCGTGCCGGTGGTGACCTACACCAGCTGGGCGCGCAACACCCGCATCAAGCTGCTGCCCAACACGCCGCTCAAGTACAACGACGATCCGCCCGAGACGGTGTCGCGCGTGAAGAAGCACCCGCGCTTCCTCACGATCTTGACCCAGCTCGTCGACAAGCAAGCCGCCGAGATCAGCGCCGACCTGGCCGCGACGCCTGGCGTCACCGAGCCGATCCTCGCCGAGTGGACCCGCCTGGGCAAGCGCGCGCTGGTGCCGCGGCTGTGGGCGATGCTGTCGGCGATCCGCAAGAACGACGCGCTCGACCCGTCGGTGCGCATCTCGATCGAGACCGTGCTGAAGCGCTGGCGCAAGCGCGCCGACGACGTGGTCACCGACTGGGCCGAGCTCCTGACCGACGGCGCCGCGCTGGCCGCGGGCTTCGCCGGCGTGGGCGATGTCAGCGCCAAGGACCTCGACAAGGTCGTGGCCTGGGTCAAAAAGCAGATCGCCGCGCCCCAGAAGGCCTTGCTCGACGACGAGGGCAACCCGATCCTCACCTCCGACGGCAGCGAGATGGGCATCGACGACGACGATCCGGCCGGCCGGGTCGACGACGAGGACGACCCGCTGTTCCTGCGCCTCATCCAGCTCAAGCGCGGCGGCCTGTTCACGCCCGACGGCGACGAGCTCACGTACAACCACGTCGCGGTCGACGAGGCGCAAGATCGCAGCGCGATCGAGATCAAGGTGCTGGTCGAGGCGGTGTCGTCGCCTGACGGCAACCCCGAGCACCGCAGCATCACGATCGCCGGCGACACCGCGCAGCGCCTGGTCTTCGACAACAACTTCACCGGCTGGGCCGACCTGCTCCAGCAGACCGGTCAGCCCGCGATCATCCGCCCGCTCAAGCTGTCGTACCGCTCGACCGCCGAGGTCATGCTGCTCGCCCGCGAGGTGCTCGGCCCCGACCTCGCCCCCGACGAGCCGCTGGTCGCGCGCTCGGGCGAGCCGGTCGAGCTGCACGAGTTCAGCGACGTCGGCGAGGCGGTCGCGTTCCTGTCCGACTCGCTGCGCACGCTGATGGCGCGCGAGCCGACCGCGTCGGTGGCCGTGATCGCACGTCACCCCGAGCAGGCCGACCTCTACTTCAACGGCCTGGCCCGCGCCGAGATCCCGGCGATGCGCCGCGTCAAGCGCGACGAGTTCTCGTTCAAGCCCGGCATCGACCTCACCGACGTGACCCAGGTGAAGGGCCTCGAGTTCGACTACGTCATCATGATCGAGGCCAATGCGCAGTCGTATCCCGACGTGCACTGGGCCCGGCACCTCATGCACATCGGCGTCACCCGCGCCGCCCATCAGCTGTGGCTGGTGTCGACCACCGAGCCCAGCCCGCTGATCCCCAAGGCGCTGCGCGACGGCGGCCGCATGGTCGTGGGCTAAGGGCCCGCGAATGGACAAGTCGATCGATGATCGCGGTCGAGGCGCTCGGAGGGCAAGGCGACGGTGAGGACCGCAGGGGAGCATCCTCGACGGATGTGACCCGAGGACCGGAACCGGCAA
>Ga0105046_10003154_pt1 | contig 26097 bp, 15 predicted proteins | sample MAT03_FD_78385 | JGI IMG/M metagenome (GOLD analysis project Ga0105046, IMG submission 78385) | Freshwater microbial communities from Lake Fryxell liftoff mats and glacier meltwater in Antarctica - MAT-03 (megahit assembly) | ecosystem: Environmental > Aquatic > Freshwater > Ice > Liftoff...
ATCTCGGCGGTGCCGGCGAGCGCGTGCAGCGGGTTCTTGATCTCGTGGGCGATGCCCGCGACCACCTCGCCGAGCGCGCTCAGGCGCCCGGCCTGGACCAACTGGGCGACCAGCCGCCGCTGCTCACCGAGCGCGGCCTGTAGCTCGCGACGCCGCCGCCGCTCGAGCTCGGCGAGGTAACCCGCGGTCGCGCCGATGGCGTTGTAGAGCAGGATCTCCAGCGCCTTCTCGAGCCCGCCGGCGGGGTCGTGGTGGTGCTGGCCGATCGCGAAGGCGTGCGGCAGATAGACCAGCGAGGTCAGCAGCGCGGCCGCGAGGCCGCCGAGGAGGCCATGGCGAAACGCCGCGGCGACGATCGGCAGGTAGTACATGCGCCGCAGGACGTCGTGGGCCCAGTCGAGCTCGTGACTGATGCCGTAGTGCAGGGCGGTGATCGCCGCGATCGGCAACCACACCAACAGCGTCGTGCGGGCGCCCAGCAGGCGCTCCTGGCCGCCGGGACCTGTCCCCGAGGCCAGGTCAAGGTCGGCGGATGCCATGCTTCTCCATCCGGTAAGCGAGCACATGCCGGGGGATCCGCAGGTAGGCGGCGGCCTGGCTGACGTTGCCGCGCTTCAGTTGCAACACCCGCTCGATCACCCGCGTCTCGAGGTCGATCAGCGAGAGGCCATCCTCCGGCAGCGCCGGCAAGAAGTCACTGGCGGTCGGCGCCGGCTCGCCCTCGCCGGTGACCGGCGGCAGGTCCTCGACCCGCAGGCTGTCGCCGCTGCACAGGATCACGGCGCGCTCGCAGGCGCTGGCCAGCTCGCGCACGTTGCCGGGCCAACTGCGGCGCGTCAGCTCGGCGAGCACGGCGGCCGGCACCTCGATGTCGCGACCCTCCGCCGCGCTCGCCACGAAGTGGGCCACGAGCGCCGGGATGTCCTCGCGGCGGGCCCGCAGCGGCGGCAGCGGCAGCTCGACGACGTTGAGGCGGTACAACAGGTCGCGGCGCAGCGCGCCCTCGGCGGCGCGCGCGTGGACGTCCTGGTTGGTGGCCGCGAGCACGCGGACGTCGACCGGCACTGGCGCGTCGGCGCCGACGACGTCGACGACGTGCTCTTGCAACACGCGCAGCAGCTTGGATTGCAGGGCCAGCGGGAGCTCGGCGATCTCGTCGAGGAACAGGGTGCCGCCGGCCGCCTGGCGAAACCGGCCGGGCCGGTCACGCACGGCCCCGGTGAAGGCGCCACGCACGTGGCCAAACAGCTCCGACTCGAGCAGCTCGCCTGGGATCGCCGCGCAGTTGACCGCGACGAACGGGCCGGCGGTGCGGCGCGAGCGGGCGTGGATCCTGCGGGCGACCAGCTCCTTGCCGGTGCCGCTCTCGCCGGTGATGAGGACGGGCGCGGCGCTGGTGGCCACGCGGTCGGCGATCTCGAGGGCGCGGGCCATCGCCGCGGACGCGTGAATGATCGGCCGCTCGACGCCCGCCGCGGTCCGCCGCAGTTGCTCGATCTCCTGGCCCATGCGTCGGCGCTCCAGCGCCTTTTGCACGGTGAGCACCAGGTGGTCGCGATGGAACGGCTTGCCGAGGAAATCGAAGGCGCCTGCCTTCATCGCCGCGACCGCGAGTTCGATGTCACCGTACGCAGTGATCACCAGGACGGGTGTCTCGGGGGATCGCTCCTTGACGCGGCGTAGCAGCTCCAGGCCGCCGATGCCGGGCATCTTGAGGTCGGTGATCACGAGCGCGTGACGCTCTGGCGTGAACAGGGCGAGCCCGGCCTCACCGTCGGCCGCGCCCTCGACGGTCCAGCCGGCCTTGCGCAGGTTGTAAAGTCCGAGCTCGCGGCCCGAGTCGTCGTCCTCGATGAACAGGATCGTCTCGCGTGGCATGCCCGCCGGCATGGTAACGCCGACGTCGCGGACACACGCTCGCTGGCATCCTCACGCGGAGCGCGTGATCGCGCGCAGGGCGCGCGGACGAACTGTGGTATGCGGGCGTCCATGAGCGCGACCATCGTGGGGATCGCTGGCGGCAGCGGCTCTGGCAAGACGACGATCGCTAGAAAGATCGCCGAGAGTTTGCCCTCCGACGGCGTCGGGATCATCGAGCACGACGCGTATTACCGCGATCGTCAGGACCTCAGCTTCGACGATCGTTGCCAGCTCAACTTCGATCACCCGGAGGCGCTGGAGACCGAGCTGCTGGTCGAGCATCTCATCGCCCTCAAGGCCGGTCGACGGGTCGCGGTGCCGGTCTACGACTTCAAGACCCACCGTCGCACCGATGAGCCGCGCTGGGTCGAGCCCTCGCCGGTCGTCATCGTCGAGGGCATCCTCGTGCTGGTCGACGCCCGCCTGCGCGCCGAGCTCGACATCAAGATCTACGTCGACACCGACCCCGACATCCGCATCTTTCGCCGGATCCGCCGGGACATCGAGCAGCGCGGCCGTACCTTCGAGTCGGTGCGCGAGCAGTACTACCGGCACGTCCGACCGATGCACCTGCAATTCGTCGAGCCCGCCAAGCGGCGCGCCGACCTCATCATCCCCGAGGGCGGCGAGAATCGCGTCGCGCTCGACCTGGTGAGCTCGAAGCTGCGTAACATCATCGACCGCGCGCGTGAGGGCTCGCGCGCGGATGACGAGCGCGCGCGCGTCGGTCGCTAGCCGATCATTGCCCGGGCACGTGGCTGCGGTCGTCCGCCGGGCTGCGATCGTCCGCCGGGCGACCGTGCTGCGCGAGGTTGATCGCGGTGTTGACGAGCGCGATGTGCGAGAAGGCCTGCGGGAAGTTGCCGAGGAAGCAGCGGTGGACCGGGTCATACTCCTCGGAGAGCAGGCCGACGTCGTTGCATAGCCCGGTGAGCCGGAGAAACAGCCGCTCCGCGTCGGCGCGACGGCCCTGCAGGATGTAGTTGTCGGCCAGCCAGAACGAGCACGCGAGGAACGCCCCCTCGTCCCCCGGCAGCCCGTCCTGCATGTGTTCGGGCCGGTAGCGACGAACCAGCCCGCCAGACATGAGGCTCCGCTCGACCTGCGCGACCGTGCCGACGATGCGCGGGTCGTTGGCGGGCAGGAAGCCGACCAGGCTCATCATCAGCAGCGACGCGTCGACCTCGCGGCTGCCGTACGACTGCACGAAGCTGTCCTGTTCGCGGTCGTAGCCGTATAGACATACTTCGTCGAAGATGCGCTGGCGCACCGCTTGCCAGCGTCTGGCGGGTCCCGGGCGGCCGTAGCCCTGCACGGCTTTGATCCCGCGGTCGAAGGCGACCCAGGCCATCACCTTCGAGTGGGTGAAGTGGCGTCTGGGGCCGCGGACCTCCCAGATGCCCTCGTCGGGCTGGTTCCAGGCGCCCTCGAGGTACTCGAGCATGGCCCGCTGGACCCGCCACGAGCTCTCGCTGTACTCGAGGGAGCGGCGGGCGAGGTGCAGGGTGTCCATGACCTCGCCGAATACGTCGAGTTGAAGCTGCGCGCAGGCGGCGTTGCCGGTCCGGACCGGCCGAGAGCCGCGATAGCCGGGCAACCACGGGAGCTCGAGCTCGGTGAGTCGGCGCTCGCCGGCGAGGCCGTACATGATGTTGATCTGGCTCGGGGTCCCGGCGACCGCGCGGATCAGCCATTCGCGCCAGCGGGCGGCCTCCTCGCGGTAACCCGCGCCGAGCAATGCATACAGGGTGAAGGTCGAGTCGCGCAGCCAGCAATAGCGGTAGTCCCAGTTGCGCACGCCGCCGATCGCCTCCGGCAGCGAGGTCGTCGGCGCGGCGACGATGCCCCCGGTCGGCGCGTAGGTCAGCGCCTTGAGCGTCAGCAGCGATCGCTGCACGAGCGCGCGGTGGGGTCCGACGTAGGTGCAGCGCGCGGCCCATGCCTGCCACCAGGCGATCGTGCGATCGACGGCGGGCCCGGGGTCTCCGGGCGGCGGCGGGTGGGGTTGATGCGAGGGGTGCCAGATCAGCGTGAAGGGCAGGCGCTGGCCGGCCTGGATCGTGAAGGTCGCGTGCGAGCACTGGTTCTCGCTGCGCAGCGCCACCGGCGTGTACAGCAGCAGGGTCTCGGCGCCGGCGACCGCGAGCAGCGAGCCGTTGCGGCGCCGACGGACCCAGGGGACGATCGACCCGTAGTCGAAGCGGATCACCAGGTCGAGCTCGAGGTCGACGCTGCCGTGTACGCCCTCGACGATGCGCACGACGGTCGGATGGGCGCCCTCGACGACCATGCAGTCGAGCACGCGGCACACCCCGTCGGGGCCGCGAAACTCGGTGACGAGCACCATCGTTTCGGGCAGGTACCAGCGCTCCACCGTGAACTCCCCGCGCGGCGTGATCGACCAGTGACCGTGGCTGCGGTCGCCGAGCAGCGCGGCGAAGCAGGCCCCGGCGTCGAAGCGCGGCAGACACAGCCAGTCGATCGACCCCTCGCGGCTGATCAGCGCGGCGCTGTGACAGTCGCCGATCATGGCGTAGTCCTCGATCGGCGCGGGCATCAGCCTGGGGCCCTTCCCGACGGCATCTGTCCCCGAAGGTCAGGCTGGTCCGGCGCGCGCACAGACGCCTCATAGCATGTGCTGCGCATGCGCGCGCACTCGAAGGACGACCGTGAGCGGCTGCGCGCAGCGCGATGAACCGCGTTCCTCTGGCAGCTTCGCCGTCGGCGGGCGGTGGATCGGGGCCCGCGAGGCGTGCGATGCTCCCGCGTTCGCTTCGTTGCATGTGAGGTGTATGTGAACTCTTCGTCGTCCGTGTCTCCTGCTCCTCGCCGTTCCATGCAGCGCCTGTGGATCGCGGCGGGTGTGCTCGTGCTGCTCGCCGGTGGCGTCACCGTGGCGATCGTCAAGCCGTGGGCCAAGCCGCCGCCGGCGCAGACCGAGCGGCTCGGCAGCAGCCTCGAGCTGGCCGCTGGCGAGGTGCTGCTCGAGTCCGGCAAGGGCACGACGCGGCTGCTCTCGGGCACGCCGCTGCCGGCCGACGCGGTGGTCCGCACGGGCCCCGGCGCGCGCGCGATGATCCGGCTGGGCGACGGCTCGCGGGTGTTCCTGCGCGACGGCACGCGCGTGACGCTCGGCGACGGCGTCACGTTGACCGACGGCCAGTTGTGGCTCGAGGCGCCGCCGCTCGAGGAGGGTCAGGAGGCGGTGGCGCACCGGGTCGGCGCGCACACGGTGTCGCTAAGCGACGGCGGCGCGAGCCTGTCAGTGGAGGGCGACACGGCCCAGGTCTACGTCGCCGAGGGCCTGGCGATCGTCAGCGCCAGCGGCGGGCGGGCGGAGGTCAAGGCAGGCGAGCAGGCGAGCATCGGCAGCGACGGCGTGCCGAAGGTCGAGGCGGTCGGCTTCTGGGAGGACTGGACCGGTGGCATGGGCGACCGCGGCGGCGGTGGGGTCGGCGGCGGCGTCGGCTCGGGTGCGCTGTACGCCGTCGACCGCAGCGGGCCGGCGGGCGCGCCGGCGCTGCCGCTGACGATCCAGCGCCAGACGGTGAAGATCGCGGTCGAGGGCAACCTCGCGGAGACCTTGGTCGACCAGCGGTTCTTCAACCCCTCGAGCGCGCCGGTCGAGGGCTGGTACTGGTTCACGATCCCCGAGGACTCGATGTTGGTGAGCTTCGCGCTCGAGACCAACGGTCAACTCGTCGAGGGCGAGATCGTCGAACGCAAAAAGGCGGCGGCGGTCTACGAGGCGGCGGTCCGCCGCGACAACGATCCGGCGCTGCTCGAGTGGATCGACAGCCGTACGGTCCGCGCGCGCATCTTCCCGGTCCCGGCGATCGGCGAGCGGCGGATCGTGCTGCGCTACCAACAACTGCTCACCGAGAGCGAGGGCAAGCTGCGCTACCGCTACCCGCTGTCGGGACCGGCCGGCCGCGACGCGCCGACGATCGAGGAGTTCTCGCTCGAGGTGGCGTTGCTCGACGGGCTCGAGAAGGCGTACACGCTGGCGACCCTCGGCGAGGCGCGCGTCGAGCCCGACAATAAACGGGTGACGATGCGCCGCTCCGGCTACACGCCGCGCGCCGACTTCGAGATCGAGCTGACGCGCAAGCAGGACGTCGAGCGCACGCCGCTGCGCTACAACCTGCTCGACCCCGGCGGCGACCAGGCCCGCTTCGTGATGGTCCGCTACACCCCCGAGGTCGACTTCTCGAAGGTGGCGATGCCGACCGGCGAGGTCGTCGTGGTGGTCGACACCTCGGCCGCCGGTGACCCGTCGGAGCAACAGACCAAGCTCGCGGTCGCCGAGGCGCTGCTGCGCAGCCTGTCCGCGGGCGACCGCTTCGCGGTGATGAGCGCCGATGTCACCGCGACCGTGTTGTATCCGCCGGAGGGCCTCGTGGAGGCGACACCCGAGGCAATTTCGGTGGCGCTCGAGCGCGTGGCTCAACACGCCGCCGGCGGCGCGACCGACCTCGGCGCGATCTTCGAGCAGGCGCTGACGCGGGTCCACGGGCTCGAGCAGCCGGCGGTGGTGTATATCGGCGACGGTCTGGCGACCTCGGGTGAGCGCGGGGGCGACGCCCTGGCCGAACGCCTGCGGCGCTCGATGACCGGCTCGCGCGCGCGGCTGTTCACCGTCGGCGTCGGCAGCGAGGTCGACGAGGCGATGCTCGGTCGGCTCGCGCGCGTCGGCGGCGGCGAGTCGCTGCGCGTCGACAGCCCGGAGCAGGCGGTGGTCCGCGCGCTCGAGCTGTCCGGCGCGCTCAAGACCCCGACGATCACCGACCTCGAGGTCGAGCTCGGCGAGGGCCTCGACGACCTGTTCATCTCCACCGGCGGCAAGCTGTCGCGTGGGCAAGAGATGGTGGTGCTGGCCCGCACGCACCACGACCTGCCCGCCGAGATCACCGTCAGCGGTCGCCTCGCCGGTGAGACCTTCAAGCAGACCCACAAGCTGGTCCGCGACAAGGGCGTGCTCGACCGGGTGGTCCCGCGGCTGTGGGCGCGGGCCTTCGTCGAGCGCCTGCTCGGCGACAGCCGCGGCGTCGAGGCCGTGCGCGGCAAGGTCCTCTCGCTCGGCCTCGAGTACGGGATGATGACGCCCTTCACCTCCTTCCTCGCGCTCGACAGCGAGTCGGCCTACGCCCAGCAGGGCATCCAGCGGCGGCAGCGTAGCTTCGGCGGGGTCAAGCTGACCGCCGACGCCGGCCACCTGACGGGCCGCGACGAGCGCCCGCCGACCGGCTTCATCGCCATGCTCGGCGCGGCCGCCTCGGCGCCGCTGGGCTGCGGCGACCGTGCCCCCGAGGCGATGCGCTCCGAGGAGCGCGCGGCCTCGCAAGCGCCGATGCCCGCGCGCGCGGAGAACAAGGCGGAGCCCACATCGGCCGTCGCCGCGGTGAGCACCCCGGTCTCCGCCGCCCCCGCCGACGCGAGCGGCCGGGCCAGCGGCGACGCACCCGCGCCGCCGCCCTCGGCCGCCCTGGGCGGCGGGATGAAGAACGAGGAGGTGGCGATGCCCGCCGAGCCGATGCCCGAAGCGAGCCCGGCGATGGACGCCCGCGTGTCGCCGACGATGAAGAAGATGGACCCCTCGGGCGGCGCGAAGGCCGGCTCCGCACGCCCGGCGAAGCCGAGCGCGCCCGAGTCCGCCAAGGAGCGCGACCGCCTCGTCGACGCCAAGCCGGTGTTCAAGAGCTTGCCAGCGCCGGTGGTGCAGTCAGGGGTCGCGCGCGGCCTGAAGCTGCCGTGCTCCGACGCGGCCGCGCGCGGCCTGGTGCATCGGCGCCTGCTGTGGCAGCGCCGGCTCGCCGACGCCGACTCGGTGTACGCCGCGCTCAACGCCTACGAGGCCGCGGCCGGCAGTTGCGAGATCACGGGCTGGAAGGATCAGCGCGTGTTCCTGCAGTTGCTTCACGAGCGCGTGCAGACCGAGGCCGAGATCGCCGTGTTGCTCGGGCACTTCGCCGGTGAGAACGACGCCCGCAACTACCTCGCGCGCGGCCTCATGCGCCGCCTCGTCGACCCCTCGCTGCTCGCGGCGGTCGAGATGGCGATGTTCTCCGGCGGCGTCGACTGGAGCGACGTCGATCGCCAGGTCCTGCTCATCACCGGCGCCGACGCCGACGCGAAGAAGCTGGCGATCGTACAACTGGCGCTGCTGCGCAGCCCCGGCGCCCCGCAGGGCGAGCGTCGCATGATCCGCCTGCTGACCGAGCAGGGCAAGCTCGAGGAGGCGATCGCTCGCGGCCGTCGCCTGCGCGAGCAGGGCCTGATGACGCCGATCCTCGCCCAGCAGATCGGCGAGGTGTTCGTCAGCCACGGCCAACCCGAGCAGGCCCAGCGCGTGTTCTCGGAGATCGTCGAGTTCGACCCGCGCTCGCCCGGCAGCCGGCGCCTGCTCGGCGACATCTTCTTTCGCCACCACTGGTTCGACCGCGCTTACCGGCAATACGAGGACCTGGTCGAGATGACCCCCGACGACGCGCTGGCGATCATTCGCCTCGCGCGCGCCGCGGCCGGCCAGGGCCGCACCGACGAGGCGCTGCGGATCCTCCGCAAGGTCGCCGCCGGTGAGGGGCGCCCCGGCGCGGACGACCCGCGTCGCTTCGCCCGCCTGCACGCCGCCGTCTACCTCGCCGGTCTGCTCGCCGACAACGACGCCAAGACGCCGGCTGTCAGCGTCGCCCGCGAGCTCGGTCGCCTGCAATTGTTCGACGCGCCCGCGACCTGGACGCTGCTGGTCTGGGACGACCTCGGCGCGCGCCTGACCCTGACCTCCGATCCTCCGCAGCCGCTCGCGGGGGATGCGATCGACGCCGGCGCGACCGGCCTGTTCGCGCTGCAAGCCCCGGCCGCGGGCCTGCCGGCGATGTTGGTCCGGCATCAGGGCCTGGTGCTCGACCGCGAGGTCGGCTTCACCGCCTTCACGGTCACGTGGGACGGCAAGGAGTTCAAGGTCGGACGCCGCAAGGGCACGATCGCCGCCGGCAAGATCGGCGAGGGCGAGACCGACGAGCCGGCAGCGGCGCCCTGACCGGCGCTCAGCCATCGCGGGCTGACTGTCGCATCGCGGCCGTGCTTCGGTTGATTCCGCGCTCCGCGCGCGAGGGCTCGCGCGAGGCCTCACGGACGTACGTACGCGTCCCGCCTCGAGAGCCACGGCAGGGCGCGCGCGCCTTGTGGTATACGGCCCGGGCGATGGCTCAAGCGATCACGATGACTCCGCAGGGGCTCCAAGTCCCGCATAATCCCATCATCCCTTTTATCGAGGGCGACGGGATCGGCCCCGACATCTGGGCTGCCTCGGTCCGCGTCTTTGATGCTGCGGTCGCGAAGGCCTACGGCGGCGAGCGCAAGATCGAGTGGCGCGAGGTGCTGGCCGGCGAGAAGGCGTTCGAGAAGACCGGCAGTTGGCTCCCCGAGGAGACCCTGAAGGTCTGCCGTGAGCTGCTCGTGGGCATCAAGGGCCCCCTCACCACGCCGGTCGGCGGCGGCATTCGCAGCCTCAACGTCGCGCTGCGCCAGGAGCTCGACCTCTACGTGTGCCTGCGTCCGGTCCGCTGGTTCGAGGGTGTGCCGAGCCCGATCAAGCGCCCGCAAGACACCAACATGGTGATCTTCCGCGAGAACACCGAGGACATCTACGCCGGCATCGAGTTCGCGGCGGGCACCCCGGACGGCGACAAGTTTCGTGACCTGCTACGCGACAACTTCCCCAAGCCGTTCACCAAGGTGCGCTTCCCGAACACGGCCAGCTTCGGCATCAAGCCGGTCTCGAAGGAGGGCACCGAGCGGCTGGTCCGCGCCGCGCTCGACTACACGGTCGCCAACAAGCTCCCGAGCCTGACCCTGATCCACAAGGGCAACATCATGAAGTTCACGGAGGGCGCCTTCCGTGACTGGGGCTATGCGCTCGCGGTGAGGGAGTACGGCGCCAAGGACCTCGACGGTGGTCCGTGGCAGGTGTTCGAGAAGAACGGCCACAAGGTCATCGTCAAGGACGCGATCGCCGACGCCTTCTTGCAGCAGATCCTGACCCGCCCGAAGGAGTACTCGGTGCTCGCCACCTTGAACCTCAACGGCGACTACATCTCGGACGCGCTCGCCGCGTGCGTCGGCGGCATCGGCATCGCTCCCGGCGGCAACATCAACTACATGACCGGCCACGCGATCTTCGAGGCCACCCACGGCACGGCGCCCAAGTACGCCGGCCAGGACAAGGTCAACCCGGGCTCGGTCATCCTCTCCGGCGAGATGATGCTGCGCTACATGGGCTGGAACGAGGCCGCTGACCTCATCATCTCGGGCATCGAGCGGGCGATCACCGCGAAGACCGTCACCTACGACTTCGCCCGCATGATGGAAGGCGCCCGCGAGGTCAAGTGCTCCGAGTTCGGCGACGCGGTCATCCAGCACATGGGCGCCAAGTCGGCCGCCTGAGTCGCTCACCCACGCAATGAACGGGCCGCGCTCCTGGGAGCGACGGCCCGTTTGTCGTCGGGGGCAGTTCTTGGCGCTCAGGGAACGGCGACCTCGGACGAGGCGGTCTTGCAGATCGGCTCGCAGCCGGGGCCGTTGGGCTGCGAGGTCAGGAAATTGGGCGTGATGTCGGCGCTCGCCAGCGGCTTGTCGTCGTGCAGGATCTTGAGGGTCACCTGCTTGGGCTCGCCGCGCACCGTGATGTCGGAGAAGCCGTGCTGCTCCGGCGGCAAGGCGCACCCGGACTCGCCGACCTGGACCACCGCGTCTGGCGTGCAGCTCAGCGAGGGCCCGGCGTCGCAGGCCTGCAGCGGCAGCGCGCCCTTGCACTCGACCGGCTCGCCGTCGAGCTCGAAGGCGAACGCGTAGGTGCCGGGGACCCAGGGGGTCGCCTTGGTCAGCGTCATGCGCACCCCGTTCTCGCAGCCGATCTTCGTGCAGGCCCGCTCGCCACCACCCGCAGAGTCGCCGGGGCCGGCCGGACCGGGCGTCTCCTTGGCGCAGGCAGGAAGGGCGGTCAGCAGGGCCAGGAGGAGCGGGGCAGGGCGCAGCATGGCCAGCAGGGTGGCACGACTTCGTCGCGGCGCAAACGCCATGGCACGCAGGGGGTGGGTGCAGCGCGGCGCCGCGGGGTCCGGCGCGTTCATTCGCCGAAGACGCGCGCGAGCGTGAAGTCCGGGCCGATCGCCGTGAGTGCGGTGACCATGGCGCCGCGGTTGCGCCGCCAGAACGACGCGAGCGCCTCACCCTCGCGATCATCGAGCACACGCAGGACCTCGGCGAACGCACGCAGCGGACCGGCGAGCGCGGGCTCGCGGATCGGGTCGTTGTCAAAGCGCGGGGCCAGGCAGTTGATGTGCCAGTTGCGGGTGCGAAACAGGGTCGGCTCCGCGGGGCGTCGCGGCTCGATGAGCAGGTACAGCGCGGCCGGCTCGCCCTGGCCGGTGAAGGCCAGCTCGAAGCAGAGGAAGCCGAGGCTCTCGGGGTCGTGCTCGGCGATGTCGCCGCCCGCGAGGCTGGCGGCGCGCCGTGTCGCCGCCGCGTCGCTGACGGCCGCGTAGGCGAGGTTGCGGACCAGACCACTCGTCAAGATCAGGAAGGCCTTTTGCGGGCGAAGCTCGGTGTCCTCGCGCAGCAAGATCCGCTTCGACTCCCAGAAGTAGTCGTCGCGGGTCAGGGTCTGTTGATAGTAGAAGCGGACCATCCGCAGCAGGTCGCCGAACAGCTCGGCGTGGTGGCGCTGGTAACGGGCTGTCACGGCGGCCTCGTCGAGCTCGCCGCGGTGACGCGCGAGCAGCAGCTCGGCCGCGTGGAAGCCGGCGTGCATCGCCAGGAACACGCCCGTCGACAGCACGGGGTCGATGAAGCCCGCGCTGTCGCCGACCAGCAGCCACCCAGGGCCGGCGACGGCGCGCATGCGGTAGCTCCAGTCGCGCTGGGTCCGTACGGGTGTGACCCGCTCGGCGTCGCCGAGCACCCCGGAGAATAACTCGCTGTCGCGGATCGCGGCCTCGAAGCGGGCGGCGCGGGTGTCGTCGTCCTCGCGGGCCTCGCCGGGGTCGAGGCGGACCATGCCGACCGAGGCGCGCGTCGGCGACAGCGGGAACAGCCATAACCAGTGGTCGCGCTCCGCGACGAACAGCGCCTGGTGCTCGCGCGGCGCGGGCAGCCGGCCTGCGGCTTCGAAGTGGGCCCACGAGGCCTGGTGTTGCAGGCCGGCGATCGTCTCGCGCAGGCCGAGCTCGCGGGCCAGCACTGCGGCCTGTCCCGAGGCGTCGATCACGGTGCCGTGCGACTCGTGGTCGTGTACCTCGCCGCGTCGCCGCCAGCGCACGCCGACGCAGCGGTCGCCGTCCCATACGGTCGTGCGCGCCGCGGCATGCATGTGCGTGACGGCCCCGGCCCGCGCGGCAGCGGCGAACAGGATCGCGTCGAAGCGGGCGCGGTCGACCAGGTAGGCGTGGTCGTAGGCGTCGGTGTCGGAGAACCACAGGTCCCAGCGCGGCGTGGCGCCCCACTGCCAGTGGGTCGTGCCGGTCTTCGGCGTGAAGCCCTCCGCCTCGACCTCCGCGAGCGCGCCCATGCGATCGAGGATCGGCATGATGCCGGGCAGCAGGCTCTCGCCGACGTGGACGCGCGGGTGGACGTCGGCCTCGAGCAGCAGCACCCGCATGCCGCCACGCGCCGCGATCGCGGCCACCGTGCTGCCGGCAGGCCCGCCGCCGATGACGATCAGGTCCCAGGTGTCCACGACGGCGCCAGGCTACGTTCGCCCTCGCGAGGGTGTCAACCTTGTTGTCTAGTGCCACCGACAAGGCCACCCAAGTTGTCGCCTGGAGGCCGCGAGTCAACGCACAAATGCAATAAAATCAATAAATCCATGATGGTACAGAGGCTGCAATCGCTGGAGTGTCCCTCGAAGACCTGGAGACCTCCCATGCGTACCGCCACCGCCACTGCCAACAAAGTTATCACCCTGACCCTCACCGCCCTGCTCGGCGGGTGCCTCTCGCACCCGGTGGAGGAGGTCCGCTACGACAAGATTGAGGTGGTGCCGACGATGCTGCCGATCGACCTCAACCGCGATGTCGACATCCTGTTCGTCATCGACAACTCGGGGTCGATGGCCGAGGAGCAGGCCCGGCTCGCGCGCAACTTCCCGGCCTTCATCGACAGCCTCGACAACATGGGCGCGGACTACCGCATCGGCATCACCACCACCGACGTGGCGCACCCGGGCTGCACCAAGGACGCCAGCCCCGAGGACGGCGGGCTGGTCCTGCGCAGTTGCACGGAGGCCGTCGCCGAGGGGGCGTTTCAGTTCAACGAGACCGACGCCGCCACGGCGTGCACAGATCAGTGCAAGCTGGCCGGCGACCAGTTGCGGGTCACGCCCTCGCACGACGGCGCGGTCCACCCCTGGCTCGAGTCGATCGCCGGCCAGCAGAACCTGCCCGCGGGCGTGACGATGGCCGACGCCTTCGCCTGCTTCGGCCCGCAGGGGATCAATGGTTGCGGCTTCGAGTCGCCGCTCGAGGCCATGCGCCTGGCGATCTCGAAGGCCCGCGCCGATAAGGGCACGGGCTTCATGCGCGACGAGGCGCTGCTGTCGGTCGTGCTCGTCACCGATGAGGCGGATTGCAGCAGCAACCAACAGCACGGCGACATCTTTACGACCAACCCCACCTTTCAGAATGACACCGCCCCGACGCTGACCAGCGCGACCTGCTGGCGCGCCGGCGTGGCCTGCACCGGCGAGGGGCCGGCGTTCAAGGAGTGCCACGCCGAGGACTACAGCGCCGACGGCGAGCCCGGGGCCAGCGACCCGGCCGACGCGGTGCTGCACCCGATCGACCGCTACGTCGAGTTCCTCGACAGCGTGCGCGAGTCCAAGAACCAGCTCGACGACGGCGGCCCGATCGCCCGCGATGTGCTGGTCTCGCTGATCGCCGGGGTGCCAATCGGCTACGACCAGGGCACCGCGGAGATCGAGTACCGCGCGGCCGAGGCCGGGTCTTTCCAGGACGTCAACTTCGGCGTGGCGCCCGGCTGCACCAACACCGAGGACGGCACCAACAGCACCGCGATCCCGCCGGTGCGCGAGCGCGAGGTCGCCGAGGCCTTCGCCGGCTCGGACGGCGCGCGCAACATGTTCTCGATCTGCCAGGACGACTACAGCCCCGCGCTCGAGCAGATCGCGGCGACCCTGCGCCGCGCGCTGCCTCCCGCCTGCGCCGGGGCCTGCATCGCGGACAGCGACCCCGAGACCGATGTGCTCGACCCGGTGTGCAGCGTCAGCGCCGACCTGGCCGACGGCGCCAGCGAGGACGTGCCGCGCTGCGCCGTCGACGGCGAGACCTGGGCGGTGCCCGCGGGCGGCTCGGTGTGCTTCTACATGCTCGTCGACCCCGACGGCCGCACGCCCTTCAAGGGCGACGACATGACCCGCGTCATCAACGACGACGGCGAGTCGGCGCCGGCCTGCAGCACCGACGAGGAGAACCTCGAGTTCAAGATCCTCCGCGCCGGTCCGCGTCGGGCCGGCCTGACCTACAACGCCGAGTGCGTCGCCGCCGCGAAGAGCCAGTGCGCCGCCGACTGAGCGCGGCGGGCGTTCACGCCCCGCGGCGGGCGTGGCGAGCACGGCTGGATCGGGTAGCATGGGCCGCGGCATGTCCCAGTTCCCCTCGCTCCTCCTGCGACACGGCGGTGTGTCGGCCCAGGGCGCCTTCGCCGAGGCCCAGGCCGCCTTCCTCGACCCCGATCCCGCGACCGTGCAGCGCCTGCAGGATCTGCTGCAGGCCAGCGAGGCCGGGGTCGTCGCCCACTTCTACATGGACGCCGAGCTGCAAGGGGCGCTGCTCGCGACCAAGTGGTCGCGCCTGCACATCTCGGACTCGCTGGTGATGGCCGACCGCGCCGTGACGATGGCGCAGCAGGGCGCGCGGGCGGTGGTCGTGCTCGGGGTCGACTTCATGTCCGAGAACGTGCGCGCCGTGATGGACTCGGCCGGCTTCGATCACGTCCCGGTGTATCGCGTCACCGCGGAGCCGATCGGCTGCTCGCTCGCGGCCGCGGCCGAGGCCCCGGCCTACGCGGCCTACCTGCACCGCGCCGCGCAGACCCCGAACTCCTTGCACGTCGTCTACATCAACACCAGCCTGCGGACCAAGGCCCACGCCCAGGCGATCCTGCCGACGATCACCTGCACCTCGTCGAACGTCATCCAGACCGTGCTCGAGACCTTTGCCACCCAGCCCGAGGCGCACGTATGGTTCGGACCCGACACGTACATGGGCCAGAACCTGCGCGTGTTGTTCGAGCGCCTCGCCGAGATGGACGACGCCGCGATCGCGGCCCTGCATCCGCAGCACGACCGGGCCAGCGTCGCCGCCCTGCTGCCGCGCTTCCACTACTTCGAACAGGGCAACTGCATTGTCCACCACATGTTCGGCGCCGAGGTCGTCGCCCGCGTGCGCGAGGGCTACCCACTGGCCCACGTCACCGCCCACCTCGAGGTCCCCGGTGAGATGTTCGCGCTGGCGCTCGAGGCCCAGGGCCGCAGCCGCGGCGTGGTCGGCTCGACCTCCGACATCCTCGGTTACATAGCGAAGCAGGTGAAGGCCGCCCCGGACGACGCCGGCCACCTGCAATTCATCCTCGGCACCGAGGCCGGCATGGTCACCGCGATCGTGCACGCGGTCCAGGCGCTGCTGGCCAGCAAGCCCGGGCTCACCGTCGAGATCGTGTTCCCGGTCGCCGAGGGCGCGGTGCTCGCGACCGGCGACGCCGAGCTGCCGCTGGTGCCCGGCGTCGCGGGCGGCGAGGGCTGCTCGACCGCCGGCGGCTGCGCGACCTGCCCGTACATGAAGATGAACTCGCTCGACGCGCTCATGGCCGTGCTGGAGCGCCTCCAGACCCCCGCGGCGCTCTCGGCCCACGCGCCCCGGATCTACCGCGAACAGATCGACGGCCAGAGCGTCGCGCAACTCGGCGAGCTGCCGATCCGCCACATGCGTGACTTCCGGCGCTCGGGCCACCTGCCGCCCGCGCTGGTCGAGGACATGCGGACTCGCGTCGCCGGGTGAGCTGTCCTTCAGGACAGGCCGTCCGGCCTACTGCCGGGCCTTGCCGGGCTTCGCGTCGGCGTTGAGGCGGCCGGTCGCGTAGAGCAGGCGAGCCGTGGCGACCCGAAGATCGATGCGCGAGTGTACCGCGCGCAGGCCGGCCTGGACCTGGTCACCCTCGGCGTCGATGATCTCGTTGGTGGTCGCGGCGCCGGCCTGATAGTTCTCGCTGGCGACGCGGTAGGCCTCGGCCGCGGAGGCCAGGCCGCGGGTGCTGAGCTCGATCGCCGTCAGGGCGCGCTCACGATCGTGGTAGGCCTGCGCGACCTCCATGGCGATGCCGCGGCGCATCATCTCGGACTGCAACATCAGCTCGCGCTTGTCGGCCTTCATCTCGCGGACCTGCACCTTGGTGCGCAGGGTCTGGTTGATCGTGTAGCTGAGCTGCGCGCCGACCGACCATGAGCCGCGCCAGATCTGGTCCAGCGGGAAGAAGCGCTGGTTGGGGTTGGCGTACAGCGCGTCGGCGAACGCGTCGAGGCGCGGGTAGTAGCCGGCGCGGGTCGCCCGGATGGCCTGGTGCGTGCCATCGATCGCCCACTCGAGCGAGCGCAGCTCGAGGCGGTTCTGGTGCGCCTCGGCGATCATCTCGTCGACGGAGGGCAGGGGGCCGAGGTCGGGCGGCGGGGCCAGCAGGTCCTCGCCGACCACGAACTCCCGCGGCGGCTCCTTCATCATGATCGACAGCGAGCGCTCCGCGACCTTGCGAAACGCGCTGGCGTCGGCGATCGCGGCCTGCTGCGAGGACACCAACGCGTCGACGCGCAGCACGTCGGAGCGGGTGGCCGAGCCGGCGTCGAACAGGTTTTGCACGTCGGTCAGCCGCGACTGGGTCCGCTGCAGCGAATCTTCGATGACGATCAGCGACGCGACGCCGCGCAGCCAGTTGAAGTAGGCCAGGCGCGCGTCGGTCTGGATCTTGATGCGCTCGGCGTCGCGGGCCAACATCACCGACTCGCGCGCCGCGTGCGTGCCCTTGCGGGCCGGCGCGAGCGAGAGGATGTAGTCCGAGATCGGCACCGCGATGTTGGCCGACAGCGAGTACGCGTTGAGCGGGATCTGGATCTTGAAGGGCGGCGTGACGATCAGCGGCTGTCCGCTTGGATCGAGGGCGCACTGGCCCGTGCCATCGGGGCAGTCGCCGACCTTGACCGGCGCGAAGGCATCGGTGCCCGTGGGACCGCTGAGGGCCCCGACGCCCGCGCCGCCGCCGAAGTTGATCGCCGCCTTCGAGAGCCGCGTGTAACCGGCATTAACGCCGACCGTCGGCAGGAAGCTGACGATCGTCTGGTCGACGCGCGCCGCGGCGCGTTCGATCGCCACGTCCTTGATCTCCAGAGAGGGCGAGACCTCGACCGCGCGGGCGGCCACGAAGTCGCCGGTCAGGCCGCCGGCCACCGGCGCGAGGCCCTTGCCCAGCGGGCTGTCGCGCAACTGGGCGTCGAGCGCTGCCGGGTCACCTGTCCCTGAGGACAGGGTCGGCATCGCCGAGGGGCCGGTCGGGACCCGCGGCGCGGGGGCTGTGCGGGACCCCGGGGGCGCGATGGGGTCGGTCGGGGGCGCCTCGGTACGTCGCGCAGCGGGGGCAGCGGGCGCAGGCGCGGCCAGGATGGCGGCGAGGATCAGGGTCTGGGCGGTCATGCGCGGGGGCCTGGTTTGACGATCGAGGGGATGACCATCTCGATGCCATGGCTTTCGAAGCTGGTCGAAGGGACAGGTGCATGCGTGCCGGCGGTCGCGGGCACGTAGATGTCGTCGAGCGACTCGGGCGGCGCGTCGGGGTCGATGCCGAAGAACTTGCGGCCGATCCAGCGCATCGAGCGACCGGTGGTCATGCGGTCGAACAGCAGGTAGGCGACCGGGACGACCACGAGGGTGAGCACCGTCGAGGTGACCATGCCGCCGATGACGATGACGGCCATCGGGGCGCGGGCCTCACCGCCCTCGCCGAGCGCGAGGGCGACGGGCACCATGCCGAAGATCGTCGCCAGGGCGGTCATGACGATCGGCCGGAGTCGGATGCGCCCGGCCTTGACCAGCGCGTCGTGGATCTCCGAGCCGCCGGCGCGCTCGTTGTTGGTGAAGTCGACCAGCAAGATCGCGGTCTTGGTCACCAGGCCCATCAACATGATGAGACCGATGAACGAGAAGATGTTGAGCGTCATGCCGGCGAGGTAGATCCCGCCGAAGGCGCCGACGACGGACAGCGGCAGCGAGATCATGATCGTGATCGGCTGGATCAGGCTGTCGAACTGCGCCGCGAGGATCATGTAGACCAGCACGATCGCGAGCGCGAGCGCCAGCAGCATCGCCGTGAAGGCCTCGATCATGATCTCCGCGTCGCCGAGATAGCTGGTCGTCAGGTGGGCCGGCACGACCCGCGCGGCGGCCTCGTTGACGATCTCCTGGGCCTCGCCGAGCGTGACGCCCTTGATGTTGGCGAGCACGACGATCTGGCGCAGGCGGTTCTGCCGCTCGATCTCGCTGGGGCCGCTGGTGCGGCCGACGCGGACGACGCTGGCGAGGTCGACGAGCTGCCCGGTCACCGCGCGCACCTTGAGGTTGCTCAGCGCCTCGACGTTGGCGCGCTGCTCCTCCGGCATCTGCAAGATCACGTCGTAGATGTCGGAGCCGTCCTTGAGGTCCGAGATCGGGTCGCCGGCCATCAGCGCGCGGATCGTGCGGGCCACCGAGGCGACCGGCACGCCGAGGTCGGCGGCCTTGTTGCGGTCGACCTGGATCGCCACCTCAGGCTTGCCGCCGCGGTAGGTGATGTCGAGGTCGACGAACACGCCGGTCGCGTCGAGCTCGGCGCGTAGCGCCTGGGCCGCGGCGGTCACCTCGTCGAGGTCGGTGCCGCGGATCGAGAACTGCACCGGCTGCGTGCGGAAGCCGCCGTCGCCGCCGAAGAGGTTGACCTCCTCGACCGTGACCATGACGCCGGGGGTGCCGGCGTAGCGCTCGCGCGTCCACTGCATCGCCTCGTGCTGCGAGTAGCCGCGCTCCTTACGGTTGACCAGCGTGACGGTGGTCGAGGCGCGGTTGACCTGGCCCTGCGCGCCGCCGCCGATGGTGGTGAAGGTGTCGCGGTAGCCGACGAGGTTCTCGCGCAGGTCCTTGGCGATCGCCTGGGCGGTGGCGACGGTGGCGTCGAGGCCGGTGCCGGTCGGCAGCTCGACCGAGATCGAGAACTGCGACTGGTCCTGCAGGGGGATGAACTCTGCGGGCACGCGGGTGACGAGGGCCACGGCGCCGACCAGCGATCCGATCGCCAGGAACACGGTCGTCCACGGGAAGCGCAGCGCCCAGCGCAGCACCGCGGCGTAGGTGTTCTCGACGCCGAGGAACATGCGGTTGAACACCCGCGCGAACAGGCCGGGGGCGTGGGTGTGCTGCATCCGCATGAGGCGCGACGACAGCATCGGGGTCAGCGTGAACGAGACCAGCATCGACAGCAGCACCGCCGCCGAGACGGTGAGGCCGAACTGGAAGAAGAAGCGGCCGATCATGCCGTCCATGAAGGCGACCGGCACGAACACGGCGACGATGGAGAGGGTGGTAGCGATGACCGCGAGGCCGATCTCCGAGGTCGCGTCGAGGGCGGCGCGCATACGCGGCTTGCCCATCTCCAGGTGGCGGTAGATGTTCTCGATCACGACGATCGCGTCGTCGACCAGGATGCCGATCGACAGCGACAGCGCCAGCATCGAGATGTTGTTGAAGCTAAAGCCCATGTACGACATGAACGCGAAGGTCGCGACCACGGAGGTCGGGATCGCCAGCGCGGCGATGAAGGTCGCTCGGATGTCGTGCAGGAACACCAGGATGATGATGATCGTCAGCAGGGCGCCGAGGATCAGGTCGAACTTGACGTCGTCGATCGCGTGCTCGGCGAACACCGAGTTGTCGGTCGGCATCGCCAGCGTGACGCCCTTCTTGGCGAGCTCTGGGCGCAGCTCCTCGACCGCGGCGCGGACCTCCTCGGCCAGCGCGACCACGTTGGCGCCGCTCTGCTTGCGGACCACCAGGGCCAGCGCCGCCTCGCCGTTGAGGAACGAGGCCGAGCGGGCCTCCTCGACGGTGTCGATGACCTCGGCGACGTCCTTGACGCGGATCGCCCCGCCGCCGACGCCGCGGATGACGATGTCGCCGATCTCGGCGGCGGACTTGACCTCGCCCTTGGTCTTGATCGTCAGCTCGTTGCCGCCGGCCTTGACGTAGCCGGCGGGCAGCTCGATGTTGCCGGCCTGGATCGCGCCGCTGACGTCGTCGACGGTGAGGCCGAAGCCGGTCATGCGCGCGGGGTCGACGAGCACCTGGATCTCGCGCTCGCGGGCGCCGATGAGGTCGACCGTGCCGACGCCCGCGACCTGCTGGATCCGCTGCTTGACCTCGTCCTTGGCCAGCTTGGTCAGGTCGCGGATCGGCATGTCGCTGGCGAGCGCCACCGACAGCACCGGCGCGGCGCCGGTGTTGAACTTCTGGATCACGGGCGGGTCGATGCCCTTGGGCAGGTCGCGCTCGATCGCCAGCACCTTGTCGCGGACGTCCTGCAGCGCGAGGTTGCCGTCGACCTCGAGCTCAAACTCGAGGATCACCGAGGTGACGCTCTCGTAGTTGCGCGAGGTCATGCGCTTGACGCCGCTGAGCGACTGCAAGGCCTCCTCGATCGGGTCGGCGACCTTGGTCTCCATGGTCTCCGGGTCGGCGCCCGGGTAGATGACGGTCGTGGTGATGACCGGGAATTCGACGTTGGGGAACAGCTCCACGCCGATGTTGGGCAGGCTGTAGAAGCCGAACACCATGAGCGCGGCGATCAACATCGCCGCGAAGACAGACCGGCGGATCGAGATCTCGGCGATCTTCACGGGGTCTCCTTGGCGGGCGCGGGCTTCTTGCGCGCGGCGACCGGACCCTTGGCGCTCGGCGTCGGCGCGGGGTCAGTGGGCTTCATGGTGCCGGCGGGCGGCGGGCTCAGCTCGACCTCGACGTACATGCCGGGGCGCAGCAGGTTGTCCTGGTTGTCGACGTCGGCGACGATCTCGATCGTGCGGGTCATCGGGTCGACGGTCGGCTGGATGCGCACGACCTTGGCCTCGCGGGTGGCGTCGATCGCGGTGAAGTGGGCCGTGATGCGCTCGCCCTCCTTGACGTGCTTGAGCGTGCTCTCGGGGATCCGCGTGCGCAGCTCGATGACCGAGTGGTCCTGGATCAGCACCACGGTGGTCGGCGGCATCATCGTCACCGTCTCGCCGACGCTCTTGAGCTTCTTGGCGACGACGCCGTCGATCGGCGAGGCCACGCCGGAGTCGCTGGTGCTCCGGCGCGCCATCGACAGGGCGACCTCGGACTGCTTGACGCCGTTGACCGTCGAGTTGAAGGTCGCCTCGGCGCGCTCGAGCACCGCGGCGGAGATCGTGCCTTTGTCGGCCAGCACGCGCTGGCGCTCGAGCTCTCGCTGGGCGTTGTCGCGGGAGATCGCGGCGCCCTGCAGGGCCGTCTCGGCCTGCTCGACGCCGAGGCGGCTGGTCCGCGAGTCGAGGCGAAACAGTTGCTGGCCCTTCTTGACGTGGTCGCCCTCCTCGACGAGCACGGCCGTGAGCGTGCCGCTCATGCGCGGGCCGAGCTCGGCGCTGTGCTTGGGTAAGGCGGTGGCGACGTAGCGAGCGGTGACCGCGACGACGCCCGGGGCGGTGGGCGCGGCGCCGACGGAGCCGACGGACTGCGTGTCCGGCTTCGCCGGCGGGCCGGGGATCGCCAGGGCCGTCGCGGCCGCTTTGGCGGGCGGGAGCCCGACCTTCTTCTCGCTGCCGCTGTCACAGGCGAGTACGGTCAACAGCGCCGCTGCGAGCAGGGTGCGAGACGGAGCGAGCCAGGAGGGCCGTGAAGACGCAGGCCCGGAGGGCCGTGAGGTGGATGCGTGGGTCATGGTGCTTTTGCGCCCCGGAGAAACAGTTCAACGATGATGTCGGCCTTGGCGGCCAGACCCGGCGGACAGCCGGCCCGGGTCCAGGCGAGGATGGTGGCGTCACAGGCGCCCATGAGCATCACGGCGAGCTCCTCGACTGCGACGTCGCGGCGCACCTGACCGCGGGCGACGGCCTCGTGGAGGACCGCGATCGTGCGCTCGACGCCGCGGGTGTAGCCGAACTCGCTGTGGTCCTCGATCACGCGCTTCTGGGCGTGCTCGACGAAGCCGCCGAGCCGCAGGAACATCGAGAACAGCACGCCGTGCTCCTCGAGGTAGCCGAAGGCGTCGCGCAGGCGCAGGCGGGTGCGCTCGAGCGGGTCATCGACGCCATCACGAGAGTCGAACAGCGCGCCGACCTGCTCCTGGCCGCGCTGCAAGATCGAGGCGAACACCTCGTCCTTGTTCTTGAAATAATTGTAGAGCGTGCCCGCGGCGACCCCGGCCTCGGCGGCGATGTCGGCCATCTTGGCGTCGTGAAAGCCGAGCCGACCGAAGGCTCGCTCGGCGGCGGCGAGGATCGCCTCGCGGTAGGCGGCGCGGCTCTCCTCGCGCACGGCGTCACGCACGCTGGGCTTGTCCTGCCCGGGCGCTCGCTTCGCGCCTCGCGCCGTCTCCGCCGACTTTGTCATGCCGGGGTTCATTGCGATGAACGTCAGTTCATGTCAAGGTGAGATATGTTTCAATAGTGAAAAAGTAAATAATAATGCCATATTGAAAGTTCTAATGGCAGCGAGTGAAACCTGTTTCAGCCGCGACGCCCCGGGCCTCCGTTCATGGGCCTGAATGAAAATTCACGGTTCAGAACCGCGCAGAAAGGGCCCATGACCATCAGTCCGATGGTCGAGGGCCCCCGTGTCGCCACATCGTGGCGAGGTCGAAGTCGGTCTCAGCGCGCGGGTGGTGGCGGCGGGCGGGACGGCGGACGGAAGTCGTCGTCGCCGAGCTTGTCGCGCAGGACCCGGGTGAGGTCGACGCCGGTGACGGCCCGGACCTGCTCGCTGGCGTCGACGAGGCGGGCGCCGAGGCTCGCTCCGCTGGCGCCCTCACCTGTCCGATGGGGCAGGACGGTCAGGCGATCGATCTTGAGGTCGCCGATCGTGCCAGCGAGGCGCTGGAACAGCGGGACGAGCTTCTGCATGAGCAGCACGTCGCGGCTGCTGGTGCCGCCCTTGTTGTAGTTCTCGGCGATGCGCGCGAGCACCGAGGCGGTCGCGCGGCCCTGCTCGATGACCACCGAGGCGGCGCCCTTGGCCTGCTCCTCGGCCTTACGGCGGGCGGCCTCGGCCGGCTGGATGACGTCGGCGTGGAGGCGGCGGCGGACCTGCTCGATGCGGGCCTCCTGCATCGCGACCTCACCGGTGGCCTGGGCGATGAGGGCCTGGACCTCGGCCTGCTGCTGGGCGATGAGGGCGCCGCGGCGCGACTGGGCGTCGGCGACGCGGCGCTCGTTCTCCTTGGCGGCGATCTGCATCTGCGACTCGAGGGTGGCGACCTCGGCGTTGCGGGTGTTGGCCCAGCGAAACTCGGCGGCCTGCGCCTGGCTGCCGGCCTCGGCGATCAAGGCGTCGCGGCGGATCGCGGCGGACCGCTTGCGGCCCATCGCGTCGAGGTAACCGACCTCGTCGCTGACGTTCTGGATCTTCAGGGTGTCGAGCACGAGGCCGAGCTTGCTCATGTCGTGCTCGGCCTCGTCGGTGAGGCGCTTGGCGAAGGTCTCCTTCTCGGTGTTGACCTCCTCGGGGGTCATGGTCGACAGCACGCCGCGCAGGTTGCCCTCGAGGGTCTCGCGCGTGGTCTTCATGATGTGCTCGCGGCCGCGGCCGAGGAAGCGCTCGAGGGTGTTGTTGAGCAGCGGCTCCTCGCCGGGGACCTTGATGTTGGCGAAGCCCTGGATATTGAGCGGGATGCCGCCCTTCGAGTAGGCGTTCTTGACCTGGACCTCGATGATCATGTTGGTCAGGTCCATGCGGTCGACGGTCTCGAGCAGCGGGATCCGGACCGCACGGCCGCCACGGATGACGCGGTAGCCGAACAGCTTGCCGTCCGCGGTGCGTCGCTGGCGACCGGAGAAGATCAGGACCTCGTTGGGCTGGCAGACGTAGAGGACGTTCTTGATGACGAGCAGGAGCGCGACGAAGGCGATGAGGCCGATGCTGAGCAGGGCGAAGATGAGGTCGGTGTTCACTTGGTCCTCCCGCTCGATGTGGCGGTGGTGGCGGTGGTGGCGAGGGCGCCGACCGAGGCGCCGGCCAGGATGGCCGGGATGTCGACGCCGGTGGTCTCGCGCAGGGCGGTGAGCACGGCGGCGACGGTATGGGGGAAGGTCGCGGCGTAGCTGGCGATGCCCGAGCCATCGCCGGGGTCGATCACATGGACCTCGCGGACCTTGATCTTCTCGACGCTCTCGACGACCGCGGAGATGAGCTCCTCGAGGTGCTGGATGACGTAGATCTCCTTGGCGTTGGGGCCCATGCTGCGCCAGGCCTCGCCGGTCAGTTGTAAGACCTCGGCGATCGCGGCGCCGTGCTCGATCGTCGGGGCGGCGGAGCCCTTGGCGCGGATGGCATCGGCGGCGCGCTGGACCTCGGCCGGGATGATGACCTCGGCCATCAGGCGCTTCTCCTCGAGGTGGCCACGCACGGTCTGGAGCTCCTGCTCGGCGGTGGCGCGGGCCGTCTTGGCGGCGGCCTCGGCCTCGCGCTCGACCGACGAGGCCTGGCCCTCGAGCTCGGAGCGCAGCTGCTGCAGCGCGTTGCGCTTCACCAGGATCGCGGTCTCGGCGGTGGCCTTGGCGACCTCGGCGCGCTGGTTGGCGGTGGCCTGGGCCTCGGAGACCTCCTGCGAGGCCTGGCTCTCGGCCTGCTCGGCGTCGCGCAGGACCGCGGCGATCTGCGGGCGGCCGAGCGAGTCGAGGTAGCCGGTCTCGTCGGAGACGTGCTGGATCTTGAGGGTGTCGAGCTGGAGGCCGAGCTTGTCGAGGTCGTCCTTGGCGCTCTTGACCAGGTTCTCGGCGAACGCGAGGCGGTCCTCGTTGACGCCCTCGGGGGTCATCTGCGAGAGCACCTCGCGCAGCGCGCCCTCGAGGGTCTGGCGCGCGACGGTCATGATCTCCTGCTGCGACTGGCCGAGGAAGCGCTCGATGGCGTTGCGGATCAGGCGCGGGTCGGAGCTGATCTTGACGTTGGCGATCGCGTGGATCCGCAGCGGGATGTTGCCCGCCGAGTAGGCGTTGTTGACAGCGACGTCGATCGACATCACCGCCATGTCGAGACGGTCGACGCGCTCGATGATCGGGACCCGCCAGGCCCGACCGCGGCCGCCACCGTGGTGCTCGTCGGACTGCCGCTCATCGCCGCGACCGAGCACGATCATCGGCCCGCGCCGGCGTCCGGTGAAGATCAGGGCCTCGTTGGGCCGCGCGATGTGCAGGAAGTTCTTGACCAGCAAGAGCAACAGGCAGATCACCAGGACGACCGCGCCGGCGCCCACGAGCGTGAGCGCGACCCTGTCCTCGGTCATGATCTCGAGGGCGGGCGCGCCCAGCAATGGAATGAAGGCGACAACGAGCTGCATCGTGCTTCTCTCTGGGCCCGGTAGATCAGGGCCCCCAGGACTGTGGAGCGAGGATCAGGAGTCGGAGCGGGCGGGGAGGCGAGCGACCACGGCGGTGGTGTCGTTCATCTGGATGACGAGCGCCTCCTCGCCGACGACGAAGGCACGCTCCTCGTCGGTGGTGGTCAGCACGTCGACGGTGGTGCCTTTGAGGGTCAGGCGCAGCTTGCCGAGGCTGCCCGGGCCGAAGCCGACGAGCACGCGGCCGGACTTGCCGACGTAGTCGCCGACGCTGGCGGCGGTGCTGGTCTCGTTGGCGGCGAGGTAACGAAACACGGCCGCGGTGCCCTGACCAATGGCGAGGCCCATGACGAGCGAGATGGCCAGGGCGACGCCGCTGTTGGGGATCAGGTCGAGGCCGTCGAGCACGAGGCCGGTCAGGCCGAAGAAGGCCAGGAAGAACATCCAAAAGCGCATCGACAGGAAGGCGGTGAACATCCCGGCGAGGCTGCCGGGGCTGGCCAGGACGCCGTGGTCGATGCC
>Ga0105046_10003157_pt1 | contig 26089 bp, 11 predicted proteins | sample MAT03_FD_78385 | JGI IMG/M metagenome (GOLD analysis project Ga0105046, IMG submission 78385) | Freshwater microbial communities from Lake Fryxell liftoff mats and glacier meltwater in Antarctica - MAT-03 (megahit assembly) | ecosystem: Environmental > Aquatic > Freshwater > Ice > Liftoff...
TCACGAACGCACAACTTGTCTCAGAGGACACTGACAATTCGTTCGACGTCTATATCCGTGATCTCACCGCAGGGACCACGACTTTGGTAAGTACCGAAGCCAACTCCGGTGCGACGAGCCCCACGATCAGTCGCAACGGCCAAAAAGTGCTCTATTCCTTGTCAGGACCGACAGGAGTCAGTCTGATCCGCCGCGACGTGGGAAGCCAGTCCACGCAAGTCGTCCACACGGGAAGCGATTTGGCGTATGTGTCTGCCGTCAGTGAAGACGGTCGTTACGTTGCATTCCTTGATACGACAGTCGCGTCCAATGGACTGACCTCCACCAGCGACATGCTGTTTTACGATGTCCAGGAACAGACCACGACTGTGGCGAGCCTGAATCACTCGAGCACCGCACCAGCAAATCGAGGCGTACTGATTGCCAGACCGCAGATTGATGCGCCTGGCAGCATGGTCGCATTTTCCAGTGATTCGTTCGACCTCATCGCAAGCGATACAAACGGACGTTTCGACGTCTTCTATTTCCTGCGTCCGCTCGGTGGTGGCTCACTCCGTGGTGAGGTGTTTTCCGACGCGAATGCCGATGGCGACCACGACGCTTTGGAAGGAGTGCTGGCTGGGTGGAAGATCTTTCTGGACACTAACGGCGATGGAATGCGCCAAAACGACGAGACGCAGGTCGTGACCGCTGCCAATGGTCAGTACGCCTTCACCGGACTTATACCGGGGACCTACCGCATTGTCGCAGAGCAACGAAACGCCTTCGTGCAATCGGCACCTCCGTCAGCAACGTTTGACACGACGATCATCGCAGACGAAACGGTGCCCGACCATGACTTCGGTTTCCAACAGCAGTTTGCGGACCTCCAGGTGGACGCGATCTACCTGCCTGTGGTGGATCGCCCCGGCGAGACGGCGATCATCGAATGGGACGTGTCCAATCAAGGCGTGTTTGATGCGATTGGCAACTGGCAGGACGCTGTTTATATCAGCGAAGATTCGCAGCTCAGTCCCGACGATGTTCTCCTGGGAACCAAACTGCATGTCGGTGGACTGGCGATTGGCAACTTCTATTCGAACAGTTTGACGGCCACACTGCCTGCAGTTCTCCCTGGCGACTACTACATCCTGATTCAGACCGATCGTCGCGGGCAAGTACCGCAGGACAACCGGACCAACGACCTGCTCGCTTCGTCCACAACGATCCATCTGGACGTCCCGGAGCTGCTCATAGACGTCGATCTGGCCGGTACCTTGTTGGGTCCCGGTCTTCGCCAGTATTTCAAGATCAATCCTCCTGCGGATCGTTCCCTCGAGATCACTCTCGATTCACTGGCCTTAAGCGGCGCATCAGCAGTCTATGTCAGCCGCGGAGCGATGCCGGCACCAGGTGGTTTTGATTTCCGCGGGCAGTCGTTTGAGCCGGATGCCAGTCTGGTGATTCCACGAACAGTCGGTCAGAGTACTTATTACATTATGGTTGAGGGCCAATTCGGCGATGCAGCAACCGCTGGCTTCACACTTACCGCACGCCTGCCTGGTCTGTCCGTCGCTGAGATTGCACCGAACCAGGGCGGCAATACAGGTCGTGTCACATTGAGGATTGACGGCACCGAACTGACTCCGACCACGACCGTGCAACTCTTTAACACCACGACGACAATTGACACTGTGGCCATCGACTATCGCGATGCGTCGCATCTGTTTGCAACGTTCGAACTGTCCGGCGTTGCGACGGGCAGTTATGACATGTTTGTGTCCGACGGCCCGGCGAACGACCTCGTGTTTGATGCATTTGAGGTGATGCCGGGAGTGGAGATGCCGTTGGTGATCGACCTGATCATACCGGGAGGTTATCGTCGCCTCAGGACGACTTCGATGGTCGTTGAGGTTCGGAACGCCGGTAATCTCCAGTCAAACACTGTCGGGAAGATACCGGCTTGGGCCATTAGGCCGCGGCTGGACGCATAACTGGGAAATCTCCATCGCCTCGGATGCTCTGGGCGACGCAGCGATCAGTCAGGCTGGCAGCGTGCGAACTTTCCTCAAAGATCCAAACGGCGATTTTCAGAACGCACCTGGGGACGCAGCGGTACTGACACTCGTCAATGGTCTATATCGTTTACGCGAAGTACATGGAGAGATCCTGACGTTTCGGGCCGATGGGTTACTTGATTCGCTCGAAGATCGTTTCGGCAACAGGGTGACCGCAACTTATGATGCGAATGGCTTGCTGCAGTCATTGAATCATAACAGCGGCGCCGAATTGCTTTTTTCTTACGACTTGGAAGGACGACTCATTGATGTTGCGGATTCGGCAGGAGAGTCTGCGAATTATAACTACGACGGTGACCATCTTATCAGTGTTGAGACCGCTCGCGGCATCACGGATTACAGCTATCTGACCGGTAACACAACTTTGCGGGAACATGCCATTGCTTCCATATCCGGACCTGACGGAACGCGGTTTTTTCTGGACTACGACTCGTTGGGTCGCTTGATCCACACGGAGCATGATGGTGGTAAAAACCCGGTCGACTATCAGTACGGTCCCGGAAGGCAACTCACCGTTACCGACGCAGACGGCTCAACGGTGACAGCCTTTTTCAACGACGCCGGACGAGTCGAGTTTCTGCAGGACAGCCTGGGACGTCAGACGCGTTACGATTATGATTCGAATAATCGCCTCTCACAACTGATCCTGCCGACCGGGCACTCCCAACTCTTTGATTTCTGCGGATGCGGCAGCTTGATGAGCACCATTGATCCGAGAGGAGTCGAAGTGTCGATGACATACGATCCGGAGTTCCGGCAACTCACAAGCGTCAGTGACGGCGCTCGAAAAGTGACAGAGTATGCCCGGGACGACAACGGAGTGTTGCAGTCGATTCGATACGCCGACGGCAGCGAAAAGTCATTTACAACGGACACTCAGGGGAACTCGACAGGAGTAACTGATCGCCGCGGAAATACCATCGCGATCTTATTATGATGCGAATGGACAATTGTCGCGAAAGAATTTCGAGGACGGCACTTTTCAGGAATACACGTACGATGCGCGGGGAAATCGACTCACCGCAAGCAACAATGGCGATACAATCGTCATGGAATATGACACCGCTGATCGCATGACGCGCATGGCATATTCCAACGGACGATTCCTCGAATTCTGGTACGACGCGCTCGGCCGTCGCACCCGCAGCATTGATCAGACGGGTTTCGAACTGTTGTACGAGTTCGATGCTCAGGGACGCCTGAGTGCCATGACAGACGGAACGGGCTCCTTGCTGGTATCCTATGAATTCGGACTCTCCGGTCAACTCGAGCGTAAGAATGTCGGCAGCGGCGCGTTTACAACATATGCCTACGACGCGGTTGGTCAGTTGTTAAGCCTCGTGAATCATGCACCGGACGGCATGATCAGTTCGCAGTTCGACTATGCCTACGGCGCGCTCGGCCAAGTGTTGAGTATGACAACACTGGAAGGAATCACAAACTACACATACGACCTGAGCGGTCAGTTGACCAGTATCTCGCTGCCCGGTGGTCGCACTCTGAGCTATGGATATGATCATGCGGGCAACCGGACTCGGGTTGTCGATAGCGGCGTCACGACTGATTATGTGACGGACATTCTGAATCAGTACACGAGCGCGGGCAACTCGACGTATACATATGATGCCGACGGAAACCTCGAGACACGTACAGATGCGTCCGGAACTACCAGCTTCTCATTTGATGTTCAGGGACAGCTGATTGCGATGGTTGGCCCGAGCGAGACAACCTACTACGAGTACGATGCTCTTGGAAATCGCGTCGCCACGACACGAGAAGGCGTGCGGACCGAATACCTGATTGATCCCGCAGGCCTCAATTCCATCGTGGGTGAATACGATGCCTCAGGAGCGCTTGTGGCAAACTACATTCATGGCGCGGGGCTCATCGGTCGCGCAGATCAAATCGGATTGAGCTTTTACGACTTCGATGCCGTGGGCAATACGGCGGCGTTGACCGACGATGCCGGAAACCTGCTGAATGAGTATCAGTATCTGCCGTTCGGCGAGATGGCGACCCAGTCGGTCGGAGTGTCGAACCCGTTTACGTTCGGTGGGGAACTCGGCGTGGTCGACGAAGGGGACGGGTTCTATCAGATGCGAGCAAGGTTCTACGACGCCGCAACCGGTCAGTTTCTCTCGAATGATCCGCTCGGACAGGTTGCCGGCGGTATCAATCTGCGTCAGTACGCATTTAATAATCCGGTTTCTTTCGTTGATCCCAGCGGATTCAAGGCATCCCTGATGCTAACATTTCTGGATGGCAACCCCTGTGCTCCGCATACGGAGATTTTCTTTTCCGATGGTACCAGCGGATTTTACGGTACGACGGGAAGCCCTAACCCACTGGCTGTCGCGCTGCTCGGACAAAAAGAGGCATTCGGCCTGGCTATCGGGCTGCTCGGACAAGACGGAGCGTTCCGCTTCAGGAAGGGCGAGAAAAAGGATAAGTACACACTCCTTGCCGAATTCGACGATGAGGCATTGCTCCGGCGCGTCATCGCAGAAATCGATGCCGAGCGGCGGCCCTATACGCTTAACCCTCTGAATGGCGACTCATGCCTTGTCAATGCGCTCAGGGTCAGAATTCGATATCGCCATCGCGAAATCATGCAATGGTTTATCCCGAATGTTGTCGCGAATGATCCCAACGACGTCGTCGGCCCCGCTGGTTTTGGTCCAGAGAACTACACCACTTCCGATCACGTCTTTCCGTACACAGTCCGCTTCGAAAATGATCCGGAACAGGCAACGGCCCCGGCACAGGAAGTGTTTATCACGCACCAGCTTGACACTGACCTCGACTGGACCACGTTTGAGCTTGGTGATGTCGGGTTTGGGTCCATGTTGATCAGTGTGCCAGCCGGACGAAACGTTTACGACACACGCGTCACCTATCAGAATCAGGACGGCAGTGAACTCCTTGTGGACTTCCATGGATCGTTGGATCTCACGACGGGCATCGTGACCTGGACCTTCCGCTCAATCGATCCGGAACAGGGCGGCTTGCCGGAAGGTGTGTTTGATGGTTTCCTGCCGGTGAACGACGAGTCCGCTCGGGGCGAAGGGTTCATCAATTTTCTTGTCCGTCCGAAGACAGGACTTGCGACTGGGACTGTGATTGCAGCCCAGGCCTCGATTGTCTTCGACATCAACGATCCCATCGTGACGAATAATTTTACGAACCGTATCGATGACGGTTCACCTGCCAGCACCGTAAGTCCGCTCTCGGCAGTGACCAGCTCAGCGACGTTTGTTGTGAGCTGGTCCGGTATTGATGACGCAGATGGCGCACCAGGTTCAGGCATCGCATCGTTCGATGTCTTCGTCTCGGACAATAGTGGCCCTTACACGCTGTTTCAGGCTGCGACCGCAAATATTTCCGCAGATTTCAACGGCCAGTACGGCCACACGTACCGCTTCTTCAGCATTGCCACAGATAACCTCGGATTCACGGAGCTGTATTCCGAGTTTGTGGAAGCGACCACCATCGTGGCCCCGGCTGCTCCATTGCTGCTGTCACCTGGCAGCTCAACGGTCGTTCAATCGCCGACAATTACCTGGCAGCCAGCCGCAGGTGCCGCATCGTACGAAGTCTGGATCAACAATCTGAGCACCGGCCAGGGACCGTATTTTCGTGAGACGGATATTGCGGGAACATCCTGGACTTCAACAACGGATCTCCCGTTCGGACGCTACCGGTTCTGGGTTCGCGGGATTGATCGTTTGGGCGTCTCAGCATCGTGGTCGATGCTGCTGGAAGTCGTCATTCTGGCTCCCCCGGTTGCGACATCTCCATTCGGAGGCACATTCGATCGCACTCCGGAGTTTGCATGGACCGCTGTTCCAGGCGCTTTGAATTACGAATTGTTTGTGCGGAACCGCAGTACCGGGCTGACCACAGTTCATGAAGTCGGGATCACATCCACAAGCTGGACACCACTGTCGGAACTGACGACCGGCTCGTATCGCTGGTGGGTCTACGGTGTGGATTCGCAGAACCTGCACACATTCGCGAGCATCCCAAGGGACATCTACGTCGGCGGTCGCACGGACATCGTGTCGCTGATCGGCAATACGACCGACGTCACGCCGACGTTCTCATGGAATCCCGTCAGCGGTGCTGTGCGGTATTCACTGTGGGTGAATCGAGTTGATGTGTTCGCCGCCGCGATTCGCCAGCCCGAACTGACCGAGACAGTATTCACGCCGTTGGCAGCGCTGCCTGTCGGGACCTACCGTGCCTGGGTTCGCGCTGTCAGCACGACGGGCGAGTTCGCACCGTGGAGTCTCGTCATTGAATACAGCATCGTCGCAGCCGAAGGGCATTCTTCTGCGCCAGAGTTGGAACTGACGGGTACTCTTGTCCGACTCGGAGAATTGTGCACTTTACTGCCAGTGAATCTCGAATCAATCATCAAACTCAATACGGAATCGTCGGAGCATCTGCCTGACACTGCCGACCTGCGGGAACAGGCTTCACTTGTTTCGATCAGTCCAGGCATACTGGACGAAGCGATGGCGTCAGACCCGGCCATGCTGTTTCTCGACCTGAATCTCTGTGGGACAATGCCAAGTTCCAGCAGTGGTCTCATCCGCTGTAGTTCGACCGGAGCAAAGCTGCGATTTACGTAGTGCTTTGTCAACTTTGTTCTTCTTATGCCGGGCCTTGCAATTTGGACGTATTGCGATTGATTTGGAACGCTTGCTGCCCCGCTTGCTGCCCCGTGCGATCAGATGCGATGGATGGACTCAGCGTGCGTCCAAATTAACATCAGATGTCGCTCACTTGCTTGCGAGGCCGAAGAACTGGATAATCCCGCCTCGGCGCTTAACCTGATAAGCGGTTCCCCCCGTGCGTCCCTCTGAATTTAAGGTGAGTGACAATGAAGTTGTTTTGTTCAGTATTCATTATCGGAGTAATGTTGATGACGTCGCCGGCTATTTGTGAAGTTCCTTCCGCTGAACCATTTGGAAAGACCAAAGATGGCCAGGCAGTAGAAATCTACACCCTGAAAAGCGGGAACGGGCTAGTCGCAAAAGTCATGACACGAGGTGCCACACTGGTTCAGTTATTTGTTCCGGACAAAGATGGCGAGTCAGAAGACGTTGTTTTAGGCTTTGACGACGTTGCGGGTTACGAGTCAGACGGGAATCAATATTTTGGCACCACGACGGGACGCGTCTGCAATCGGATCGCGAAGGGCAAGTTTACGCTCGACGGCAAAGAATATGCGTTGGCGATCAACAATGATCCGAATCATCTGCACGGCGGAGTAGAACGCAGCCTGGATAAATTGGTCTGGACTGCCAAACCGTTCAGCAATGAAAAAGGACAAGGCGTTAAGTTCACATGCGCCAGCCCGGACGGTGACGAAGGATATCCCGGCGAATTGAAAGTTACTGTCGATTACTTTGTTCCGGTAGAAGGCAATACGATCTCCATTTCGTACAAGGCAACGACTGACAAAGCGACTCCGGTGAACCTGACGAATCACTCGTACTTCAACCTGAGTGGCGCAGGCAGTGCAACAGTACTGGACCACATCCTGCGTCTGAACGCGGACAAGTACACTCCCTGTGACGAAACCTTGATTCCAACGGGAAAGATTGAACCTGTCGAAGGCACGGATCTTGATTTCCGCAAACGCACGAAGATTGGCAATCGCATCGAATCGATTGGAGCCACGGCCGCCATCGGATACGACCACAACTTCGTCCTGAACGAAAAGGCTGCAGATGCGAAACTCAATCTTGCCGCCGCATTGCTGGATCCAGTTTCACGACGCATGCTGCGCGTCTCAACCACTGAACCCGGCGTTCAGTTTTACAGTGGCAACTTCCTGAAAGGCCAGATCGGCAAAGGCGGAAAAACCTACGCCCACCGCAGCGCGCTGTGTTTAGAAACTCAGCATTATCCGGATTCCGTCAATCATCCCGAGTTTCCTACAACAATTTTGAAACCCGATGAGACATTCGAGTCCCGAACAATCTACGCATTTGGCGTAGAAGAACCCAAAGAAGTCGTGAAATAGCTGCCGCTGAAAGATAGATTTTTTTTGCTTGATTTGTCTTTGTCCAGGATCCATAGTCATCAAATTGCATCATATGTCGTTGAATTTATCCTCAATCACGCTGACAGGTGGTGTTTCACTGACTTGCTCAATGTGAGTGGATATGTTCCACTTCTCACCTGAACGATCTGTTAGAGACTGGAATACAGGAGTTCGTTGTTTTGAAATCGGCCCGAAAAGTCAGGATGACGTTCGCCCTTATGACCCTCTGCTGCGCAATGATGGCGTATTGCAGTGCAGTGGCATCGGCCGCGGACGCTGACTTCGCTGGGGCTGAACAAACAGATTCGGGACAGGCACAATTATTAGAGTCTGTGAATGATGAGCATCGACAGATTGCGGTTGCGAATGATCGAGTGACTTCCCGTGCCCGACTGATGGCGTTTTTGAGGCGGAATCTGGTCGCCTATTATGAAGATCTGCCGGATGCCATTCGGTTGTGTACTAAAACGATCATCGCCGCGCAGGAAGCGGGAGACGAATCAATTGTTGCAGTCGCAAGAATGCAGCGTTCTGCCGCCAGTTTGCGTTCTGTGGGCTTCGACGAATGCCGTTCCGATTTCGAACTGGCGATGCGATTTTCGGTACGATCCGCAGACCCAGAGCTGGTCCTGCTGTTTCAGACAGCTCGCACAGCGGTCGAGCAGACTCTGTATTCCCAATCTGACTGCATGAATCGATTGCGGCATGCAGTGAAGTCGGCCACCGGTTTTGCCCACTCGGACGTTCTGTTTGCAAGCGAATTTGAACTTGCAACCCGGTCGTTTCCAGAGGTTCCCAGGACAGTGCCCATCCACATCGTTGAACTCCGAAAGAAGCCGGTTTTTGAATCTTCCAGCGAATCATTTTTGCCACGCGATCAATTGCTGAAGCTTTTACAACAGCCACTGGCGGTTCAGGAATTCTCCAATTCCAAAGACTTCATTTCGGAAGATCTCAATCGTGTGGAGTCGTTGCGATCAGAGTTCTTCAGGTTGCCGGATCTGCTGACAAGCGTTGGGGCGGCTCGTCGTTTCCAGTTCGAAGCGTTGTGCCTTTCATCCATGCTTTTAGATCACTCTGGTCAGAGTGACGCAGCTTTGGAGAATCTTGCCACGGCTCGCAAATCTATGCTGAAATCCGGCGACATTACCGCTGTGGCTTTGACAGATATTCGAATCGGAGAAATTCACTTCCGATGCGGCCGCCAGGATTCAGCGAAGGATGCTTTGGTGGCGGCAACAGATCAAATCCAGCTGATTACGGCCCCTTCGACTCTTGCTCAGCTGTCAAAAATCGGATTGCAGCTGCCGGATTTTTCGGCAGAGTTCAACGATCGTCGCGCAAGCTTCTCGCGGATCGTTCAAATGCGTCTTGTGGAACTTCAGCAGCAGGCTCGATGGATCAAGACGGTCGTCAAAGAGACAGAACTTGCTCAACTTCAGTTGCTGTTGGCCGACACATCAATCCGCGGCGATTTACTGGAAACTGAAAGAGATTCCGCCCTGGATGCGAAAGGAGTTTATTTGCGTCTTACGGCGATCGGCCTGGTGGCCTGCTGTTGTCTGCTTTTGTTCCTGTTGAGGGACCGCCGAAAGCTGCGGAAGGTGAATTCACTTTTACACGCTGAGATGATTGCCAGGACAAAAGCAGCGGACGAACGTAATCAACTGGAGTTGCATCTGGCTCAATCCGTGCGACTCGAGAGCCTTGGAGATCTGGCTGGGGGCATTGCGCACGACTTCAACAATCTGCTGGTGGGTGTGTTGGGGAACGCGGAACTGATGCGGTACACGGAAAAGGTTTCCGATCGAGGGGTCGAATACCTGGATGGCATTACAAAGGCGGCTGAAACGGCTGCTGATCTTAGCCGGAAAATGCTGACGTATGCTGGCAAGCAGCCGATGCAAAAGACCTCAGTTGAATTGAATCAACTGGTGACACGAATGCTGCCGCTTTTGCGTTCCGGATCTGGCATTCGTCACAGTGTCGAGTTCACTCCATCAGCGCATCCCGTCTTTACAGAGGCTGACGAGGGCCAACTTGAGCAGGTGCTCATGAATTTAGTTACAAATGCGTCCCACGCGATGACGAATGGCCGATGCTGCATTTCAATCCGTGTTGGGGTTGAAATACTTGATCAAGTCGTCGGTGATCCTTCGCTGTTTGGAAATCGGCAGGAATGCGGCAATTTTGCGTGGTTTGAGATCAAAGACACAGGGCGAGGTATTCCATCTGAAAATATCTCACGCGTCTTTGAGCCGTTCTTCACGACTAAGAATTCCATAAGATCACATGGATTCGGACTGGCCGTTGTCTTTGGGCATGTGAATCGCCATAACGGGCTGATTCGATTGACTTCCACTGAATCTGTAGGCACGACGTTTCGCATTTTGCTGCCGCGTCTTTCAGACTTTCATGCAGACACTGTTCCTCCAAAACAAGTCAATCTTCAAACTGAAAAGCCGCAGTCGTTAACTGCCCTGGTCGTTGATGATCAGCTGCAAGTGCGTCAAGTTGTCGAAAGTCTGTTTCAAGCCAATTCATGGACAGTGCATAGTTTTGGGTCTGCCTGTGAAGCATTGGAGTTCTTAAGCGAAGAAACAGACGTGGACTGCCTTCTGATCGACCTGATGATGCCTGGCGTGGATGGCACCACGATGCTGGAAGAACTCGAACATCGGGGCATATCCATTCCCGTCGTTGTCATGAGTGGTTATTCAACGACCGACATGAATGAAGTACTGCGTTTCCGTTCTGTCGTGTCACATATCGAAAAGCCATTCAGACCAGCGGACCTGGTCAATGCCATGAGTGCCGCTGTAAACGCAGCACGAGGCGAAATTTCAAAGTCAGTTACCCCTGATCGATGAAGTTTGATGGCAAATTAATGTGACAGCAATTGTATTGCAAACACAATCGCAGCTGTCTCAACCCGCAGTATTGTTGAAGGCCACTGAAGCGTCCTGCTGCCAGATTCGATGGCTGCCTGTAATTCAGCATCTGTGAAGCCACCTTCAGGCCCTATCAGCAACAAAAGTGAACGATCGACGGCCCTGTCTTCTGTCATGGTGTGGATCGTCTTGGGCTGACTTGGGTGTGCAATGAAGTGCTGCCCATGCAAACGCTGACTGATAATGTCATCCAACACCGATGCGAATGTCTGAAGTGGCGACAATTCCATCAGTTCATTTCGACGACATTGTTTGCACGCACTGATCACAATGCTTCGAAGTTTTTCGACACGCGACTCTGCCGGTGTGACGACCGTTCGTTCAGATTGCAGAAGAATCAGGCGATCGACACCGATTTCAGTCAGTTTTTCCACCATCCATTTCAGTCGCTCCGCTTTTGGTGGCGCAGCGATTACGGTAAGTCCGCTGCGTCTTGCCGTAGCTGCTGGATTTCGAGAGGTAATTGTGCAAAACACTTCGCGGCGGGTATTTCGAGCGATCATCGCATCGACTTCAACTCCCCTGCCGTCGAACAGTGAAAGTCTGTCACCCGGCTTTAATCGCAACACGTGCAGCAGATGGTGGGCTTCGCTTTCGTCAATAACCACTTCGTTGCTGAGCAATGATTCGCAGAAGGCGCGGTGCGACATTGGAAACACACAGACTTGATGGCAGCAGTGGAAAGCCAGATGGCAAGATGGCAAATATTGGTATCGACAAGAGCCCAATTGAGGCAACGCATATTTTCAGCAATGCGATCGGTCTTCACAGCACTTGTTGTCTGGCGAGCAAATTTGTCTGCATGTGATTGTGTCACAGTGTCTGCAGGCTGAATCTTCAACCTGCAGACACTACTTCAATCCACAACCGCCAGACTTAGTTTCGGTTCTTCCTGCGTTCGTCAGAACCCTTGCCGTTGCGGACAACCAGCCCAAGACTTGCGGCCAACGCAGCTGCGGATTTCAATTCGTTCTTCTCTGATGATGCTGATGTCTCAACCCACCAGTCGGCCGACTGCCATTCGGCCATGACCGCATCAAATTCTGATTCAGCCACAACAACTGACTGCATCACCAGATCAACCACTGCTGCTGGCTCATCAGTAACATGCATGTTGTTCATGACAATTGTTTCTTCGTCAGCAATTGTCAAAGTGTCTTCGACAACGGCTTCAGGCGGTTCGCTCGGGGATTCATTCCCAATGTGAGTCGCCTTCGTGACAGCAGACGTCAGTAGTGTTGACTGCAATGTGCCCATTGCTTCCATTGATCCTGCAGCCGACGCAACGACCAGATCAACAGGGCTGCTCCAGGCCGTAATTTCGCCCATTGTACTGACTGCACGCACCCACACTCGATAGGTCCCGGCTGCCAGTGGTGCGTCATGGGTGTATGTCGTGGTGTTGAGGGCGGTTTTATGAATGGCTCGAACATTGGTTGCTTTATTACTGACCCATAGTTCGTATTTTTCAGTGCCGGAAATTGTTGTCCATGTGAACTGTGCCCTGGCCGGCGTTCCAACCAGCCTTGCGTTGCTGATTTTTGGAGGCAGGCCCACAGAAAACAAAGTGACTTGTGACCATGAGCTATAGGAGTTTCCGCTCTGAGCACGCACCCAAACCCTGAAGTTTCCAACGGGCAGATCCTGCAACGCGGTAAACGTCGTTGTCTCTATGAACTGATTCCGAATGACAACCGCTTGCGTTTTTGCGTCGCCAACCCAGAGATCGTAGCTGGTTGCACCAGTAACAGCCGACCATGAAAAGGTCGGCGTTCGATCAAATGTACCACCGCCAATGGGTTGGGCAATAACAGGGGGAGCAAGCACTGTGTGAACAACACCGACGCTCCATAGTCCCGCTTCTCCCCGTGCGTTCAGGGCTCGGACCCAAATCTTATACGTACCAGATGGTAAATCGACCGGCGAAGTGTAAGACGTTGTTGTGAGTGCCCCAGTACCGGCGCGATAGATGACTTGAGGTTTGTTGGTTGTAAGGTTGTTAACCCATAACTCATACCTGGTTGCATCTGGAACCGCCGACCATGTGATCGTCGGGAATGCGCTGTTCGCAATGGTGACAGTAGGGGACGGTGACGTAACCACAGGCGGCGTATTGACGAAGAAATCATTGCCTACGCTCCAGAATCCTGCAACTTCTTCCTGATTGACGGCACGCACCCAAACTCGATACCGGCCGATTCCAAGATTTTCCGGAGGTACAAATGAGTTTGTCCGTACATTGATGTTGCGGACAATCTGGCTTACGCCGGAACTGAGATTGGAGATCCAGATATCATACCGCAATGCGCCAACAAGTGCATTCCATGTGATTGTGGGGCGTGATAATGCAGTGACTGCACCAGGAGCGGAAATGACCGGCGGTTCATGATCTTCAACGACGATACCAATTGTTCCATCGACGAAGCTTGTGGCTTTCGCTCTAATAGTCACGTTCTGTGACCCATCGACTACAGTGTCGTTGACCGCAGTAATTGGGAAGGTGACGCTTGCCTGACCTGCCGGAATGGTCACAGTGGCGGGGACTGTGGCTTCGGTCGTGTCGCTGCTGGTCAAAGTCACCACAAGTGCCTGCGAAAGGTTTCCTGTATTGCTGCGAGTCACAGTGCCGGTCGAGGCCGTGCTGCCGGCATTCTCAAGGAATGTCGTCTTTGAAGCGGTGATCGTGAGCGTTTCGTAGTCCGTAATTGTAACGACTAGACTGCCGCCGGTGATCGAACCTGCCGAAGCTTGAACAGTCGAAGACCGCGTACCATCCAGAATCAAATTATCCAACACGGAAACATCAAACGAGACGCTTGTGATGTTCGCTGGAATTGTCACAGTCGCAGGCACAGACAGCCCTGCCCCCGCCATGAGTGTAACAATCATTGGAAACGACACGTCCGTCTGATCCTGTCTCTTCACAACCACCGTGAATGAACCAACGTTTTCGGCGATGATTGGTGTTGAGGTTGACAGCTTAAGTACAGGCTCCACATCAATGACGGTAACCACATATGTTACGTCAGCACCATACTCCGGTGCGCTCGCAGAGAGCGTTACAAGTGTGTTGCCGTCAATGATGTTATTATCAATCGCGTCGATCGGGAACGTTACTGACGCCCTGTTGGCTGGAATCGTCACCGAAGTCGGCACGGTCAACTTGTTCGTATTGCTGCTGGTCAGCATGACGGTGTACGGCAGACTGATGTCGGTATTTCCACGCGTCAACTTCCCAGTGACTGCTCCCGGGCCAGCGTTTTCGAATACAGACGATGTAAAAAGTGCCAGCGTCATCGTTTCGAAATCTGTGACATCAGCAGTGTCGCCGTCGAGTGCAAAATCAGTGATACTCGTGCTTGTCGCATTGATCGTGAATGTGTTTGTTCCATCCAGCAGTGCATTATCGACGGCGTCGAGCGGAACCAGAATTTCTGACTGATTCGCGGGAATCACCACCGTAATTGTGCTGCTGCCGTTGAAAGCGGCTTTATTCGGATTTGACGACTGCAATACGACGGTCACTGCTGACAACCCAAGTGTCTGCATCGTCATTGACCAGCCAAGAAGGCGGCCGATATCAGAGCTGTTGTCGTCGTTCACTTCAAGAAGCCAAGTGCCAGCCGTTGACTCCATAATGAAGTCGCTGAGTTTGCCCTCGGGCTTGAAACGACCAGTGAATGGTTGTGAGCCCGTGAGGATGGAGGAATTTGCCTGATCGTCGAGCACAGTATTGGTCATCAGCGTACCGTTGTTCGTCAGGTCGGTAAACAGTTCAACTCGCTTACCGCTCGGACTGATCAGATACACATCAAGGTCACCAAGCCACTGATGCTGGAAGTTCAGGGTTACATTCAGATCGGTCACTCGTGAAACCTGGTTCGGCACGACAATCGGCACAAAGAGGCGACCGGCATCCGGAATATCATAAACACCGCTGTTGGTGAATTGCTGAGTTGCCTGAAACGCAAATGGGCCTCCGGTGTCGGTGCGAGAAACTTTCACACTGGTGGCATTTGCTCCAGCTGCTTCGCTGATACTGTTAGCCACAACATCAACCTTAATACCTTCGGAATCGAGCACAACGATTGTCTGGTTGTCTCCAGAATATCCCGGTGCAGAAACGCTGATGACCACCAGTTGTGCGCCATCGCGAAATGAGTCATCAACAGCGTCAATCGGAACAGTCACAGACGATTGCCCTGCCGGAATGACAACAGTCAGAGGCACTGATAATTCCGTTGGATCAGGATTCGTAATCGTAACTACCAGATCCGCGGTACTGAAGACCGCAGATTCACCAAAGGAAACGAATGCATTGGAAGTCGAAAAAGAATTGAATAGATCAATCACGGCGAACAATGTATCTGTGGTTGCATACTCACCAATTGTATTGCTGAGCAGAATCCTGCCGGTATTGTTCAAATCAATATCGTTCAATACTCCAAGTCCGGAATTGACCGATCGAATCACACTACCCGTCGAGCTATACTGAATGACATCACCATTGTCGGCAGCTCCATAAATCGTTCCGTCAGCAGCAACGGTGATCGAACGAGACGGCACTGCGAGCGTAATAAAGTTCACCACGGCGAGTGTATTTGGATCAAAGATGCCGACTTCAGATCCGTTGACGTCCAGAGCGTACAGCATTCCATCCAGCCCGACCGTTGTGTCGCGGTATTCCAGGGTTGTTGGCACCAGGCCTGGAATTCCGTCCGATCCAAGCGAATAAGAATCGAAGAAGAAGATCGACGAAGGCAGGGTGAAAGTCCTCTGCAGCGCACCTGAAAGATCATGAACGCGAATGTCGCTGCTGGTCCGAGACCCTACCAACAATTCATCATCAATGACCGCCAGACCGGAATCCCAAACGTTTCCAGGGAAGCGATTGATGATCTGTCCTGTGGTCGCTGTGATTTCGTAAACTTCATAGTCGAAGGTGTTGACATCCTGACCTGTAATAAACAGCGAATTGTTCGACGGGTTCCCTGCCAAGCCTGTATCGAAAGCGCCTCCCAACCAAATTCCATTCCTGTTTCCGACCGGGATTGTTCTTGTGATTGTTACTGTTGCAGGGTCGAATACCAATATCTCACTACTGAGTGTGAAAGAACTCGTCGGATCTGCCAGGTAAAGTTCGCCGTTGAGCCAACCTAAGCCCTGGATCGACCTGCTTCTCTGAATATAGGTTGGGTCTGTATTTAAAGCATAGGAGTCAACAATCGGTGTTTGAGCGTCTGGATCAATTTTGAACAATGTCGAAGTTCCAGAACGCATGTACCAAATGTACGTGCCATCGAATGCCATTCCCGCGTTACCGCCCTGTGTGCCTGTACCGACGGCCGGCAATGGGATCTCTTTAACGATGGAACCATCGATCGGACTGATTTCGTAAATTGAGCTGTCAAAGAGCGTGTTTGTAAATAGCCTGTTGCCGAATGACTTCGTTGCGAACCTGTTGACGACGCCAGTCCTGACATTGACGCGGACAAGTCCAAATGCATCGCTGGCTGTGGCTTTCATGTCCGTCAGGAACACGAAATCACCAGTCGTTGAAATACCGCCAGTGCCCGCATCTGAAGCCGTGGTAGAAAGCTCGGCTATGGAAGTATGCGTCCAGACGCCATTGCCTACGTTCAGCACGGAAAGAAATACAGTCGTTGTGCCGTTGTAGACCGCAATGTTTCCATTCGCCATGACAACAACATCGTGAGCGTTCTGGCCCGGGGGACGTACGCCTGTCGGCCACGGAATCGTCGTTGTCGTGACGAGTGTTCCAGCATTGTCATATGTTCGCAATTCATTATTGACAGCCACAATCTTATTCGGCGGATCAATGTTTGTATTGCTGCGCGTGATTGTAATTGATGAGGCGCCGGGGCCAGCATCTTCGTTGAATGCCACTGGATTGACCACGACCGACAACGTTTCGTGGTCCACGACATCAAGATCCAGATCTGTCGAATAGCTTCCGATTGATGCGGTGATTCTGGCGGTTTGAGTTCCGTCCAGTAACGTGTCATCAACAGCCGTAATCGGAAATGTGGCCGACCGTCGCCCAGGCAGAATGGTGACTGTTGCCGGCACAGTCAACTCTGTGGTGTCGCTGCTTGTGAGGTTTACTGTCAGCGACACGGAAAGATTTGCCGACGCAGGTCGAGATACGGTGCCAGTCGAAGCAAGGACACCCGCATCTTCACGGAATGTTCGCGGAGAAGCCGCCAGAGCCAATGGCAGCTCTGTGCCATAGAATCTCAGCTGGAAGTTGTTAAACGTTCCGCTCACCCCATTCAGCAAGTCCTGGACTCTGACCGTCCATGTTCCAATGGATTCTTCGCCCCAGAACCGTGGCGTCGTAAATGTGTATTGAGCGTAATTCACACCTGTCGTCACTGTGCGTTCTTCTGCCATGACAGACTGTGTGCCGTCTGGTGAAGTCAGTGTGACTCTCAAGTCACCGCGACGCGCATGAGTTGCAGTGAGTACCAATTCGACGTGCTCAAGCGACAATGCGGACGTGGCATCGACTGTTGACGTAACGCCTGCCCCATTGAAATCCGGTATGAGTGTTGAGACCTGCACGGTCGCCGTGTTCTCATTCACCAGCGGTGCGCGTGCACCCTGGCCAATTTTTGCCACTGCAGCATTCACCGCCGCCTGAGCGTCAACGACACCGAAACCGTATTTGTAGTTGATCCATCGCCCCGCTCCGTTCTGAGTCCACTCGGTGTCACCAGGATCAGCGCGACGAGCCGTGTCAATCAGAATCTCCATCACATCGCGATATGAGAGATTCGGATTTGCCTCAAGCATTAACGCAGCAACGCCGGAAACCTGTGCAGCGGCTGTTGATGTGTCTGCCGCAAGTCTTCGCGTGTAGTTTCTGTCCAGCAGAACGCCGTTATATCGTTCCTGGTCAGGATCCGGTTGATTGGTACCCACCGCAGCATTGGCATTCACTCCAAAGTCGTCACGAAGATCCAGTGTCATAATTGCTGAGGGCGCGGAATACGCCGAAACCAGCAATGAGGCTCCACGTTCACTGTATACAGAATGTACGGCCGAATCATCAACGGCCCCAACCGCGATGACATTTCTGGAACTTGCATAAGGATCGTAGTTGACATAGTCCCCACTGGCTCCGCCGTTTCCAGCGGCCCAAACGTAGACGATACCCCGACCGTTTCTGCCAGTTGTTGTGCCGGTATTCAGAGCTGTCGCAACCTGAAACGGCAACACTGCAATGTCGCCGTTTCCAAGAGGTCCCCAACTGTTATTGGAGACTGAAATTGTGCTCAAGGCATGTGTCAACGCCGTCGCCGTATTTGATGCGGAAACGAAGGATGCTCCGTTTGCGCCCTGAGAAATCAAGCGGATACCAGCGATACTGGCACCAAACGCCGTACCCGTGATACCCTGAGCGTTGTTTCCAACGGCCGCGATGATTCCTGCGACGCCCGTTCCATGAATTGAGTTGGCGGTGTTAAATGGCGTCGGGTCAGTACCACCACCACCGACAAGGTCAAGACTTGACGCCTGAACGACGTTTCCAATCAAATCCTGGTGCTGAATATCCACCCCGTCGTCCACCACAGCGACGGTCACACCATTGCCGTTGTAAGTATCCCAGACACCTGTGACATTTAAGTCCGCACCCGGAGTTCCGTTCGTCTGCCCGGTGTTATTTAAATACCACTGCGCTGGGAAAAATATATCGTTCGGGATCATTCGCGTTTCGACGGGGATCTCGACCGTCGGGGCCAATGATTTGAAATTGCTGAGTGTTGAAATTCGATCTGCAGCAGTCTGCAAAGTGACCGCCGTGTCGTAGCGGACGTCAAATGAATTCGGAATTGGAGCATATGGCGTGACGGAAGTTGCCCCGGTCGCTGCCTGAATTGCAGAGGCGTCCATTGGAGCACTAAAGACCACGAAGTAGCTGTTCACTTGATCGGCCGGACTTACGGTGTCCAGAATTGCAGCTTGCTCAAGGACCTTCGCAAGGTCGGCCGCAAGCAGTTGTCGAACCTCCAGGTGTTCGGCTGGTGCCGAAAACGCTGACTGTTTCTTTCTACGCTGATTCGTGCGTCCCAGCATTGAGTCCAATTGACGCAGAAACCCTTGACGGCCTGAGTTTTTACGTGACATAATCAGTGAAACCCTGAACTAGCGTTGAAAAGAAATCAGAGAACGCCCGTAGCTAAACGCCCCTGGCAGAACGGCGACAGCCATATCAGCGAAGGCGAGATTCTCACATAAAACGACACGACTCAGAAGCAAACGACGCAAAAATGCTGAACATCTAACGCGGCCGTAGCCAAATTACCACGTTTCCCTCAATATCGCCGCGTTATCATGGGACTCCGTCCCACTGGGTGCAACGGCAATTGAGATGAATCTCCTCTGTATTTGCCACTCCACTACCCAATTTGCCAATACAAGACCCAGTGACCAGTTCGCGCGAACTCGGAGCGCGGAAATTCATATCTCCCCTCAGTCGCATCGGTATCCGGGATTGCTACTAAACAGAAAATGCCACGAACCCCTAATAGCTTACCAAGAATGCCAACGTTTTGTAAAAATGGGCAATTCGTAACGAGGCCCAGCCAATTCTTGCAGACTTTGAGCGTGGTCGAGACGGTCTGAGCCATAATCCATCGCTGAATCGCAGATTTGTCCTGGTTAGATCCGTTCCTGAACGCGGCCATGATTCTCGGCGGAATGGGACCGGTTGATGTTTTGACATCGACTGTAAGCAAGATCTTCGCGGGTTGTTATGCTGTGTTCGGCGTGGATTGAGGCTTTCACCGTTTAACCCGAGCCAACGGCGAAGCATCACGGCGGCCTCGCCGTTGGCTCGGGTTAAACGATGATTTCGAAAAAGGCTCCGATCGCTCATGAGTAATTTGGTTCACGATCCATCGCAGGAATCATCGCTGCCTGCAATTCAGACTTTGCGTAATAGATTTCGCTGGAAGACGGGGTTGGCATTGTTCGCGGTCGGGGCGGTCGCTACGGTAGCCGTCAACCGCGGCGCCGCCAATGATACAGACAAAATCATTCGTACCTATGAAGGCGTTGCGATCACGCTGCTGGTTCTAATGATCTGGTGGGTGTTCTTTTCGGGAATTCGCTTCTGGACTCGGCTGATGGGTTTGTTGCTGGTTGGTCTGACCATCGTCGGCGGGGCAATGTTGTGTGTTCGCAACGTCGAATTTACCGGGGATATGCGCCCGATATTCTGGTTTGTCTGGGATGCTCCTTCTCCGAGCGAAAAAGCTCAGGAATGGCTGAACCAGAATGCTCCACAGAACAGCATCGCAACAATTCCTGAAGTGCCAAACGGTCCGGCTTCGGATGTCACTGACACGCGGTCCGGTCTGACGATTAGCGCAGCCGACTGGCCACAAAATTGTGGACTGAACGGAAGCCGCGAAATTGCGGAACCTCAATGTTCGTTCGACTGGCAGAACAACGTGCCAAAAGAGCTATGGCGTCATCCGGTTGGTGATGCATGGTCGTCATTTACTGTTGTCGGCGCGCGACTGTTTACTCAGGAGCAGCGTGGATCGCTTGAATGTGTTGTCTGTTACAATGCTGACACGGGAGTAGAATTATGGCGCCACGAAGATCCCGCGCGCTATGAAACAGCACAGGGTGGAATTGGCCCACGCGCAACGCCAACGGTGACTGAAAACACCATCTTTGCTCTGGGGGCTACCGGAATCTTGAATGCTCTCAATCCGCTGACCGGCGCAAAGATCTGGCAACGCAATATCTGCGGCGATGCAGAATCCAGCATGATCGAATGGGGGATGAGCGGTTCTCCCATGATCTATGAAAACACGGTCATCGTCGATGCTGGCGGCTACAAAGACAAAGCTGTGATTGCCTATGATCGTGCGACTGGCGAGATAGCCTGGGCGTCAGGAAATCATCAGGCTGGCTACGCCACGCCTCGATTAGAAACGATCGCCGGGACACTCCAGTTGTTGATATTTCATGGTGACGGACTGCAGGGACTTGATCCGGCCACTGGCCAACAGTTGTGGGAATATCCATGGACGAATCAATACAAAATCAATGTCGCTCAACCCATGCTCTTCGATGATCATCTGTTTTTAAGCAGTGGATATGATTCCGGTTGCGTCCTGATTGATCCAACGACGCTCCAGGACGGTCGACCGGCAGAAGTCTGGCCTCCCAATAAGAACATGAAGCTGAAATTTAACGAAGCCGTCCAACGTGAGAACTACGTCTATGGTTTGGACGATGGCATTCTGGCGTGCATCGACGTCAAGACCGGCAAGCGAACGTGGAAGGGCGGCCGCTATCGACACGGCCAAGTCCTGCTGTGGGGCGACAAGCTCATCGTCCAGGCAGAATCTGGCGATGTTGTCGTGGTCGAAGCATCACCGAAAGAATTCAAAGAGGTCACTCGTTTGGCAGCACTCAGTGACCGCACATGGAACTTACCGATCGTCAATCGTGGCCGACTCTACGCTCGCAACGCCAGCGAAGCAGTTTGCTACGAACTGCCGGGTGTTAAGTAACCAGTCCTGACGTACTTTTCGGCACTGTCCCTGAATAATCATCCCTTGCGAGCAACAATCATCGCTCTGACGGGAGCGGGGTAGGATTCGATCGTCCGATTTGCATCCGCAGGATCAAGATAGTCAGCCAGCGATTCAAACGTCATCCATTCCGTACGTCGTTGTTCGGCGATGGTCGTGACCGAAACATCAATCACCTGAACCTCCTGGAACCCCGTGCGTTTCAACCACAGTAGCAGCATAGAGATGGATGGAATAAACCAGACGTTGCGCATCTTGGCATAGCGATCTTCCGGAACCAGACATGTGACGGCATCGGTTTCGATAATCAATGTCTCCAGCACCAGCGTACCGCCTGCACGCAGTGAATGCCATAACGCCTGCAGATGATCAATCGGGCTGGTTCGATGATAAAGGACACCCATCGACAGAGTCACGTTGAAGAAGTTCAATCGGGCTGGAATATCCTGGTCTGTCAACGGCAATACATAATGATCTGCGGATGGATCGGCGTAGCGACGGACAACTTCAAACTGCATCAGAAACAGCAAGAATGGATCAAAACCCAACACCAGATTCGCACCGGCCTGCAGCATTCGCCAGCCGTAATATCCATTGCCACAGCCAACATCCAGAACTCGGCATTTTTGAAAATCGACGTGCGAGGCCAATCGATCCCACTTCAGACACGAACGCCATTCAGTATCGATCTGCATACCAAACACTTCAAACGGCCCTTTCCGCCAGGGATGAAATGTCATCAACTTCTGCCGCAGAGAATCGTGGTCTTCACTGGACAAGTGTCCCTGAATGGTGACCGCGTCACGATCGGCGATCAGACAGGAATCAACGGCATTCGGCAGTTGATTCCATGCAGCCACCCACGTGCCGAGATTTCCATGTCGATCCCTGGCAATCGCGTTCTGTGTTTTTGTTCGAAGTTCGTCGGCCCACGCGTCTTGCCCTTCGACTGTGAGTCGGTTGTAGAGTCGTTCGCGGTCAAAGAGTGCCATACGGTGGATTTAGAAATTCTGAAATTGAGAGACGTGGAGGACAGCTCTGAGATTTTCATCAGGTCTTCAGGAATCACAACCATTTTCGGGTTTCGCTCGTTGCTGTACTGCCTGAATTCACGCTGATCGCTCAGAATATCGCTTTGCCTAAGGAATGTCTTTCTCGATGGTGCTGTCTGAGGTCATTGTGTCGAATCTGCATCTATTGTTTCCTCTGTTTTCCAGTATCACGTTCGTATTTGGCATGATGTACGCCCGCAAGGCCATTGGTCGCGGAGCCAGTGCGTGGACCGGAACATTCTACGGAAATCTCTGGCTGGGTTTGAGCTGGCTGCTGGTCGGAATCTATCGTTGGGACGTGATGCCGGTTGCCGATTGGTGGCAAGCAGCCATCATTGGGCTGCTGTTCTTTTCGGGCCAGTTCTTCACGTACACCGCGTTTCGCTATGGTGACGTGTCCGTGGCAACTCCCATCTTTGGGGTCAAGATTCTGCTCGTCGCTGTGCTGACGTCATTCACGACTGGGCAAAGCATAGCCTCGACGGTTTGGGTTGCTGCAATGATTGCCACCGCCGGAATTATTCTTGTTCAATCCGGTCCGGGATCGGCTCACAAGCACGAACGAAGACAACTTCTCATCACTGTCGTGACTGCACTTTCGGCAGCATCGGCGATGTCTGTATTCGACGTGCTGCTTGCGACGTGGGGCAAAGCACATGGCGCGTTGCAGTTTCTTCCGGTGATGTTCGTGTTTGCTTCGCTGTTTTCATGTGGACTTTTGCCGTGGGTCACCCCAGTTGCCAAACTGAACTCCGTGCATGCTTTACGACCGATGCTCTTTGCCACAATCCTGATGGCGTCACAAGCCATGGGTATGACGATCGCTCTGTCGCAATTTGCAGATGCAACTCGAGTCAACATTGTGTACGCACTACGCGGCCTGTGGGCGATTGTGTTCGCATGGTTACTGGCACACTCTTTCGAAGGCGGCGAACGCCACGTTGCTCGATCGGTCATGCTTCGCCGCGCGGCTGGAGCTTTGCTGCTGACCGCCGCTGTCGTCCTGGCTCTGTTTAAGTGAACTGATCTGTTTGCTACGGTTTTACGATGACGCTGTACAACGCTCCGCCTGCGGTGATGTAGAGCGTCGATGAATCGCGTCCCGCACCGAAGCAGCAATTTGACGGCATTTTTGAAGTTTTCAGAAATGCCAGTTCTTTACCCATCGCATCAAACACGGCAATGCCGAAACGCTTTTCGGAACGCATGGCTGCAAAGATGCGACCATTGGCATCAACTTCCATGCCGTCAATGCCGTTCTCGTTTCCAAAATCAGCGAGAGTCTTGCGATGTCTCAGACTGCCGTCTTCAGCGATATCAAACGCTTCCAGCGACATCTTGCCTTTCGGAACTGCGGGTTTATCAGCCAGACCGACTGAGCCGTTGTCATTGCAGGCAACGTAAACTGTTTTACCGTCCGGTGAAATTGCGACGCCGTTAGGCTTCGCAACTTCTTTTGTGGCGACTGACGTCACACCGGTTTTCGGATCGAAACGAAACACCCACTGGCCAGACAACGCCAAAGGTTCGAAGCCTACGTAACGCGGATCACTGAAATAGATGCTTCCGTTGGGATGGATGGCCAAATCATTTGGAGCGTTGAACGGCTTCTTCTCAAATAACTCTGAAACGCCACGGACCAGTCCACCTTCGGTGACCTCACACAATGCACGTAAACCACCGTTGGCTCCGCAACAGGCCAGCAATCGGTCTCCGGAATCAAACGCCAGACCGTTGCTTTTGCTGCTGTCCGCACAGAAAACCAGAGTCGTTCCAGTGGCTGGATTGAACACCAGAATGCGCCCAGCGGTTTTAGGTCCGCCTGGAATGTCGCTGAAGAAAATCAAACCGTCCGAACGTGCTGCGACGCCTTCAGTGAACTCACCGCCATCCCACAACAGTTTGGGTTCCGCATTGTCTGGAAACACGCTGTCTGCGGCAACCAATGGCTCTGCGAGTGACGTGAGGCACAGAACGCACGCATAGGCAAGTAACTTCGAGATCTTCACAAAAGAGCTTTGCTGCATCAGAATTCTCCGTGATCGGTTTAATACGAGTCTGGAATCGATCAGAATAGTTTAGTCTTAACGTGCAGTTTTTTCTCTGCCACCGATCCATCGAATTCAAGGTTATTCAATTCCATGAAGACTCACATGCTCGTGTTCGCCGCAGTGATTGTGGTTTCTGCTGCGTCATTTGCGGCCGATCGACCGAACATTCTCTGGATCAGCTGCGAAGATATCAGCCCGCGTTTGGGCTGCTACGGAGACACCTCAGCCAACACGCCCAACCTGGATCATCTCGCGACGGAAGGAATTCGATACACACACGCATTTTCGTGTCACGGCGTGTGTGCTCCCAGTCGAACGGGAATCATCACGGCCCATTATCCCATCGCACTCGGCGCTAACCACATGCGGTCCAGGGCAAATCTGCCGCCGCATATCAAACCGTTTCCGGAATACCTACGGAAAGCGGGCTACTACTGCACAAACAACAGCAAAACCGACTACAACCTGGTCTGGGATCAGAAAGCAACATGGGATAACACGTCGGCAAAGGCTCATTGGAAAAATCGACCGGACAAGACTCAACCATTTTTTGCCGTTTTTAATCTCACGATGACGCACGAAAGTAAAATCTGGAGGAGCGGTTGGAAAGGCGTTGTCTCAGATCTGAAAGAATCAGAACGACATCGTGCCGAAGACATGATCGTGCCTCCGCTTTATCCGGACACGCGGGCTGTACGCGAAGATCTCGCCAGACTTGCTGACATCATCACCGTCATGGATCGCAACGTCGGACTGCTTCTCAAGGAACTCGATGATGCCGGTTTGGCAGATGACACAATCGTGATGTTCTGGTCTGACCATGGTGACGGACTGCCTCGAGCGAAACGCTGGCCGTATGACTCCGGCACGCGCGTCCCGATGATTGTTCGAGTACCCGAGAAATACAAGGCGCTGGCCTCCGTTGGTTCACCGGGATCAACAGACGACAGATTGATCAATCTCATTGATCTTGGTCCGACGGTGCTGTCACTCGCCGGAGTTGCGATACCAGAAGGGCTCAGCGGTCAGCCGTTTCTTGGAACCGATCAGCCACCGGATCGCGAATTCATTTACGGCGCTCGCGATCGCATTGACGAAAGATTCGACCTTGTCCGCACAGTCCGAAACCGCGACTTCCGCTACGTTCGCAATCTGATGCCATGGCGGCCCGCACTACAGAACATCACCTACAGCGAACAAAACGCAACTCGTCAGGCAATGCGAAAGCTGCTCGCGGAAGGCAAACTTGAACCGCAGTCCACTCAATGGTTTCAAACGCCACGGCCAGCCGAAGAACTTTATGATCTGAACGCTGATCCCTGGGAACTTGTGAATCTCGTCAAAAA
>Ga0105046_10003159_pt1 | contig 26084 bp, 22 predicted proteins | sample MAT03_FD_78385 | JGI IMG/M metagenome (GOLD analysis project Ga0105046, IMG submission 78385) | Freshwater microbial communities from Lake Fryxell liftoff mats and glacier meltwater in Antarctica - MAT-03 (megahit assembly) | ecosystem: Environmental > Aquatic > Freshwater > Ice > Liftoff...
AAGGTCTAGGCTAAAAGGTCTAGGCTAAAAGGTCTAGGCTAAAAGGTCTAGGCTAAAAGAGTTAAGCGGATAGACGGCATTGCCGTCTATCCGCTTAACTCTTTTGAATTTCAACCATTTATTCAACAAGTGGCTTGCTGGATACAGCCCAACTTAGGCCTAGTGAAGCAAAATGAGAATATTGTGAACCTTACTTCAACTAACCGTGCGACTTGAGACCGGATGCCAGATTGATTTTGAGGCCGATGAGCCAACTCCGTTAATTTTGATGTTGCGTCCCCGTGGTGGATTAGGCCAATGGATCGTGCAGGAAGAGTACACATTGGAGCCTCCAGTACCCGTCACAGAATATACCGACAGCTATGGTAACCTGTGTCAGCGATTGGTAGCCCCCCAAGGACCTTTTCGGGTGCACACATCAGCCTGTGTAGAAACGGCAAACGAAATCGATGTGCAGCCCGGTGCGCTCTTTATTCCAGTGGAACATTTACCCGATGGAGTACTGCAATTTATTTTGCCTAGTCGGTATTGCCAATCTGATTTGGTGAGCGACCTAGCGTTAAAAATCGTTGGCGACGCAACACCGGGCTATGACCAGGCAGAAGCGATTCGCCATTGGATTCACAACCAGGTTAGTTATCAATATGGCTCCAGCAATGCATCTACTTCGGCAATCGATACGATAGAGATGCGCGTTGGTGTCTGTCGAGACTTTGCCCATTTAGGTATTGCGCTTTGTCGTAGCTTAAATATTCCCACCCGGATGGTTGTGGGCTATCTACATGACTTGAAGCCAATGGATTTACATGCTTGGTTTGAAGCGTTCTTAGGGAGGGGTGACGGCTCACTGACTGAAGGGCGCTGGTACACTTTTGACGCCACCCAATCAAGGGCTAAGGGCAACCGAGTTGCGATCGCCTATGGTCGGGACGCAGCCGATGTTGCACTTGCCACACAATTCGGACCCATGCAACTGCTAAATATGCGCGTTTGGGTGACAGCCCTGGAGCCATCGTAATGTAAGTAGTTCAACCTAAATAAAAACCAAATCCTAAAACCCTGCGCGGCGCAGTGGGCGGGCGGCGCAGGGTTTTAGGATTTTATATTTACTTAAGCCCACCTACTTAGCATCGCCAAAACAATGTCACTAGCCGTTTAGGACTACCAAATTATTTAGTCGTACCGGGCACTAGTTCGGTGTTTACTTCATTAAAAGCACGGCGCTTCAAGTCTTCTGATTCAGTACGGGGGAGCAAATCAAACGCCTGTCTTAGTACGTCATCAATCTCTTCGTAAGGTACCATACCCGTTTTGTTAAGCAGCACTTTACCGTTTTTGTCAAACACGACAGTTTGCGGTACCAATCCCCTATAGTAATAGCCCGGTTCTGTCGGCTCGTACTGATTCTTGGGCGGAATCGAATCAGCCGTCACAGGGATGAGGTTGGCAGCGCGGCCGTAGTAGGCGTCTAATCTCGACACCACAGGAGAAAAAGCTTTACTGTCACTGCTATCGTCTACGTAAAGTACTAGCACCGCCGGGATATGCGCCTCCAGAGATTGTGCCAAAGTTACCCTGGGGGGCACCAGGTACCCGTTCCCTGCATAGAGCGGAAAGATATTGCCATCATAATGGTCGTCTGTTAACGCAGCGATCGCCGGAGCCACGCTCCAACCTGCCAAACATCCCAAGCTCAACAGCAGCATTAACATAAACTTGGCAATCTTAGCTCGATCATGAGATAGATGCTCAAGTAGCCAGACGCAACAAGCTTGAGGGGAAACAAATTGAAACAACCGCATTGAATTTTTAACCAGTGATAAGTAGGCGGGCGTAACTAAGCATAAAACCCTAAAAGTCTGCGCCGCCCGCGCAGCGGGCGGCGCAGACTTTTAGAATCTTGTTTTTATTTAAGTTGAACTACTTAGATGGGTCAGCAATCTACGACCCTTAGTTATTTTGTAGCATCAGCGACCCAAACATTTCTCTATTTTTCTCGAAAGCTCTGAATCACCTGCTGCATTTCGGATTGGTTTGTCTCAAATGCAGCAGGGGGTGTCCAGGCAAGAATCTGAACAAACCGAGTCGGCGTTTCGACAATAGTGTGGAGATACACCACATCTATTTTGTTGAGAGAACCGCGCACTTCGGATTGCACCGCCGGGTAGGTTGGAGCGCTACCCACTTGATTCACACGGGTTGGCCCTGTCACCTGAAATTTTTCTAGTCGATTGGTTAGGTAACCCTGGGTAATTTTGGCATACTCGGCAGTCGTCATTGTGCTCAGATCGCGCCGATTTTGAACCAACACAATCAAATACATCTGACGGGCACGGTTAGATGCCTGGATTTGGGCTTTATCGTTTAGCTCTGGGTCGTTTAGCCAATCGGGCAACAGTTTGATTTCGGTTTTACCGTCTGCAGATGTGAGGAACGTACCCTGCGAAACGGAGTTAGGAGGCGGTGGAAGAGGTGGCAAGGTGGGAACGGTGATGACTGGATCAAGCACGTTCTGAGGTGTGGGGAGCTGAACGCGATCGACGGAGTAACCCGCGATCGCTACACCTGTCAACACCAACAAGGGCACCTGTCGCCTCAGCGTGGGAAGAAAATTCAGAAAATCTTTGATTCGGCTGTCCATGGGATAAACGGGTGATAATCACAACTAAACCTAAATTCACTGGAATCTGGACTAACCGCGAAGCAGTCGGCGCAGGTTCTGGGAAGCTGGCTTTTAATGATACCGAGATACTGACGGGCATCTAAAGTGAGCAGGCTTATCAGTGAGCAGGCTGATCAGTGAGCAGGCTGATCGGTGAGCAGGCTGATCGGTGAGCAGGCTTATCGCGATCGCTCACCGTTACGGGTATATCGTCCATCTTGTACGACGTTGCCCACGCCTTTGAGGATGCCGCGCCCCACTAGCCCAATGCCCCGACCGACCACCTCCGTCAGAACATAGACGATGCCGCTCCCTACAAACGAAACCGCAGAGCGAAGGCGAGGAGCGATGGCATCCCGTGTTTCTAATACAAGCGTGACCACCAGCGGGATTCCCACAAGCTGCTCTAATTCGTCGCGACGGGGCGAGTAGATCGTTTCGGCTTGGATGCCGCGATCGCAAATCATCAACAGGCAATACTGGCTTTCAAAAATATCCCGTGGCTCCGCAAAGAGGCGTTGAAGGCGATACCGCCAAGACAAATCATTACGAAACCGTTCAATTTCGCGGCTAGAGATTAGACGGCGATCGTAAAAAATTTGTTTCACTGCTTCCACATCGGCAAAACGATTGAGCAAGGGCTGCACAACCGCATTTGCCAGTTGAATGACAGTGTGACTCAGCAGTGCCTCGGCTCGGCGTAGCGCTGCTGGATTACCTGCGGCGTAGGATATGCCGTCAATCACCAGTGGTGCTTGATAAAGCAGATGCGCCAGTAGTTCTGCGAATAGTGGAATTCTTGCCAAAATTTCCGTTCGTACCAGATTGACATCAAGCAACAGGTCGTTGACGATTTCAATGTCTCCGCCGCGTACCGACACAGTCGTATAGCGGCCAAAAAAGTCAACGCTGGTAGCTTGCCATAAATCTAACAAGAGCTGCGATCGCATGTCAGGCAGTCGATCTAGCGGCACCTGAGAAAATCGCAGGTCATCCAATAGCAGCTCTAGCTTACGCAAAATCAGGTAAAACAGTTCACATTTTTTATCTGCTCGTAAAATATCTGTTTCTAGAGGCATTCCCGTCAGGTTTTCTAGGCTGCCCTGGAGATTGCTGAGAATCCTTTCAAACAGAACAGAGCGTAAGCTTCGAGCGGTAAGAGGGGTCTCTGCCGACCCGGACAGACTAGTCGAGAGGGTGCTGGAGTTGAACTGGGATGCTAACGCTGCCGAGGTGGGCTGCAACCCCTGGGGAAAGGCTGGAGCAGGAGGGCGATCGCCTGCCGAAGATTGGCCGCTAACGCCAGCCATCGATGGTGGCGATGCTGTTCTGAACGGCGTGGCCAAATCGGATGAAGCTAAATCAGGGGTAGCCAACAGGCGCTGCACTAACCAGCAGGCGGTTCGCATTTCTCGCCGCCGTCCAACCAAAACAGCCTGATCCAGCAGAGACAAGTCTGGATGGCGCAGTTGGGCATTGAGATCTGCGATCGCCTGTTCAATTTGGCAGATGCCTGACTGTCGTAAATGGCGTTTGAGAGACTGGATGGGAGAAGGAGCGGAGAGGGACGGAGTTAGACGTTTAGGCAGAGTAGAAAGTGAGTTGGCATTGGCCGGAGGCCAGTAGGGCTGACGGCTAGCAACTTGACGCAGGGCAGTGGCGATCGCCTCTGTCTCCGCAGTTTTAAGGCAGTACCCCATAACGCCAACCTGCCGCGCGGCAGCTAGCATCACTGGCTCTGCTGAAGCGCCGAGTACCAACACAGGCAACTGAGGAAATTCGGCGTGCAGTTGACGGCATAGGGTGATCCCCTGGATCTGACTAGTGTCGGCGCGCCCTAATTCCTGATCAACAACCACTAGATCAACCGTTTCAGCTAGCTCTCCCGTTCCAATGGCGACCATTGGGTCTGCTTTCGGAACCAGCCGAGTCCGAATTAGACGCAAAGCATTGCTGCCGTCAGCCGCGTCAATTACCAGGTCAAATTCGGGAAATTGTTCTAACCAAACACGCAAGCCTAAGCGAAAAACCGGATCATCGGCGATTAAGGCAAGACGGTAAGGCCGGGGAGGGAGAGGCATGGGAAAACGGCTTGAGAGATTAGCGAATGAACAGTTAACGTTTCCGTTACTATACGGCTGAAATCAGCCATACACGATACTTTTCAACAGCCTCCGGGAGATTGCTTGATAAAGTTAGTTTTCGGATACAAAACCCGAAAATCGACCTTTTGGACTATTTTCCAACTAGCGGTAGTCCTAAATTGGTAAGGATTTTTTGATGGGCGGGCTTTGCCCGCCCATCAAAAAATCCTTACCTCAATACCACTACCCAACCAGCTTCTAGGGTGCACCATCATAGGCAGATATAGCATCGTCGCCATCCTCCTGGGTATCACCATCCTCCTGGGTATCAAAAGACGAGGAATCCGAGGATTCTAGAGAGGGTTGTGTCTCCCAGCTCGACCAGATAGAAGCCCGTTCCGATTGCCAGCGGGCGATCGCGGCTTGGGCTTCTGCGTACAACGGGCGTCCGGACGCTATTTGTGATGCTAAGCCGATCGCCTCACTCAGGTGCTGCTGCGAGGCTTTGGCAGTTGCGTCATTCAACAGCTTACGGTCTTCAGCAATCAGTGCTTGGGTAATGGCAGTTTGCCACTGGGCTATTGATGTTTTTGCCCGATCGTAGAGGGCACGTCCTTGCTCAATTCTAGCGGCGACGCGAATGGCTTGGCGGAGATTGCCTGCCTGGGCTAACGTCTGAGCCTCGTTTAAGATTGGTTGATCTTGAACAGTCTGAATTTGTTGCGTCCAGGTAACGATCGCGGCTTGAGCATCATTCCATAGGGCACGGTTCTGAGGTACCTGCTGAGCAGCAGCGATCGCCGCTTGCAAAGCAGGGATTCCACCCGGTTGAGCCAGCGCTTGGGCATAGTTTAGCAGCGGCAGATCTTCCATCCGTTGAATTTCTTGGTGCCAATAGGAAATCAACGTCTGAGCCTGGAGACGACGAGGCCGCGTGATGCCAATTTGACTGGCCTGAGCGATCGCGGCTTCGTAGGTAGTGCGCTGCCCTAAACTGGCGATCGTGTTGGCAACCTGTAAATGCTGCACGTCTTGCAGTTGGGCGTTCCAGTTTTGCAGATCTGATTGTGCCGAGAGATAGAAGGCACTGTTAGCAGGAATCGTTTGCACGGCGGCGATCGCCTCTTGTAACCGCCATACCTGCCCCCAGGATGGCTGCCACTGCTCAGCATCCCAGCGGGCTAGTGCCTGAGCGTGACCATAACGCACTAAGTTCTGCTGTTCGGCAGGCAGGTCTAAATGGGGTGGAATGTCTTGCACCAGCGCGATTGCCCCGGCTACATCTCCCTCACGCCACCGCTGCAAACCAATCTCTAGCAATTCCTGACTCCACTGCTGAAGCTCAGGCTTAGCCACCTCCCATGTTGCTGACTGGGGGCTGATTTGCTGCGCTAGGGCGATCGCGGCTTGTAACGTCTCTGGTTTATTGAGTACCACAGTCTGTCGTGCCTGTTCCAGCGATCGCCATGCCGTCTGCTCTACCACGATTTGGCTGGTCAGCACATTCATCCGCTGGGTGCGCCAGTAATCGTGGGGCAGCTTGCCGAGTTCAGCGAGCTGATCTGAGGCCAAATCCCAGTTCTGCTGGCGCAGAGCCGTGACAGCCGTGGTGTAGATAATTTCGCCCTGCTGCCATTGGGCTTGCCAGTCAGTGATTGCCTGTTGTGCTTGCGGGTAGCTAGGGCTGCTCGGCGGAATGGCTTGGGCAATTTTAAGAGCGCCTGCAAGATCGTTTTGTGACAGCCGCTGCTCAGCAATCGCCAAAATATCATTAGACCAGTTCGCCAATAGCTCTTGTGAATCGGCATAAAGCGGATGGCTAGGCGACCACTGTTGAACTAGCTCAACCCCGGCTAGAAGTGGAGCTAGCTCTCCGGCAGGCACGGCTTTCTTGACGGCCTCTTGGGCGCAGTAGAGGCGATCGCCATCAGCCGCCGCGAACGACATCCGTTGGCAATCGGGTAACGACGGCAGACGAGTTAACCACTGCAATGCCTGCATCCCCACTCCAGCAGAGGCCGCAAATGCCAATAGCCACAAAAAAGACCACCGCCACACAGCACTCCAACGTCGCAGGGGCGATCGCGGTGCTGGAGGGCGGCGGCGTGGTCGTGCTGTCGCAGGTCTGACGGTGGACGAGGGGGTGAGGGCGATCGAGTCAGGGCGATGGGGCAGATCTACCGCGATCGCTTCGAGTTTGGCGCGAGGGGGGCGGAGAGCAGCCGCGTTCGCAGGTGAATAGGCGGATTGCGCTGATTTTTGACCGGGTCTACGGGGCTTTTTGCGTGCTCTTACTGGATTGACCGTGTGTCGTACCATCCGCCCTCTCTATCTAACGCTCTGCTCATTCATCGTCATTAAGCCATTTTACGAATCAGCACGCGATGTGCAACTTTCCTGGCCCCCCTCACCGTTCGACTGAGCGCTCACGCCGAAGCCCTAAATCCCTCTCCCAGAGCGGAGAGGGACTTTGAGCCACTCTTGCTCCCCTTCTCCCCGCTTGGGAGAAGGGGTTGGGGGATGAGGGCGGATTGAAAGTTGCACATCAGGTAATCAGATTATTTGGGTAGTAATCTTCGTAGTAATTTTCAAAGAGCGTTACTTTTTCAGACCTGTACAACTGACATGGCATCTGTTCAGGTTAAGTGTTGATAGTAACGAATTTCCGGCAGAATGCCGCAAGATTTTTGGCAATTCTGAGCTGACAAAAACCTTTGTCAAAACTTTAGTGGACAAGCAGGGTAGCTAGATACCTGGCAATCACATCGCTAGTTTGTGCCTACCGACAGATTGGCAGGGGGGATAATCAATAGGGCACAATAGCAAGAGATTTGCCCAGAGAGATTTGCCTAGAGGTTCTATGTCAAGAAAGATGATGCGATCGCTCCTTGTCCTTTCAACAACGCTGATGCCTGGACTGGTCATGCATCACTCTTCCGCCCAAGCTCAAACACAGCTTCAGGGCGAGGCTTATCCAGCAGAGGTAGTCACTTCATTCATGCAATCTTGTACTGCTGAGGGTAGAGCAGGAGATGCCGGCACACTGGAAACGCTAACCAACTACTGCACCTGCTTTATTGACACACTGCAAAGTCAATATACGCTTGAAGAAACTCTGGCGTTTGCAGCACGGCTTCAGCAAAACGATGCACCCGATGAACTCATCGCTATTGGTGATACCTGTAAAGCCGAACTGAGTCCGGCCTCATCCATTCCTGCTCCGGAAGGGGTCGTCGAGTAAAGTATCGTGAGTTGACTTTTAGGGTAGTGGTATTGATGTAGTGATTTTTTGAAGCGCGGGCAAAGCCCGCGCTTCAAAAAATCATTACCAATTTAGGACTACCACTTTTAGAGCGCTGCGCTCTGCTGTGTTCTAAAAGTCAACTTTCTCTAAAACCTTTAAAACCTTTGAGCAACCCGGTTGTGCTCGCTCATTCGTGCAACATCACGACGGCGAGAAACCTGCCGAGGCTCAAGCCCCAACCCCAACTAGCGGCAGTAAGTAGGTGGGCTTAATTAAATATAAGATTCTAAAACCCTGCGCCGCCCGCTGTGCGGGCGGCGCAGGGTTTTAGAATTTGGTTTTTATTTAGGTTGAACTACTTACTTACGTAGCCAATAGCGACACATGGGCTGCTACCACTCGCCAACCGTCTGACGTGCGTAGCCATGTTTGGCTCTGCCGACCAATTTGTCCAGAAATGGCGCGGTAGAATTCAGTATTGGCAGTGGCAAAGTCAGAGCCATAGGTGGTAATGGTTGTGTTTTGTAGCGTGCGCGCCAGTCCAACAGAGGCACGATTTGCGCGGAATTTGGCGATCGCCTCATACCCATACAAATTTTCAGTTGTGCCATACCGCAGGGTGTAGGGGCTGTGCCAAAATAGTTCATCTAACATAGCCACATTGTTGCTAACTAAGGCAGCTTCGTAGCGTTCAAACGCTGCTGTCACTTCAGCAACGATAGATGGGAGATTAATATCCATAGAGACAATTCATAAAGACGGCATTATTGAGGTGGTGCAGTATTAGGTGGTGCAATCGTAGAACGGAACCCAATCACTCTGTTGTCAGGAATCGTCATGAGTAACGCTAAAAGCACTCCCCTTATCTGCATTCTCATCTGCATATAGTATGAGAAAACGTCTGCCACCGTGGGCTTACTGGATTAGTTTAGGATTGGGGGCTTTAGTGCTCAGCATGGTGCTGCCAGCAGTCCCTGTGCTGTTACAAGGCATGTACCTGGCACTAGGTGCAACGTGGCGAGCAACGATTGACCTGCTCACCATTACCCTCGTTGCTGTTTTGTTTGCCAGCCTGCTTGCCCCGTTGGAAGCACTGGGCTGGTGGGCGGGCTGGTATGGGGACGAAATCCAGACGGACGTGAGTCCTGGAACGTTAGCAGAACCCCTTACACATGGGCAGGTAGTTAGGCGGTATGTCGTTTATCTGGATGGCATCTCCCAAGCACAGCACCTTTATATTCCTGAAGTCGAGCGATTTCTCAACGACCTGGTTGCGGCGCTGCCCAGTGATATCGTATTAATTAAAGGAATTATTCCTTATTCAGTATTAAATAGACCCCTAACCGAAGATCGGTTACTTTCCTTTTTTTGGCGAATTGCGGATCGCCTTCAAATGAACTCGGAGAGTGGCCTTCTAGGACTGCTGCTAGCTGCCACAATTAATATTCGCAATGTTTTGACCGTCAGTGTAGTAGCCGATCAGCGCTATGGCCCCATTTACAATCAAGGCACAGCGCAGATCATTCACAACAGTCTGCTGACCCATGGGTACCAAACAAATAGCGGTGTGCCTCTGACACTTTTGGGCTACAGCGGGGGGGCGCAAATAGCCATGGGTGCGGCATCGTATCTGAAGCGATCGCTCAAAGCTCCGATTGATGTCATTTCTCTATCGGGTGTGCTGAGTGGCAACCACAATGCCCTGGAGTTAGAACATGTCTACCACATTCGGGGCGATCGCGACTGGGTAGAGAAAGAGGGGTCTGTCTTATTTCCTCGCCGCTGGAAGATTTTTTTTCTGTCTGACTGGAATCGGGCTAAAAAGCGAGGCAAAATTACGCTGGTTTCCCTTGGCCCAGTGGGGCACAATGCCAGCGATGGGCCTTACAGCAACGTGGCACACTTGCCCGATGGACGAACCCACTTGCAGCAAACGGTGGAGTTAATTGCAGGCATCATTCAGGGTAGTTCGTCTCTGGTGACGCATACCCAGGTGAGTAAACTGGGTAACTACGATCTCTATCAACAGGCGGCGTTTAATCGTCCTGATTATTACCCGCTTGAGCAATCGCTTAACCCAGACTTATATCAAGCGATCGCCCCCTGGATGGGACGGCTGATTTTGCCCACCTTTGAGCAGCGGCGGCAGGTCAACGGGGCGCTGTTTGAGGTGTATCATACCGAGCCGGGGTATGAGCAGTTGGTGGGGCAACAGGTTCCGCTGCGCTGGGGAGACTCGGCACTGATGCCTTACTATCTCCGTACGGTTACCAAAGATCTTTACTTCAGTGAAGAAGCCGAATACAGCATGAGTCAGGGGCTGGTTCATCCCTATCGGCTAGATCGATGGCAGCAGGTCAATCCGTTAGAGTCACTGGCAGGTGCCCGCCCTTTCGACGATGTGGTCGTGAGGCTAAAAGCAGTCACAGTTAAGGATGCAACCGGGAATGGAAGTCCAGCCCTCTACATTACGGAAGAACCAATCCAGATTACGGGTCGCTACTATGCGCTGGTCAAAATTCTGGGACGGGTGGTGGGGGCAGTCAGTCAAGCCCGCGACGAAGAATCAGATCAGCCAATCTATGGCCGTTTTAATCCGCCGAATTCAAGAACAGACTGGGAGCTAGATCCACGATCTGACTGGTTTCGAGTGGTGCATTTTAACCGGACGACTCGCGCATTTGACCAGGTTGAAGAGATCGTCCGCATTCCGCAAGTAATGGCAGATCGAGAGGGCATCTTTCCCTCTACGAATCGGCAACTAGAGCGATCGCCACTCAACGACACAGGCTGGTATATCTACGGGGAACAGGATCAAGCGAGCCTGTTTGTAGTCCGGGCGATCGCGCCGCGTGCAGTGCTGCGACTGCAACCCGATCGGGTGGTTTTTGGCAAAAGCGCGGTCTGGGAGTATATCAAACAGGAAGCCTGGGCAAATGTAGTGGCTCAGAAGGGGCGGGTTAGTTCAGTCTTGTTGTGTCCTGCTGAACGCGAGAATGACAGTGAGAATCGGGAGGAAGCTAGTCATGCAGAGGGGCTAGAGGGGCTACCAATGCAGAATGCTGTGTCGCAATGGCAAGAGGGAGATCGCGCGTTGCTGCTGCATACCTATGGGGGCATTGGTGGCAAGAAGCGAGAATCTGCCGCTAAAACCCCAATTTTCTTTGGGCACTTTGCCTACGGAATCGCTACCGTAGTACGGGAGCCACTGGCACAAGAGTTAAGCTTCGATATTTGCTATTACCAGGTTTACACCCACAATCAAGATGGCATCGTGGCCGGAGCGTTGGCGTGGCACCGATATTTAGGCGATCGCCAATTTGGTTGGCTGGGAGTGCGTCCGGTCTGCGATGTGTTGATCAAACTTGATGCCTTTACTCAAAATTACGATTTTGGTGGCATCAACGCCTCAGCGCTAGATGGTTTGGTGCATCAACTTGAAATGATGACAGCTCGTTATCGCATCGGTGACGGTACCGGAGGCACATACGTCGGGCCAGCCCACAACTGCGCTCAAGATTCAAATCAAGCGCTGTATGCTGCTGTTAAACATCTAGGTAACATTGTCAAGCACAGCGCCGCGATTCACCAGTGGTTAGATCGAAACCCTGACCAAGCACAGCGGTTCGAGAATCTAGTCAAGCTAGGGCAAGCCATTAAGCGAAAGCTGCTGCCCTTTGGAACAGCTCGTGCTGACTGGCAAGAGAGTGAAAACACTCTCGGCATCAGCCCTGAAGAGGATGTGCTTGAGGGGGTGTTAATTGGGTTAGTTAGTTGGCGAACACTATTGCCCCGCCTCGCTAGTGAAACGGTTACCCGGCAATTTCTAGATCAAGGCGCACAAGTATGGGTACTACGGACAACCCAAGTCGGTGGCTATGACCCCGATATTGAGCCGATCGCCCCAACTCGCTTGGGATAGGGTCGTGTTCTCAACAGGTTATTCAATTTTATGAACGGTACGTGGTGGTATTAATGTAAGGATTGTTTGATGGGCGGGCTTCGCCCGCCCATCAAACAATCCTTACCAATTTAGGACTAGCCGGTACGTTAGTCACACGTCTTATAGCTGTCGCCACAAAGGTTAGGACACTGGGATCAAAGGGGGTGTGGGGGCTTTGCCCCCAGCCAGGGGTTCCACCCCTGCACCCCGTCCTAACCAATCCGTCTATTGCTATACAACAATTTTTAGTTGACTAAGACCCGATCGCCTGAAACCTGGTTATCTTTATGAGAGCCGTGCAGATCTCGCAACGGCAAGGGCGGCTGACTCGACATCCACTAAATCAAGCATTGCCGTAAAACAAGATCTGCAAAAAAATAAACCACACATCTAGAACATTTTTTCTAGAACATTTTTTCTAAGTAGCTAGACTCACCTCACCAGTTCATCTCTTCAACTCCTATGGACGCTACTCTTGCCCTAATTGCCCACGATTCCAAAAAAGACGACATAGTGAGCTTTGCTCGCCGCCACGAGTTATTGCTCAAGCGCTATCGCCTTATTGCTACTGGCACAACGGGTCAGCGAATTCAATCCGCCACGGGATTACCCGTCGATGCCATGCTATCAGGGCCTAAAGGGGGCGATGCCCAGATTGCGGCTGAGGTGGCCGCAGGTAACGTGCGGGCGGTGTTTTTCTTAGTTGATCCACTTTATGCTCAACCGCACGAACCAGATATTCAGGCGCTTTTACGAATCTGCAATGTCCATAACGTGCCGTTTGCTACTAACTTGGCCACAGCAGAAGCGATCGCTGCTCAATTTGCCCTGGTGCCATCGGCTCACCTAATCTTTAACCCGGTTGCAGGAAATACTAACCCAGACCAAGATTTGGCGCTGATTCGGCAATTGCTCGACCCCCACGTCCATCTCCACGTCCACTACACGTTACCAGATGTCAACCCAGAGACTCTGGTAGCAGAGGCGATCGCCGCCCACGCTGATATAGTAATTGCATCGGGGGGTGACGGTACCCTTTCTGCCGTTGCGGGTGCCCTAATCGATACCAATATTCCCCTAGGCATTATCCCCAGAGGCACTGCCAATGCCTTTGCTGCTGCGTTGGGTTTGCCCAGCCTGTGGCCCATTCGTAATGCCTGTCAGGCGATCGCCGACCAGCACACCCGCCCAGTCGATGTGGCACGCTGCAACGGTGCTCCCATGATTCTATTAGCTGGAGTAGGCTATGAAGCCGTCACAGTCGAACTCGCCAGCCGCGATCTTAAAAACCAATGGGGCGCGTTGGCCTATCTAATGGCAGGCTGGCAAGCAACCGATCAGCACGTTCTATTCGACACTGAATTAGAAGCTGAGGGTGAAACCTATCAATTTCAGGCATACGCCATCACCATTGCTAACGCGGCACCGCCAACATCTGTTTTGGCGCAGGGTGCGGGGCGGGTCGTTTTTGACGACGGGCTGCTAGATGTTACCATCACATCGACGGAAACCAAACTCCAGGGTATTGCCACCATGCTACGCATGTTTGGAGCAGCCCTAACCGGAACCAATGTAGACACGCCCCATGTTGTCCACGGGCGCACGAGCCGACTTAAACTCTCCACCACTCCGCCGCAAAAGGTAGTCGTCGATGGTGAAATTGTAGGAACTACACCCATTGAAGTCGAGTGCATTCCTAATGGGTTGAGGGTAATTGTGCCTAAAACGGCACCCGCTTAAACTAAGTAGATGGGCGTAATTAAATATAAAACCTTAAAAGTCTGCGCCGCCCGCGCAGCGGGCGGCGCAGACTTTTAGAATCTTGTTTTTATTTAGGTTGAACTACTTAACACGGCTCAAAAGCAAGAGGTTGTGCTGTAATGATAGTCTTTGCGAAACGTCCCACAGACTATCGAACTAGCTCCAGTCTTCTCGCTGGCTACCGCGCCCTTTGTAAACCTGTGCCTCTTGGTGAATTTGTCGAGTGCGCTCGTATAGGTCATTCTCCGTCAACTGCCAACGGGTCAAAGCTTTGGTGATGTCGGCTTGAATGTCTCGGGCACCTGGAAACCCGTCATAGCGAATTCTCATGCGGGCTAACTCACAGAGATTGTAGTCTGTGGGGTCGCCTTCGAGCAGTTGGTTAATGGTTTGGCGATCGCTGCGCCACTGTGGATGTTGCTGCTCTTGTTTTTTAGGATCTATCTTTGCGTTCGCCATTTAAAGTCCTGAACTAGGTAAATCCTGAACTAAATAAATCCTGAACTAGGTGCCCCTATAAATCGGTGGTGTTTCACAAAATAACACACTAGCCATGCTCACAAAAAAATTGCTTATGTCCAGTTCCAAGCCGCCTGAAAAAAATCTAGTTCGCACTGCATGGCATAGCGGTATGTTGAACGCACCAAAGGACTGGACACCGCGTATTGATTGACTAGAGCCGCCAGTTGAATGGTGAGGGGTTCAAAATCTGCACTACTGTAAGTGCCAATCCAATCCGCATAGGCATGGGTAGGAACACCGTTAAAGGCCAATTGATGTCCTAAAAAAGCGTAAAGACGCATACAGGGCAGCATTGCTACTGCTGTCACACCGACCTCGTGGCTCCAAGCGGTTGCTAGCAAAAAGTCGGTATAACGGCGGGTAGCCGCTCCGGGTTCAACCGAGCGCAAATTCACACCCCACTGGGCGGCGTAATGTTGGTGCAGACGTAACTCTTGCAACACCCCACCCGCCAGCCCATAAAATACCTCAAATCCCTGCCAATCAGGAGCTTTCGCCGCACTGATGCTGTAGCCACGGGCAAATGCTTCTAAAAAAAATGCATCTTGCCCCACGTAGTAGGCAAACTTGCTAGATGGTAGTGTGCCATTACCAATGCCCTGTACAAAAGGACTATGTAGTGAGGCGATCGCCAGATCTTGATTTTGCTGCCACAGCTCATCTGCCAGTGCGATCGCCAAACCCATACAGTAACCTTCTTATCAAAGAAACAAGTTCCCAAGTCAGACCTGGGAACATATAAATTCGCGGTAGTCCTAAATTGGTAAGGATTTTTTGATGGACGGGCGTCGCCCGCCCATCAAAAAATCCTTACGTCAATACCACTACCAGATTGTTAACGGAATAAGTGCGACAACACTCAGCTATTAATTAACGCCCGCCTTCGCTGCTAGCAGAGAATCGGGGGATGTCAATCGCTCATAGGCGGCACGCATCTTCAAACCAACTAGCACTTGGAACAGACCGCTACCATTCTTAGAACCGGGGTATTCTCGGTGCTTCAGCAATAGCTCAGTCAGCTCTCCATAGTACTTAGCAGAGGTGTTGCTAAGGTGACTTTCGATGTAAATTACTTCATCCAAGCGATCGAACTGCCCGTCTAGCTCTAGCACCGACACCGAATTGCCGTAGTAAGCATCAGGCCCGTAGAACATGCGGATACCGGGGTAAGAGCAGGTTAGCTTGCGTCCGCACGGAATCCAATCAATGGTAGAACCTTCATCAAACAAGTAGGCTGGCTCAAAGCTCTTAACGTTGTCCTTTTGCACCAACCGCACCCGCAACACATTGCGCTCAGTATCGTTGGGAATTAGACGCGTGGGCAAAATTTGAATTACTACATCAGCGTGCTGTTTCTGGGGGTCAATGTAGGCTTCAAAGTCAGGGCGGCGAGAGTTAATGGCAGCTAAAACGTCTTCATAGGTGTGACCCCGTTCTGCCATATCGCGCTGAATCTTCCAGGCAATCTTGACCTCGTCGTCGATATCGAGATAGACGCTGAAGTCTAGCAGCGATCGCACCCGCTCGTCGTGCATGGGGTGCAGCCCTTCAATCACAATAATGCGATTAGAATTAACCGTTTCAGCAGGGTCTAACATCCCCGTCTCGTGGTTGTAAATCGGCTTCTGAATCGACTGACCTTCCTTCAACGCTTTGATTTGCTCATACATCAAATCAAAGTTGTTTGCTTTCGGGTTTAGAGCCGTTACCCCAACTTCTTTGCGCTGCTTGCGATCCAGACTGTGATAGTCATCCAGGCAAATAACGGTGATCATTTCTTCGCCAAACAAATCTGCTAAGCGACGCAAGAATGTTGACTTACCGCATCCCGAATCTCCGGCAACGCCGATTAAAACTACACGGCCTGGCTGACTGATCATAGGTTTCCTCTAATCGAAATAAAAATTCAACGGTGCTAATGAAAACTCAAAGCAATGAAAACTCAAACGATGAAAACTCAGATAAACCTCACATTCCAAGAGGGCGATCGCTCTGTCACAGCCAGCATAACCACCTGGTTAGAGCACATCCTACGTTGCTAGGCGACCTCAAATGATCAGTCCTGGCGTGAAGATTTAACGTAACGCCAAAGCATGACAGCATCCTGCTGAGCAGAACCGCTAAAGTAGCGTGGCGATCTAGTCATGCAACCTTGAAACTCAAGCCCACGTAGGTATTTAATACTACTCGTCAACCAAAATAGTAGCAGAGAGGATACTTTACCTACAAGACAAGCAGCCAAAGGCGCTACTTAAAAACTTGATCAAACTTATGTGGGACTAGAGAACCAAGGAATTTCAGATTTGACTTCCATTAATGGTTATGTAAGTGGGAGTCAAGCCGACATCTTGAATAGCGCAGAAAAAGGATTCAAATCTCATTGCTCTGCGCTACTAATTTGCTCCCTTTGCTCTAAATTGCCCAAATGACTCACTCGAAACCTCAAGTGAAACATCTAGTAAAGATAAAGACCCTGTGCCTAAGCACTATTTTTTACGAGGAACCTATGTGGAGCGATTGCCAAGCCACCCAAACCTATATCCATGCTAAAGGGAAGTGTGCATCCTGTGAATATAAAAATGGTGTGAAATTGATTCACGTCTAACAGACTCAATCTAAGAGAAATAATATAGTAGGGATGAAATTAGGTTCCGGCTTTCCCGTCTGTGGCTTCAGTGAGTGAGTCATACGCAGCAATGCTACGCTATTAGCAAACAGGTTCAGCCCTTCAGATTCAGCTTAGATTCAGTTGGCTAGGAAGTTTCCGAGCCGATATTTGACAGGCTTGCCTTAGGATCTATCTCACGGTTGCTTGGGGCAATGCCCAACGGGTGTTACTGCACTCAATAAGCCATCTTACTGAGATAGCTTCACGGTTATTTACACGTTCAGTCGGGTTTAGAGAGTATTGATTAGCAATGTACAATTCAATTGCAGCGGGCGGAGCCGCTAATTCACAAGCCGGGAGTCGCCTCTTTCTCTATGAGGTCGAAGGGCTGCGCCAAATCAGGAAACTGACAAAATGGATTACCCGATTCGTCGTAGTGGCAGTGTGTTTATCACAGTGCCCTATTCGCGTATGAATCAGGAAATGCAGCGCATTACCCGGATGGGAGGGCGAATTGTCAACATCAGCCCCATAGTTGGTGGTGTTGCGAATGGTGTAGCAAACGGCAAAGTGTCCTCTACTGCTGAAGCCAATCCGGTGATTGAAGAGCCTAAGCCAACGACTCAGGCAGAAGGGAAAAAAGCCATGACCCAAGCAAAATCAAAGGAAAAATCAGACGTCCCAGTTAACATTTATCGTCCAAATGCCCCCTACGTTGGCAAATGCCTGTCTAATGAGGAGCTGGTCGAAGCAGGCGGAATTGGCACTGTACGCCACCTGAAGTTTGATGTTTCAGGCGGTGACTTGCGATATCTTGAAGGGCAAAGTATCGGTATCATTCCAGATGGAACCGATAGCAAAGGGAAACCTCACAAGCTTCGCCTCTATTCAATTGCTTCTACCCGTCATGGGGATGATGTGAATGATAAGACAGTTTCGCTCTGTGTTCGCCAACTGGAATACAAGCATCCCGAAAGCGGTGAAACTATTTATGGCGTTTGCTCCACTTTCTTAACTCAACTTCAATCCGGGGCTGATGTGAAGATTACGGGTCCTGTTGGCAAAGACATGCTGCTGCCTGCCGACCCTGAAGCTAACGTTATTATGCTGGCAACAGGAACAGGAATTGCTCCATTTCGGGCATATCTCTGGCGCATGTTCAAAGATGCGGAGAAGGCAGCCAATTCCGATTATCAGTTTAAGGGCTTTGCTTGGCTGATTTTTGGGATTCCCACGACACCTAACATTTTGTACAAGCAAGAGTTAGAAGAGATTCAGGCAAAGTATCCAGATCATTTCCGGGTCACCTACGCTATCAGTCGTGAACAGCAGAACAGTGAGGGGGGCAGAATGTATATCCAGCATCGGGTGGCAGAACATGCTGACGAACTCTGGAGCATGGTGAAGCAAGAAAAAACCCACACTTACATCTGTGGCCTCAAGGGCATGGAAGACGGTATTGATGCTGCAATGACCGCTGCTACCGCGAAAGAAGACGTGACCTGGAAAGAGTATCAGCGTTCAATTAAAGAACGCTGGCATGTTGAAACTTACTAAGTTCATAAATGTGCATACGTAAAGTCAGGTTTCTGATACCAGTGCCTGCTTCAGGCTAATACCTGCTTTACCTGAAGTTGTCCTACTCAGGTTTTAGCTACTTGGAAGTGTAAAATCGTCAGTCCGACATGTGACAAAAGAAATGGGCGTGAGGCAAACCTAGTAGGTTTCTCTCACGCCTTTTAATTAGCTCGTGCCTGCTTCACCATGGCAATCAGTGTTTGATGAGCATCTTCAGAATCTTGGAGAGTATGGTCGAAGTGAATTCGAATTGGCGCAATAGAGTCGTCGTGCTGAATTTGTAAATCCATGCCGTCAGGATCAATCTTGAGCATTTGAGCCGCGATCGCCCCCGTTGCCCCGCCAAACGCCTTGGCATAGAGCAACACTGCTTCAGCGTGGTCGTCGTTCATGTGCTTACAAATGCGATCGCTTACGTCGGGAGAAAATGCATCAGCCATAGGTCAAAGAGGTAAAAACTACTAAATAAAAAACTGTTGTTTAACCAAAAGCAAAACGCTGCAAGAGTAAGTAAGCGGCGAGATGCACCTCAAACTCCTAACCAGAAGGCATTGCCACAAAATGCATCACAATGCGGAAGAGGCTGTTGGCAATAAAAGCAATCAGCACAAACGTCAGCGTTACACTTAAACCATCGCGCAATTTTTGCATCTATCGAGCATCCATTCTTTAACAATTTTCGGTGTTGCATCATCGGGAAATATTTTTTGGATGCGAGGGGCGCTGAGCGCCCCTCGCATCCAAATCTATGCTTATTCTGCTAAACACCGTCCCACCGTTGCCACCACCGAACGCGCCAAGGCATCGTAATCATAACCGCCTTCTAGCCCAAATAGAAGGCGATCGCAAATTTGTAAGCAGTAGCCCGTGAATATTCCATAATCACTGGGGTGGAGACAAATACTGGCTAGCGGATCGGCCTGGTTGGCGTCGTATCCAGCGCTAATAATTAGCAGATCAGGGTTGAACGTTTGGAAAAATGGGACAATTTTTTGCTCAAACAACGGTTGATAATCGGCTAGGGTGCTGCCTGCCGACATGGGAAAATTGAGGACATTGTTGTAAGCTCCGTGTTCCGCAGCGGCTCCGGTGCCGGGATATTGGGGCGACTCATGCAGAGAGCAAAATGCAATCTGGGAGTTGTTCTCAACGATCGCCTGGGTGCCATTGCCATGATGCACATCCCAATCTAGGATACCGACGCGCTGAATGCCGGGTTGGCTGAGGGCGTAGTGAGCCGCGATCGCCGCATTCGAAAAAATACAGAACCCCATCCCTAGCTTGGGCATTGCATGGTGCCCCGGCGGACGCGCCAATACAAAGGCTGGATCACCCGTTTGCAAAACACTGTCTACCCCATCGATCCAGGCGTTCACCGCCAAGGTCGCCGCCTCATAACTGCGAGGTGAAATCACGGTATCGGGGTCAACATGCCCGCCACCATTGTCGGCTACATGTTTCACAGCCGCGACGTAGTAATCGGGGTGAACAGCGTGGAGAGCGTTCATCAACCGAGACGTACGCATGTCGGTAGGAGTGGGCGATCGCCAGTCCAATTGATCAGCCCATGGAGCAGATTGGAGAGCAGTGGCGATCGCCCGTAGCCGTCCCGCATTTTCGGGATGGTAGAAGCCAGTATCGTGCTCTAAGAACACATCGGAATAGAACACGGACAGCATAGGCAAACCAATCCAGATCGTTTCGATTCTAACCAGACCTAGCCAGTTAAAGCCATGCAGGACATAAACGGGGCATGAATCAGAGGCTTCCTCTTTTGGATCTGATTCTTGGTTATAGCTGTAGCCGGCGCGGTTAAGACAAGGACATTTTTAGTGGCGCGCTTTGCGCCCCACTAAAAATGTTTTAAGTCAAGTGGCTACGGCTACATGTCGAGAGATTTGTATACTTCTCTTTAAATTCTTAGAAAATCATCAAGAAATGTTACTCAACACCTCGTCTAACAAGATGCTGAGATCCTTGCTGGCTAGAGACTACAGCACCATTAGACGTTGTAGATGATCAACCAGTTTCGAGAAGGTTAAATGTGAACTGACTAGCATGGAGATGGGTGCGCTATCGATTCGCACTCGTTACCACTGAAGGAGGTTAGCCCATGGTTCAGGTATCCAAGAGGAGCGCTCTGGCAGCCAGGGATCAGGCATTTGTTCTGTGGTTTGAGGACGTGGGAATCCACGATATTGACTTAGTAGGGGGCAAGAATGCATCGCTGGGTGAGATGATTCGTCAGCTCATACCAAAGGGCATTAAAGTGCCCACCGGGTTTGCAACAACGGCTCATGCCTATCGTCACTTTATCCAAACAGCAGGGCTAGAATCACAACTGCGCCAGATTTTTAGCAGCTTAGACGTAGAAGATATGGAGAATTTGCAAGCGCACGGCCAAGCGGCGCGATCGCTGATTCTCGATACTCCCTTTCCCGAAGAGTTGCAGGCAGCGATCGCCACAGCCTACCAACAACTCTGCGATCGCTATGGCGATGTCACCGATGTGGCGGTTCGCTCTAGTGCCACCGCCGAAGACTTACCCGATGCCAGCTTTGCGGGACAGCAAGAGACCTATCTCAACGTTCACGGTCTAAAAGCGGTGCTCGATGCCTGCCATCACTGCTTTGCCTCGCTGTTTACCGATCGCGCCATTTCCTACCGAGCCATCAAAGATTTCAATCACTTGGCGATCGCGCTATCGGTAGGGGTGCAAAAAATGGTGCGCTCTGACCTGGCCACCTCTGGTGTGATGTTTTCGATTGATACAGAGACGGGATTTAAGGATGCCGCGCTGATTACTGCCGCCTACGGTCTAGGCGAAACAGTGGTGCAGGGTTCCGTTAACCCAGATGAATACCTGGTATTCAAACCCACGCTACAGCAGGGATTTCGCCCTATTTTGGCAAAGCGGTTGGGCAGCAAAGAAACAAAAATGGTTTATGACAGCCAGGGATCTAGTCAAACCCAGATTGTACCCGTCCCCCAGGCTGAGCAAACCCAATTCGCCCTAACGGATGATGAAGTCCTGAAATTAGCAAACTGGGCGTGCATTATTGAAGATCATTACTCCCAAGTGCGGGGCATGAGCACCCCAATGGATATGGAGTGGGCTAAAGACGGCATCACCCAAGACCTGTTTATCGTGCAGGCGCGTCCCGAAACAGTGCAGTCGCAAAAGGCGCAAACGGTGATGCGGCGCTATCACCTACCTGGAGAGGCGGCTGATAACGGACAAGATGCCACATCCTCTAGCCGTCACACGCCGCTGATTACAGGCCGTGCTGTGGGTGAAATGATTGGACAGGGCAAGGTGCGGGTCATTTTGGACGCACATGAAATTGCCGAATTCCAGCCTGGAGAAGTGCTAGTCACTACCCGTACTGATCCCGATTGGGAGCCGATTATGAAGCGCGCCAGCGCTATTGTCACCGATCAGGGTGGGCGCACTTGCCACGCGGCCATTATTGCACGCGAACTAGGCATTCCAGCGATTGTGGGTTGTGGCACCGCCACTCAAGTATTGACCACTGGGCAAGAGGTAACGGTTTCCTGCGCTCAGGGCGAAGAAGGACGAGTTTACGTCGGTCTACTGTCCTTTGAAGTAGAGGAGACCCCACTTGATCATTTGCCCCGCACCCGCACACAATTGCTGATGAATATAGGCAATCCACAAGAAGCGTTTCATCTCTCATCACTGCCCTCGGATGGGGTAGGGCTGGCACGGTTTGAGTTCATTATTGCCAACCAAATTAAGGTGCATCCGCTGGCATTGCTGCATTTTGAACAGTTGCCAGAGGGAGACGAGAAACAGGCGATCGCCCAACTCACCCACCTCTACGCCCACAAGCCCGACTATTTTGTCGATACCCTGGCTCAAGGAGTTGGTACCCTAGCTGCCGCCTTCTATCCTAAGCCTGTGATTGTCCGCATGTCGGACTTTAAGAGCAATGAGTACGCCAATCTGCTGGGGGGCAAAACCTTTGAACCCGTTGAAGAAAATCCAATGATTGGCTGGCGCGGTGCGTCTCGCTATTACGACCCGCTGTATCGCGATGCCTTTGCGCTGGAATGTGAGTCCATCCGCCGCGTCCGCACCGACATGGGGTTAACCAATATCATCCCCATGATCCCCTTCTGTCGCACCCCCGACGAGGGGCGCAAAGTGCTGGCAGAAATGGCGAAACACGGGCTAGTGCGTGGCGAAAATGGTTTGCAGGTGTACGTCATGTGCGAAGTACCTAGCAATGTGATTTTGGCAGATGAATTCAGCCAGATTTTTGATGGCTTCTCGATTGGCTCTAATGACCTCACCCAACTCACCCTAGGGCTAGACCGCGATTCGTCTCTGGTGGCATCGATCTTTGACGAGCGCAACGATGCCGTAAAGCAAATGATTCGCATGGTGGTTGAGCGGGCTAAAGCAAACGGCCGCAAAATCGGCATTTGCGGTCAAGCCCCCAGCGACTACCCCGAATTTGCCCGTTTTTTGGTAGGACTGGGGATCGACTCCATTAGCCTCAATCCCGACTCGGTGCTAAAGACGCTGCTGGTCGTTGCCGATGCCGAACGACAGAATTCTACCTGCTGACCCAACCCGTTAATCCAAGCCAACCCGTCGGGGCAAACAGCCGTCCGTCCCTACGGGTGGCAGTCTAACCGTGTTGACCATACCCAAGCTGAACCATACCGGGTTTCACCGATATTTCTGGAGAATGGACTGGCGACTCCGATGTTTTTAGACCTGACTCAAATGGAGTTAAAAGGCGAACTCTGAGTGTGCCATCTTCATTAATCCCGACGACCTCCCCCGATCGCCCCTCTACCTCAACCCGCTGCCCCAGATTAACCAGCAATTGTTCATAGTGCGGAATCAGCGACTGGATACCGTAATACTGCCAATAGGTGTAGCCTTTCATCAGGCCATAAAGGGCGATCGCCCCCAGCATTTCCAGCGATGTAATCGTCTGTGAACTATCCGAGAAAAGATTTGATCCCCGCTGTGCCGACTGCCAGGTTTTTAGATTGATCCCCGATTCCGGCACAGCATTGATCCAATTAATTCCAATCCCGACTACCATATCGGACATTTGCCCCCGACGTATTCGCGTTTCGGTCAAGATGCCGCCGAGTTTATAGCCGTTGAGAACCAAATCATTCAACCACTTCAGTTGAACCGGAATATCATACTGACGCAGCGCTATGGCGATCCCCCAAGCGCTGCATAGAGTAAGTTGTGGTGCGTGTTCAATAGCCTGTTGAGGACGAAGCCCCACAGACAGATATAGTCCCCCCGGTAGCGATTGCCATTGCCGCCCCCACTGGCCTCGTCCGGCTTGCTGTTGAGCGGCGATCGCCACCGTTCCAGCGCCAGCCCCTTGGTCAATTAAGTCCCACAGCATCTGATTGGTCGAAGCTACCGTATCCGTCCAATGGATAATAAATTCTGGAGGCTTGGGTGGCTCTTTCTGCTCAGGCTGCTCAAGCTGCTCAGGTTGAAGCATCCAGCTAGCATCCAAGACGCTCTGAACAGTCTGAAGGGCTGTTTCTAACGCTGCTACATTGAATTCCACAACTTACCCGTATTGCACATCTGAGAAGTTTAAGTACCAGGTTCTATTTTAAGACTTGATTTTTTGCGTGCGAGGCACGCAAAAAATCAAACGTTGAATTCATCCCTACCTTGATCCCCATGCACACTTGGCACTGGCAAACCTGGCAACAGCTTCCATACCTGACTTGCAATATATTAGATGACTTTGCCCACGGCTTTTTTACACAGCAGTTTTCGCCGCGATCGCCCCTCGAATTAACAACCGTTTTGGCAGCAGCCGCCCAGCCTTACCGAGTCAAACAGGTGCATGGCGATCGAGTTATCACACCGAATGAAATAGACCAGGGTTTCCAGCAGATAGAAAGCTCAGACGAATCGTCCTTTATGGAAGCAGATGGCGTGTTAACCGACCAGTCTGCTCAGTCAGCTTGGGCTTGCAGCGCCGATTGTGTGCCAGCACTAATTGCAGATGTGAAAACAGGGCAAGTGGCGGCGATTCATGCCGGGTGGCGCGGTACAGCAATGGCGATTGTGCCGCAGGCGATCGCCCGGTTTCAAGCTCACGGAAGTCAGCTTGAGCATTTGCGAGTCGCCCTAGGGCCAGCGATCGCTGGGGAAGTCTATCAAGTTTCGACAACAGTAGCCGCCACCGTGGGAATGACAATTCTCTCGGCAATGGCAGACCTTGGCAGACCGCTTCAAGCCATTGCGCTTAACGAGTCGGTGCCAACCGAGACACTCACATTGGAAACAATCGAATCGGCGTTAGATGCGCTTCGCCAACTGCCTAATTCACCTATTTTGGATGATCCCCATCCGGGGCGCGTCAAGTTAGACGTGCGTCGGGTCAACGCTCTGCAACTCGTTAAAGCAGGACTTAAACCTGAGCAAGTGGCGATCGCACCGTACTGCACCTATCAAACACCAGAACATTTTTTCTCCTATCGGCGCGATCGCCTTAAAAAGGTTCAGTGGTCAGGCATTGTGAGCCGCTAGAAGACCCAGACAGGGGGTTCAGGAAAAGGAAAATTCCAGATGCGATCTGTTCTTTAATTTGGGGAATCCTAGAATTAATAGAATTCATAGAGGCAAAACAAACTAGTCAAAATGCCCCGTTAGACTCTGCTAAAGTAACGCTGACTTCCACAGATTGTATGCATTGCTATCCCCATCTCTGGTTTGTAAGCGTTACCCTCAAAAAGGTTTATCAAGATTCCGGTAAGCCATAGTTCCAGAGTGTAGGAACTTTATAGACTCGTTTACTTCCTAATAGTTAGGAATCTTTCAATTTACTTTTTTTAACGATTTTTTAGCTTGCATTTACTGACCGATTCGATTCATATCCTTCAGAGCCGAGGGAAAGCGCGACACGTATGAACCAGTCGAACTGCAACACTCCAGACTCCTCAACCCAAAACCTGGACACTCCGAATCCAACCTTGGTCAGTTGGACTTGGATTTCTACCCCACCGCTGAAGCCTGAAACTCAGTCTGTTCAGCCTCCTGCATCATTGCCCTCTCCAGCACCTACCGGATTTGACCTCCTCAAACCGTTACGTAGCTGGCTAGATCAGGTCGATGTGCGCGATACTAAATTTGCTCACCGCCTTTGCCGTTTTATTCCAGCACAATGCCCTTTTGAGAGAGATGTTGCCCTTTTCGGGCACACCTTTTTCCACATCCCTCCCATGTGTAAGCTTAATCCTCTCTATGATGAGGTGGTCGCCCTCCGATTTCGGGCACTCTGCTACCTGGCTGACCAGTGTGGAGAGGATGTCTCTATTTACTGTTAAAGGCTAGGATGGGTTTTGATCCTTACTTAGGGATTTGAATTTCACCCGCCCAAAATCGAATTTTGAAGCGAACCTCAGCGAATGAATCATCTTAGCCAAGTCCTTCAGTTGAGGCTAAATTTACGTCTTCAAATATCTCAAAATAGAGCTGACGTGGTGTTCTAGTTAGGAGCGCCATGCCAGCTTTATTATTTTCAAACCAAGGCTAAAAGGGTATGTTAGAGATTAATTTTGTGGATGTTTGCACCCCCAAAATCAGCCTTTTACTATAGTGCGATACTTTTCAAAGTGCATCTAAGTTCAATTAGATAGGAATATAAACACAAAACCGC
>Ga0105046_10003161_pt1 | contig 26071 bp, 22 predicted proteins | sample MAT03_FD_78385 | JGI IMG/M metagenome (GOLD analysis project Ga0105046, IMG submission 78385) | Freshwater microbial communities from Lake Fryxell liftoff mats and glacier meltwater in Antarctica - MAT-03 (megahit assembly) | ecosystem: Environmental > Aquatic > Freshwater > Ice > Liftoff...
CAAGCGCGAGGCCCGGTCGCTTACGAGCGGGGCGGTGACTGCGCGACTGGTTGCGGCAGAGAAGAACGGCTCGGCACCCACGTCGCTCGGATCGATCCAAGCCATGACCGTGCTGGCGCCGCCGTAACCCGAATACCCCAGATCGACGAGCACCCCGCGAGCTAGATCGCGCGCAGGGCCGGTCCAAGTGGCCGCTCCGAGCACTGCGCCGCTCGCTCCAAGCACCTGCACGATCACCCGCCGGTCGCCGCTACCGAAAGAGGGGCCTTGCAACTCGACCCGCGCGATCGAGCAGTCGGCCATACCGGCTGTCTCGGCGACGAGGGAGAGCCAGCTGTCCTGCTTGGGACGATGCGGAGCGAGAGAGGATTTCATCGAGACCTGCGTTAACCCACAACCTAAGCATGAGTCGTGCCAAGTCCAGGCGGTCATACTACTTGTTCAACCGCTGCCCCATTTGAACCATTTCCCTGCGTCTCGGCGATGGCGCCGGGGTCCGTTCTGACACAGGTGAAAGTGCGGGGAAGACACAAGTAAGCCAAAATTTCGAAGGCTACCCGCCGCAACTGCGCTAGCGAGGTCGGTCATGGACGACCCATTTCAACAGATCAGGGCTGATCGAGCAGGGTCGTGATCCACCCATGTGCAGCCGAGCAACTGGGAGTGCTCGTTGTGCCCAGTGTGGCGGCTGGGCCGTTCTTGGCGCGCGGACCTGCCACAACGACGACTCGTTTAGCGCGGTGCCCTACCGCGAAAGGCCCGCGATCGGTTCGAATCCGGCAGATGGTCGGTTCAACGGCCGGCCCCCACCGTCTAGCCGAATCTCCAAGGGTACGCCCGAGCGCAGCGAATAGAGCCTCGGCACTCGGCGCGTCGTCGGACTCGATGATCCAGCCGACCGCGCGTTCGTTGCCGCGCGCGAAGACGGCCACCCGGTCGCCCCCCCAGCCCTGCGCTGCCCGAGCCGCGGCGGCGGTGGTCATCCATTCTTCGAGCAGCAAGCGCACCGACTGCTCGCCGCACACATCGTGAAAGACGATCTCGAAATCGGCCTGTCCCGCTTGGTGAACAGGAGGCCTCGGTAACGGCACGTCCCGAGCAGGCTCGTGGCTGTCGTACTTGTCCAGGTGCAGGACTTGTTCGGTGGTCGTCGGAGGATTTTTCCAAACGCGATCCACCTCGGCGAAGCCGCCGCGTCGTCTGAGCGCTTGGACGAACGCCAGGCCGTCGACATATGGCGCGAGCACCGAGCGGCGCAGCAAGGCAGGCGCGGCGTCGCTGCCCGCGCTCGGCTCGGCGGCCCTGGCGAATTGGGCGGCAATTAGCTCATCAGGTAGATCGAGAGCCGTGCGTCCGTGCGGCGCGAGCAGGCTGTCGAACATTGCGCTGGTCGCGTCACCCTCGGCCAAACAGCTGAGCGCACTCGTCCGGTCACCGCCGTCTTCTCGATATTGCGTGATGTCACGCAAGCCGTAGTGCTGATCTTGCAGCGCGTGCACCAGCTCGTGCAGCAACGCTGCGCGCCGGGCTTCGCCATCGAGCTCTTCGCGCAAGAACATCGCACCCAAGCGAGGATCGTAAAGGCCCGCAAGATCTCTACGCAAAAGCGCGAGCATGGTCGCTTCGTAGTTGAAATCGAGCGGCGCCGCGCCGAATGCAATCAACAACTCACCCGCGCCGTCGATCGCCGCGGTGGGCAAGTCTGCGTGAAAGCCCTCTTCCAGGTGGCGTACCAGCACGTCACGACTAATCGTGCGGCCCACGACCGGCGCGCGCAGCCGCAACTGACGTGCGGCTTGCACTTCCTCGAGCTCGCTTTCGAACGTGACCGGAGTGCCCGGCGGCAGCTTCTTGCTTCGCTCTCGTGGAGCAAAGGCGGGCCGCGCTGGTTCCGCTTCGGCTCGCGTCGAAATCTTCGAGGTGGGTGGGTTCGTACCGCACCCAAACAAGAGCAGGGCGACGGCACCGATCAAAGCTCGTCTCGCGGTGCCGGTCATGGGCGTCCGTTCGAGCAATTCAACCGACGGCCGCAGCCCGAATGGCCGCGATGCGGGCGGCGCGGTCGGGGTGCCCGAAGATGGCGGCTCCAGCCACCAACACGTTGGCCCCCGCTTGGACGACACTGCGCGCCGTCTGCTCGCTGATGCCGCCATCGACTTCGATATCGACGGTCAGACCGCGCTCTTCGATGCGCCGACGCAGCTTTTCGATCTTGCCGAGGACGAGCGGCAGGAACTTTTGACCACCAAAGCCTGGGTTCACGCTCATCACCAACACCTGGTCCAAGTCGTCGAGCAAGAACTCGATGCTCTCGGGCCGGGTCTGTGGATTGAGGGTGATGCAGCACTTTTTCCCAAGCGCACGAATGCGGCTCAGTGTCCGTTGTGCATGGTGATCGGCTTCGATGTGGATGCCAATCAGGTCTGCGCCGGCTTCTGCGAACGAATCGACGTAGCGTTCAGGGTTTTCGATCATCAGGTGCACGTCGATCGGCAGCCGGGTCGCCTTCTTGGCTGCAGCCACGATCGGTGCGCCCCAGGTGATGTTTGGCACGAAATGTCCGTCCATCACGTCGACGTGGATGTAGTCGGCGCCTCCGGCTTCGACTTCGGCGATTTCTTGGGCGAGCTTGCCCAGATCGGCGCTCAGGATCGAAGGCGAAATGAGGACAGCTGCCATGGGCGCTCGATATCAAACCCGAGGCTCGGCGACCATCCCGGCTTGCTGGGCCGTCGTTACGGGGTAACACTCTCCCACGGCCAATGATCACTCGACCACTCGGTAAGCAGGACTTTCAACACATCGTCCAGGTCATCGATCGTTGGTGGGGTGGCCCGACGAGCGCACTGGCTCACCCGATCTTCTTCTATGAGCTGGGGTCGCTCGGTCGCGTCGTCGAACACGACGGCATCATGGTCGGGTTCTTGTTCGGCTTCGTTGCACCCGGACCGCCCAAGACGGGTTACGTCCACCTTGTCGGCATCCACCCGGACTACCGCCGGCGTGGCGTCGGCAAGGTGCTGTACCAGAGCTTCGAAGAGGAGGCGCGCGGCGCCGAGTGCCGTCGTCTCAAAGCCATCACCAACCCGAGCAACGAGGGCTCCATCGCATTCCACACGGCTCTCGGTTGGGCCAGCTCCGAAATCGAGGACTACGGCGGCCCCGCACGGCCGCGCGTCGTGTTCAGCAAGAGCTTGCCATGAACGAGGAAAAAGCATGACCGAACCGAGCCGCGGACCCGTGCGCACCACGCGAGTGCCTCCGACCGAGCTGCGCAACATCGGCTTGTTCGGCGCCCTACCCGAGGCCGTGCTCCAACACTTGTCGGCGAGCCTCGAAGTGTTGGAAGTGCCGCCCGGCACCTACTTGTTCCGAGAAGACGATCCCGCCGACTGCATGTTCGTCGTGTTGCAGGGCGACATGGAAATCATGAAGAAGAGCCGTTCTGGCACCGATGCGCGTGTGGCAGTGCTCGGGCCGCGCGATTGGTTCGGCGAGATGAGCATCATCGACGTGCAGACGCGGTCTGCAACGGTGCTCAGTGTCTCGCCGGCGCGCCTGATCAAGGTGACGGCGAGTGATCTGGATCGCCTCTATCGTTTCGACGTGAAGGCCTACGCGCTGATCATTCTCAACATCGCGCGCGAAATGAGTCGGCGACTGCGCGTGGCCGACGGCATGATGGCGGAGCTGATTGCCAACATGGACGGCTGGGTTCGCAAAAAGACGGACTGATCGAGCCCAGTATGCGAGGGCGATAGGGGTCGCGCGCGGTTTCGCGACCGGCGATAGGGGTCGCGCGCGGTTTCGCGAACAACGATGTGGGTCGCGCAGAGTCTGCACGAGCTACTCACTCCATGGCGGCGCAACCGCCTGCCCCAGCGGTACCGTCCATTGCGTCGCACGGATCCGAGCCGCCTTGGCCATCGCTCGGGCCCTTCCCACCGCCGTCGATGCCGATGCCGACGTCGGAGTCGGCGCTCGTGTCTGGCCCGCCGGCGCCGTCCTTGAGCGGTAGATCGATGCCACCCGACAGCGCGCAACTGGCCACCAAAATGCTGGCTCCGAGCGCGAGCGTGAGGTGGCGCCGCTGGACTTTCATCGAGTCGATTCCAACTTGGCCGGGTCGCTGCCGGCTCCTGCTGAACCACCGTTGCCGCCTTCGCCGCCTTTTCCCGAACCGCCAGCGTCATCCGGCGCTCCACCTATGCCCGCGCCTGTGCCGCCCGCTCCGTTACCGAAGTCGGGGCCGCCGTCACCCAAGTCCGTGCCGACGCCTGTGTCCGCGCCGTCGGACATGCTCGGCGGGTCGATGCCCGGGGCGAGCGAGCAGCCGCCGAACACGAGCGCGATGACCACTGGCCAACGCAGCGCAAGAAGGGTTGCGCAAAGGTTCACTGCGACTCCTCAAGTTGGGAGCCACCCTCGCCGCCCATCCCAGTGCTGCCGGAGGCGCCGCCGGGCCCGGAACCGCCTGTCCCGTTCGCACCATCGGGTCCCGAAGAGCCACCTGTAGAGGAACCCAAATCCATACCGCCGAGGTCGGCACCGTCGGACATGCTGGGCGGATCGATGCCTTGCCCGAGCGAGCAGCCGCCGAACAGCAGCGCCACGGCGAGCGGAAAACGCAAGCGCCGAAGCGCGCCTCGGGCGTTCATCGCTTCGCCTCCCGGTGCTGAGCGCCGCTAGGGCCACCGGAGCCGCCGCCCTGCCCACCGAGATCGTCGCTCGAACTTCCGCCTGCGCTCGAGTCGCCATCCGAGCTGGAGCCATCTGAGTCGCTGGCGGAGGCCGAGTCGCTGTCCACTATCGGCAAATCCGGATTCGGCGAGAGCGCACACGCGCCGAGGGCGAGGCTCGTCGCAGCGGTCAGCGGCAGGAAGCGGAAGCGCAGGGTCACCGGGTTACCTCGAAAAGGGGCGAGCCGACGCGCAGCTGCCCGTTAGATTGCTAGCACAGACCGGGCCAACGAAAACATGTCGCTTGCTGCTGTAGTCGCCTGGAACGCGACCAGAATGGCTCAGATCCTGGCACAGCCGTGATCGATGTGTCGTGCTCGAGTCAACGAATGGCGGGCCGCTACTGCGTCCGACGAAGGCCCGACGCCCGCGACACAGGTCCTTCAGTCGCCGTTCTTGCGCGCCGCACGCGCGCGCTCGAGCAGCCCCAGCACGAGCGAGGCGTCGCCGTTCTCGAGTCCACGACCCGTGACTTCGAGCTCGCGGGCCAACAGTCGTAGGGCGCGTCCGATCTCGCTGCCGTTCGTCGCAAAGATGTCACTCCACATCGACTCTGCACCACCCGCAACTCGTGTGGCCGAGGCGAAACCAGGCCCGGCCGCGCTGAGTGCTTGCTCCGAATCGGCGAGTGCCGCCAGTGCGCTCGCCAGCACTTGCGGCAAGTGACTGGTCACGGCAACGCTGTGATCGTGCTCGCGCGCGCTCAGTTCGACAGGCACAGCTCCGAGTGCTCGCACGAATTCGTCCACCAACGAGAGCGCTGCGGGGCCAGCGCCTTCGGGACAAATCAGCCAGCGCCGGGCATCGAACAGCTCGGCGGAGGCGTGTTCGAGACCGCCCACGGGACGCCCAGCCATCGGATGGCTGGGCACGAAACGCTCGCTTCCCGGGCACGAACGAGCGGCAGTTGCGATCGCCAACTTGGTCGAACCGCAATCGCTCACGATTGCTCCACTCCGCAGTGCGGCTGGCAGTGCGGCAATGATTGCTCGCACGGGTGTGCACAGCAGGATCAACGTCGATTCAGCGAAGGCTCGCTCGACGCTCTCATGGTCCGTCTGTTCGAGCCACAGATCGAACGGGTGGGTGCTCGGCGCGGATGCGCGATCGATTGCGATCAGACGGCGCACCACGCCGGCGCGGCGCGCGGCGAGTGCCACCGAGCCGCCAATCAGGCCAGCGCCGCAAATCGTGAGCGTATCGAGAGTCTTCACGTCGAGCGGCGCGAAATAGCATGGCGCAGTCGGACTCGCCTCGCGGGTGCGTGAAATGGGCCCTTGCGTAGGGAATGGTGGGCACGCTGCAGCGGAGAGCCATGATTCGCATCGGCTGGGCGGGTCCAAGCCGACGCCTTGTGGTACCTCGGAGGCAGCCGCAGAATCAGACACGAGTCGCGCCCCGGCCCGACGGACTTTTACGTGCCCAATACTTTGAGTTCCAACGACCCCCTGATGGGGCAGCTTCTCTCCGGTCGCTACCGCGTGATCCGCGCCTTGGGTGAAGGTGGGATGGGCAAGGTCTACCTGGCCGAGCACGAAGCGATCGAGAAGAGGATCGCGCTCAAGGTGCTCCACCGCGAATATTCGGCCAACGCCGACGTAGTCGAGCGCTTCAAGCAAGAAGCCATCAGCGCATCGCGTATCAAGCATCCGAACGTCATCGACGTCTTCGATTTCGGGCAGATCGAGGACGGCTCCTGCTTCATCGCGATGGAGCTGCTCGAAGGGGAAGATCTAGGGGACGCGTTGCAAAAGGTGGGCGCATTCGATCCCGAGCAGGCGATTCGCATTATCCTCCAAGTCAGTCGCGCGTTGGGCGCGGCGCATGCGCGCGGCGTCGTGCACCGTGATCTGAAGCCAGAAAACGTGTTTTTGCAGAACACACCCGAGGGTGAGCAGATCGTCAAAATCGTCGATTTCGGCATCGCGCAACTTCGTAAGACGGAAGAGGTCGACGAAGTCCAGGAGCGCAAGCGGCGCCTGACCAAAACGGGCATGATCTTCGGAACCCCCGAGTACATGGCACCCGAACAGGCGCGCGGGCAGGCCATCGACCAGCGCTCGGACATCTACGCGGCTGCCTGCATCTTGTACGAGCTGCTCTCCGGCTCCGTGCCTTTTTCTGGCCCGAGTTTTCTCGAGGTCTTGAACCACCACGTGCTCACGCCCGTGCCGCCGCTCCGCCAGCAGAACCCGGAGGTCAACGTGTCGACGGAGCTCGAGATCGTCGTGCTCAAAGGTTTGGCCAAGCAGCCAGCCGATCGCTTCGCGACGATGAAGGAGTTTGCCGAGGCGCTCGTGCAGACCCCCGAAGGCCGCAACATGCGGCGTTCGATTTCGTCCATGTCGTCGCTCGGCGAAATGAGCACCAGTGAAGTCGGTCGCGCCACCATGTCGAGTCGGGGTGTGGGCACGGAGATCCACGGCTCGCCCCGCGTGGGGACTCCGGTCGTCGCGTCGCAGACCGTGATCGGGCTCGAGCTTCCGCGCAGTTCGCTCACCGGTGTGTGGCTGGGTGTGTTTGCAACCGTAGCGCTTGGCGCGGGTCTGTTCGTCTATTTCTCGTCGCCCGGCGGCCCGAAGCCTCAGCCCGGCGCGCCAGTGACCGCGTCGCCGTCGACGGCGCTTACTCCGGTCGAGTCCCCAGCTCTGCGCGCCGACCCTGCACCGACGCCCAGTGTGGCGATCGCGCCGCTTGAATCATCAACGTCGCCCCCCGTCTCGACCGACGTGGTCATTCACGTGAGCACGACTCCGCCCGGCGCAGTGGTGCTCAAGGACGGCTTCCAGGTGTGTGACGCGTCGCCCTGCGATGTCTTGGTCGAGCCGGGAAAAGGTGTGACCTTGTCCGCGAAATTGGGTTCAAAAATCGGGGCCGCCAAGGTCATGGCCCAGCGTGAACAGAGCGTGACGATTGCGCTCGGCGGTGGCGGGACCCGTCCGCAGACACCGACACAACCCTCGCTCTGCGAAGTCGAAGTCGACGGCTTGAAGATCCTCCGCCCTTGTAAATAAGCACCACCGGAAAAGGTAAGTGCTCGGCGCTTTTTCTGATCCTTTTGGGCGCCGCCTGCGTACTCCGCTAGAGTCCTTCCGAGCTTCAAGCCGTGGCCACCAACAGTCCCGTCCCCCTCGGCGAAGTTTTCGCCGGCAAGTACCGCGTCGATCGCATCCTCGGTGAGGGCGGCATGGGCGTCGTTGTCGCGGCACATCACCTCGAACTCGATCAGACTGTCGCCATCAAGTTCCTGCTCGATGGCGTGGCGGGCAGCAAAGAAGGTAGCGAACGCTTCCGCCGTGAGGCGCGCGCTGCCGCGAAGATCCAGAGCGACCACGTGGTGCGTGTGCTCGACGTCGGCGTGCTCGACTCGGGCGAGCGCTACATGGTGATGGAGTACATGCACGGACAAGACCTGTCCGATGAACTCAAGGACCAGGGCACGTTTTCGATTCCCGAAGCCACGGGCTTCATTCTCGAAGCGCTCGACGCCATCGGTCACGCGCACTCGGTCGGCATCGTCCACCGCGATCTCAAGCCCGCCAACCTGTTTCTGGCGCGCCGCTCGGATGGCACCGCCCGCGTCAAAGTCTTGGATTTCGGCATTTCCAAGACGTTTGGGTCGGCCTCGGCCTCGGAGCTCTCGCTGACCAAGACGTCGGCCTGGATGGGTTCGCCGCTCTACATGTCGCCCGAGCAGATGCAGTCGGCGCGCGACGTTGACCATCGCGCGGATATCTGGTCGATGGGCGCCATCTACTACGAGCTGCTCACCGGTCAGCCACCGTACCTAGCGGAATCGTTGCCGCAGCTCTGCAATCTGCTGCTCACCGCCGATCCGCTCGACGTTCGATCGCTGCGTCCCGACATTCCGGCCGAGTTGGCCGAGGTGATCACGCGCTGTCTTGCGCGCAAGGTCGAGACGCGCATTCAATCGGCGCAGGAGCTGGCGCAGCTCATTTTGCCATTTGCTTCCAGTACGGCCGTGCGGCGCAGTCGCTTGCCGGTGCTTGCGCTCGATCGAACCGAGATGGGCCACACCGCAGCCAGCGGTCTACGCGGCTCGGCTCCGTCTTTTGACCCTGCGACCGCGCCGGGTTTGGCGCCGCGCCCCTCGTTTGCGACGATTTCCGCCGAGACCGTCACAGGCCACTCGGCCTCCGTCCCGGGCAAGCTGGCTTCGAGCAAGAAGCTGGTTGTTGCGCTTGCACTCGGCGCAGTCCTCCTCGGCGGCGTCGGTTTCGCCGTCTGGTCGCGCTCGCAGGACGCAACCCAAAAGGACCGCGATTCGATGGGCTTCGTACCGTCCCAGTCCGACACGTCGCCTGAGGCGCCGGCCGTTGTCGAGCCCAAGCCGACTCCGGAAGTTCCCTCTGCCGCGCCGTCGACCGCGCCTGCGGCACCCGCGACGAGCGAGCCTGCGGCACCCGCACCCGTCGGGGCACAACCCAAGACCAATCCGCCCAAGACCAAGCCGAATGGGGCCAAGCCTGCGCCAGCTGGCGAAGGTGATCTGTCGGACTTCGGTGGACGGCGCTGAAAGTCGGGCTCGAAACGCGAGTTTTGGCGCCGGGGCTCCAAGTGAGCGCGACGCGCTGGTTATCGGAAGAATTTCCCAAGACGGGGGTCGCCCGTTAGAGTGAGCGAGCGATGAGGGCATCAACGATGGGCGGTTGGACGCGCCAGTCAGGGCGAAAGCTCCAAAGCGTGGTCTGTGCAGCGGTATGGGCCGCAATGGTCATGCTGAGCGCGGCGCAGGCCGAAGCGGCGACGCCCGAGGAAAAGGCTGCAGCCGAAGCGCAGTTCGACGAAGGCGTGAAGCTGCTCAAGGCGGGGAGCCTCGATGCCGCGTGCAAGAAGCTCGAATCGAGCCAGCGCATCGATCCCGGCATCGGAACCCTGCTCTACCTGGGTGAGTGCTACGAGAAGTCGGGCAAGTCGGCGAGTGCCTGGGCCACCTTCCGCGAAGCGGCCTCGGTCGCGCAGGCAGCCGGTCAGAGCGAACGCGCACGCGTCGGCATGCAGCGCGCCGACCGCTTGGCGGACAAGCTCTCGAAACTGACTGTCGAGCTCGCCTCGGAGAACATGTCGATCGAGGGGCTCGAAATCACCAGTGACGAGCAGAAGATCACGCGCGGACTTTGGGGCACGGCGCTGCCGGTCGATCCCGGCGAGCACACCATCAAGGCCATGGCGCCGGGGTACGAGCCCCTGGAAGTGAAGGTCACGATTGGACCGAACGGCCAGAATCAGACCATTCAACTGGCAGCCCTCAAGCAGCTGCCGCCAGGCGCAGAGCCTCCGCAGGCCGAGCCGCAAGGCACGACGGTCCGCGAGCAAACCACGGGGCCCCAAGACGCCGGCGTGAGCGACGGCAAGGGCCAGCGTACCGCGGGGCTCGTCATCGGCGGCATTGGCGTGCTGGGCCTCGCAGCTGGCGGCGTGTTCGGCGTGTTGGCGATTGTGGACAACGGCAAGGCGAAGGAAGGCGGCTGCGGGCCCGGCGCCGGTGCCTGCCCTGTCGGGGTGGATGGCATCGGCGCAGCAAACAACGCCCGTACCGAGGCCATGGTCTCTACCATCGGCTTCATCGCAGGTGGCGCACTCGTTGCCGCTGGGGCGGTTCTCTACTTCACGGCCCCTGACGCTCCGCAGACCGCCGAGCTGCATGTCGTGCCCATGTACGGCGGCGCCGCACTTTCTTTCGGAGGGACCTTTTGATGACGACGTTTGGCTCGCGTAGCTCTTGGGCGCTGGGAATGCTCATTTCGTTCGCCAGCCTGGCCGCTCTTGCCGGCGGTTGCGCTGATTTGATCGGCGGCATTGGTCAACCTCCGGCCGACGCAGGCGCCGGCGGTGACGGACCCGACGACGGCCTGATCGAGGACACTGATACGGGCGTCCGCACGACGCCGGCGTGCATCGACTACTGCGATGACATGGACAAGAACTGCGGCATCGAAAGCGGTTTTCCCCAGTACACGAAGCGAGCCAATTGCGTCAGCGTCTGCAACGCCTACGAGCCCGGCGACAGCGAGGCCATCGGTGACAATCTGGCTTGCCGTGCCCAGCGAGCGAAGTTGGCCGGTGGTGGCAGGGCTAGCGAGTCCTGTCCCGACGCCGGTCCGGCCAGCGAAGCTTGCGGCAGCAAATGCGAGAGCTGGTGCAAATTCGAGGAAAAGGCGTGTCCCAGCACGCTCATTGGTGACCTCAACTGCGAGGCTGCCTGCGCATTCTTGCCCTCCAACGTGGGCTTCAACGCTTCGACCATGCAAACCGGCAATTCCATCGAATGCCGCATCTATCACGTGAACGCTGGGCTCACGAGCAATGCCGAGTTCCATTGTAGACACGCCCAATACTGGTCCGACGAGTTTTGCATCGACACCGAAGCGGACGAGATCAACTGTGAAGTCTATTGCCAGAACGTCGCCGGCGCGTGCCGTGACGACGTCAAGCTTTACGACACCAACGAAGAGTGCCTGGCTGCTTGCGGCGTGCTAGCCGTAGACAACTTGGGCGAGGCGCGCGACGGGGAAGGAAATGCCGTCGATACAGGCGAAAACACCGTTTCTTGCCGCACCTACCACGCTAGTGTCGCGCTCAACACGCCTGAGGTGCATTGCCCGCACGCAGGTCCGACGGGCGGAGGCGCGTGCGGTGGAGACGGCGTCGACAACGTCACCACGGGCAATTGCGACTCCTATTGCACGCTTTACCAGGGCGCCTGCGGAGACGACTTTGGTACCGAGTTCGCAGGGGGGTTCGACGAGTGCAGAACGAAGTGCGCGAGCGATTTGGCGGATACCGGTGCGCTTTCGGCTAGTGCCCCGTTCTTGGCGTTCCAATATTTCGCAGCGACTGCGACCGACAAAGACTCGGTTCAGTGCCGCGTTTACTACGCCATCCAAGCCGCTACGGCCAAGGCCGCGAGTGAGCCCGCGCGAGCGGTCGCCGCCTGCGCCAACGCGCGCTTGACTCAGGTCGGCGGCTGCCCGGACCGTCCGTAAAGCGCCCGACCCTCCCTTCCGGGCTCACCTTGGGCTAAAGCGCGCTCATGCTCGACGCGCGCTACGTTGCGGACCACCTCGAAGAGGTGAAGGCCAGGCTTTCGAACCGTTCTGGCGATTATAGCGCCGCGCTCGATGCGTTGAGTGTCTTGTCGGGTGAGCGTCGCAAGCTGATCAGCGAGACGGAGCAGCTGGCCGCGCGTCGCAACGCGGCCAATCAGGAAATGGCCGCGCTCGCCAAGGGTGGCGACAAAGACGCTTTTGCCGCGCGGCGCGACGAACTCAAGGCTCTGTCCGAGCAAGTGAAGAAGCTCGAAGAGCAGCTCAAGGCCTTGCTCGAGCGCTTCGACGAGCAACTGCTTTCAATTCCGAATCTGCCCTACGCGGACGCGCCAGTCGGCAAGAGCGAAGAGGACAATCGCGTCGTACGCGAATGGGGCAAAAAGCCCGAGTTCGGTTTCGAACCCAAGCCCCACTACGAACTCTGCGAAGGGGTGTTCGATTTCGATCGCGCAGCCAAATTGAGCGGCGCGCGCTTCAACGTGCTCTGGGGTCAGGCCGCGCGACTGCAGCGATCGCTCATCTCGTTCATGCTTGGCGTGCACACCGAGCAGAACGGCTACACCGAAGTGGCCGTGCCCTACTTGGTGCGCGCCGAGGCGCTCCGGGGCACGGGTCAACTGCCCAAATTCGAGAAGGATCTGTTCAAGACGGCACGCAGCGAAGAAGACCCCGAGCCGCTCTACCTGATCCCCACGGCGGAGGTTCCGGTTACGAACCTGCATGCCGATGAGATCCTCGAGCCCGGTCGTCTGCCGCTTGCGTACACGGCCTTCACCCCCTGTTTTCGCAGCGAAGCAGGCAGCTACGGCAAGGACATGCGCGGTATCTTCCGGCAACACCAGTTCGACAAGGTCGAGCTGGTGCGCTTCGTCGAGCCGGAATCGAGCATGGAGGAACTGGAGGGACTGCTCGGACACGCCGAGATGATCTTGCAGCAGCTCGGGCTGCACTACCGGGTCGTCGAGCTGTGCACCGGCGACATCGGCTTCTCGGCGCAAAAGACCTACGACATCGAGGTGTGGCTGCCGAGCCAAGGGCGCTTCCGCGAGATCTCGAGCTGCTCGAACTTCGGCGACTTCCAAGCGCGACGCGCGAGCATTCGCTACCGCAAGGCGGCCCAGGCCAAGCCCGAGTTCGTCCACACACTCAACGGTTCGGGTCTGGCCGTCGGTCGCACGCTGATCGCCATTTTCGAGCAGTACCAGGAGGCCGACGGCAGCGTCACCGTGCCCGCGGCGCTCCGACCCTTGGTGGGTGCCGACCGCATCGTCGCTCGCCCCTGACTTCTAGCCATTTTCGGCCGCTCTGACACAGAAGCCTGGCGCGTCTGGTCACGAGCTCACTTCTTGTACGACTTCTTCTTGCCGGTGGACTTTTTGGCTCCACGCGTTTCGCCTGGCTTCTTGACCAGCCCGGTCTTGAGCAGAGGCCGCGAAGCCTTCTTGGTTGGACCGCTGCGCGAACTGCCTGCGCTCGGCTTGAACGACGGCGGGCTAGCGCTCTCGTTGCCTCCGTCACGGGCGTTGCGTCGGTCGCGTGCGCCCTGCGCGCGGTCGCCTGCGCTCCGGCTGTCGCTCGCGCCTTCCGTTCGCGCAGCGCTTCGCGCGCTAGCCGGGCGCCCGCTGCTCGCCGCGCCCGCGCGGGCGCTGCCGCCTACTGCAGGCCGGGCTGCCGTCTTGGTTCCCGACGCGCTCGTTCGGCCCGCATTTTCGCGGCGTCCAATGCCAGCCTTGCGGCTGATTTCGCCTCGCGGCGCACCGCGCCCGGGAATGCGCCCCGGCTGGGCGGCGGCGCCCTTCTGAATGCGGGCCAGTTCGTCCTCGGTAAGGAAACGGCGCGCGTAAACGGTGCGGCGCAGGACGGCCACGTCCTCGATTTCGAAGGCGATCGTGTCACCCAGCGTGATCGTGTCGCCCGAGCGCGAGCCGACCATCGACAGTTCGTCTTCGCTCATCTCATAGCGATCCGGGCCCATCGACTCGAACTTCATCATCACGTCGACGAACGGATCGTCGAGCTGGATGAAGATGCCGCTGCCGGTGAGGGCAGTGACGCGGCCCTCGAACTGGTCTCCGATGTGACGCTGCATGTAGAGCGCTCGATACAAGTCGACGACTTCGCGCTCGATTTCCATGGCTGCACGCTCGCGCGTGCTCGACTCGGTGGCGGAGGCCCGCAGAATTTCGACGGCTGCTTCAGACCGGTCGATGGCCCCGCCACGGAGGATTCTCTTTATCTGCCTGTGGACGCATAAATCCGGATAACGACGGATCGGCGAGGTGAAGTGCAAATAGCAGTCGGAGGCGAGACCGAAATGGCCCTCGTTGTCGATGGCGTATTGGGCTTGCTTGAGCGAGCGCAAGAGCAGCATTTGCAGCACGTGGTGGCGCTCGTGGCCTTGAATGTCGCGTAAGAATGCAGCCACACCGAGCGGCTCGAGCAAGCTGTCGATGTCGACGGGCACGTCGAGCTTGGCGCCGATGGCAGCCAATTTCTCGAGCTTGATGGCGTCGGGCTTACCGTGGACGCGGTAGATGGCGGGCGCCTTCTTCTTCGTCAGCCACTGCGCCACCAGCTCGTTGGCCAGCAGCATCATCTCCTCGATCATCGAGTAGGCCTTCTTCAGGCCGGGCCGCGTCGCGCGCTTGGTGACGGCCGTGGGCGCTCCCGTCCCCTCGTCGAGGTGAACGCGTGCTTCGGGCAGGTCGAGATCGAGCGCGCCGCGGTCCATGCGGTTCTTGCGCAGTTTGAAGGCCAGCTCGGCCAGCACGACCAGGTCCTTCTTCATGGCCTCGGCGGCGGGTGAAAGCGGCGATTCCGGATCGAAGCCGAGCGTGCGCGCCACGCCGTCGTAGCTGAGGCGCGCGGCCGAGCGCATGACGCCTTCGACCAGTTCGTACGATTCGACGCGGCCCTGACTGTCGAGTTCGGCGATGACGCACAAGCAGTAGCGATCCACCTCCGGCAACAGCGAACACAGGTTGGCGGCCAGGGTGCTGGGCAGCATGGGAATCGCGCGGTCGGGCAAATAGATGGTGCAGCCGCGGGCTCGCGCTTCCTCGTCGAGCGCGGAGTCCTCGCGCACGAACTCGCTGACGTCGGCGATTGCGACCCAGGCGGTGTAGCCCTTCTTGTTGCGCTCGACCCAGACGGCGTCGTCGTGATCGCGCGCGTCGGTCGGGTCGATGGTCGGCAGCGGTACGCGCCGCAAGTCGCGACGGCCCTCGAGCGAAATGGTGCGCAGGAGCGCGGCCATTTCTTCCGCGTTTTGCAGGGTCGCGGGCGTGTGCTGCTCGCTCACTTGCTCACGGACCAGGATCTTTTGGACCTCGGTCTGCGGATCGCCCTGGGGACCGAGCACCTGCACGATTTTGGCTTCGCACAGCTCCTTTTCGAACAGCGGGAAGCGCGTGATCTCGACGACTGCCGCCTCTCCGTCCTTGGCCAGCTCCTCGCCCTCGACGATGGTGATCGGGCCGCGCAAGCGAGAATCGTCCGGTTCGAGCCAGCAGCTCTTTTTGCGGCGCTTGATCACGCCCGCTACGCGAGGGCTGCGGCGTTTGACGATGCCTTCGACGCGGCCCTCGGCACCGCGCGGGCTGCGGCCGGTGACGCGAATGGTGACGGCGTCGCCGTGCAGCGCTTCGTAAATGGCCTCCGGCGGAACGAAGACGTCGTCGCGGCCGACGGCCGTCACGAAGCCGAAGCCGCGCGGATGTACCGACAACACGCCGTCCCAACTCTCGCCCGAACTCTTCGGGGGCTCGCCCTGCGCCTTGCCTTTGCCCTTTGATTGGGGTTCGAGCCTCTTTTCGCCCAGCTTCACCCGTCCGCCGGGCATGGTCTTGAGCAACCCTTCTTCGGTCAGGCGTCCCAGTTCTTCGAAGAAGTCTTCCTGGTCGTCGTCGGCCACTTCGAGACGGGCGGCGAGCTCGCGGGGGTGAACGGCGCGTCCGAGGTCAGACAGGGTTTTGTGGATCTGATCGCGCAGGGCACGGGAGCTAGGCATCTAGGTGAGCGCGTAGCGTGCCCCGCGGGACGGGGCTATACGGGCGCAGCGGTTTTCGACCGATTTTTGGGCTTTTCACATGCGTGCATCCCATTTCCTTCTCCTTTTGCGCTTCGCTGCCCTGATCGCCTGGGGCACCAGCATCGCGCTTACGATAGATTACCTATCTCCCGTCCCGGCCTTCTGCTCGGGCGCGTCGGGTTGTGGTGCAGTGCGCGACAGCGGGCTGGGCTATTTCGACGTGCCAGGGCTCGGTGTCATTCCACTGTTGCCTCTGCTCGGCGCGGCTGCGTTCAGCCTGTTGTTCTGGCTCACGCTCTTGCCTGGTGGAGCGCGTCGTCGGCGTTTTGCCGCGCCCCTGGCCTTCTCCGTGCTGCCCGTTGGGCTGCTGCTTCTCGCTGCCCAGGCCGCAATCGGCGCGTTCTGCTCACTGTGCGTTGTCGTGGACGTCGCGGCGCTCGTCGCGGGCGCGATGGCCTGGCTGCTACGGGGTAATGGATGGGAAGCGGCGACGAGCGAAGACGACAATCCGTCGGATGACCGATCGCTGGTTCTCCACGGCTTCAGCTGGGGACTTCTGGGGTTTGTGGCCATTTTGGGCCCTGTGCTCTACCCGGCGCTCGTCGCCATCAACCCTACGCCGCCCGCAATCACCAGCCTTTACCGACCCGGCAAGATCAACGTCGTCGAGTTCTTCGACTTCGGCTGTCCGCATTGTCGTGCCCTCACGCCGCGACTCGACGCGCTGCTTGCCCCGTACGGCGACCGCGTTCACTTCGTGCGCCGCCACGTGCCGCTCGATTTTCACCCAGGCGCACGTGAGGCCTCGCGCCTGGCTCTGTGCGCCGAAGAGCAGGGTCGCGGCGAGGTGGTGGCGCATGCGTTCTTGAGCGACGAGACCGCGCCCACGCTCGAGCTGGGCGCTCTGAAGAAGCTGGCCCTGGGCCTGGGCGTGCAAGCGGCGCCGCTCGACACGTGCCTCGCATCCAAGCGCCCCGACCTGCGCCTGGCCGAGGACCGCGCGCGCCTCGAACAGGCAGGCTTCGAGGGCCTGCCAACGACGTATATCGGCGGCTTGCGCGTGCTGGGAGCGGGCCCGGACGAGCTCTACCTGGACGCACTCGGCAAGGTGGCCTCGGGCCGCGATCTCCGGGGTCTGGTTCCAGGAGTCTATTGGGGTCTGCTCGCGATCGTCGTCGCGATCCTGGTCGTGCTGGGCCGAAAGCGGCCTGTTCGCTGAGGATTCACGGACACCGAGACCGTTCGCTTGGGTCTCGAGGCGTTGGTCCGTCATGCTGCTTACCAACGGCTACGAACCTTGTTGGGATCCGAGAAGGAACCACGGGACGTTTTGATCGACGGAGCGCGCCTGTGGACCGCCGATCAGGCACTGGCCAAACTGGCCAACACCGTCGGGTGACGGTGACGGTCAGCCTCGGGTCTCAGCGACCTGTCCGTGAACGCGGCCCGCCCTTGCTAGGCCTCGGGCCGCCACCAGGCTTGCTGGGTCGCTGCGTCGAGCCGCGGCGCGAAAAGTCGGGCAGACCCGAGTGCTGCGTAGCAAAGCGGCGCCCTGGCTGCGCCGTCGTTCCCAGGTTCTTGGGCTCGTTGGGGATGAGCTTGTCGGGTCCGTGGCCAATCAAGTCAGCGCGTCCCATTTTGCGCAATGCGGTGCGCAGCAGCGGCCAGTTCTTGGCGTCGTGGTAGCGCAAAAAGGCCTTGTGCAAGCTGCGTTGGTCGGACGTCTTCACTACGGTCACCTCCGCCGAGTCGCGCTTCACTGGCCTTAGCGGGTTTTTGCCCGAGTGGTACATGGCCGTGGCCGCGGCCATCGGTGAAGGCAAAAACGCCTGCACTTGGTCGGCGCGGTAACCGTTCTTTTTCAGCCACAGCGCAAGCTCGAGCATGTCTTCGTCGGTCGTGCCCGGGTGCGCGGCGATGAAGTAGGGAATGAGGAACTGCTTCTTGCCCGCCTGCGCCGAATAGCGCTCGAACAGCTCCTTGAAGCGGTCGTACGTGCCGATGCCCGGCTTCATCATTTTGGAAAGCGGGCCTTCGGCCACGTGCTCGGGCGCGATCTTCAAGTAGCCACCGACGTGATGCGTGACGAGCTCCTTGACGTATTCGGGGCTCTCGACGGCCAAATCGTAGCGAAGGCCCGAGGCGATCGAGATCTTCTTGATGCCCGGAATGGCCCGCGCTTTGCGGTAGAGCTGAATGAGCGGCGTGTGATCCGTATTCAAGTTCTCGCAAATGCCCGGGTACACGCACGAGGGCTTGCGGCACTTGCTCTCGATGTCGCGCGTCTTGCAGGCCAAGCGATACATGTTGGCCGTGGGTCCACCCATGTCGCTCACGGCGCCCGTGAAGCCAGGGATCTCGCGCATGCCCTCCAGTTCGCGCAAAATCGAGCCTTCCGAGCGGCTCTGGATGATGCGCCCCTCGTGTTCGGTGATCGAACAGAACGAGCAGCCACCGAAGCAGCCTCGCATGATCGTAACCGAGAAGCGGATCATCTCGTAGGCCGGGATCTTCTGATCTTGGTGCGCAGGGTGCGGCACCTTTTGGTACGGCAGTTCGTAGACGCGATCCATTTCCTCCATGGTCAGAGGGAACGGCGGCGGGTTGATCCACACTTCGGTGTCGCCGTTCTTCTGCACCAAACAACGAGCGTTGTGCGGGTTGGATTCGAGGTGAAAAACACGCGAAGTGTGGGCGTAGAGGGCCTTGTCCGCGCGCACGGTGTCCCAGCTGGGCAAACGCAAGGCGACCTTGTCGCGTGGGTGTGCGGCGCGCTTTTTCTTGAGTTGCACCAGCTCTTGCCGCGAAGGCAGAGGCGGTGTGACCGCGTCACCTTGGAGGGCAGGTGCGGTTCCGCGGGCCCGCATCTCTTCTTCGGTCGCGTAGGGGCTGTGGATGGGATCGACGATGCCGACTTCGTCGATTGAATCGGAACTCTCGATGACGAACGTGCCCGGTTCGGCGTCCTCGGGGCCCGTGGAGCCGAGGCGGCGGCGCACGGCGGTGCCGCGCACATCCATGATATCGCGGGCTTTTTCGCCGCGCGCCAGCCGGTGTGCCACTTCGACCAGAGCCCGCTCGGCATTGCCATAGAGCAGAATGTCTGCGCCCGAATCGACCAACATCGAGCGTCGCACTTTACCCGACCAGTAATCGTAGTGAGCCAAGCGCCGCAGGCTGGCCTCGATGCCGCCAAGCACGACGGGCGTATCCGGGAAGGCTTCACGACAGCGCTGGGTGTAGACGATGCTCGCGCGATCGGGGCGTGCTCCAGCCAAGCCGCCTGGCGTGTAGGCGTCGTCACTCCGCGGCTTCTTGTCGCTTGTGTAGTGGTTGACGAGCGAGTCCATGTTGCCGCCAGTCACGCCAAAAAACAGCGTGGGCTCGCCGAACTCGCGGAAGGGCTCGGCGCTGTGCCAGTCAGGCTGGTCCAGCATGCCAACGCGGAAGCCCTGCGCCTCGAGCAGACGACCGACGAGCGCCATGCCGAAGCTCGGGTGATCGATGTAGGCATCGCCACTGACGATGACGATGTCGCAGGCCTCCCAGCCGAGCGCCTCCATCTCGGCGCGACTGCGCGGCAAAAAAGGGGCCACGCCGAAACGCTTGGCCCAAAACGGGCGGTAGGAAAAAATGCCAGGCGGATTCATCGGGGGCTCGGGGCGCTCGGGCACGGGCAAAGGGTGCACGGCACGGGGCGCCGCACCCTAGCCCAAACCGGCACCAGCCGCCGCCGCGTGCTACGTTCGAGGATGGAGAAAGAAGAGTTCGAGGTTGGTCAGCGCTCGGTCATGGACGGCGCCAGACCCGAAGTGCAGGACGTCTCCGGCTTCGAGCGCGTGCCCCTCGAAGTCTTTCAGGCGTTGCCCAAGACGGATCTCCACGTGCACCTGGATGGCTCGCTCAGGCCTTCCACGATCGTGGAGCTAGGCCAAGAACAAGGCGTGCCCCTGCCCGCCGACACGCCCGAGGGTATCGAAGCGGCCATTGGTGCCGGTTCGAGTTTTGGCTCGCTGGTCGAGTATTTGCGCGGGTTTTCGGTGACGCTCAGCGTGCTCCAGACCGAAGAGGCCCTGGAACGGGTCGCCTTCGAGCTGGCCGAGGACGCGCACCGCGAGAACGTCCGCTACATGGAGGTGCGCTACGCGCCGCTACTTCACACCCAGCGCGGCCTGCGGCTCACGCGCGTCGTCGAGGCGGTGCTCGATGGTCTACGGCGGGCCCGCGAAACGTACGGCATCAAGAGCAACGTCATCTTGTGCGGCATCCGCAACATCTCCAGTGCTTCGAGCTACGAGATGGCCGAGCTGTGCGTGGCCTACAAGGGACGCGGCGTGGTGGGCTTCGATTTGGCCGGCGCCGAAGCCAATTTTCCGGCCAAGCACCACCGCGAAGCCTTCCAGCTGGTGCGCGACAACAACATCAACTGCACCATTCACGCAGGCGAAGCCTATGGACCCGAATCGATTGCTCAAGCGATTCACGTCTGCGGCGCCCATCGCATCGGCCATGGCTGTCGGCTGCGCGAAGACGGCGACCTGCTCCACTACGTCACCGACCACCGCATTGCCCTGGAATGCTGCCCGTCGAGCAACGTGCAGACGGGCGCCGTCCACAGTCTCGATCGCCATCCGCTCAAGCTCTATTTCGATTTGGGAGTGCGCGTGACCATCAACACCGACAACCGCCTGATCACCAAGACCACGGTGTCGGACGAGCTGTACCGCGTGCACACCGAACTCAAGGTGCCGTTCGAGGACATGAAGCACATGATCGTCGCCGGCTTCAAATCGGCTTTTTTGCCGTTCCACGACAAGCAGGCGGCTCTTCGACGAGTCAGCCAAGAGCTGGCCAGCTTCGATGGCCAGGGCAGACGCTCGTCGCCCGAGGGAGCTGTGTCGCTCCCGCCGAAGATGCGCAGCAGCAAGCTCGGCGCAGCCTGAGTTCAGAATACTCGGGAGTGCAGCTCAGAACTTGAGAGCCGCCCGGAGCTCGGTACTGGTTGCGTCGCCCAGCATCTGCGCGGCCTGCTCGAGCTCGGGCGTTTTCTGCTCGGGCAAGCGCACCAAGAAGCGGACGAATAGATCGCCGGTCTTGGCGCCGCGCGAGATGCCCTTGCTGCGCAAGCGCAGCAGTTGGCCGCTCTGCGTGCCCGCGGGCACCTTGAGGTTTACCGAGCCGTCGGTCGTCGGAACTTCGACTTTGGCTCCGAAATAGGCTTCGGAAACACTGATCGGTAACTCGAGGGTCAGGTCGAGGCCATCGCGCTCGAAGAATGGATGGGACTTCACACGCAGGGTGAGGACCAGATCGCCGGCGGCCATGCCCGGTCCGCCGAGCGAGCCCGCTCCCTTCACGCGTAACTTGTCGCCGTCGTTGGCCCCCTGCGGAATGCGAACCTTGACGTTGCGCTCTTGGCCGATGCCAAGCTCGAGCTCGGCGCCGCGCACCGCGGACACGAACTCGATGGTGATCTCGCTTTGCGTGTCAGCGGCCGGACGCGGGCGCCTCTGTCGGCGGCCGCCGCCGAACAAATCGCCGAACAAATCGCCGAACCCGGCGCCACTCGGATCTTCGAACCCAGCGCCACCAAAGCCGCCAGGTGCGCTGCGGCGCGAGCGGTAGGCGCGGGCATTGTCGGCGTCGAAGCCTTCCCTCAGGCCGTCTTCACCGAACTCGTCGTACAGGGTGCGCTTTTTTTCGTCGTGCAGCGCTTGATAGGCTTGGTTGACGCGCTTGAAGCGCTCCTCGATGGCCGGCTTGTCCTGGTTGCGGTCAGGGTGCAGCTCGGCTGCCAGCTTCTTGTAGGCCTTCTTGAGTTCGTCGGCCGAAGCCGTCTTCGAAACCCCGAGCTCGCCGTAAAAGTCACTCGCCACGTCGGGCAACCTAATTCAGCCCCCGGCCTTCTGCCAGGGCTCGGGCCGAACTCAGAGACTCGCCCGCACGACCAACATGTCGACGTCGCCGAGGGCCGGGTGATCCGTGTAGTCGGCGAGGAGTCGAATGTCCGTGAAGCCCTCGAGACTCAGGGCAGCCTCGAGCTCCCGCGGAAACCACTGACGCAAGATCAGCGGCACTGTGAGCGTTTCACGCGAGCCTTCGACCGAAAGCACACTCTCGACCAGCAGTAGCTGGCGAATCGGATCGTACTCGAAGCGTTCGGTCTGGCGGATCCACTGTCCGGTCAGCGGGTGCTTGAAGCGGGGCGCGGGGTGCAGCTCGTCCGGATCGGCCTCGAGTTCTTCGGGCGCAGGGAGCGGCACGTCGAACACCAGCTCGCCGCCTGGAGCCAGATGCTCCTTCACGCGCCGCAGGAAATCCCGCATATCGCCGAAGGACTCCAGGTGGCCGACGACGTTGAATGTGGCGAGCACGAGCGGGAACGTGCCGAGGCCTTTCTTCTTTCGCATGTCGCCGCGCACGCAGCGCGCGCGCACGCGCACCGGGGCTGGCAAAACCGCGCGGCGCTCGACGAACAGCTCCAGCATCGGCGCGCTCAAATCGACGCCCACGACTTCGATCCCGGCGCGCGCCAAAGCAAAACTCACGCGTCCTGCGCCGCAACCGTACTCGAGCACCGGTCCGCCCGAGGCTAGACCCAGCTCGACGAAATAGGCGACGTCGTGTTTGCGCTTCTTGAACGTCGCCTCGTAGAGCGCGGCGTCCACGTAGTGCTCCAAGGAGCGGGCCGAAAGGCTCACGGGCTAGGCCGGCTCGACACGGGTTGGCGAGAAAAGCGACTCAGAAGCGAGCTTCGACTTCGGCGCAGTACTCGTCGACGGCTTCTACCGAGGGACGATTCCAGTGCACTTTGCCCTTGGCGATTTCACGCAGAGCAATCACGGCAGCTTTGTTCTTGGAGTTCACCAAGGAGGGCTCACCGCGCATCAGTTCGCGACAACGCTGAGCCGCCAGCACCACGAGGGCAAAGCGGTTCTCTTCTTTTTCCAGACAATCTTCGACGGTGACGCGGGCCATGGGGAGCCTTGCAAGCTAGTGCCTGGCCCCGGCCCGTGCAAGCCAAAGAAAGCTCGAACGAGCCTCCAACCGCACCCTTGCCGAGAGCGCCCCGATCACTGCTCGGATGACACTGACAATAGGTATAGGGCCACGGCCCGAGTTGACACTGGGGCTGGGAGGAACAATTTGGCGACCCTCGTGAGCAAATCTCTGGTCATCGTTGAGTCTCCTGCCAAGGCCCGCACCATCGCTGGGTTTTTGGGCCCGAAGTACGTGGTCGAATCCTCCATCGGTCACATCCGCGATCTACCCCGGTCGGCCGCTGACATTCCGGCGAAATACAAGAAGGAACCCTGGTCGCGGCTCGGCGTCGACGTCGATCACGATTTCAAGCCCCTCTACATCGTCGACTCGGAGAAGAAGGAGCACATCAAGAAGCTGAAGGACCTCGCGGCCTCGGCCTCGGAAATCCTGCTCGCAACCGACGAGGATCGCGAGGGAGAGGCCATCGCTTGGCACTTGCTCGAGGTGCTCGAGCCGAAGGTGCCCGTGAAGCGGATGGTCTTTCACGAGATCACGCAGAAAGCGATCCAGGCCGCCATCGACAACCCACGCGCGCTCGACCAGCGGCTCGTCAACGCGCAAGAGGCGCGCCGCATCCTCGACCGGCTCTACGGCTACGAGGTCTCGCCCGTTTTGTGGAAGAAGATCATGCCGCGGCTTTCGGCCGGCCGCGTGCAATCGGTGGCCACGCGCATGGTCGTCGAACGCGAACGCGAGCGTGTCGCGTTTCGCTCGGCCAGCTACTGGGACTTGGATGGCCATTTCGTCGCGCCCAGCGGCTCGCCAGCTGAATTTCCGGCCACTTTGGTGGGCGTCGACGGCAAGAAGGTCGCTACGGGCAAGGACTTCGACGACCTGGGGAAGCTGAAGAAAAGCGAGCTGCTCCACCTCAAAGAAAGCGACGTGATTGCGCTCTCGTCCAAGCTCGAAAAAGCCGAGGTCGTCGTGCAGTCGGTCGAGCGCAAGCCCAATCGTCGCAGCCCCGCAGCGCCCTTCATGACCTCGACTCTGCAGCAGGAGGCAGGACGCAAGCTGCGCTTCTCGTCCTCGCGCACCATGCGCGCGGCGCAGCGGCTCTACGAGAACGGTTTCATCACCTACATGCGTACGGATTCGACGACGCTTTCGGACACGGCTTTGGCCGCGGCCCGCGCCGTGATCACCGAGCTGTATGGAAAAGGATACCTGCCCGCCGGACCGCGGCTCTACAAGAACAAGGTCAAGAATGCGCAGGAAGCGCATGAAGCCATTCGTCCGGCCGGCGACGCGTTCCAGCACCCGGATTCGGTCACGCACAAGGTCGGTCCCGACGAAGGCAAGGTTTATGAGCTGATCTGGAAGCGCACCGTCGCATCCCAGATGGAAGATTCGCGCGGCGAGGGCGTGGCCGTCAGCCTGCTCGCAACCGGCGGCGGCGCTCGCGCCGAGTTCCAAGTTCGCGGCAACACCATCACTTTTCCAGGCTTTTTGCGGGCCTACGTCGAAGGGAGCGACGATCCCGATGCGGAACTCGAAAATCGTGAGCGCCCGTTGCCGCCCTTGGCGCAAGGTCAGAAGGTCGGACTCGACAAGCTCGAACCCATCGGCCACGAGACGCAGCCCCCGGCTCGCTATACAGAAGCCTCGCTCGTCCGGCGCCTCGAAGAGCTCGGCGTCGGCCGCCCGTCGACCTACGCCTCGATCATCGGCACCATCTTGGATCGAGGGTACGTCTGGAAGCGCGGCAGCGCGCTCGTGCCGTCGTTCCGTGCTTTCGCGGTCGTGGCGCTGCTCGAGCAGCATTTCGGCGAGCTGGTCGACTACGCCTTCACCGCCCGTATGGAGGACGAACTCGACTCGATCGCCGGTGGTCAGAAGGATGTTCTGCCGTGGCTCAAGGCCTTTTATTTCGGCAATGGTCAGGACGGGAAGACGCGGGCCCTCGATGTCGGTCTGCACGCACTCGTGGCGGAACAGCTCGGCCAAATCGACGCGCGCGCCATCAACTCGCTGCCCATCGGACTCGATCCGAACGGCGTGCCGGTCGTGGCGCGCGTCGGCCGCTTTGGCGCCTACCTGCAGCGCGGGGAGTCGAACGCCAGCCTGCCCGACGATCTCGCTCCCGACGAAGTGACGATCGAAAAAGCAGTCGAACTGCTCGATGCGCCCAGTGGCGAACGCTTGCTCGGTCAGCACCCGCAGACGGGCTTGCCCGTCTACTCGAAGACCGGCCGGTTCGGCTCCTACGTGCAGCACGGCGAACTCGAGAAGGGCTCGAAGGAAAAACCAGAGACCTCCAGCCTGCTCAAGAGCCAGGCGCCGGACACCATCAGCCTCGAGCAGGCGCTCGAGCTGCTGGCTCTGCCACGACTCGTCGCTGTCGACCCCGCCGACGGCAAGGAAATTCGGGCGCAATTGGGCCGGTACGGGCCCTACATCAGCAAAGGCACCGACAGTCGCAGCTTGGAGACCGAAGAGCAGATCTTCACCATCGATCTCGAGGGTGCCTTGGTCGTATTCGCCCAACCGCGTCGCCGTGCCGGCGCGCGCAAGGCGGCTGAGCCGCTCCGTGAGCTCGGCGCCGATCCGGTGTCGGGTGGCAACATCATTCTGCGCGAAGGGCGCTTTGGTCTGTATGTGACCGACGGCGAAACGAATGCCTCTCTGCGCAAAGAGGACGATCCGGGCACGCTCTTGCCCGAGCGCGCGCACGAGCTGCTCCAGCTCCGCCGCGAAGCCGGTCCGTCCAAGAAGAAGACCAAGAAGAAGACGAGCGGCGGCGGCGCCAAGAAGGCGAAGAAGACGCCCGTGAAGCCCGCCTCGACAACCAAGGTCACGGTGAAGAAGGCGGCGACGAAGAAAGCCGCCAGGAAGAAGACTGCAAGCAAAAAGGCCTCGAAAAAGGCCTGAGTTCTAGCCGGGGCGGTTGCGGATCAGCCGGCGCCTGCGTCGGGCCGCTTGCGCCAACGCGTGAGGCGGCGCGGCCATGGCGAGCCAGACGCTGCGTGGTCGCGCGCAAGAACGCGCAACAGGGCGCTAGTCCAAGCGACGAGCCACGCGGGCGCGCCTTCTTCGTCGATGCGGATTTGCGCTTCACCGTCTAGGCTGACGGTGGCGCGGCCGTTGAAACGCGCGTCGCCTTCGAACCAACGCGCTTCGTAGGTCGTTGACTCGGCGGCGATGAGTCGCAGCTCGACGCGACCCCCAGTCTCGAGCGGCGCGGGTTCGGG
>Ga0105046_10003162_pt1 | contig 26066 bp, 29 predicted proteins | sample MAT03_FD_78385 | JGI IMG/M metagenome (GOLD analysis project Ga0105046, IMG submission 78385) | Freshwater microbial communities from Lake Fryxell liftoff mats and glacier meltwater in Antarctica - MAT-03 (megahit assembly) | ecosystem: Environmental > Aquatic > Freshwater > Ice > Liftoff...
CAAGCTGGACAGGGGAGCGATGGCGTTTACGATTGTGTGCTAATTCCAAATCGTGCGTTCCTGCCGGACAAGCCGGCAAGGGGACGGAAGGAAAACAGAACTTTTTCGCCCCAGAAAATCATAAGGCAATACCAGGTTTTTAACGGCCCAGGATTACGCCGACCAGGAAAAGGACGACGTCCGAGCCTGCCTGCACTACGCTGCGAGGTTGAGTGATGTGAAGACGCTGGCGACGACAAGTCTGTCAAGTACGAACAATGCCACGACCATTTTCGGCCAAACGAAATGACAATGATCCAGGCCGCTGGTGCCGTTGTACTGCTCGTGGGGCGATTTGAATTGTTTGGTAGGACACGCAGCACCAAACGCAGCCAAAAGCATTGACCACGGATGACAAGGATTTCACGGATAAATGGTACGTAATTCAATCTGTGATATCCGTGTCATCCGTGGTTTCAAAACAACTCACATATGACCGCAGGGGAGCATAAACGGGAAGGGAAAGACCATGACTGAAATCCTGTTCACAGTGGAAGACGCTGTTGAAGGCGGCTAACTTCGCCTTCACATCGCAACCCAAGAATCAACAATTCCTCACGTCGTCGCACCGCAAATCCATTTCAAACAACCCAGTTTTGTGGGTAATGACAAGGCCCGTAACGTCGGCTCATCCGCCGACAAACTGATCTGCCGACATGCTGCGGATTCGGCTTAATATCGCCGTGTTGAATCGCGATTCGATGTGCGTCAGGATATGTGAGTGAAACAAGGACAAATTCATCCTGCCGGAGATCTAGTGATGCCAAACCAGGAACTGGAACGGGATCATCTGTTCCGTGTGCTGGCAATTCAACGCGGCTTGCTTGATGCAACTCGGATTGAACAGCTCGGGCCGGGCTGGATTCGGTTGATGGTGACGATTTGCGCGGAAAGGAGGACTTCGGACGGTACATAAAATCGATCGCGAAAAATCTGTTACCGAAACACGACGTATGATTTTGTCGTATCTCAACGAAACCAATCACTCTTGTTCCTGCCATAACTCATCGCGCAATTCTTTGTATACCTGGCTGGTCAGTTCGGAATTGTCGATATGGTCTTCGTCGCGCTGCTGCTGGGTTATGGACTTCGACGGGTTGTCAAGGTTCTATTTGCCGGCGAGATTGCGACAGTGCTGAAATCACGATCCCGAAGCAGGACCACCGTGGCAATCGGACTATTGATTCTCGCAGCGGTGCTGTTCTTTGTACCAGGCAAGAGCATTAGCAGCGGCGACTTCGCGGTGCGAACCGGCAAATCAGAGATCGTCCAGACGGATGACATACTGCCGCAGGTCGAAGCCAATCTTCGGAGACTCAAGACCGAAGCCCGCCCGGAGTAAACATTATGCAGCAGTGTCCGGCGAGCCGGGATGCTGTCCAGGTTGCTCTTCCGCATAATGGAACGTGACGACGTGTTGCCAGTCGGCGGCGTTCCTGACTGCGATGAATGCAGCTCGCACGGCTTCCGCCGCAGGGTGCCACGCGGAGTAGTGAATGCCGAACTTGCGAAGTTGTTTTGACACCTGATCCGGTGGAAGAATCTGTTCCGCCAGTCGAAAGTGTTCGCAGATCACGTCACGCTGTTCATACACACTCGGCGGTTGCGGCATTGGTTCGCCGCGCAGCAGGGCAGCGGCTTGAGAGAAGATCCACGGGTTGCCAATTGAGCCTCGCGCAGCAGTGACGCCGTCCACTCCCGTCTCGTGCAGCATCCGCACGCAGTCAGTTGCCGTAAACAAGTCGCCACTGCCCAGAAGCGTGCGCTGAGGGAAGAGCTGACGAACCTCCTGCAGAAATGCCCAGCGACTGGGCCCGACATATTTTTGTTCGACCGTGCGGCCATGCACGGTGACAGCGGCTATGCCGAGTTCAAAAGCGGATTCGATGATCCTGAAAAAGTTGTCGCGACTCTGCAGGGTATCATCAAGCCCTCGCCGCATCTTCACGGTGACAGGAGTCTCGGACGGCACAGCATCGCGAACTCGCTGCAGGATTTCGATCGCCACGTCCGGTTGGCCCAGATGAAAGCCTCCGCGACAACGTCCCGATGCCTTCTTAGCCGGGCATCCGAAATTGATATCGATCACATCGAAGCCGGCCTCAACCAGCTTTTTCGCCGCTGCCGGAAACTCGCCCGGTTCCGCTCCCATCAATTGAGCGCCCACGGGATGATCGTTGTCTGTGACCAGCAGATGATGTCGTGTCTTTGCGCGATCTTTCAGTGAGCTGACAAAGGAATCAATCATCACTTCACAAATCGAATACGGTGCACCCAGCTTCCGCGCAATCGCCCGCATCGGCCAGTCGCTGTAGCCGCTCATCGCCGCCTGTACGACGGGCAGGTCCAGTTCAATTGATCCTATGCTGAACAAGTTGAAGATTCCGTTGAGGGAAAGAATTGCGGATACAGAAAGAAAACAGCCCGGCACCATTGCGGATGCCGAGCCAGAATTGAAGTTTCGGGAAATCGAAATAAAGCATGCCGCCCGGCTTCGTCGATGCGGTCAATCAGGCTTCTTCCAGTTCCACGTTCCAATATGCTTCACTGACGAACTTGGACCAGCTTTCGATTCGTACTCCGTGCGGTGCGTAGAGCGGGTTCCAGTGAGGTCGCGTCGGAGTTCCGCGCAGTGGCATGTGGGCCTGTGCCGGCGTACGGTTTGCCTTGCGTGTGTTGCAATCAATGCAGGCCAGTACGCAGTTTGTCCAACTGGAAAGTCCGCCGCGCGAACGAGGCATCACATGGTCGATTGTCAGTTCTTCACTGCCAGGCTTGCAACCGCAATACTGGCACATAAAACCGTCGCGTTTGAACACATTGCGCCGACTGAATGCCACAATCCTGACCGGAAGTCGATCATATCGCGTGAGCGTGATGACTTCAGGGACTTTCAGTGTCAACCACTGAGTCCGGATGACCGGATCACCATCGGCCGGGCGAAGGCTGGCCCAGTCTTCCCAGCCATAAATCTGAAAATTGGATGGATCGACAATCCGAGCGGATTCGTTCCAAACTTTGATGAGGGCACGAGCGACTGTTGAGACCGCAACTGGTTGCCAGTTGCGATTCAATACCAAAGTCGGTCGTTCCAGAACAGAACTGGACATCGCAGTCACCTGCCGTTTCCGAGCCTATCCAAAAAGAGTATCAAGAGTTGCCGATCCATCAGCGAGAAGGCTCAGCCACGCCAATGAAGCATAGGCACACCACGGGGCGCTTGCCAACGACATCACACGTTTTTCGCGTTGACACCCTGAAATCATGGTGTTTTTGAACGATTTTGCCTGCATGATTCCAGAGACACAGGACGGTCGATTGAGGTTCAGACTATCAACAGAGTCCTCGCATTTCGCTGACTGCGATCCCCACAGACTTGACGAGCGAAGCGACGATGAACTCAATTGGTCCGTTGCATCGCTCAGGTTAAATCTGTTCCCGGGCGGAAATCGTCGAGACCAGCAGACTACTCTATACTTCAGAGCCTTGTCCAGCGGCATCAGCGCTTGGTGACTTCTTAATGCGGTAGAGTAATTCCTCGCCCATCTTGCCACTGCACTTGGGGCACTTGGCGTTGGCGATGCCTTTGCCGTTCGCTCCGCCAAGCTTGTTTTTTTTGCGGCCTTCTTCGCTGATCACGGCAGTGCATGATTTGCAGCGGTAGCCCGATAGCTCCAGTTCAAACGCTGAATCCTGCTGGTAGTAGCTCAAACTGCGTACCGACTCCACGCGACTCTGATTGATAAAGCAGTTCAGATTATCGGCCCTGTCGGCGGCCGGAACTCCATTTTCAATGGCAGGCAGCTCCAATTTGAAATTCGTCTTCAACCCGTCATTAAGCGCACGAAACGTGGTCAGGCTCTGCGAACAATACGCCTGCAGCCCACTATCCGAAGTAATCGGCAGAAAAATGGCAATGCGTCCTTCGCCAAAGACCGGAACACCCGCGAACATAGATTCATGGGCCTTCAGAATTGGCTGAACAAGGCGGATTTCCGGTACTTGTGCTGCAGAGACTGAATGCACTTCGACATCGGTCAACGCACTGAAATCACCCGTTGCCGTCACCTGGTCACGAATCTGTTTTCTTTGAGCGGCACGATCGATCTTGGGCGATGTTCCCAGGAGGCCCCGTTTCTTTTTGTCGGCCCCGGTGAACGCAATGACGACGATCTGTGAATCGGTAATCGCCACATCCGCTTCAACAAATTTGTCAGCAACGCTTCCGGGCTTCAGCACGATGGACGTTGGTGCAATGCGATAGAATCGTACATTTTCAATCCACTTCACTGCCAGTTTCGCTACGACAGGTTTGTCTTCTTTCTTCTCCGCTTTGCGACGAATCTGAGGCACATTGACCGGTTGTCTACACTGTCGGCAGCGCACAACCTTTCCTGCCTGATCTTCGCTCACTCGAATCCACGCACCGCAAGTGCAGTGCATCAGCATCATCTTTCGCTGACGTTCCGCGATCTTGTCACCGCGGCGTTTTTTGAGTTCGCGCTCTTCCTGCATGGCGATTGACAGTAGATCATCGTCGTTTGCGTTTGGTTTCGCCAAAGACTTTGAAGACGTCCCAGCTGGTGCCGAATCGACAGCGCCAGTCGCTTCTGACATCGTCGGTTTTCCACCGGGTGTCTTATTCTGTGGCTTGTCCGGACCGTCAGCCGGTGCGGCAGGCGTCTTTGAGGTTGTTGAAGCTGCGGCAGCGGGCCGTGCAGGTTGCGACTTTGCACTTGGGCTCAATTCAAATTCGGCTCCTGCGAGATCAGAAGCTGTGCCAGCAACGCCATCAGATAGCTCAAAGTCCTCGGCGTCGTACGCTCTTGGAATTTCACCTTTTGCCGTGTTATTTCGTGCTGGCAAATAATCCGTACGCTGCGCCAGCGGAATCGTGCTGTAAATGATCTGCTGCGGAGTCGCGGACATGTCGCGATAGCGAGCTGCAATATCTTCCCGCATAAAACCATTGCAACTCCAGCAGCGCACAAGCCCCGTTCGAACCATTTCGCCACAGTGCGGGCACGGATCCGCTTGGCTCGCACTCTTCATTGAGCCAACATCAACAACTGCCGAAATTGCGGAGTCCTTCCGCTCGTAGAATACGTGACCGCATTCCGGACACTGAGCCGTGTCAGAAAGCAGGAGTGACTTACATCCTGGACAGGATCGAATGACGCTCGACATTATCAGTCCGTATATCTGCTGCCGTGACTTCCGTGATTGGTGAAACCGAATCCCGTAAAAGTCGCCGACAAGCCCTCGATATTGTTCAAAACTCAAAATCGCGTGACGCACAAGTACTTCATGATGCAACACTTCGAACGTCAACGACCCGAATTTCCCTGTTTTGTTCAGGGAAGTCGATTAAATGCCTCTTTCTTTACAGCAAATCCAGACCATTTGAAAGAACTGTCCACCCGCTATCGGCACGAATCGCCAACTTCATAGGATGATGTGTACATCCGTACCACATGTGAGGTTTGGGTTTTTTGGGCAGATTATGAAAAACCAGCTGATTTTTCGCAAGTCATATACCTTCAAGCACACGACAAACATGAGCCACCCGGTCCACCGGTGTATGCTGTCTGGACGAAGTTGACTGCTTGCGAGAAACTGCACTTCGATCGTTTGTCCAAACTCTACTGACAATCGCCTGATTGTCCCAAAGTGATGCACTATGGCGAAGCGAGTGTTCGATGTGATTGTTTGTGTGATCGCCATCGTCCTGTTATCACCGATCCTGCTGCTGGCGTACTTCGGTGTACGGCTGGCAAGTTCCGGCCCGGCCATTTACCGTGCTTGCCGAGTTGGTCGAGGCGGCGAAGTTTTTGTCATGCACAAATTCAGGACGATGCACACAGGGGCCGGTACGGGAAGTGTAATCACAGGAGCGAAGGATTCGCGTGTGTTTCTTTTCGGCAAGATTCTCCGCGTTCTGAAGATCGATGAGCTTCCGCAGTTGTACGATATTCTGACCGGCAGGATGTCCATTGTCGGACCGCGTCCCGAAGATCCGAAGATCGTGGCACAGTATTATTCCCCGCAGTCTCGGGAGACTCTGAACATTGCCCCCGGTTTGTCAAGTCCGGGAAGCATCCATTACTACACGCACAGTCACCTCCAACTCGACGACAACGATCCGGAGCGATCGTACGTCGCAAAGTTGCTCCCCATCAAGCTGGCTTTGGATCTGGTCTACATGCGTCGCGCGTCGTTGTGGTACGACGTGACAATCATGCTGAAAACTGCCGTCACAATACTGCTGATCGGACTTGGCAAACGGCAGTTTGCCGAACCACCGGAAATCATTGAGGCCCGAAAACTGATGGAGGCTGCGGACGCACCACTGGTCAGGCTCACTTTGCCGTCGGAACTATCATGATTCGAGGTTGTTTGTCGAAATACCATTGCTTCGTCAGCGGACGTTGCGGCGTCGGTTTCTGAGGCAGTGTAAACGTCGCCGGAACGATTCCGTCGTCAGTCACGATTCGATTTTCGGCGGTGCCGGCACGACCTCCGAAGAGTCGCACGAGAGGTTCAATACGCGGGTCCTGTTTGCTGCTGAATGAGCCCACTGTGACGATCGAACGATAATGATCGTGAAAAACCCAGGCTTCGTAGTCCTTGTCATATCCGTGCTTCGAAGCCGTCCGCAGGGCCTCCGCCAGCGCCATGGCTTCTTTGAAACAACCGTCGAGATTTGAGCCGAAATTCTGTTCGAACAAAGCCATGGCCTTCGTCGATGACTGGTTCCCGACCTGCATGACGCTGCCGCCTGCAAAGGTGGCCACATGCAGCGTGTACTTGCCCTTATTCTCTAGCAAAGAAAACGGTGCACCTTCATTCAGATACACAACATCGTCTTCCAGTTTCCGGCTTTGGATTTCGCCATTGTAAATCGGGTTGATGGTCAGAATCGCTCCTCCGAAGGGACTTGGCTGACCAGGCGTTTTTGCGAACAGACCGCCTTTTTTTTCCTCGACGATTGAAGAAGCGTACTTCTTCTTGATCCACTTCAGAACGGCCTGTGCCTGATCGTCGTCAATCGATTTGAAGTTGCCGGCGAGTACGCAGATTTCTCCCTGGCGCGCGATGACACGACGCGCGGCATTTTGAACTGGATTCGGGCCGTCAACTTCATCGACTTCCTCATCGACAGAATACGTGTACGCAGGAATTCCCTTCGTGCGAAGTTCGAACACAATGGTGTCCGCTGCTTCCCAGGCTGTCAGACCATTGATGCGATTTTCGCCTTCAACGTCGCTCAATGATGCCACCATGATCATCCACGGGCCATGTTGATTCGAAAGGTTGTAACGTTTGCCCTGAACGGCTTCAGTGCGACCGCAGTACGCAGTGTTCGAGACAGAGAGCATGGCGAGAAACACAAGGGCAATATTGCGGAAGGCGTTCATTGCGAGTTCCTTCTTAGAACTGAACGGCGAAGCTGGCGAGTTCGATTTCAGGGTGCCCGAATCGATCCCGCTGAACGGGACTGTCGAGTATGCCATTTTCGATGTCCGATGCATAAGTCAGGTTTCGCAATTTTCAGCCGTGTTGCGAAACTGAGTTTGGCTGAGCCGCACGACATCTGCAGCTTCTGCCGAAAGATTTTGCTCCGCCGCCTTTTCTGCGCGAAAATGCCTCGTAACATTAGTGTCCGAGACAGTAAGCACTTGTTCACAAATAAATTCGAATTACCGCAGGAATCGCAATCAGGGGACTGACGTCCCCCGCTTGCCGGGACCAGGCGAGCCGTGAGACGTCAGTCTCCGGTTTTCGGCGTTCCCAAGCCACTGTGATGCACTTAAACTTGTCCCTCGATGATTCCCAGGCCATGTCTACCGTTCACCCGTGCAGATACGCGGCCAGATCGCCGGCTGTCAGTCGTCCGTCGTGCAGTGCGGAGGCGATCAGCAAGCCGTCAAGACCCGCTTTCGCTGCGTCCGCCACACACGCGGCTGAATCGACGCCACCACCGGAAATAATCCTGAGATCCGGCGATATGCGTCTGATGTCCTGACAAAACTGCAGTGTCGGAACGCCATGCCCGGTTCCCACAGCCGCCAGATCCAGCACGATGAGTTGACGCAGACCCTGCTCAACCACAAATCGCCCGAGGTCGAGCGGTGAATTCCTTTGCCAGGCGGGATCACTGACAAGCAGTTCTCCGTGTCTGAGGTCGATACTGAAGCTTAGTGAGGCAGAATCAATTCGTGTGACCAATACCTCAAGCTGCCTCAGGTCGCGCATCGACTCCGACGACAGCACAACCTGACGCACGCCAATCTCAAGTAATGCTTCAATCTGCTCGACCGTCGTAGCACCGGCATCCACGATGAGTGCAACACCCATGCGAACCATTTCGGCAATTGTGCATCGATTGAGCTGCTGCCGCTCAATGGCATCCAGATCGGCAACATAGCAGACGTCGCTCTGGAAATGCTTATCGAGCGCCTTAAGGACTGCTGCGGGTTCTGCACTGCTCGTCAACAGACTCTCAATCGCCCGATACCGACCACGATCCCCTGCAATCGCCCGCACGGCGATCCCATGGCGAATATCGATTACAGGGATAATCTGCATTGCTGGAAACCACGGCTTTCAATGACCACCGCCAGCGGTATTGCCGGAATCTTCCGGCACGTCCGAATGCATCCATTTCACCAGCAATGGCGAAATTGCAAGGCAAATCAGACCGCAGATGCCTGCTGCAATTGCAATCTGCTTAAAGACGTCGCCATAGACATGGACCGTCTCAAGCGGAATGGGGATCACATTTTCACCACCGCCCCCATGTTCAACACCGGTAAACTGCGAGATGATGGCTGCCAGATACTGTGAGAATGCGGTGGCGAGAAACCATGCCCCCATGACAGTGCTTACAAGTACCTTAGGAGAAAGCTTTGTGATCATCGACAGGCCGACGGGCGACAAGCAAAGTTCTCCGGTTGTGTGCAGCACGTAACCCAGCACAAGCCAGCTGGCGGCGACCATTCCGCGTGAATCTGAAACTTGAGCCCCGTACCAGAACACAGCGAACCCCAGACCCAGTTGAATCAAGCCAAGCGAGAATTTTACCGGCGTTGGCGGCTCGATGCCACGTGCCCCGAGATAAGTCCAGAGAGACGTGAAAACAAGCCCAAAAATCAGAATACAAACGGCATTGACGGACTGAAACATGCTGGCGGCAAGTTCCTGGCTGCGCGTAGCCACTCCCATTCCGACGTTGTCTTTGTTGACGTTCCAGTCAATTTCAAATCCAACGTTGGCCTTATGTTCCTCAGTAGATCGCAAGGCATTGAGTTGATCGAGTGTGAAGATTGTATCCCCATTGAAGTGCCCGAGTTGTTCCTGCGTTGGCTGAATCCTGATTGTCTGGCCAACGTCTTCCTCTGAAATTGTGCGCGTCTCGGAGACGCGATCCACATTTCGATCCGCAAAATTATTCAGGCTGCTTCCCGCCTGTTCAAAAAACGCCCAAAACAGCATTGAGAAAAACGTCAGGGTGAGAACGACCACCATGCGATGACGAGCGATGGTATCCAGTACAAATGTTTTGATGATAAGGTAACCAAATGCAAGGATCCCGGTGACGGTAAGCAACAATCCTGCGGGCTTGCTGATTTCTTCCAGGAACACAGCGGCAATCTTTGTGAATGTGCCACCCTTCTTGAATTCATCAATGGTCGAGCTCGCAATCAACTGCACAGGCTGTTTGTCGGACGTCAGGAGTGAAAATCCGGATACGAAGTGCATCAGAATTGATATCGCGATAAGAATACCAGTCACGACAATTGCGATCGTCTTCAGACTCACAGGTTTCTTTGCGGCTCCCGCACTGTCTGGAAGTCCGCCGCGCGACAGAGCAGTGATCGAAATCACACCGGCGACCGCGAGGCAGGCAGCCACGAATGCATTCCACACGATTGCCGTTGTATTGTCCGGTCGGTAGAACAGCAACGCGAACACTGCCCCCAGCGCACCGGCACCGATCAGAGCCTGCGTGACAAGGTTCGGCATCACAAAGACGGCGAGACCGATCATCATCCCGATCGTGGCCAGACCGAAACCAAAGTGCCAGCCGTACGTCTCACCGATGTAGCCGCACAGCAGCGGACTCATCGCAGCTCCAAGATTCACGCCCATGTAGAAGATCGTGAATCCACCATCCCTTCGATGACTTCCTGCAGGGTACAGTGTTCCGACAATGGTTGAAATGTTTGGCTTAAAGAATCCATTTCCGACGATGAGTAACGCCATCGCAAGGTAAAAGGCATTCGGATTCTCAACCCCCATAATCATGTGCCCGGCAGCCATCAGCAACCCGCCGATAATCACGGCAACGCGTTGCCCCAGGAGTCTGTCAGCCAGCATTCCGCCAATGAACGGTGTCATGTAGACCAGCGCCGTGTATGCGCCGTAAACAGTGTAAGCACGGCTGTCGTTGTAGCCCAGAAACCCCTTCGTCATATAGAAGACTAACAGGGCCCGCATCCCATAGTACGAAAAACGTTCCCACATCTCGGCGAAGAACAAAGTAAACAGACCGGTAGGGTGACCAAAGAGCGTGGGCGAATCTTTTGAAACATCGCTGACCGCGGACGCTGGATTCATGGTGTGTCCTGACTTGATTGACAAATTCTCCGGAATGAAAGGAACGCAGCTTAGCTCTCCGACACGTTTCGCGACAACCACACAACCGAACTTTCATGACCCGGACGTCGGATTCCAAACAGGCGAATCCTGCGACTTGTGGTTTCCTGGCAGCACAGGACAGCCGATTGAGTTGCCTCGAATTGCTGTCCTTGAGTTGTGACACTCCGCAGCAGGGCTGTTTGCACCGAGATGGCCCTTGCATCCAGCGCCGCGAACCGGGATGATGGCCAGCATAATCATTTATCAGATGCGACCAGGCAGGCGGTGAGCGCCGTGAGGCGCAAAATCGATAACATGTGAGAAAACACCATGAAAAAATGCCGACGCTGTACAAAACCGGCCACTCTGCACGTTACGGAAATCCGTGAAGGTGAAGCGGCTATCGTCCATCTGTGCGATACCTGCGCCAGGGAATATCTGGAACATAATCCTGACGACGAGAATTCAGCAATTGCCGCTGATCTGGCATCAAAACTCGATGAACTCATGGGCGACTCGAGTTCGCCCGCAAGTTGTCCGAACTGTGGAATTTCGTTCAGCGAATTTCGCGAGAGCGGCCGTTTCGGCTGTTCACAGGACTATACCGAATTTATGGCGGAGCTGTTGCCACTTCTGGAAAACATTCACGAAGACGTCGAACACAAAGGCAAGCGACCTCGAAGTACCGTTGTAGGAACTCAGGAACAGGGACAACTCATCCAGTTGCGCAACGCACAACGCAACGCAATCGAAGAGGAAGACTACGAAACCGCTGCCCGCCTTCGCGACCAGATCGCCGGGCTCGAAAACGCCTTGCGTGAAGAAACGCCGAAGAAACCTCGTAAGAAAAAGAAGTCTGCCCCGCCCGAGTAGGCTGGTCCTGCAGGGTGGGACCGAACAACCTCTGCCAGCGCCGGCCCGGAGTTGCAGTGCGGATCAGTATGAATGGCAGAACAAGCTGTTCTGCCCGTTGAGCTTCTTGTCTGGACCAGGAATCTCCCTACAATTCAGAAATTGGACAACGCAATTCGAAGTGTTGTCACAATCCCTGTCAAGGACACCTTTCGTTGAGTCCGGAACGCCCCGACAACTCGTTTTGTATGGCAGAACTCGCACGTACAAGTGGCGAATGGCTGAGGGGTGACGGACCGGAGTCAGACATTGTCATTTCCAGTCGCGTCCGCCTGGCGCGCAATGTCGCGGGCTTCGCGTTTGTGACGCGTGCCTCAGCGGACGCACGATTTCAGATTGTGCAGATGGTGAAGTCTGCCATGCAGGAAGAAATTCAACATCGCCCTGTGCATCATGTTAACATCGAATCGCTGTCAGCGCTGGATGGCCAGATGTTGATGGAACGCCAACTCATCAGTCGCGAACTCGCACGGGGCGATGGTCCACGTGCTGTGGCCATCAGCGAAGGTGAACGACACAGCGTCATGATCAACGAAGAAGATCATCTGCGAATCCAGGTGCTTCACAGCGGCTTCGCGCTCGACGACTGCTGGATGGAATGCGATGCGTTGGACGATCAAATCGAAGAAACTGTGCCCTACGCATTTCATCCCCAACTTGGATATCTGACCGCCTGTCCGACGAACGTTGGCACCGGTATTCGAGTGAGCGTGATGGTTCATCTTCCGGCCCTGCGATTAACGCGGGAAATTCAGAAAGTGCATCAGGCCGCACAGAAAATCAACCTGGCCGTACGTGGTTTGTACGGGGAAGGCAGCCAGGCGATGGGTGACTTCTACCAGATTTCGAATCAGGTTACGCTCGGCAAGTCCGAAGAACAGTTGATTGCGGAAGTGAAAGAAGTTGTGTCCAACATCATTGGCTGGGAACGCCGCGTCCGTGACCTGCTCGTACGCGACAAACGCGCGGAACTGCATGATCAGGTCGCCCGCGCCTTCGGCGTATTGACGAGTGCACGGTCAATCAGTTCTGAAGAAACGATGCACCTGCTGTCGAGTCTCCGCATGGGCATTCAGCAGGGACTGATTGACAACCTGGATCTGGCGACTGTGAACGAGTTGTTTATTCACACTCAACCAGCGCACCTGCAGACGCTGCATGGCGAGGCACTTGAAACGGCGGAACGCAACAATGTGCGGGCGAATTACCTGAGGAAGCGATTGAATTCGTCATCGTTGGGTTGATTGCCCGGTCGATTGGATAAAGGCTTCTGCCATTGCAGCGCGCAGCAAAAATCCGACGCAATACGATCGCGCCGGATTTCTGAATTTGCGGACTAACAGTACACAGTTTATCTCTTAGGCGCTGTGCAGATTCCGTGGGTTTCCGCCATTGACGTTTTCTGCTCCGTAATGACCGGGCACTGCGACGCCATTTCCGCATTCAACGCCGTATAGTCTGACCATTCAGCTGGCAGGTTATCTTCGTGGAAGATCGCCGCGACCGGACATTCCGGGACGCAGGCTTCGCAGTCAATACATTCCTCCGGATGGATAAAGAGAATGGCTTCACCTTCGTAGAAGCATTCAACCGGGCAGACGACAACGCAGTCCGTGTATTTGCAGTTGAAGCACGGCTCAGCAACAACATGAGTCATGTGACACCCTTTCATGCCAGTTGATCTGGCGATCCATTCATCAAAATCGAAATGATTTAAGACACGTCGGAAACAGATCTTCGTTGAAACACAATTCGCAACCAGAATTCGCGTTCGTTCCGCTCGGAACATGCCAGCGTCTGTTTCGCCGAAGTCGAAACATACACTCTCCATAGCCGGACGTCGAACCCTGACAGGAATTTCGGCCATTTATGACATCCGTTCCAGCATTTTCCAGAGTGGCCGGGCACGGAAAACCAGACGTTGCAAATTGAGACAGAGTCTCGACCGTCCCCGGCAGAATTCACCGGTCCGGAGACTGGACGAGACGCGGAATCGCACAGCCTTTCTCAAACTTCACAGTGAGATTTCGGCCATTCTTTCGTCAGTCGGCATGGAGTCGCAGCGATCATTGACGGCATTTCTCCCGAAAAGTCGCCGGTAGTTCGCTAAACCAACCGGTGTTGGCATATTCCGTAGCTGGCCGAGCATGCAAATGTTGTCTCAGGCCAATTTAGCTGGCACAATGTATGCATCGCTTCGAAGCCGCTGGCGCAGGTTCACTCTGATGTGATCGGGCAGGCGCGGTTCCTTGCTGCCGGATGATCCGTTGGACACCTCAGAATGCCGATTTACGAACGAAGATTTGATCATTTTCGGGTTTTAGTTGATATTTCCCCGTTTTCATGAACCAAAAATTCCAACAACTGCGTTTTCCAGTCAATGCTCCTTCCAATCTGCGATTCTCTGCGTATCGAGTGGCAGTGCGAACTTTCGAGGGCTTGATGGTAATTCTTAGTGAGTTTATATCGTGCCACTGACACACCACGACCGCAAATTGTTGACAGACCTGTTGAATGCTCAAAGCGGGGCTTGGAAACTGTTCGTCGATCGGTACACGCCACTCGTTGTGCAGGTGATTCAGCATACAGCCCATTCCCACAGCCTGAAACTCAACGCCGACGACACCGAAGACCTGTGCGCAGACACGATGGTTGAGTTGCTGGTACGGGACATGGCGGCCCTGCGGAGTTTCCGAGGGCGTTGTTCGCTGGCGACGTTTCTGGGAGTGATTGCTCGTCGAATTGTTGTTCGTAAGCTGGCAGAACATCGATTTTCGTCCGCAATGGGTCATGTCAATGCACATCGGGCGGCTGTCGATTTTGCTTCGTCGGAAAACAGCCCTGTACCTCAACTGGACCATCGCGATCAGGTCGAATCACTGCTTTCAAAACTGCCTCAGGAATCGCAGCAGGTGGCAAAGTGGCTGTTTCTGGATGAACTGACTTACCGCGAAATCGCCGGACGACTTGGCAGGTCGCTCAATTCCATCGGACCGATTGTGTCGCGCCTGCGATCACTACTCCATCACACAGAACGTTCGCCGCTCACTGAAGAATGAAGCAGGCCAATTTTCGCAGAAAATCCGAAGAAATTATTTGCCCGGAATACTCCGTTGCTGCCTTTTGAAACATGCGGTTGATGTTTCGCAACGTTGACGTGATGTTAATCCGCACCGCATAGAACGCTTTGCGCCCAGCGCCTCAGAACGGAATTCGTGGCAACCATGCGCAAATCTGCTGTTATCGCAACTCCATTGATGGCATTGATTTACGAAATGCCACCCGGCGCCGCATGTGAAAACCATGGTCCTCCTTGTCCACAGGAATGGCGTTCGCTGCTCGCCCCTTGACAGTCAGGCAATTTCCTTGTGGAACAGGGACTCTTGCAGAACTGAGTGGACTGACTCTCCAGACGTGTGCGGAGCAACGTTTCGGAGGAACTCAAGCGATCCTGCGGATGCAGATCAGCATGAGTTCATTACTCAGGACAATGCCCGAGTTCATCTGCTGCATGGCCATGCCGCAGATCTGGATTCTGGCAGGACCAACTTCTCAATTGGTCCTAAAAGGAAAGGCAAAACCTTTCCAGAACTCTCGTCTTTCTCTCTCAAAAAAACTCAAAGGAAATACACATGTTGAAGACTCTCTGGAATGATGAATCAGGTGTGATTTTGTCTGCTGAAATCGTTCTCGTGGGAACCATCCTGGTTCTTGGGATGATTGTCGGTCTGGTGGAACTGCAGTGTGCAGTCGTCGCCGAACTGACCGACCTGTCAAGTGCCTTCGGCAACCTGTCCCAGTCGTATCAGACTTCCGGCTTTTCCAGCTCTAAAGGTGGCGGTCAGTTCAAGGCTCGTACATTCGGAGCCGCATTTGCAGACTTCCAGGACCAGTGCGACTGTGATCTCATCACAATCGTATGCAACGATCCAGGCGAAGTCTTTAAGTAAGCTGCCAGCTTCCGGAATGTTGCCGGACTCGTTCGCATGAACTTCAAAAGAGACGATGTCAGATGACGTCGGCTCTTTTTGTTTGAGCGGTAGCAAAGTGGCGGGTGAATCGACACAATTCAGGACATGCGGCACGGTCTACCGGTCGCAGTTTCCGGATTCCTGTGCGAAACGTCCCGCATCGTCTTCACCCGCATGACCAGCCTGAAAGCCAGACTGCACAAAGCCAAAGCACGACTGTTCGGCACGGCAGCCAAAGATATTGTGGTGCCGTTCGAGTTGGCGTGCGATTGCGGTCATCGCATGACCGGGATTCGGCGAATGTCATACCAGATCGGGACCTGCACTGCGTGTGATGCCAGAATTTATGTGCTGCCCGTCAACGTGTATCCAGCCACAAAACGCGTACGCAGTGAAGTGCTGGATGGATCGGTCAGCAGTCGTTTGAGCGTGATCGTGCGGGATCTTGTCGTCGGTGACCATGAACAGGCCACTCCAGCAGAAAGCGATTCATCAGACGGCGAAAAAGCAGCGGACAGGCGTTCCCGAAAATCAAACTCACGAGCAGGGATCTCGCCGGCGGCAGCGGCGCTTGCGGCCGAACAGATTCTTGTCGAAGAACCGGTCGTGCGCGTTCCTCGTCCGAGCCTGGCGGTTGTCATGCGGCGGGTCTTTACTCCTTTTCGGCTGCTCATGCTGAGCGCCGCAGTGCTCGTCGCCTTGACTGGGTGGTGGATCGTGACACAACGTCGCGTGGAGGACGCCCGCAAGACCTGGCGCCGCGAAATGGATGTTGCGGAACACGCCCTTGAAGACAAAGATCTGGTGGCATTGCACGCATCACTTTCAAAAGCTGTGGCTGCGGCCAACACGTTACAACGCGACGACGTTGAATCGCGCCGAGCGAGTTCGTTATTGTTGCAGACAGAGGCTGTTCAGAATCTGAGTTCCACCGACCTGGTTTCGATCCTTTCTGGTTGCGTCTCTGACGCTGGCGCTTTCAATTCGGCCAAAGCGGCGGTTGCCGCAGAATCGCTCAATGGAAAATGGTTTGTTTTTGAATGTTCCATGCTGCGTTCTGAAAACGGACTGAAGGCTGACGTGCCTCTGATTGTGGATTCTATCCCGGTGACGATCACGATTTCATCAGATTCGCTGCAACGCGCCTTCACAGCACTGCCGCAATCTACACTGATGTTTGTGGCGTCCGTGGAATTCTGCCGCGTTGTCGATAGTGGAAGAGAGTTTCATATCCAGCTCAACGGAAATTCATCGACACTCATCACGACTGAGTATCATGCCGCTCAAATGGGTTTTACCGCCGCAAACTCGCCAGGTCTGGATGCTCTTCTTGAACGACAGGCTGAGTTTCTGAAGTCTGGGTCCACGGGAAAGGACGGCCATCAATGAACGTATCGATTCTGAAGGCGACTTTGCTGAGCCTGCTCCTGTTGCCATCTGCAGTCGCACTGGGGCAGTCCGTCACGATTCAGGACTTGCTGGCGAACAAGGAACAATGGCCGACGTATGCAGTCGATGGTCGAAAGTTTCAGTTCGAAGGCCGGTTCGAAGGTCGTTCGGCAAATACCATCAGGATCAGCAAGTTCGATATCAGCTGCAATCTTCCGTCGAATGGCACGTTTCCGGATGGAATCAAGAGTGGCCAGCGAATCGAATTGATCGGGCGATTCCTGTCTGAGAACGGAAAGCTCTTCTTTGTTGTCTCACGAATTCTGATCAAGGACACTGACATTGACCGGCTACGTTCGCGCATGAAAGATGTTCCCTCTGACCAGCCTGCAATGCTCCTGGACCTGGCGGCGGAATACCAGATCGACGCGGAGTTTTACGACGATGCCGCGCTGAAGGCTGAAATCGCTGCCGTACGGACCGACAGTCTTTCGCGACTTCGCCGGATGGCTCGCGGCGATGTCACAAAACTGCGTGAGCTGCTGCAACAGAGCAGGTTACTTGGCGTCAAACCAGAATTCCTCCAGGTGCTGCAGTTTGAATCAATCTACTCTGCATCCAAAGAACCAAATGCCGACGTGGATGCTTTAGTCGCAGAAACGAAATTGTCCTGCGACGGATGGGATCGGCTCGTACCGCCGATTCCTGAACGTCTGAAACGGGAGTTCGCAAGAGACGCAGTGACCACGTTTCTTGAAGCTCAGGAGGCAGACCGACGTGGCTTGCATCGTTTGATGTACAAGTCACTGCGTTTGCGTCAGATTCAGATGATGGTCAAGACGGATGGCAGCAACGGTCTGGAAATCTCCAGACTGGTTCGCACGGAATTTGGCAATGACGATCCGCTGGCGGCCGACTTCGAAGACCGTGAGATTCAATTTCGACTGACACAAATCGCAATGCTTTCCCGGACGGATCTCAAGGGTCTCGCGGAATTGCTGACCCGACTCAATCGCGCCGCGCAGGTGCCGGATGCGGTTCGCGACTGGTTGAGGGCTCAGGAACGAAAATTTGGCACTTCGAATCTGGCGGGACTGATTCGCACGGCGGATGAGTCTCTGTTCGTCGCTGACCTGCTGCAGTCAGCGGAATATCAACAGCAGGGCGTGGAATTGTTGAAGCAGGCATGGACCAGTGCCAGCGAGTCCTCACCGACTGACGCCGATCAGATTGCCGATCGACTGCAACGGCTGGGCTGGGAACGGCTCAACAACAAGTGGATGACGAACGCTCAAATGAATTCATTGCCGAAGGATGACGTGCAACTCGCGATTCGTGAAGGTCGAGTTGTGCGGGGAATGAGCGTGCCGCAGGTTGTGCAGACTTTGGGACAGCCCACGAAAATTTCGCGAATCGCATCGCGGAAGTCGGTGTGCGAATTGTGGAGCTACGAAGCGGAAGGTTCTGCCGGCATGGTGATCCGTTTTCGGCGCACCATTAACGATGCGACAACATCAAGCATCGTCGAAGACGTCTCCCGCATCCCTGTGCGACGAAGTCAGTAGTTCGGCGAGCGGTGCCGATTGACCACTGAAGCCGGAACCCCTTTTCCAAGCCTTGACAGAGAACTCATTGAGACACCTCGACGATGGATGGTTTTGTTTGAGGAACGGCCTGGCGATCATGCGGCGTCTCCGAAAAGTTGCTCGACCAGTTCGTCGCGCGTGAGGCCGAAATGTGACGCTATGTCAGTGAGAATGGAACTCAGTGTTCCGATTCTCAGAGGATCATGCACGGGATAGTGACGTGATGTTTGCCATTCTGCGTCGTCAGTCGCATGTGCGGTCCTTTTTGCCGAGTGACCACGTAGCCCAGCGTTTCAAGTCGCTTACTCAACTGAAGACCGGATACGTCACGAGGCAGTCTCATACCGTCAGAACCTCGTCGCGCACAATGTGCAGGCGAATCAACTTTGGGGCCTGCCCTTCATCGAAGTGACATTCAACGGCTTCACGGACATTCTCACGGAGTTCATCCAGTGTGTCGGCTTCGGTAAAGATGGAATGGCCGGCGGCACGAGCTGCCAACCCGCCTTCTGGTGCTTCTTCGACGGTAAACAGGATCTCGGTCATAATGAAATTTCCTTTAGGGTTTCATCGCCTGCCGGCATAGCATTGAGTGGGGTGAGAAGATGCTACCTTGTAGCAGTTATTGTGCGCCGTGCTGCCGAGGCTGTTGCAGATCACGCTATAAGTGCTGACTCGGCAAAAAACACAAGCGTACGTTTCGATAACGCCGTGGATTGGTCGCCGCTGTTTGATTGATTCCCGCGCCATCGCGAGTTTGGATTTCAGTTCGTTCACACTTTTTATCCGCGCGGCTTGATTGGAAGCAATGGTGCCGTCGAGGATTTTTGAAATCGCTTCCATGTGTGGATCATTCAGCACAGAGACACGATCGAATTCTTTTTCGCGATGACGCTCACGAGCAGACATTTTTCCCGTGATCACGTAGCCCTGACTACCAGAACAGGGGATCTAAGCGAAGATTTGGCGTACATCAATTCACATCACTTCATCTGTTCTGCAATCAGAAATGCGATTTCCATCGCCTGTTCGTAATTCAAGCGAGGATCGACCTGGCTACGATAGTCGCGGGCCAGGTCGGATTCGGTCAGATTTCCGGGACCCCCGGTGCATTCGGTGACGTCTTCACCGGTCAGTTCCAGGTGGATACCGCATAATCGCGATCCCAGCTCCTTATGAAGCCGAAACGCGGTGATGATCTCGGACATGATCTCGTCAAACGATCGCGTTTTGATTCCGTTGCGGGCGGTCTGAGTGTTTCCGTGCATTGGATCACAGCTCCAGAGAACGCGGTGACCAGCCTTGAGCACGGCTTCGGCCAGACGTGGCAAGCGCTCACGAATCTTTTCGGCACCGAAGCGGTGAATGAGCGTCAGTCGTCCCGGTTCGTTTTCCGGATTCAGAATACCGATGAGTTCGACCAGTTCATCGGGCTCCATGGAGTTACCGATTTTCAGGCCGATCGGGTTACGGATCCCCCGAAAGTACTCTACGTGTGCACCGTCGAGTGTGCGTGTGCGGTCGCCGATCCAGGCCATGTGAGTGCCAAGATTGTACCAGCCGCGATTTCGCTCCATGCGTGTGAGTGCCTGTTCGAACGCCAACAGTAAGCCTTCGTGCGACGTGAAGAAATCGACTCGGGTCAGCTGTGTGAGTTCACCGGCAGAAACGGCTTCCATAAAGCGCATCGAATCACTCAGTGATTCCAGCAACTGTTGATAACGGCGAGAGCCTGGCGTGTTGCGGACGAATTCCAGATCCCAGTTTTCCGGATGATGCAGGTCGGCAAAACCGCCTTCGCTCAGCGCGCGGATGTAGTTGATGGTCAGCGCTGATTTCTCGTAGGCGCGGAGCATCAGCTGCGGATCGTTGCGGCGTTCGGCCGGGGTGAAGCCCGATTGATTGATAATGTCACCACGATAACTCGGCAGCTCCACATCGCCGCGTTTTTCTGTGTCGGCCGATCGTGGCTTTGCGTACTGCCCGGCAATGCGACCAACGCGGACAATTTTTTTCTTCGAGCCGCAGATGAGTACCAGACTCATCTGAATGAGAACTTTGAGCTTCCGCAGGATCGACGTGGAATTGCAGTCGTCGAAACTCTCTGAACAGTCGCCGCCCTGCAGCACGAAAGCATTGCCTTCCTCCGCGATCGCCAACTGCGTGCGCAAGCGATCCACTTCCCATGCCGTCACAAGGGGCGGAAGAGTGTTGAGTCGGCGAATGGCGTCCGCAAGTTCCAGCGGATTGTCGTACTTCGGCTGCTGCTGCGCCTGGCGTTTTTGCCACGATTCGGGGGTCCAGTGTGGGTTCATCCTCAGATTGTTTCCGCCCTGACGCCGTTTGTCACCTCCGACCACGTGCGGTTTTGAAAGCCAGAGAAAATTTCGCTGCGTCATAAAACCGTCACAAACCGCAAAATAGGAAGAATACGTAAAATCGTTATTGCATCGACTGCGCTGCGGCGCTACGCTGCCGATTCTCCCGTCAAATCTCGCTGACGAACAAAGCACGTCGAGTTGTCCATTGGCAGTCGTCTACCACGGAATGGTGACCTGCCTGACTCTGGCATACCGAAAAGTGCTGTCGTGAAAAGTATTGAAGTCGCCGCGACTCGTGTTGCGCCCATGGCGCAGTTTCCAGCTACCAGACTTCTGTGCGGGAGACTGCGATCCCCGGCAGAAGTGTCGTTTTCCACGACGCTGCCTCAGCTTGCCGCATTCTGGAGACCCGTGAGATCACTCTGGGAACAGAATCATCGTGCGGCAGCGTTCACAGCGATGGCTGAAACTGCTCGCCGCGCGGGACTGTGTGCAGCCAGCAGCATTCCGACGTTGTTCTTGATGGCCCACATGCGGATGGATTGTGGTGATCCTGTCGGTGCCGAGCGATGTCTTCAGTCGGCAGTGAAACAACTGGGACATCAGACAGGAATGCATGTGCAGTCATCCAGTCAGGCGCGATCGCGAATCGCGCCGGTCGAAACAGCCTCGCCGTATGCGCTCTGCGATCGCGATTGGTTGATACTGGCGATTCAGGCACTCCTGAATCACGATCTGGAATCCTGTCTGCTCTGGATTCATCAGGCGGATCGCTGCGCGTTCGATTCTGTTGATGCATCAGAATCCCCTCAGCGACTGCGGCTTGTCGGCGACCTGCACGCTGTTCTGGCTTGCGTTGCGGCGCAGGCCGAGGAGATGGAAGAAGCAGAAAAGTTTCTGGCGACCGCGTATCGAAGACATGTGCAGACTGAGGCATTTCAGGCGGTCTGTCGCGACCTCATCCTGACAGCACGTCTGGCCATGCTTCAGGGCCAGTCAGACCGTACAGAGACCCTGCTGGATGCCGCCGAATGCCAGCTCGTGATGGCGTTGCCTCCGGATGAGGCTGACCGCAGCCCGCTGATGCACATCATCCACGGTGACCGGATGCAGCTTGCCGATACCTCGCACGGCACATATTCATGACGCGACGCACTATCTGGAAAGTGGATGACAATGATAATCGCGCGTCAGACAACGCCGATGACGATGATTTTCAAAACACGCTTTGAGTCGTGCTGGTGGAAGGACCGCGCTGAAGTAGGTCCTTTCTGCCGGAAAGGACTTCGCAGCATCGCTGCGACCTGCGACCAAAAGTATTTCGACGCCAAAATCATGTCGCCGGAGATCACGGGACCGCTTTTTATTTCGCCCTGTGACGTCCCGCTGACGGTTCGCCTTGTGCATGGGGGGGAAGAAAAGGGGTCCGGTCTCTTATTCAGGGAATTGAGAATTGCGGTAGGGACGGTCGCCCGATCCGCACCTCCGCTGAAGGCCGAAGTCGTTGGCCAGACTTTCTTCGTAAGATCCTTGCATTCTTTATTCCAAACCGGTTTTATCCCGGCACACCCTGACCCTTTTTGTCTTTGACCCTTTTGTCTTTCCTCTTGAACTACTGAACGAGGATATCGTTGGTGAATAGCTAGTGCGAAGTCAGACGTGTCCGGCACGCGATGTCGGCTGCGGTCGGGCATGACATCCGGAAACTCATTGCAATGATCAATGAACGTCGTTCGGAGGTTGCACACCGCATCATTGATCCCGGAACAAAGGCAGAACAATGCGATGCACGCGGAGCAGCCGATCACGCGGTCTCGAATGGTGGACCACAGCGACCGCTCGCTATCGAATCGTCACTTCGCGCCTCACACTTGACGAATGCGGCGGCGGTGATCCGGCAGCCACAAGAGAAAGACTTGAAATACTCCGGGGCATACCGTTATGGGACGAGTCCGACGACGCAGAAGCACTCGCCGAATTGCTGATTGACCGCAAGGCGGTGCCGGCATCGGAACCTCGCGACGCATGGCACATAGCAACTGCCGCCACAAACGGTGTACAATTCATTGCGACCTGGAACTTCAAGCATATCCTAAATCCACACTTGCAAGCTCAGATTGCGGTAACATGTCGAGAGGCTGGATTCACTCCACCTGTCATCTGTACCCCCGAACAACTCAAGGCGACCGAAGATGATTCCTGATCCAAATGATGAAATTTTGGCGATCAAGCGGCGTCTCGCTGCAGAATTCGGCAACGACGTGCATCTGATTGCGGCAGATGTACGCCAACGCCAGGGGCAAAGCGGGCACGAGGTGATATCGCTGCCGGCTCGTCGGTGCATGGCAACCCCGACGAACAATGCCGTGAACCGGAACGGCGGATCGGGCGAGAACTGAAATTAACGCGTCATGTCGCCGTTCGGTTACGGCGGTCGTCAGGCGTCGGATGGCGTCCATTCTCGTCCGCTTCGATTGAGAGGATCAGATGAAAAGAGTTACTGGAATTGGTGGCGTATTCTTCAACGCGAAGGATCCGAAGGCACTCTGTGCCTGGTACAAGACTCACCGGGGCATTGACGTACAGGACTGGGGTGGTGCAGCCTTTGATTGGACCGACGCCGACGGCAATCCGACCAGGGGAACTACGGCCTCGTTGATTAATGCAGCCGGCGGCAACCACCAGCCGGGCAATAACCCTCTATGATAATGATAACTTCTCGGATCACATTCATCCTGTTGCTGCTGTGTTTTGGCACGCCCGGCAAGGTATTTTCGCAACAACAACTGCCGCCACTCACGCGGCTGAAGTACAACAATCCGGGGCTTGTTGTTGATCTCGGCGTCGGACTTTGGGCCTGGCCGATGCCGGTAGATCATGACGCCGACGGGGATATCGATCTGCTCGTGGCCTGTCCGGATCGACCATCGAATGGAGTCTGGTATTTCGAAAATCCAGGAGTGAATTCGAAAGAACGTCATCCTGTTTTCAAAGCTGGCGTGCGGCTTGGACCTGCTTCATCGGACATGACATTGTCCATCGTGAATGGGACAGCACGGATCCTTGCAGGCAACCATGAACTCACCGGGTTTCGGAACGGCGACTGGAAAACGCTGACTCCTGTTTATCCGTCAAAGACCGTGATTCCGATTCAGCACAATCGCGATAACTTCTGGCGATTCGCGGATTACGATGGCGACGGCATTCATGATTTGCTCGTGGGACACGGCGACTGGACAGAGTTTGGCTGGTTCACCGAAAATGACTGGTGGAAAGATTACAATTGGCAGGGTGTCTGGACCGGCGGGCCGCTCAGAAGTCACGTCCTTTGGCTACGCAACAAAGGCACGGAAGCAGCGCCGGTCTATGAGTCGCCGGAACCCATTCTGGCGGACGGCGTCCCGCTCAGTACGTTTGGCCGACCGGGGCAGAACCTTGCCGACTTCGATCGCGACGGCGACCTGGACCTGCTCTGCGGCAGCTTTCTGGACAGCTTCACGTACTACCAGAATACCGGAACGCGGACTGCGCCGGTCTTTGGGGAAGGTCGGCCTTTGGTCCATGAGGATCGCGTGATTTCGATGGATCTGGAGATGATTGTGCCTCACGCAATCGACTGGGATCACGATGGCGATGTGGACCTGATTGTCGGTGACGAAGATGGCCGCGTGGCCCTTGTCGAACATACAGGGAAAGTGATCGATGGATTGCCGCAGTTCGAACGACCGTACTATTTTCAACAGGTCGCGCATGAACTCAAATCCGGCGCACTGGCATCGCCGTCGGCAATCGATTGGGACGGTGACGGAGACGATGACATCATCACAGGCAACACCGCAGGTACTATTGAATTCTTCGAGAACCTGAGTGGACGTGGTGTCGATCCGCCCGCATGGGCCGCGCCCGTGCGACTGAAAACAAACGACAACGTGACGATCCGCATCATGGCGGGCCCGAACGGATCAATTCAGGGTCCATGCGAAGCCAAATGGGGTTATACGACGGTTTCCGCGATTGACTGGGATCACGACGGACTTCCTGATATCCTGGCAAATTCCATCTGGGGCCGAGTCCACTGGTATCGGAACATCGGAAACCGTGAACAGCCGCAACTGGCCACCGCGACACCGATCATTGTTGAGTGGCCGTTGGCACTGCATCCGCCAAAGCCAGCATGGAACTGGTGGCATCCGGAACCCGGAGAACTCGTGACTCAATGGCGTACGACGCCCGCCGTTACCGATCTGAATGGCGATGGACTCAACGATCTCGTCATGCTGGATCATGAGGGCTGGCTCTGCTTCTGGCCCCGAGAACGCAGCGATGAACAATTGCTCCTGAAGCCCGGCCAGCGTGTGCTGTGCGACGAAAAAGGCGAACCGCTGCGTTTGAATCCAGGCAGCGGTGGCAAAAGTGGTCGGCGCAAACTTCATGTGGCAGACTGGGATGGCGACGGCAAACTCGATCTGCTGCTGAACGGCACAAATGCGGAGTTCTGGCGTCAGATTGCCTGCGATGCCGGTGTCTGGAAGTTTCAGCGCGTGAGCGACGTCAGCTCGACGAAGATTGATGCTCACGATACGAGCCCGACGACTGTCGATTTCGACGCCGACGGTCACCGCGATCTCGTCATCGGGGCCGAAGACGGACGATTCTATTTTCTCCGCGCCGCACGCTGGAAAGTGGTGGAAAGCCGAGTCCTCGACGAAGCAAACGCATCGGATCATCGCCCGATTCTGGCCGTATTGGAACTCATGCCGGAAGCTCCTGAAAATCCGTAGCCGGTTGGCCGCAACTGGGCAATTTGGGAATTCGTAGGGTAGGACCAGCGTGCTCAAAAGTGGGGCTCACAAGGGCCAATAATTTATCCGGGTCTTGTTCCGGCAGCATGGAGATAACAATCGAGAGCAGGGAGGCACAATCAGGACAGGATCCATGTGTTCAGTGCCAAAGGCACACAATGTGATAGCCTGGGGCGTTGCCCTCACTGTACCACACAAGTCTTCGGCAGATAATGCTGATTTTCGGGCTGCTATTCTTTTCAGGCAGGGTGAATCTGGGCGGTCGTTGGTGTTTCTGCCGGAAGGAGCAGCCATGATCACGAAAACTGAGAGTGTTCATACCATGACTGTCTCGTTGTGCTGGTGCAGGACACATCGGAGATGGATTTAACCCGACCGCATGTCCGAACACCACATGTGTCTGCG